>Ga0209510_1001861_pt1 | contig 22764 bp, 11 predicted proteins | sample BiotimSIPDNA_FD_185749 | JGI IMG/M metagenome (GOLD analysis project Ga0209510, IMG submission 185749) | Anaerobic biogas reactor microbial communites from Washington, USA - Biogas_R1 time_0 SIP DNA (SPAdes) (version 2) | ecosystem: Engineered > Bioreactor > Anaerobic > Unclassified | place...
CTCGTCCGTGGGCGATGGCCAGCCCGATCGGCTTTTCCAGGGCCACGTCCTTGCCGGCCTTGATCGCGGCCAGGGCGATCGGTACGTGCCAGTGGTCGGGCGTGCTGATCATCACCGCGTCGACGCCTTCATGAGCCAGCAACTCGCGGAAGTCGGTGGTGCGGAAGGTGTCCTTCAGCAAGGCCAGATCCCATTGGTTCTTCTTCGCCACGGCCGCCGCACTCGGGTTGCCCTCGATGGCCAGTCGCCAGCGATCGACGTCGCACAGGGCCACCGTCTGGCAATAGCCGGATCGCAGGAACACCGACATATTCGCGTGGACGGCCTGTCGTCCCAGGCCGATGAAGCCGATGCCGATGCGGTTGCTGGGCGCCACTTTCCCGTCGGCTCCCAAGGCCGAGCCGGGCACGAACCTGGGCAGCGCCAATCCGCTGCCCAAGGCCATGGCGGCGTTGCGCAGGAAGCCGCGGCGCGTGACTCTGCTGACGATTGAAGTCGTAGTGGCAGGTTGCATGGTGTTCTCCCTTCTGACCTGTGGTGTGTGAATCGCTATTTCTTCGCCGCCGGGCAATACGAAAGCATGGCCGGCGCGGCTTGATGACAACGGCTTACACTTCCTCGGGAATCACGTACGGCGCACGGTATCGGCGTTTCACCAAGGCGTTGGCCTCGTCGGCCAGCGGGCCGGTGAAACGTTCCGTCGTGCCGTCGAGCGTGAGCCACGGTCCGAGCGCGACGGGCGTCTTCCGCAGATCGATTTCGTGCACGGCCAAGTGGTCCGCGAACCGCTGGAAGGCCTCCAGGCCGTCGCGGTCGTTCTCGAGCGTCGCGCGTACGGCCTCCGGCGCAATGGTCTTGCCCAGGCGGTACGAGATGTTGCCCAGATGCGAAAGGCACGCCGACAGATGGCCCTGCTCGATGTTGGTCTTCAGGTCTTCTGGCTGCCGACTGCGCACCGCCTTGATGAAGTTGGACTGCGGATCCACGGCGCCGTCGTTGCTGAAGGTGGCGAGCTGCTTGCCCTGGTTGTCCAGCGCGGCCCGGCCGGCGAGGTCGATGTAGCCGCCTTCGCACTGGATGATCAACCCGCAGTTCGGCCCCTGGCCCTGCCACTGATTGCGGATCGTCCGGCCAGTCGACGTCGTGAACGAGTACGTGTCCATCGTTTCGCTGCCGGGCTTCTCGGACAGGCCGCGGACCTCGTAGATCACCGGGGCCGTGGGGTAGTCGCAGAACACAAGCTGCGTGTTGGGCGTTTGGCCGCCGTCGTCGAGGCCGAACCTTCCGCCCAGGCTCATCACGCGGCGGGGAAAGCCCTGCTCACGCAGCATCCAGCGAATGTCGTCCAACTGATGGGCCCCGTTGTTGCCCAGCTCGCCGCAACCGGTGTCCCACACCCAGTGCCAATCGTAGTGCAACTCGGCGCGGTCGAGCGGGCCTTTCTCGGCCGGTCCGCACCACAAGTCGTAGTCCACGGTTTTGGGGATGTGGCCTTGGCCTTGGGTCCTGCCGATGCCCAGGCGCCGTTTGTAGCAGAATCCGCGGACCGCGAGGATCTTGCCCAGCGCGCCCGAGTGCAGATAGTCGAACGCCCGGTCGTTGAAGCGGCGCGAGCGCTCATCGAGGTCGGCCTGGACGATGCGGCCGTACTTGCGCGCGGCCTGCGCCATCTTGCGGCCTTCCCAGATGTTGTGCGAAACCGGCTTCTCGACGCACACGTCCTTGCCCGCTTGGCACGCCCAGACCGTCCCCAAGGCGTGCCAATGGTTGGGCGTGACCAGCGACACGGCGTCGATGTCGTTGCGTTCCAGGAGCTTGCGGAAGTCGCGGAAGGCCTGGACCTTTTGCCCACGCAGCGCCAGACGCTGCACTTCCGCGTCGAGGATGGCCTGGTCGACATCGCACAACGCGACCACGCGCACGCCCTGCATGTTCAGGTAGTTGCGCAGATGCGACTTGCCTTGCGAACGGAGGCCGACGACCGCAACGCGAACGTCGTCGTTGGCCCCCAACACCCGGGCCGTGGGCAATAAGGCTGCCGCCGCGCCGGCGGCCAGCGTGTGCTTGAGGAAAGATCGCCGATGAGGGACTCGCATGGCGGAAGCTCCTTTTCTCCTCTACGGTTAGGATTCACGCGACCACAGACGCGACTGCAACTACCAGCATGGCGGACTTCCCGCGTAGGGCTCGCAGCAATGCAGGCTGGGGTCGGGTCTCATTTGTCTTCATGGGCAGCGGGGACGGGGGCCGACTGCTCGAGCCGGGCTTTCCAGGTCGAGATCGCGATTGGGATGTCGGTGCAGAAAGCATCCACGCCGAGCCCCACGGCAAGATAGTAGTCTTGCAGGCTACGTCCCGGCCAGCCCGTGACGCGCAGGCCGGCCTTTTGCGATTCCCGCACCGCCGCCCGAGAGGTTCCGTCCATGACGCAACCGATTCGCTGCACCCCCAAAGCCCGCGCCCGCGCGACCACTTTTTCCGAGCAGGGGTCGCCGCTGATCAGCAGCAGCTCGGCGTTGGCATCGAGCGCTCTGACGACTTTCAAGGGCCGCTCGTCAAACGAGGTGAGCACATAGAACGACCCTTGGGGCTTCTGGCGGGCAGCCTTGTGCAGTTTTCGGCAATACTCGTTCAGACGCTCCTCCGGATATTGGGCTTTGTTGCCGGTCTTCATTTCCAACTCGAGGTAGATGCCCGGCTTATCGGCGAAGTACGCCAAGAGGTCCTTGAGGAAGAGCATGGGTTCGCCGTTTTTCTTCGTCACGACTGTCCTCAACTCGGCGGCCGTCTTCTGTTCCACGGCCCCCGTGGCGTTGTGGGTTCGGTTGAGGGTATCGTCGTGGAGAATCACCAATTCGCCATCCTGGGTCATGCGGATGTCGGTCTCGAATCCGCGGAGTCCCTTCTCATAGCTGCCCCGAAAGGCCGCCAGCGTATTTTCCTCGAACTCGTGCGCGCCGCCACGGTGAGCAAACACCAGCCCTTTTTCCTGCGCGGCAAGCGAACCTGCCACTCCGAGCATCCCGCCGACGACCACGACGAACGCAACCCACCGCTGAGTCCTCATCGCAAAGTCCTCCTCATAGTATCATGGTTGAAAGCCAGACATTCCAGACGCTAATTCTGTTTCGTGGCACCACATGGCGTTGATCATCTTCACCGTTTCTTCCACGAGCATCTGCCCGCCTTCGGCCACGTCGTCCTGTTTGGCGGCCGTGTCAGTGCCCTTCTTTCTTCGCGTAAATAATGATCACCGCGCCGGGCCGATCCGGAAGGCTGAGCGGAAGGCCGGTTTCGAGCAGTTCCCGTCCGGTCATCTCCGTGGCGCCTGCGATGTCCAGGTTCGTTAACGTGTAGTTCGCATTCGGATCGAGCCCGACGAGTCTTGGCCGGGCCGAAGCCTCAGGGCTCTCCTCGCGCCGGAAGGCCTGCACCAAACCTTCGCCAGTCTCGGGGCAGTCGAACTGCCAGGCCATCCAGACCTTCCTGTCCTGACTGTACGGTGTCAACGGATAGTAGTCGCCGAGGAAGTACCGGCCGAACTGCCGCCAGTCATTTACGAGGCGTCGGGCCAAAGCATAGTCGCGCTGCTTCTTGCGCATGTCGAAGCGCAAGGTGAGTTCGGGGCATAGCCCGCTGCGCATCAGGTACAAGTTGTCCCAGACATCTTGCATGGGCTGGCCGAAGTAGGGCATCCAGGAGGCGATACCGTAAGTGTGGCACTGTTGGCTGATGCCGGGCTGCAGGTGGTCGCTGCGCAACAGCGGCACAGCGCGTCGCAGTGTCTCCAGGTCGTTGCGCCGTCCGCCGCTGGCGCAGCTGTCGATCAGCATCTCGGGATGACGGCGGCGCAACTCGTCCCAGTAGGCAAGGTAGCCCATCACGTGCTTAATCTCGGTCATGCCCTGCCGGTCGGGCGCGTCGGCGGCGCGCCACCTGGTGAGGGGATCGATATTGAAGTCCTGACGATACAGACCGATGCGCTGCTCGACGAGCAGCTTGTCAACGTGATTGACCAGCCACGCCCAGGCTTCCGGGTGGCCCAAGTTCAAGAGGCCGCCCTTGGCGCTGCCAAGAATCCATTCCGGATGGTGTTCGGCCAGCCACGTGCCGGCATGGACCCGTTCCGGCTCGAACCAGACGATCGTTTTCGCCCCTTGGGGCTGGATGTAGTCGCTGATCTCGCGCAGGCCGTTCGGGAACCGCCGCGTGTCGACTTCCCACGTGCCCGTCTTCGGCCAGCCGATCGGGTCGCATGGATACCAGCCCGCGTCCATCCACCAATAATCGAGCTTCATGCCTTCTTCCCAATACCGGTCGAAGAAGAACTTCTGCGATGTGGAATCGGCGCGGTACATGGTGTCGAAGTAGTAGGAACTCGATGCACTAAGCAGCAGCGGCGGCAGCTTGCCGCCGAGGCGCGGGACATTATGCGCCAACATCCAGCGGCGCCAGATGTTCTGCGCGCGAAGGCGATCGCCCTTCCAGAACTGGAGGACCATCAGCGGCGTCCGGATCTCCTCGCCGGGCAGCAGCTTGAATCGCGTTGCTTCCTGGCCGGCGCGGATTCGCAGGCGGCCCGCCTCGTCACAGTGGAAGTCCGCCGCCCATTGCCCCGGCCAGCCGACGACGATGATCAGCCCCCCACCGCCGGGCCGCTGCAGGTTGAAATACGAAAGGTGGCTATTGGTCGGCCGCCCGCCGGCAGCCGTAATACGCTTCGCCGTCCCCCGCGCCAAGACCGCCTCCAGCGGTCGATAGTCTTCCACGGAACAGGGGCTGCCGATGTGGTGATGCAGGCGGAACTCTCCAGCCGGCTTGGCGGGCCCCTCTGCGGCAGTCGCCTCGACCTGGATGTCCAACGGGCAGATATCGGCCAGGATCGGCGTCTCTTTGTCGCCGGCATTCCGGAAGTAAAGCGTCCATTCCACGGTAGGGAAGTCGCCGTACTGGATGCCCACGCAGCGCAGCACCACCCCGGTGCCCGGATCGCGATAGGTGAGTGTGTGCTGTGTTCTTTTCTCATCGAGGAGCCGACGTGTGCGCTGGACTGTCCACGTCGTGAGCACTTCGGCCGATGGCCGACCGTTGTAGGTGAACGAGAAGAACGGTTCGGCACTGGACGTCGAGCGGCCCGCTTGTCCCAGGTCCGACGTTCCCTTCTCGAATTTCGCCGCAGCCCAGCTGTGGGCCTCGGCCATCTCGTCGGCGGCAGGCGAGGTGGCCGATGCCAGGCGGACAACCATGACCCATAAAACCGCCGCGCCGGTCAACGTAAACAGCACGTTTGCTCGGATGAACAGAAAAGCGTTTCTCATAGGAAGCCTTTGTTGGGATTCAATTTCGGAAGATCGGACGCAGGCGGGGTACGACGACATTCTGTCCACTGCTCCGGGCAGTGTCAACGATCGGGTGGCACAACGTCCGGGCAGGAGGTGCGAACCTGGCACGCTAACGAAACAGCCCGCCGTCTTCCAGGTCGCGGTCCGCTTCATTATCATTGAGCAAGCCTGCTGGTTCATGATGATGGGGGAATACCGGTTTGGTCCTTCGGCCTGCGGAAGGAACGTCCAGCATGACCAACGACACTTCAAGACTCCGACCTCTGGCGGTGAGCCGACGTGACCTTCTTCGATTCGCCGTAGCGGGCGCGACGGCCGCCGTGACGACACCCCGGACCGTGTCGGCGGCCTCGGTTGGCGCGGTGAAGATCGAGGAGCCGTTTGACGGTGCAATCGTCCACCACCGGCATGGGAAGCTGTCCGCCAATGGCCTGAAGATTACCGTCTCGGGCACTGCGCCGGAATCCGAGATGGTGACGGTCAACGGCCAACTCGCCCGCCGCGAGGGAGACAAGTTCATCGGCGAAGTCGTCCTGTGCCAGCAGGTGACCGAAATTGTCGCTGCCTTGCGTGGCGATTCTGTCCGCGGTGAGGATCGCGTTCGGGTCGTGTGGGACCGGTATTCCCAGCCCCGGTATCACTTTGCGGTCGACGACAATATGTTCTTCCTTCGCGATATCGCCCGGCGGAAGTACACGTCGCTGTTCGACTGCTCCTACCTGAAGACGTTCCGCGACCTGCACAGGAAGTATGGCACGCGGTTTTCCATGAACGTGTACTACGCGGCGGACGACGGCTTCACCCTGGCGCAGTTTCCGGACCGCTACCAGAGCGAGTGGAAAGACAACGCCGGCTGGCTGAAGCTGGCGTTTCATGCGTATGCCGACGCCCCGGCACGGCCCTATCAAGAGGCCCCGGCCGAGAAACTGATCGGCGATTACGATCTGGTGGCCGAGCAGATTCATCGCTTTGCCGGCGCCGAGACCTTTGCCCCGCCGACGAACCTGCATTGGTCCATGGCCACGCCCGAGGGCTTGAAGGCCCTGCGCCAGCGCGGCGTACGCGTGCTCAGCGGATATTTCGCTAAGATTCAGGGGCGCTGGGACATCAACTACAACTTCGACGCCCGGCGCTCGGAATACGTTTCCAAACACGACCTGTGGATGGACTTTCAGAGCGGAATCATCTTCATTCGCGACGCTATCGTGTGTAACTCCACTCCAGTCGATCAGGTCGCGCAGACGCTCGACCCGCTGGCCCGGGAACCTGATCGGCGGGAGACGGTGAACCTGCTCACACACGAGCAATACTTCTGGCCGTTCTACCGGGCCTACGTGCCCGACCATGCCCAGCGCTGCGAGGCGGCGATCCGCTGGGCCACCGACCACGGTTACCAGCCGGTCTTCTTCCACGAAGGCTTTTTGGGTGGTCCGGAATAGTCGTTTGACTTCCGTGTGAAACAAAGGGGATGTGAAACAAAGGGGACATTCTACTTCGTCTTGAAAAAGCAGAATGTTCCCTTTGTTCTTCCCCGGCCTGGGCGTGCAGGATCAGGGCTTTGGCGAGCCTGCGACCCAGAGAAACAGCGAGCCGCGGCTGCGGCAGTTGGCCGCGGTGCTGTGCAGCGTATAGGGAACCCACGCCCTGCCCAGCATGCACTGCGAACTCGCGTTGAGGGTGATTTCCCGCTCGACGGAGCCGCTGCCGGGCAAGTCCACCTCGGTCTCTAACGGCGTCACCTCCACATGTTGCGGCGGCGCGAGTTTCACCCGCACCTGGGCCGCCTCCGGCTGGCGATTCTCCAGGCGGAGCCGTACGCGCAGCGGCACGCCGCGCACCACGTGGTCCGGCTGGAACGACATCTGCACGGATTCGGCCACGACCACGTCGATTGGCGTGACCAGCGTGAACCGTCCGTCCTGCGACTCCCCGCGATACGTGAGCAGGAATGGAAGCAACGATCGCTCCGGCTCGGCCGGCACCGGAAGCGTCGCCTCCAGCGTACATGCTCCGGACGCCTTGCGACGGACCTCGCATCGCGAACTCGCGGCCAGGTCGGACCAAGGGGATAGCGCCGTGGACTCAGCCCGGTCTGGATCGCCCAGCGATTCCCCGGCGAGATCCCATGCGACGGACACGCTCTTGCCGCGCATGCCTTCCTCGATGACCCTCGGCGCCCGGCTCTGCACGCTCAGGATTGCCGCCGGCACCATCGCCGCCTGGGTCCGCAAGCGGAGCACGAGCTTGGCCAGATCGATGGGCGACTTGGTGCGCAATTGCGACTGGAGCTTGCCGGCCAACTCTTGCAGCGCCTCGGCCGTTTGCAGCGTTGGCTGGTTGGAGCGGCTCAGTTGCCGGCCTTGCTCCAGGAGTCCGGTCACGACCGGCTCCAGCTCCGTGGCGAACAGGCGTTCGATCTTGTCCAACACGACGCCGGCCTGGCGCAGGCCGCGGGCCGCCGCTTGCCGGCGCGAGCCGACCCAGAACGCCCGCGAATTGTCGGCCTCCACGCGGGCGGCGAGCACGTCGCCTTCCAGAGCAAGCAACTCGGGCGTGCCGGGCACGAGATTGATGGCGACCAGCGATTCGCGATCGGCGATTCCCAAGGCGCGACGATCCAGCCGCAGAAGGACCTGCTTCGGCTGGTCGGCATAGTTGCGCAGCGTAAAGTGGAGTTGGCCGTCGTGCGCGGAGCCGAACCGCTCGACGATTACGTCTTGGCCGGCCGAGGCATGGGGCACCGGTTCCCACCCGGCCGCCGACAACTCCTCGATGGCCGGTACGTACTGACGATAGGCAGCCCGGCACGGCTCGATCGACCCCAGGGCCCGGGGTACGGTCTCCAGCGGCGGGAAGATGGCCGAGGCCAGACCTTCGCCCAAGGCCTGGACGACTTGTTTGGGGTCCAGCGGATGCTGGAGCGAGTACCAACTCGTGTTGAGACACCAGAACCGCCAGATCTTTTGATAGGCGGTGGCCCGCCAGAAGCGTTCTTCGCGGGGCCGGGCCGCCCGGCCCCAACGCCCCTCGATCATGGATATGTCGATAAAGGGCATGGTGGTCAAGGCCGAGGGCACATTGCCGTTGCCATACGTGACCACCTGGTACTGCTCGCTCAGCGGCCACCACGCCTTGTAATGGAAATCCCAGATGGTGTTGAAGATCGCCGGCTTGAGGTTCTGGCGTCCGAAGGTCAGCGGCGCGAGCGTGGTGGCGAAGTGCTCGCGGCGGTAATCCAGACCCTGGGTGTCGCTGAAGTAGCCGTCGATCGCGTCGGCGGTCAGGCACGCGCTAAAGGGACGGTGCCGGGGCTTGGAGGCATAACGCTCCAGGTGCTTGCGCGTCAGGTCCGCCAGGAAGGGAGAGATGTCCGGGTCCTCGTTCACGCGGCAATTGAGCCCCCAGCCGGGCTTGTCGGTCAAGTTGTAACCTTCCCGGGCGCGCCAATACTGGGTATCGAAGATGTAGCGGATCTCGCCGTCCGGGCCGTAAACCAGCTTCTTGAGCGTTTCGGCCTCGGGAGTGTAGTATGTCCGGCGTCCAGAGGCCTGGGCCAGCCACGTTTTAACCTGGTCGTCCTTGGGCATCGCCCGGTCGTCGGTGGCGAACTGGTGGTAATCGTAGCAGCCGTGCAGGTGCCAGAGGAACTCGTAACCCTCGCCGAAGTCGCTGGCATCGGGCACCCCTTTGCCTTGTCCATTCGAAATGGCCACTTCGTGCGACTGGGGACGGTAGACTTCCAGGTTGCCGTAGTTGTAGTACCCTTCGTAGCGCAGCCGCTTCTGGAAGCTCTCCGGGAACATGCGGTAATAGCGTTCCATCGCCGAGCGCATCCCCCAGGCCGGATCGTGGGGATACAACACGAACGAAAAGGGAGCCCGGCTTGGGTTCTGCCCGGCGTCCTTGGTCAGGCCGAAGAAAAACGTCAGCGAGGTTTCGGGGATCCGCTGGTTGTGCTGGAGAATGTACACGCGCGGTCCTTGCGCCAACGGCACGGCCACGCTCAGCCCCGCACGGGGACCGGTCAGGGCCGACCAGGCGTACCGCGAACACGTACCGGCGCCCGCCTCGCAGGCAAAGGTGTTCTGATAGGTGCGGTAGGGCTCGATGACCTGAAAGTCCTCGGCGTCGTCGTACCAACGCCATCCTTGAAGGTCCAAGGGAAGGCCGAAGCGGAGCCCCAAGGCACGATCGCGCCCGGTCAGGTCCGAGAGCACGCCGTCGATGTGGATCGCGTCCCCATTGACGCGATACGTGGCCTCCAGCGCCACGCCGACGTCGGGCAGGCGAGCCTGGGATCGGAGCGAGCCGTCCGTCTGACGCTGGATCGTGCCGGTCAGGGGCGTTTGAGGCATGTCCAGCGCTTCAGCGATGAGGAAATCGTCGAGCCAGAGGGTGCCGGTCGTGCGAAACAGCGTGCCGCGCAGCAGCAGTTTCCGAGTGTCCGGGCGGGTGACCAGATTCCAGCTGATCTGCACCCAGCGATCGTCCTGCGGCCCCACCGAGGCGCCCACCTGGTGAACTCCCACGTGGCGTCCCTGCTCGTCGAGTTCGGAGTAGAAGAAGCCCGGTCCGCCGCCGGAGCCTCTCTGGATATGGCGGCCGCGGACCCACATCCCCACCCGGTATGCCGTGTGCGGCTTGACCGGTAGAGTCGCGCCGAGATTGGTGGTGCCGGGCTCCGGGCCCAGAACCTCCAAGCGCATCGAGGCCCGGCCGTCGTGGGCGATCGTGGTATCGAGAGTCTGGCCCTTTTCCAGTCGCCACCCTTGCGTGCCCTCCTCGAAGCCCGGATTCGGCACCAGGTTGACCAAGGCTGGCGGCCGCTGATGGTCGGCCACGGAAAAACCGCCGGGACGCTTCAGGGGAAGCGTGGTCGAGCCGATGTCGACCCGAGTGAGTTGTGCCTGGTCTGAGAATTCGAGGCGCAGGCCTTCGTTGGTCTGGAGGACTTCGTCCCCCAGCGACTCGCCCGCCATGGCGACCAGCTCAAAAACCAATAGCAGCATGCCCACCCGCCGCGGCCGGCAGAGACCGGTGCGAGAAATCGAGACGCTTGTGCAAACCGAGGCAGGCAGGACTTGTCTCATGGCGGGCGTTCCAGTTGGTGGGAAGGTCATGCAACGAAGCTGAGTGCCATCGCCCGCCATGCGGTAAAGGTCGGAAGCCGGCCCCGTTTGGCACAGCGTGTAGCCGAAACGGCGCGCGGAGACAAAGCCGAGGTCGCCGTCAGGAAGCAGACAACGATGCCAGAAAGGTGTTTTCCCACGATGGAGTCTCCGAAAACGGCAGAGCGAAAGTCCGATTTAACCACCGGCAGCAGTCTCAATGTAGATCGAGATGAATCACAATTCCAGTGCCGTGCGACATGCCGGCCGCGTCGTGGAACCTGCGACGGAGGACTCATCATGTTTTTTTTCAGGCAGGGCCGAGCAAGTGGTGGTAACAGGAATCGAGTCTGGTTAGAATCGGCGTGCTTGGTAGACAGTCCTTTGCCAGGTTGGGAATGGAAGGCGGTCTTTTTCTCACTTAGAAGGAGCTTTCGTCATGCGAACCCGCATTTTGCCGGCCTTTTTTTCCATGACGATCGCGTTGCTGTCGGCGTCGCCATCGGCCGCCAACCAGTTGCTCGTCGGCACGGCTACGGCCGATATTACTCCCGAGGGCCCTGTGGCGCTCCGCGGGCAGTTCCACCTGCGGATCAGCAAATCGGTGGAGACGCCGCTGTCGGCCGGCGTCGTGGCCCTGGAATCTCGTAACGGCGACCAATCGCTGGACGCGGCCGTCATGGTGGCCTGTGACTTGATTGCCATTTCCGACGACGTGCGGCGGATGGTCCGCGAGGAAGTGGCCAAGCGCGTTGCCGGGCTGGCTCCCGCCAAGATCTTTTTCAGCGGCACGCACACGCACACGGCACCCGTGTTGGATCCCGGCAGCTTTGTCCTGCCCAAGGAAGGCGTCCTGCCGATCGAGCAGTACCGGGCGTTTCTTGTGGCGCGGCTTGCCGACGCGATCGCCAAGGCCTGGAACGGCCGCGCGCCGGGCAGTGTGACCTGGGGGCTCGGCCATGCCGTGGTGGCGTACAACCGCCGCGCGGTCTATGCCGACGGCTCCGCCCGCATGTACGGCGCGACGAACGTGCCCGAGTTCCGTGGCATCGAGGGCTACGAGGACCATGACGTCAATACGCTGTTCTTCTGGAACTCGGAGGGCTCGCTGGCCGCCGTCGCGATCAACGTGGCGTGCCCGTCGCAGGTGGTCGAAGGCCGCTCGACGATCAATGCCGACTATTGGTACCCGGTGTACACGGCCCTCCGCGAGCGCTATGGCCAGGACCTATGCATCCTGGGCTGGTGCGGCGCCGCCGGCGATCAGGCGCCGCGCCCCATGTTCCGCAAAGCGGCCGAAGCCCGCATGGCGAAGCTGCGCGGACTGGACGCCATGCCGGAACTTGCCCGCCGTATCGTGCAGGCGGTGGACGATACCTACGCGGCGGTGAAAGACGACCGCCACAGCTCGGTGCCGCTGGTCCACCACGTCGAGACCGTGCAGCTTCCCATGCGCCTGGTGACGGAGGCCGAATACAAGGAATCGAAGGCCGCCCAGCAGAGTGCCGCCGACGCGATTGCCAAAGACCCCAAGGCGGCGGACCGCTCACACACCGCCATGCGGTGGCACGGCCGCACGGTCGAGCGGTTCGAGGCCCAGAAGGACAATCCGAACCCGCTGCACGAGATGGAATTGCACGTCGTGCGAATTGGCGACGCGGTGGTCTGCACGAACCAGTTCGAGTTGTACACCGACTACGGCATCCAGATGAAGGCCCGCAGCAAGGCGGTGCAGACCTTCGTGGTCCAACTGGCCGGACCCGGCACCTACCTGCCGACGGAGCGGGCGGTGCGCGGCGGCAGCTACAGCGCGATCGTGCAGAGCAACCTAGTCGGCCCCGAGGGCGGACAAGTGCTGGTCGACAAGACCGTCGCGGCGATCGACGCGGTCTTTGCGCCGCGCGAGTGACGCGCCCGAGCGCCGTATTGCGCCTGGGGAACAGATTCCACCAGCGGCGTGCCACGTCCTCGTCGCTCCACTGGCCCGCGATGTCGGGCCGGTTTCGGACCACGCGATGAATGTGGTTGCTCATGATGGCCATCGAGCAGATATCGATCGCAAACTGCCCGGCCGGAGACGTTAACCGCTTTTGTATCCAGACCTTCTCGATTCCGCCGCTGAAAAACCGATGAGATGGAGAAACTTGCCAAGATCGACCAAAACGTACAAGGCCAGACTCTGGATGTCCCCTTTCGTTATTTGTCAGGATCGGGGCGAAGCGTGTCAGAGCAGCCGACAGGCAAGTTGGATGTGCGGACGGAGGCGGTTCGCAGCAGGGGCACGATCCTGGCCTTGACGAACGAGGCCCTGAAATCGCTGTACGAGATATCCTTGCCGACGACTGTGGCGATAACCGGCCGACAGCCGTCACCCACGTCGACGACCACGCCTTGTGGGAAGAGCTTGCTTGATTCGTGTAAGTGGCGAGCCTCCTGGTAGAGATTCGGCGTCGTGATGGTGATCTCCACATTCGCTGCGCTTACAGGAACGATCGCCGCATGGGGCGCTTCCCATACGCCGCGCAGGCAGTCCAGGAACTGGGCCATGGGGCGCCCGTCGGCTGTTTCGAAGAGAAACAGGCCGACGTTCCGATCCATCGCAATCGCCTCACGGAATACGGCCTCCAACGGGAAGCCGGCTTCCGGACTGAGTTCCGGGCGCACCTGGACGGGCCTGGTCACCCCCAGGTACTTCGTGAAGAAATTCGAGTACTTGGTCAGGCATCCCGTCCACTGCTGACCACAGGAGACCACCTGGAGGCTGGTGGGATCGTAATGCAACCCGCGACTGCGCAATTCTCTCTTGAAGCCTTCGGCCCACCGGCGGGCGTTGTTGGAGGTCCAGATCTCGTAAGGCACCCATTCGCTATAGTTCCCTCGCCCCGACAGGCTCCTCTCCAGATCACTGACGAGGATCAGGCGTGTGTCAATGCTGTTGTCGGAAGGGTCGATGATGCACCGCTGGCCGAAGTACTTCTTCGCCATCGCCCTGAGAACCTCCATCTCCTGGGGCGCATTGGACAGCACGCAGATGGCGTTTTCTTCCTTGGGACCTTCGGCCGCGAAGAGCTTCTCCCATTTCGCCATAAACTCTTCGCGGATCGGAGCACGGCGTGGCATGGGATGAACGAAGAGGTAGAGTGTCGAAATCCGCTTCCCCGGCGCAGACTGGCGGAGGCTGCTCTCGGTGGCCGACGGCCTGTCGGCCACCGCCATCTGAGGAGGAGCCAACGCGAGGACACCGAGAATCGCCAGAGCATGCACATTGTTCATGAGAGACTCCCTCCATTGCAGGGCTTGAGCAGTTCGGCAACTGTCGCCTTCTCGATCACGAGATGCGATTGGCTGGCTTCGTAGACGATGCCAATGTCTTGTTCGTCAATTCGAGCCAGGCTTGGATAGCCGGCCCCCGTCCTTCGTCGAGCAATCGGTGGTGTGACCCTGTACGTGCTCATGGGCTACCCGGCACTCGCCAGCGGGTACAGGCGACGTGCGTGACTTGTTCGTCGTCGGTGAAGTAGTAGACGGTGAGGATCGTGCCGTCGCCAAGTTGCATGCTGCACGGGTAGCCCAAATCGTAACCGGCGCCGTCATTGCGCAGCACAACCACGTGGTCCGTGTCCCAGGTGAGCCCTTCGTCGTTCGAGATGACGGCGCGGATCCCGAACGGCGGGTGGCGGTATCCGTAGGTGAGGACCAGCCGGCCGTCCGCCAGCGCGACTAGGCCGCTGGGCGGATGCCCCCGGACTCCGGTTTTCTGCACGCTCCACGTCCGGCCGCCGTCTCGCGACACGGCCTGCCACAAGCGGTCATCGCCACCTTCGACACGCGTCAACATCCAGATCGCGCCGCCGGACGTCTCGTGGACGAGCGTTTCCTCGGTAAACCGCAGTTTCTCCTCTGGGTCTCCCATGACGCGCACCGTCTCGGCTGTCCGTCCGTCGCGTGTGAATGCCGCGAAGACATCTCCCGAATCGCCAGGCCCCGACAGGACCATAAAGGCCCGCAGGAGTCGGCCGTCGCGCAACGGGATGTAGGACCAGGGCGAGGAGCACGATACGTAGGTATCCAATTCGGGAATGTCCGTCTTCTCCCACGTCTTTCCCCCGTCCTCAGAACGCTGAACCCAGCCTCCGCTGTTGACGGCGAACCAGCCGGGCTTGTAGGTCCCCGGCGTCGCGATGGCGTACTTGCCCTCGAACTCGCCGCGGCGCTGCGGCGGATACCAGCGGCGCCAGTTCTGTCCGATGCGGATCCGGCTGCCGTCCTTCGCGGTTGCGATTTCTTCCGGCCGCGGTCCGACGAGTCCCGCAGGGATGCTGCCGGCCTCTTGCCAGGTGCGGCCGCCGTCCCGGCTGGTCATCCGCCCCGGCGTACTGTCCAGTGTCTCGAAATGCGTCCGCATCGTGTTTTTCGAAAACAGCACATAGATCTGGCCCGCTGGCGGTTCCCAGCGCAACGTGGGAAACGGCGCGTAGACGCCTTCCTGGCGGTAGATGACGACGTGCTCGGCTCCGGCAACGACGGGTTCTTTGCGTCGAGCCGCTTCCAGGCCGTTCGTCCAAGCCACCCACTGCCACAGCGATTCGCCCTGACTGGCACTCGCGCCGGCCCCGAAGCTGAAATGGTTCCGTCCGTTGTGTGCCGGGTAGGTGAAAACGCCCGGGCCTGCAATGACCTGCCGGCCGTCTACGCTGACGAACGCGTCGGTGCCGCGGATCTCCACTTGGTATTCGTGAAATGCATCGGTCGTGTCCATCGCGTGTTTGAGTCCCGCCCGGTACAGTTCAATGCGGTCCTCGTACAGCGTGAGCAGATCCTCGTGGACGCCGTCGCTGAAACCGAGCATCACTCCCGCCAGGCCGGTGCAGCGGACGACTTTGACCTTGGCGCGGCACGCGGCGCCCTCTGTTGGATCGGCGCACCAGAATCGCGCGACGGCCAGCATGTCACCGCTGCTTGAGCCGTTATCGGCCAGGCGGAACACGCCGTCCACGATCTCGGCCGTGAGCGGCTTGTCCGGGCTTGCCTGAGCCGGCAGACGGGCGCCCGGCACGGTGTAGTCCTCCCGTGCCCACTCGGCGGCCTGCCCGTCTGCCACAGAGGCCATCCCCCATACGTTCGCCGCCACGATCACCAGACTGGTCAACGCGTCCTTCATGAAGTCTCCTTTCGCAGATTGTCTTTAGGCCTCATTCGGCAACGTTGTCGCGAGCGCCACGTCTCTCAGGTACACGGGGGCCACGGCGAAGTCCGTCTTCAATTGGCAGAACCGCTTCTCGATGATCGGTTGTCGTTTGTAGGCCCGCAGCACCCTGTATCCCAGTTGCTCGCCTCCGGCATGTTCACCAGGGCCAGCGAGGTGGCGACGGCGTAGTTGCACGTGCAGTGGCGCATGGCGTGCGGCGCGCTGAGGATTCCGCCAGCCGGGATCAAGTTATTGGTGCAGCCGCTGCGAATGCCGCGGAAATACAGGTGCCCGCCGCCGGCCAGATCGTAGCACGAGAGATGAGCGTCTCGCACCGTAATCAAGCAGGGGCTTCCCAAGGCGCGTCCGCAGCCTCGCAGCTCGCTGTTCATGCCTTTCCACATTCGCGCGCGACGTTCGCCGGTCAACAGGTCGACCACTTCGCCTGCGTGCGTAACCAAGCAGTCGGACAAGACGATCGGCGGTGACGCGCTGGTGTACGCGTTGGGTGGATCCTTGCACGACAACTCCTGGGCCCACAGCTGCTTTCCTGTGGCGTCCTGGTAGGCCGCGGCAGTGCTGTCGTTGCGAGTAAACAGCAGCACGCCGCTCGCTTCGCACCACGCGACTTGCGGGCTCACCAGCGAAGGCAAATCCGGCGGCTTCGGAGGCTCGGTCACGGCGGGAGTTGCGGCGGTCGTCTGCCAGACGACTTTGCCGCTGCCGGCGTCGAGCGCGCTGATCGTGCCCTCCTCGGATTCGGCATCGCCTCTGCGGCGATGACGTGGCAGCCAATAATCGACGCAATAGACCGTGTTCTTCCCCACGGCGAAGCTGATGCCGTCCCGCTCGGCGTCGAACCGCCAGCGCAACCGCCCGCTCGTGCGATCGACGCACACGAGATGCTTGCCGGCGATGCCGAGCAACGCATCGCCCGCCACGCGGATTTCCTCCCAGCCGCCAGGGGTTTTGTCCAGCGATGCGGGGACGGCAATGGTGCCCAGCAATTCGCCCTTGGCCGGATCGAGCCGAAGGCAGACGCCGCCGGAGATGGCATACAGCTCGCGGTCGGCGGCGACGAACTGCCCGGCCCGCCCGAACGGCCGCCTCCATAAATGTCGCCCGGTGTAGATGTCGGCAGCGTGCAACTCGTTGCCCGCCTGCAGGAACATCCGGCCGGCGGCGATGCGCGGAACGGGACCTTTGAACGGGGGCAGCAAGCGGTCAATCTCACCGCCGAACCACAGGACGCCGAACGGCGGCTTGGCGGCCCGGTCCTGAGAGGCGAAGGTGTGAGCCGCATCGCCGCTCTCGTGCTGCCAGTCGGCGGCGTCCGGCAAGGCCCCTTCGCGCAGCAGCCACGTCAGGTTTGCGCGGCGCGCGAGCCGGCTGCCGGGGATGCCCGCGGATTGGATCACTTGGTCCAACGCGGTGTGCTGAACTTCGGAGACCGGCAGGCAGGCGGTTCCGCCATACGGCCGCAGCGAAGCGAAGAGCCGCTCGACCGTCGCCACTTGTTCGTCGAAGCCGCTACCTTCGAGGTCTTCGGAGACCACGAGGCTCGCCATCAAGGGCGGTAGGCGGAGCGTCCGCAAGTCGCCCGGCACGACGTGAATCCGCGATCCGTACAGGCCGGCCGCGTGAAACCGCTTTCGCGAGGCCGCCACGCGGGCGGCGTCGGAATCGATGACGATGATCTGCAACTCCGATTGACGCGCCAATTCCTCCACCAGCCGGCCACTGCCAAGACCCAACGCCAGGCAATAGCCGTTGCGGACTCCGGCCTGTTCAAGAATCTCGCGGCCACGCGTGGTCCACGTGTCGGCCGGGGGAGCCGCGTCGATCGGTCTGGCGGGGTGATTTTTGGCAACAGCGGGGGTCTCGCCGAAACAGTACAGCATTCCCTCCGCGGTAAACACCAGCAATTTGCCGTCGCCGGCCAGCATCCGCGCCGGCGTTCCCGTAATACTCGCGCGCCAACCGATGCGCGGCTGGCCGGCGGCCGCGGGAAGGTCCACGGCGGCAACGGTTCCTGGTGCTCCCGCGTACAGTCGCGATCCAGCCTTGATATGGACTTTGAGGTCGGAGGGCAACGTCCAGGCCTGGTCAAAGCGCGCGGCGGGCCACTGGACGAGCCGATGGGGGCTGCCCCAGCCGCCTTGGTACGTGGCGCTGCGTGTGAGAGGGCGAGTTGCGTCGCAAGCCACGATCTCGCGGTATTGGGGGGAATTCGTCACAGGCAAACCTTCGCCCTTGAACCGCCGCCCGATTTCGTTCTCAGGCACCGAATAGTAGATCGCCTCCCGGCTCAAGACCGGTTCTCGAAAGGTGCCCAAGTCCTTGACGTTGGCCGGATCGACCTGCAGGCGCACGCGACTTTCCAGGATCTGGCGTTCTTCCGGCCGCAAGGATTCCGGCTTCGAGCATGTCCACCAGGAGAGATACGTCACCGGGCCGCCCGCGCGGACGCGAACAAAAGGAGAGCCCGCTTGTTCCCCCGCATCCAGGCCGAAACGCTCGATCCATTGCCTTGCCGTCTCGGTGGAGGTGGCCATGTGGGCGGCGAAATCGGAGAGGCTTACCTGCAGGTCGGGCGAACCGGACGCGAGGGTCGAGCGGGATGGTGAGTTCAACTCGTAGAGATCTCCGCTTTGAAACAAGTAATTTCCCATGCCGCACACATACCAGCAGCCCTTGGCCAGGGCGATGCGGCCGCCCCAGCCCGTGGTGTACGGGTCCATTTTTCCGGACTTCCGGTCGAAAAACGCCGGCAGCGCGCGGCCGCTGGGGACGATCAGTTTCGTGCCCAGCACCGCCAGGTATCCCTGGGGAGAGAGCCCACCGTCGCGGCGCGTGCCGTGGTCCAACAGTCCATTCTTGACGAGTCCGCCTTCGTCGTTGACCCAGACCTGGCGGCCCGTGGCCGCGTCGACGGCGTAAACGAAGACGCCTTCGTTGGGCCACAACCCCGCGGCAAAGTAGATGGTCCCGTCGGCCAGCACCGGGCCGCCTCGCGCGGGCCAGCGTGAAATCAGGCGTTCGTTTCCCAGCAACTTGTAAGGTTGCCGATCGGCGTCCAGCCCGCAGAACTTCCACAGCAATCGCCCCTCGTCGGCACTCAGACAGTACAGGCAGCCGTCATCGGCGACGAAATACAGCCTCCCCTCCCAAGCCAGCGGTGCAAACCGGACCGGTGCATCGGCGAAGAATGTCCAGCGTTCCTCGCCCTTCTCGCTGTCCAACGCCGTGACGGTGTCGGTCACCATCGACGGTAGCACGACACTTCTTCCCGTCACAATGGGTTCGTAGCAGCCGTCGAAGCAAAGGCGAAGGTCCTTGGGAAAAGCGGGCCGGGGTGCGGGCAGTTCGCGCGTCCACTGGAGCCGGAGTTCGGCGGGCAGTTCCTGCGGGGAAGCCGCCGTGCGTCCGGCGTCGTAACGCCACGCCGGCCAATCAGCGGCCGCCGCGGAGAGATTCGCCGCAACCAGAAGCAGTGCAACCGGCAGACGCCGGGTCGAAAAACCAAGTGGGCCGATCATCAATCGCCTCTCGTGTGATTTTGTGGGCCGCGTGCCCAATGTGCTGGATCAAGCCCGGTCCCTGGAAGCCTCCTTCTATTCGACAAGGACGACCTCTTTTTCCCTTGTCAATCGGCCGTATCGGTTTTCGCCGATCAGCCACACCTGCACGATGCCTGGATCCCGAATCAGGCCGGCGGGTACCGCCACTTTTCGGCTGCGGCGGTCTTGCTCGGTGAGCCACACGTTATAGCGTCCGTAAGGGGGCTTGGAGTTCATGAACTGCGCCGTAATGACGCTCAGGTTGTCGGCGGTAAAACTGATTTCCCACGGCTTGTCCCGCGTTGGCCTCTCCGCGGGCAGGCTGAAGTCGAGATCGCACACGGAAAACTCGCACGCCTGACTCCGGGAACCGTCGCTCATGACGCAGTGCGCCGCATGATCGCCGCAGTCGGAAAACAAGCGTTCGATCACGCCCCTGCCGCGCAAGGCGATCTCCTCGACCACCGTATCGCCGCGCTGGATGACGAGGGTCTGGACGCCTTGGGAGTCCCTGTCCATGACATGGAACTTCACGGCCTGGTGCTTGAAGTAGGGCACCCAGTCTCCGCGGTCGAGCAGCAAAACACGATTGATGGCAGGCCTCGCGGAATCCTCTTGGTAGCACGGAAACAAGAACGATTCCGCCTTGTTGTGCTCTCGCCAGGCATCGAAGTCGGTGATCCGATACAGTCTTCTGCCTCGGGACGAAATGTGGGAATCGAAGTCGGATGCGTTGCGGAGGATATCTCGCGTGGTTGGCGGCCAGCTATCCTCGACACGGACCGCCGTCACACGATTCCCGCTTTTCTCCACCCCCGTCACGATTTCCACGTGAGAGCCCCCACCGACCGTCGCAGGCGGCGTATAGATGACATCACCCAGTTCGGCGGACTGAGCCGATTGCGGGGCGACCAGAACGACACCCTTGCGGAACTCCGGGCCGTGATGCGAGCTTCGGTAGGGAAGAGCGCACTGCAAGGCATAGCTGGTAAACGACGAGCAGACCTTTCCGTAGTAGGTCGCGGCATTGGACACCTTGCCGGAAAGGTTCTCGGTGTACAGCACGCTCCGGGGATTCTCCACGGCGGCCAAAAACGTCTTCAGATAAATATCGAAGCCGATGCACCGCCCCACCGACTTGACACTCGAATACGGTACGCCGGTGTACTCGGTTCCTTCCTTGAAAGAGCCGCCAAGGCGGTTCGGCATTCCGCCGGCAACCGGAGTCCATTTCACTCCCGACAGGATGCGAGCGTACTGGACCGCGTGGTCCTGCCAGGCTCGCGGGTTTTCCTTCGCTTCCTGGCCGAAAGAAGACTCGGGAAGGTAAACGGCAGTCGCCAGCAAAGCGAGTACCATAAGAAAACACCACTTCGGTTTCGCCATTGACTTCCTTTCGTCTCTCTCACGAGAATCCAGATCACCTGTCTGTGCCAGCATTCATCAGGGCGCGGCGTGAATCTCTCGTAAATGGCGGTTGACGGCCGCGCTCAGGTGGCCGGCGGCCGAGGCGGTAAAGGGCGAGGTCGCCGGTTCGTAGCCGCCGGCCAGGTACTCCGGCTCGCTGGGCAGGTAGCAAAACGTGCCGTTAGTGTAGCCAACGTAGAACGTGTTGGCAAAGGGCGAGCGGTCGCGGATCTCGTTGGAAATTTCGCAGAACAGCTCCAGGGGAGCGCTCCAGAGGACCGTATCATCGTTGATGCGCAGGAATCGCAACGGCACCAACAAGGTCTCCGTGCCGTCGTCGGCAACGCGCAGGTACTCCTTGAGCACATCCGACCAGGCAAGTCCCGGACGCTTGGGAGTCTCGACGATAATGCGCGAGGTCCTTAGCTTCACCTCGGCGGTGGTGGCGCCCAGACGGCGGTTTGCCTCCAGAATCGGATCGCCCAGCAAGACCTTAAACCGGTCGAGGAGCTTGATCTCGGTCTCGGCTCGGGTGCTGTAGAGCGGGGCGATATTGCCGGCGGCGCCGTTCAGGTAGAGCATCGCCGCCCCGGTTTTCTCTTCGACGTATTCGGCGACGGCGCCGGGCCCGTCGGCGCTGACGACGGTGCAGGTGCCGCCAAGCACCGTGCCGTGCATGGCGTAGTTTGCCAGCAGGGCCAAAGGAGTGCCATCGGCCTTTTCCAGACGCATCAGCCCGATGCGGCGGTCCACCGGCCCGGAAGGATTCCGGCCGAGGCGGACCTGGCCGTTGGCGTCGCGGGCGCGGCGGTTGATATTGGCCTCCGCATAGCCGCAGCCGACGCCCAGCTTGGCGGGCGCTAACTTCTGCCGGGCCTGCCGAACACCGTCCGCAAGCGTCTTTTCCACCAGCCTCGTATAGGTTTCATCCACCGGGAACTGGAAGCGGTTGGGCATGAACAATCTGGGAACGCCAGGCGGACCGACGTAAGGCGACGAATGGGTGTGGGTGATGGACCACCAGATGTTCTCCGCCGGCAGGCTCAACTCTTTGGCCAGATTGCCGGTAACGCAGTCGCAAAACGCGGGCGAAAGCGAACAGAGGTCGGAGGAGATGAGAACGAACGAAGTCGCGCCGTCGTCGAGCGCTAGGATGCGATGATATAAGCGGTCATGCACCTTGGTAGACATGCGGGGGCTGTAACCTCGCAACATCTGCGGCGTCTCTGGCGTGATGTCGACCTTGACCACCGCCGCGCGAAATTCCGCGGCCTGCAAGCTGCCGAAAGCCGAGAGCACGAGGCCCAAGACGTGCAACAAAATCCTGGATGAGCTGCGGTTTCGCATAAAAAAGGTCGCCTTATCGAGTGCGGTGAACGGAAGAAGTCCCTCCGGGTGACGGTCGTCGTCAGCATACCGCCCCTGATCCCAATCGATGGGAGTTCTTGCCTCAGGGGTGGGCTGCGCCGGATCGCTTTTGCCATTCTGCTAGCCTCGAAGCCGTTTCGCAAGTACGGCGCACCGCGGTTGGTCGCCCCATCGGACAAACGTTGTCGATTGCTCTGGTGGCCGGAGCAAAGAAACCGGGCGGGCATTGGCCAGCGGCACGACGGCCTGCTAACATGGTGGGCGATGTGAACAAGATCGGCAACCTCTTTGTGATGTACCGCACCAAGACGTTTATCAAGGTTTGACAGGCCGGTGATGCCGGCAGGACCGCCGCCGCCAATAATCAGAAGGAGTCAGCCGTGGATTCTCGAACTGAGCGCGTGCGAATCACTCGCCGAGTTGCAGTTCTCGTGGTTGCTGTCGCTCTGTCCGCCGCCGTCGCAGAAACAGACGTGGCGCAAGCACAGATGGTGAATCCCTACGCCGGGATCGACTGGGAAAAACGTGCGGACGCTGCACTCGTTTTCGCACCAGCATGGAAGAGATCCCAGGGTCTTCTGGAATTTCCCGCCTTCACGATCGGCTGGGCCCCTTCACGATGAGCGATATCGACCCTTCGGGAACGGCCCCCATTCCCATCGTGGACATGATCTTCTCGCAGCGGATCCTGGTCCGGAAGGAACCAGCGGGGCCACACGTTGATCGGGCTGCTTGCGCTGGACTACAATAGGCAGCGCCGGTCCGTCCGGCACCGCCTGCTTGATCCACCA
>Ga0209510_1001879_pt1 | contig 22582 bp, 21 predicted proteins | sample BiotimSIPDNA_FD_185749 | JGI IMG/M metagenome (GOLD analysis project Ga0209510, IMG submission 185749) | Anaerobic biogas reactor microbial communites from Washington, USA - Biogas_R1 time_0 SIP DNA (SPAdes) (version 2) | ecosystem: Engineered > Bioreactor > Anaerobic > Unclassified | place...
TAATGCGTTAACTCCGGCACCGAGATCTTGCGACCCCGACACCTAGTGCTCATCGTTTACAGCGTGGACTACCAGGGTATCTAATCCTGTTTGCTCCCCACGCTTTCGTACCTCAGTGTCAGTTACAGTCCAGAAAGCCGCCTTCGCCACTGGTGTTCCTCCTAATATCTATGCATTTCACCGCTACACTAGGAATTCCGCTTTCCTCTCCTGTACTCAAGTCTTCCAGTTCACAGGGCGAACGACAGTTGAGCCATCGCCTTAAACCCTGCGCTTAAAAAACCACCTACGTACTCTTTACGCCCAATAATTCCGGATAACGCTCGCCCCCTACGTATTACCGCGGCTGCTGGCACGTAGTTAGCCGGGACTTCCTCCAGGGGTACCGTCATTTTTTTCTTCCCCAAGGACAGAAGTTTACGACCCAAAGGCCTTCATCCTTCACGCGGCGTTGCTGCATCAGGCTTTCGCCCATTGTGCAATATTCCCCACTGCTGCCTCCCGTAGGAGTTTGGACCGTGTCTCAGTTCCAATGTGGCCGATCACCCTCTCAGGTCGGCTACTGATCGCTGCCTTGGTAGGCCGTTACCCTACCAACTAACTAATCAGACGCAGGCCCATCCTTTGCCGATAAATCTTTGACCGTCTTGTCATTTGACATGTCGGTATTATGAGGTTTTAATAACAGTTTCCCGTTGCTATCCCTCTGCAAAGGGCAGGTTGCCTACGCGTTACTCACCCGTCCGCCGCTTTCCGCCCGCAAAATCTACCGAAGTTTCAATTGCAGGTTTCTCGCTCGACTTGCATGTGTTAGGCACGCCGCCAGCGTTCATCCTGAGCCAGGATCAAACTCTTATTTAAATGGTATATGAACTTCCACTTACATGGAAGATACACATCATTAATCCTTAACTCAAACGCTTCTGCGCTTTTTCGTTTTCCGAATTGTTTGTTAGAATTGTCGAAAACTTACACAAGACAAACTTTTGGTTTGGCTTGTTTCATTTTCTTCAGTTTCTGAAGATAAAATCTTCTTCTGCTGAATTTCTGCGCTATGTAGTTTTCAAGGTCCAAAGCCCGTATTTTCAGGGCTTTTTTCCGGGTCGCCTAACTTAGCGACCGTATAATATACTACTACACTTATCCTTCTATTGTCAATCTTTATTTTCCTTTTTTTTCTGTTTTTTTATGCATTCCGAAAATGATGTACAAAACAAGTCCTACAAGGTTATACAGGGCAAAAAAAACATACACGCCCGCCGCTCCGAAATTGTCCAGCATCACTCCTCCGGCGAATTGACATACTATTGCACTAAAGCTTGAACTGAATGCATAATAGGCGGAAATAGCCACTCCGTTATATACGGGCAGTACAAGAGCTGAAACATATTTTACGAATTCCACAAGTATGATCCCGTTAACAGCCCCCTGGAGAAAAAACAAGGCCAAAAGAAGAAAGTAAGCCGGCGAAGTACCGTACCATGCAAACCTTATAACTGACAGTATCATGGCCAAAAGTATCAGCTTTTCGGTGCCCATTCTCTTTGAAAGCTTTACGGTCCATGCCATGAAAGGAGCTTCACTGCCGGCCATAAGAAGAAATGCCAGCCCCACTCCAGCCAAAGTTCCCCCTTCTTTTATATAAAGGAAACTGAAATATGTATTGTTTGCCACGTTGGTCCCGCATAGAAAAAATGCCGACACCAAAAGCATAATGAGTTTTTTGTTGCTTCTAAGGTCTCTATATCTGTATTTCGGGGCTTTTTCTCTTTTTTCCAAGGGGGCAGAACACTCCCGGTTCGACTTTTCTCTCCTACATATCATTATAACCGCCCAGGCACACAAAAGAAAACAACCGGCATAAATAAAAAAGATACTGCCCAATCCCAAAGCCTCGGCAACATTTGCACTTACAAATATGCCCAGGGCAAATCCCACTGCTCCCCACATTCTTACATAGCCGAAAGGCTTTTTGTCATCTATGGTAAGCGCATCTGAAAGAGCCATTACCGGTGCCTGAAAAAAATACATCACTCCGTAGCCCAAAACAAAAACTACATATATATATATGTTGGATAAAACCACCGATGTGACAGCGGCGAAAAAACAAAGGAAAATCAACAGAAGTTTTTTGTTTCCTGTGTTGGCATATACTTTGCCCCAGAATGTGGATGCAATTATAGCAGCAAAAGTACCAGATGCTGTTATGACCCCGATCTGTGTCCCGGAGAATCCCATATACTTAAGATACTGGCCGATAAGAGGCATCATGACTCCTATGGCCATATATGAAAATGTGTATAGCGTAATGAATCCGCCATATCCCTTCTTCATTTTGTCACCTCAAAGAAAGTATATCAGAGTAACCTGTTGCACACAATAATTGCCTGTGCTAAAATCATGGCATGTAGAGTAAATACCGTGCGTCAAGTGTCATAAGATGGGATGTTGCTTATGAACGAAAAGTATGGCTTACGATTCGGTATTGCATCCACTACTACATTAAAGATGATGAAAAGAAGCTCTTTTCACTTTAGTGTAGTTGCACTAAAGTAAAGAAAGGAGTTTTTTTTATGAAAACAAAAAACAACACCTATGTCATTGTTATTGTTGCACTGATGATCGCCCTTGAGGTTATACTTAACCGCTTTGCAGGCATAACGACAGAGGCTATACATGTGGGCATAGATTTCCTTCCGATAGTCGTTGTGGCCATGCTTTTCGGTCCCCTTTGGGCCGGGATCGCTTATGCCATAGGAGATCTTATAGGGGCAGTTCTTTTCCCTTATGGGGCCATAAACCCGGGTATAACCATTACCCTTGCCCTCGTAGGGATAACCTATGGTATCGTTTTTTTCAGGAAGGATCTTTCCGGCAAAAAAATAATATGGGGTTCATTGATCGCTTCCCTTATTACAGCTGTTCCCATAAAACTTTTCGGCACAACTCTGGCCCTGGCTTTGTTTTATGGAACTCCGTATAATATCCTGCTGGTGACCCGGATACCCAATTGTGCCATATTTTTTGTTGCGCAGATGATCCTCATCCCCATTATATACAAACTGGTGGTATCAAAACTGCCCATATATAAGACTTCATAATAATAAAAAGCCGCACAGCAGACCTGTGCGGCTTTGCTTATGTTTTCGGTTCACACATCTTTGCTTATATTTTTGGAGCAGTTCTGTCATTCTACTATTTCATACATACCTGCCGCCTCTTCCTTTTTTGGGGAAGAGTTGAGTTCTTTCACAACTGCTTTTATTTTTTTGTCACCGAAACTGATGGTGATCAAGTCTCCCTCTTTAAGTTCAGTCCCGGGTTTTGCCTGTCTGCCGTTCACATCTATGCGTCCGTTTTCACAGGCCTGTTTTGCAACTGTCCTTCTTTTTATGAGCCTTGAGTTTTTTAGAAAAATATCTGTCCTCATATCACTTTTCTTCCTGACATAAAAAAGGGGCAACTCCGTTGCCCCTTTCGGTGTTCTATTTGTTTACTGAGTCTTTCAGTGCTTTTCCTGCTTTGAATACAGGCGCCTTTGAAGCTGCTATCTGTATGGTCTCTCCGGGTTTCCTCGGGTTCCTTCCGGTCCTTGCTTTTCTTTTGCGTGTTTCAAAAGTCCCGAAACCGATAAGCTGTACTTTTTCACCCTTTACAAGAGCTCCCTCGATGGTTGACATTGTTGCGTTCACAACAACTTCTGCGTCTTTTTTTGTGAATCCTGTTTTTTCTGCTACTGCAGCAATCAATTCAGCTTTGTTCATTAGTAGATCCTCCTTAAAAATTATCTTTGTTTCATGCGCTGCTGCGCAAACCCTTGCAGGGTCTCCCGAGATTTAGCTTCTTCCCATATTCGATTCATTTCCTGAATGCTCATTTCTTCAAGCGACATGCCTCTTTTGCGGGCTTCTTCTTCTATACGGTCAAATCTTTTTATGAATTTATCCGTTGCCGCATTCAGTGCTTCTTCAGGATCAATATTCAGAAATCGAGCCGAGTTCACTACCGAAAACAATAAGTCTCCTATCTCAATAGCAATTTCATCCCCGTTTTCATTCTGACAAGCGATAAATAATTCCTCAGTTTCTTCTGAAATTTTGTTAAAAGCCCCCACAATATCATCCCAGTCAAAACCGTATCGTGCCGCTCGCTCTTGCACTTTTTTGCTTCTTATAAGTGCCGGAAGTGATTTTGGCACTCCATCAAGTCTGGCTGTAAGACCGTCTTTGATACGCTCTTCGTCTTTAATATTTTCCCATTTTTCAAGGACTTTGTCAATAGTTTTAGCGTTTCCATCTGAAAAAACATGCGGGTGTCTTCTTATCATTTTTTCACATTCCTCGTTTATTACATCTGTCAGCGAGAATTCTTTTTGTTCTTCCGCCAGTGATGCATGAAAAAGGACCTGAAGCAAAACGTCCCCCAGCTCTTCTCTTAGATTTTCTTTGTCTTTTTTGTTTATGGCTTCAACAGTTTCATAAGCCTCCTCGATTATGCACGTTCTTATGCTTTCATGGTTCTGCTTTCTGTCCCAGGGACATTCTTTTCTCAAAACTTTCAGTATTTCATAAAGTCTTGAAAGGGCCTCTTCGCTGTTTTTCCCTTCCTCCATCAGGTCTTTGTATTTTTCATTTTTCATATCTGTATTACCTCAAGAACTTTCCGAATACCCTTATAAGCTTAGCTCCCTTAGGAAGCCTTGTTATCTCTTCTTTTGTTACAGCTCTTGTAACAAATATCATTGCCGCGTATATTATTACTCCCGCAATTATTGCTATAAGGGTGGGCAGCGTGTTCCCGGAAATAAAATGTGCCAGCAGTTTATATATGCCCACAACGGCACCGTACATGATAAGTGACGCCAGAAGGGGCTTTCCGAAAGTGTTCTTTTTATTTATAGAAGCTCCTGTGTATTTTCTTGCCGCGGTATAGTTAAGTATCGATGCGATGGCAAAGGCACATACGGTGCCTATGGCGGCACCCTGTACATTGAAAGCCGGTATTCCCGTAAGTATCCATGTTAAGGCGATTTTTACTGCAACTCCTATTGCAAGATTCATAACGGGGATCATCTGCTTTCCTATCCCCTGAAGGACTCCCGTCAGGGTCTGGGAAACAGAAAGAAATACTATCCCGATGGAAAGGGTGAACAAAAGGTCTGCTGCACTTATTGCACTTTCCGTCTGAGCCGGATAAAGCAAAAGCATTATCGGTTCTGAAAGGGACATCAGCCCCAGTGCGCAGGGGAATCCGATAATGCAGGACATACGAAGCCCCAGAGAGACATTACTTCTCATCAGGTCAAGATCGCCTGTGCGGTAATAGGATGAGACCAAAGGAACAAGGCTCATGGCAACGGCCTGTATCAGCACCTGGGGGAAATACACCAGGGAGCCGGCGAACCCTCCCAGCTGTCCGTAAAGGCTTTTTGCCTCCTCGTATCCGTATCCTGCATGCTGCAGCCTTCCTATTACAATGGGCACATCAAGGAAATTCATAAGGGGCATTATAGATGCTCCTATGGTAATGGGTACGGCGATCATTAGGATCCTTTTTAATATTTCGCCGTTTCTTTCACTTTCTTTGTTTTGTGATCTTCTTATCCGGTATTTTATGGCTTTTCTGCTAAAACCATATATAAGCAGTATTATAAGAAGGCCGCCGACGGATCCCGCCGTTGCTCCGAAAGTTGCTCCCGCTGCTCCTCGCTCATACTTGTCGAAGTTCATAAGGAGATCTCCTCCGGCCGCCATATTAAAAAGTGTATATGCAAGGAAAAGTCCTATGGCTACTCTGAAGAACTGTTCTGTGACCTGTGAGACAGCTGTCGGCCTCATATTCTGCATGCCCTGGAAATAACCCCTGTATGCTGCCTGCAGGGGAACAAAAATGAGGCACGGAGAAATTGCTCTCATGGCCAGGGCCGCCTGCGGGTTGTTGCACAGCACCGCAATGGGATCGGCAAAAATAAAAAGTATGAGAAAAGATACCGTTCCTATGGCGGTCATAAGCATCATAGAAAGTTTGAATACTCTGTGAGCCTCCGCAAAGTCACCCACAGCCATTCTTTCGGAAACCATTTTTGATATGGCCACAGGTATACCCGCTGTCGCCAGTATTATAAAAAAATTGTAAATATAATATGCGGGATTATAATTCGCCATACCGGTATCGCCGATCCAGTTCACAAGGGGTATCCTGAATGCGGCTCCCAGCAGTTTTACTATAAGCCCCGCGGCCCCCAAGGTGGCCGCTCCTTTTATAAGAGTTTTTCCTGACATCTTACCTCCGCACCTCAGAGCCCGGCCAATATTTCTTTTGTGGCTCTTTCAGCTTCAAAAATAGTTTTCTCTATATCAATGGTAATGTATTCTCCGTTTTTATAAAGTACTTTGCCGTCAACCATGGTCATTATAACATCGCTTCCCGATGCGGAATAGACTATATTGTTTTTCATGTCATGGGAGGGATGCATGGAAGGTCCTGTAATGTCAAGCACTATCATATCCGCCCTGCAACCTGTTTCAAGCATACCGCAATCTTTTCTGCCCTGGGCCTTTGCCCCGTTTATAGTGGCTGCTTTAAGGGCTTCTTTGGGTGTGATCACTGACGGGTCTTTCGTTTTCACCTTGGGAGCCAGAGCAAAAAACTTGATTTCTTCTATCATGTTCAAACTGTTATTGCTGGCCACGCTGTCAGTGCCTATGGTAACATTTATGCCTCGTTTGAAAAGACCTCCCGCATCACATATGCCGCTGGCCAGTTTCATGTTACTGGTCATATTACATGCTACTGTTATTCCCTTTTCGGCAAGTATATTGTAATCATCACCTTCTATAAAAACGCAGTGGGCCGCCGTAGTAGGCGTGTCAAAAAGTCCGTGGCTGTTTAGATATTCAAGGGGCGTCATTTTATATTTTTCTTTGCAGTTCTCATGTTCCGTTCTAGTTTCGGAAACATGTACATGCATATTGGCACCGATCTCCTTTGTATACTCAGCCAGCTGTCTTACTGTTTTCGGGGTGCTGGTATACTCGGCATGAAGACTCATGTCTATCAGGATCCTTCCTCCTGCGGTACCGTTTAATCTTTCATAGGCTCTCTTCATTTCCACTGCACCTTTAATGTCCCGGATATCCTCATCATCAAAGCTGGTGATGGCTCTGGATATATTGTTTTTGGCACCGCTCTCATCAACTGCCCTTGCCATTTCTTCGGTGAAATAATACATGTCTGAAGTGGAAACTATTCCGTATCTTATGGATTCCGCCATGGCAAGCAGCGTCCCCCAATAAATATCATCTCCCTTAAGTTTCGCCTCAAAGGGGAATATTTTTTTATTCAGCCAGTCCTGAAGGGCCATGTTCTCTCCGTATCCTCTTAGAAGGGTCATGGGAGAATGGGCATGGCTGTTATAGAATCCGGGCATCAGCAACCGGCCTTTGCCGGGAAAAACTTCTCCGAAATCCTTTTGGGGCATTTCATCGCCGATGAAGGATATCCTTTCACCTTCGGTGCCCACAAAGCAGTGTTCTCTTATTTCAAAGTCCCTGTCCAGTATGGAAATGTCCTTAAACAGCATAAAAAAAGCCTCCTTGCAGATTTATGAAATAAACCAACAAATATTATATCATATTTTCATTGTTCTGTACCAGAGTCAGTGTCTCTATGATCTCATCGGGAGTCTTGGCTCCCTTTTGCGTTACCTTTTTGATGCCCAGGTTTTCCGCCAGGGATTTTATATGTGATACTTTTATCAAGTTCTCCGTTTCTTCGGGTATCTCTCCGAATCTGTCCATAAGCTCATGTCTCATTTCTTCAACAGAGACTTTGTCATTTACACCTGCTATTTTTTTGTAGATTTCCAGCCTTGTCATTTCATCTTCTATGTAGGTCTGAGGTATTACCGCTTCAACAGAAAGTTCAACCAGGGCTTCTTCTTTCTCCGGCGTGCCCGTTTCTCCTCCAAGGGCTTTTACGGCTTCTGCCAGAAGTCTCAGATACATCTCATATCCCACATTGAGCATATGACCGTGCTGTTTTGAGCCAAGCAGGTTTCCCGCCCCTCTTATCTCCAGATCTCTCATTGCTATTTTGAATCCGGCTCCGAATTCGGTGAAATCTTTGATGGCTCTTAATCTTTTATCCGCAGTCTCCGAAAGTATCTTGTTCTTTTTGTGCATAAGATATGCGTATGCCAGTCTGTTGCCCCGGCCCACTCTGCCTCTCAGCTGATAAAGCTGTGAAAGTCCGTATTTATCTGCATCAAGGACGATAACGGTATTGACATTTTGTATATCTATTCCCGACTCTATAATTGTGGTGGCAACAAGTATTTCAGAACCTCCGGCGATGAATTCCAGCATCACATCTTCAAGAGCTGTCTCATTCATTCGTCCGTGCCCTACAGATATTTTCCTGCCGGGTACCAATCTGTCTATCATATCTGCAGTCCTGTATATGCCGCTCACCCGGTTATAGATCACATATACCTGCCCTCCCCTTTCCAATTCTCTTTGGATGGCCTCCTTTATTATATAGTCCTCCTGCTCGGTGACATAGGTCTGCACGGGATATCTGTCTTCGGGAGGTTCTTCGATCAAGCTCATGTCTCTTATTCCCATAAGGGACATATGCAAGGTCCTTGGTATAGGCGTGGCGGAAAGAGTCAGAACATCCACATTCTTCCTTAGTTTTTTTATGGCTTCTTTGTGCCTGACGCCAAAACGTTGCTCTTCATCTATCACAAGCAGGCCCAGATCCTTGAATCTGACATCACCCGAAAGCAGGCGGTGAGTTCCTATTATCACATCTACTGTTCCCTTTTCTGCATCACGCAGTATTTTTTTCTGCTGAGCATCTGTTCTGAATCTTGAAAGCATTTCAACAGAAAACGGAAACTTCTCAAAACGGTCTTTTAATGTGTGATAATGCTGACTTGCCAGTATGGTGGTGGGCACCAGCACTACTGCCTGTTTTCCTTCAGCCACACATTTGAACATTGCCCTTGCCGCCACTTCTGTCTTGCCGTATCCCACGTCCCCGCAAAGAAGTCTGTCCATGGCCACCTGTTTTTCCATGTCTGCTTTTATTTCTTCGATGCATCGCAGCTGATCGGGTGTCTCCTCATAGGGAAAACTCTCTTCGAATTCCTTCTGCCAGATCGTATCTTTGCCAAAAGCATACCCTCCCTGTTCTTTCCTTGCCGCAGATGTTTCCAGCAGCTCTCTTGCCATTCCTGCAACGGCTGCCTTTGCCCCTGCCTTGACATTCTGCCATTCTTTTCCTGCCAGCTTATTTATCCTGGGGACTTTTGCATCGGCGCCGGCATATTTCTGAACTATATCCATCTGCTCCACAGGGACATAAAGCATATCCTTGCCGGCATATTCTATTTTGAAATAGTCTTTTTTTATCCCCCTTACATTGAGCTGCTGTATGCCGATGAATCTCCCTATCCCGTGGCTGTCATGGACCACATAATCGCCCTTGCCGATGTCAGAAAAGCTTTTTATCGGCTCCCCGCCCGTATGCCGTCTCCGTCTTTTTGAAGAATACTTCCTGATGCCGAATATATCTCCGTCGGTTATGATGCATTTTTTTTCTTCAGGAAAAACCATGCCTTCCGAAAGCATACCGCTTTTGAGCCATACCCTTTTCCCAAGACCGCAGCGATCAAGAAAATCCTGCATATTGGCCAGGCGTTCCTCAGTACCAAGGACCAAAGTCACTTTGTACCCGTCTTCAACGAGCATATTGAGTTCTCTCTCCAGGATGTCCATCTTGCCGTTGAAAGACATACTCTGACGGCTTTTTATGTTATATGTTTCTTCATAAGTTTCTGCCCCCTTTATACTCTTTTCAAAGGGCATCATGAAAAATACTTTTTTCCGGCTATAAAGCTTCAGGTAGTCAGAGACTGAGGGAAGATATTTCCTGTCAGCCTTTGACACCACACCTTTTTCAAGGAACACGCCAAAATCATGCCTGAACTCCTTTGCTTTGGCTTCGGCTTTTTCCATGGCCTTTGACGGATCATCTATTATAAAGGTGCCTTTTTTCATGTAATCCCATATGTATTCGGGAGAATTGTAGAAATAATCTATATAGTTCTCAAGATGCTGCATATTTGTTCTTGTGATCACAGCTTCCTTGAGCTGTTCTCTTCTTTCATCCATGTCAGCATAGTTTTTTTCTATTTTACGGAGAGCATCATCATATATTGAAGGGCCTCCCACTATCTGCCGAGCCGGATAAAGGCTCAACATATCTATTTTCTTTAGGGATCTTTGACTCTCGGGATCAAACAGTCTTATGGATTCTATTTCGTCATCAAAAAAATCAAGTCTGTAAGGAAGTTCATTATAGGGGGCAAAGATATCAACTATGCCTCCACGTTTGCTGTACTGCCCTTTGGCGTATACCATCGGTACTCTTTCGTAACCGGCTTCCGTCAGTTTTTCTTCCAGAAGATGCACATTCATGTTTCCCCCGGTCTTAAGCACTGAAACACTTTCAAGAAATGTGTCATGGGGAGGCAGTTTCTTTATGACCTGGCTCACAGGAGCTACAACTATGCATCTTTCCCCTTCCGCCAAAGTTTTTAAGATGTTCAGTCTTTCGATAAGAGCATCCTTGTTTTTTGCTTCATAATTCACAAAAGTCTCTTCATCGGAAGGCATCACGCAGATTTTTTCATCCGTGAAAAAAGAAAGGTCAGAAGCCAGTTTACCGGCTCTGACGAAAGTAGGTGCCACTATAAGGAACTGGCCGCCCGTCTTTTTTATTATGTCGGCACAGACAGCAGCGACTCTGCTGTCCGATATGCCGGTTATCCCTACTATTCCCATTCTTCTTTCTCGCTCATCCTGCTGTTATAACGGTTCATGGCCGCATCTATACCTTTTTCTATTATGCATTCCGCTGCTTCGGCGGCAGTCCTCACTGCTTCCTTCAGTATCTCCTTTTCTTTTTTGTTCATGCCCCCCGTGACAAAATCCATCAGATGCATCTTTATGTCTCCGCCGATACCTATTCTTATCCTTGGGAATTCTTCTGTCCCCATGGCTGCAACAACTGATTTCATACCGTTATGGGTCCCGGCTCCCCCTTTTTTTCTTATCCTTATCCTGCCTGTTTCTATATCTACATCATCATATATCAAAATGATCTTCTCCGGCTCCGCCCTGTAATAGTTCATGATCTCTCTCACAGCTTCACCGCTGAGATTCATATATGTCTGGGGTTTTACCAGCAAAACTTTTTGGTCGGCAAGATATCCCTCGCCGACCAAAGACTTGTTTTTGATTTTATTGATTTTGATGCCAAGCTTTTGGGCAAGCTCATCAGCGGCAATAAACCCCATATTATGTCTTGTTTTTGCATATTTTCTGCCGGGGTTTCCCAGGCCTACAACAACAAACATTTTTTGTCCTTCTTTCAATCGAAAAGTTTACTTATTGAATCATTTGTATGTATTCTCATCATGGATTCCGCAAACAGAGGTGCAACGGAAAGCATCTTGAATTTTTTATGCTTTTTTTCGTCTGTCATGGGTATCGTGTTAAGCAATACCACCTCATCGAATTCGGAAGCATCCAGCCTTTCGATGGCGGGCCCCGAAAGTACCGGGTGGGTGGCACATGCGGACACACTTTTTGCTCCCATCTCCATAAGGGCTTTGCCCGCATTGCATATGGTCCCCGCTGTATCTATCATATCATCCACGAGAACACAGTTTTTATCTTTTATGTCTCCTATTATATTCATTATTTCACTTTTGTTAGGCTCGGGTCTTCTCTTGTCAACTATGGCTATGGGCGCATCAAGGGGTTCGGCCATGCTTCTGGCCCTGGTAACAGAACCGTGATCGGGAGAAACTATAACAAGGTCTTTTATATTTTTTTTGATAAAGTATTTCACCAGTATGGGAAGTCCTATCAGATGATCCACGGGGATATTGAAATACCCCTGTATCTGTGCGGCATGAAGGTCCATTGTTATTACCCTGTCGGCACCGGCAGTCACAAGGAGATCTGCCACTACTTTTGCCGTTATGGGATCTCTTGCCTTTGCTTTTCTGTCCTGTCTTGCGTATCCGTAATAGGGCACCACGGCATTTATCCTGCCTGCCGATGCCCTTTTCATGGCATCCATCATTATGATAAGCTCCATAAGATTGTCATTTACGGGATGGCATGTGGACTGTATTATGTAGCAATCCACACCTCTCACGGTTTCCCAAAGATTTACTGATATTTCACCGTCACTGAATTTTGTCACATTGGCTTTTCCCAGAGGTTTGCCCATTATGGAAGTTATCTCATCAGCCAGTTCAAGATGTGAATTCCCAGCAAATACTTTAAAATCCGAAAACCCTGCATTTTTCATTACTCTCATACCTCTACTTTCATTTTTTGAGAATGCCTCTTTTTTCTACCCAGCCTTCCAGCACTCTTCCTTTGCTTCTTTCAACATAAAGAGCGCCCCGGGGCACATCCTTTGTGACCGTGCTCCCTGCTGCTATGTATGATCCCTCTTCCAGAGTAACGGGGGAAACAAGATTTGCATTGCAGCCTATAAAGGCTCCGTCTCCCACCTTTGATCTGTATTTTTTGCTGCCGTCATAGTTTACAAAAACCACCCCGCATCCGATATTGACATCCTTTCCTATGTCTGAATCTCCGATATAAGAAAGATGGGATGCTTTACTGCCATCTCCGAAAACAGAGTTTTTTATTTCAACAAAATCACCTATTCTGCAACCGCTGCCCACATCACTTCCGGGCCTCAGATAGGCAAAAGGACCTACTTTTGTTTCTGTGCCTATCCTGCTTTGGGTAATTACAGAATTCTGTATCTGTGTCCTGTCTCCTATTTCGGACCCGGTGATCCTGGTGGCCGGCCCTATGATACAGTCCTCTCCTATCTTTACTCTGCCTTCAAGTATGACTCCCGGATAAAGGACCGTACCTTTTTTTATGTCCACTTCATTTCCTTCTATATAGACCTGTTTTATATCTATGAACCGCACTCCCTGTTCTGCAAACAGGAGGTTCTTCTTTATGCGTTCTTTTTCCTGTTTTTCGTATTCTTCAAAATTCATGATATTTTTTCTCCCCTGCCGGTAACAGCATCCTTTTCGAGTATCATTTCTCCCGCCTTGTAAATGTCCCCGGCGCCCATGGTTATTATCAGATCTCCCTGCTGAGCATTGTTATATACGAAACTGGCGATCTCTTCAAGACTGCCGAAATAGTAAACTTCTTTTTCGGGATAGGATCTTTTGATTTCAGCCATCAGATCCTTTGAGCTTATCTGATAAACGTTTTTTTCTCTGGCGGCATATATCTCTGCCAGCACCACCTTGTCCGCCTTTTCGAAGGAAGTCGGAAACTCGTCAAAAAGTGCCAGGGTCCTGGTATATGTGTGAGGCTGGAAAAGGCACCAGATGTTTTTGTGGGGCGTATTTATGGCCGCTTCTATGGTGGCTCTTATTTCTGCCGGATGATGGGCATAGTCATCAACGATCCTAATTCCCGACTGAGTCTCTCCGAGGACATCGAATCTTCTCTGGGTCCCCTTGTATTGTTCGAGGGTCTCCTTTATGTCATTGATATCTATTCCCAGAACACTGCAGCATGCCGTTGCCACCAGCGCATTCAGGATGTTATGCTCTCCGGGTATGGAAAGCTGCAGCTTGCAGAGTTTTTTGCCTTTGCTTGATATTTCGAATGCAGGCATCCCGTCGGCATTGAACTCTATCTCCTCTGCATAATAGTCGCACTTGTCATTGAATCCAAAGGTTATGACATTGGGAAGATCCTGTATTATTCTGTTGACAAAGGGGTTGGCATCATAGGCGAAAATCATCCCATCTTCCGGCACCAACGCCGCAAATTTCTCAAAAGAACTGGCTATATGCTCGATATCTTTGAAATAATCAAGGTGGTCAGAATCTATATTGAGTATTATCTCTATCCTGGGCTTGAGCTCCAGAAAACTGTCCATATATTCACAGGCTTCCGTGACGAAGAACTGACTTTTGCCAACCTTTACATTGCCGCCGATCTCAGAAAGATTGCCTCCCACAAGTATGGTGGGATCTTTTTTTGCATTTTCAAGTATAATGGATATCATGGAAGTAGTGGTGGTCTTGCCGTGGGTCCCGGCAACAGCTATGCTGTTTCTGCAGCCCTTCATCAGATGTCCCAGCATCTGAGCCCTGGAAACACAGGGGATACCCAGTTCCATGCCCCGGACCATTTCAGGATTGTCCTTTGTGACAGCCGCAGAGTAGACTATAATATCTGCTCCCTCCGCATTTTTGGCTCTGTGCCCCAGAAAAATATTCGCTCCGGCCTTCATGAGCTGCTCTGTTTTATCGTTCTGGCTCATGTCAGAACCGGTCACAATATATCCTTCAGACAATAAAATACCTGCTATTGCCGAAAGGCCTACCCCGCCTATCCCAATGCAGTGCACTTGTTTAACATTTGCCAAGTCGATCATTAAAAATCCTCCGATGTTTTTCTGCCAAGATTATAACATACTTTGCTGTCTTTATGTATGTATTTGACAAAAATATGTAAAACGAATAATATCATAATATCTTTCATTTATTGTTCGTAAAGGAGTGAATAATGAAAAGGACCGAGCGCATCGGCGCCATTATAAAAATACTTTCCGATTCTCCCAGCAAGCCCTTTGGTCTAAGCTATTTCTGTGATCTTTTCGGAGCTGCGAAATCCAGTATAAGCGAAGATCTGAAATCCGCCAGAGAAATAGTCAGCAGCATGGAACTGGGTCTTATCGAAACTATTCCCGGTGCCAGAGGGGGTGTTATTTTCATACCTCATATATACGATGATCAATGCCTTGCTCTGCAGCAGGAATTATGCGGTCTCATAAAGGATCCTTTCAGGATGCTGGGAGGCGGATTTTTATACACCTCCGACATAATGTTCAATGCATCCCTTACAAAAAAAATGGCTCTGGTCTTTGCCCGGAAATTCAGGAGTTCCGGCGCCGAATATGTGGCGACCATAGAGACAAAGGGCATTCCTCTTGCCCTCATGACCTCCTGGATGCTGAACATCCCGGCGGTGGTCGTAAGAAGAGAAACAAAGATTTCCGAGGGTCCTACCATAAGCATAAATTATTTTTCCGGTTCCACGGGTCGTATACAGAAAATGTCCATGGCCAAAAGGGCCGCTCTTCCCGGATCCCAAGCCCTTATAATAGACGACTTCATGCGGGCCGGCGGCAGCATAAAAGGCATAGCGGAACTGCTGGATGAATTTGACGCTCATGTGGTGGGTACAGGAGTTGCCATAGCCACTACAGAGCCGGAAAACAAAAAAATATCCGAGTATACTCCTCTTGTATATCTGGGGGATGTGGATGAGAATGCAGGTAAAATAGAGGTTTTCCCGAATAGTCAGATTTTTTGAAAAATTACTTGTAAAATTTTCCCTTTTGTTGTATAGTGAGAATGGTGTATCTGAAATGATGCACGGGACAATATATTTAAGCACACGAAAGGGCGGTGTCGAAAAATGAATATTACCGATGTAAGAGTTCGCAAAATCAATGATGAAGGGAAAATGAAGGCTGTAGTTTCTATCACTTTTGATGATGAGTTCGTTGTACATGACATCAAAATCATTGATGGCCAGAACGGCTTGTTCATAGCAATGCCAAGCCGCAAAATGGGGGAAGGCGATTTCAGAGACATAGCACATCCTCTTGTATCAGAAACAAGAAACAAGATCAAAGATGCTATATTCGCCGAATACGAAAAAGTCCTGGCCGAGAAAGAATCCGAAGCTGCAGAATCTGCTGAACCTGAAGCCGAGGTGACTGATGAGGCAGCTTCTGACGAAGAAGATACAGAAGACTGATAAGCGAAATTATATTTGTTATTCAAAAAATGTAAAACCGATGCACTGCATCGGTTTTTACTTTCCTTCTCAGGACTTTTTCAAAGAAACCCTGAGAAAGTCAATTTCAAGATCTGAAGATCCCGGAATTTTATGGAGGCGACACCCGGATTTGAACCGGGGAATAAAGGTTTTGCAGACCTCTGCCTTACCACTTGGCTATGTCGCCGCTGGCTAGGGTAGCAGGATTCGAACCTGCGAATGACGGAATCAGAATCCGTTGCCTTACCACTTGGCGATACCCCATCATTGGGGTGGGTGATGGGATTCGAACCCACGCATGACGGAGCCACAACCCGTTGTCTTAACCACTTGACTACACCCACCACAGTTTCCGCTTTTTCGCGGAATACCGGTGAAATTATTGGCGATCCGGATCGGGATCGAACCGACGACCTCCAGCGTGACAGGCTGGCATTCTAACCATCTGAACTACCGGACCGTTTGTAATGGTGGGCGCTATAGGGATCGAACCTATGACCCCCTGCTTGTAAGGCAGGTGCTCTCCCAGCTGAGCTAAGCGCCCTTTTATAATGGTAGCGGCGAGTGGAGTCGAACCACCGACCTTCCGGGTATGAACCGGACGCTCTAACCAACTAAGCTACACCGCCCCGCCAGCGATAAAATCATCGCAAGAGTTATATTATCATTAGAATTCCACTGTGTCAAGGGATTTAAGACCTGCCGCCAAACCCATTTTTATTTTTATATTATACTTAAAATTTCGTCACTTTCCAACATTTTTATTAAGGCCGCTTTTCTTGGGCATATATTTATTGTAGAATGATATAAAGCAGGAAAGGATAGTTTTATAATGAAAAGAAGTGTGCTCATATTTGTGTGTGTGTGTGCAGCAGCTTTACTCGTTTCCGGAGTATTCGTATTTGCACAAAACCATATATCGGTATCAGAAAATTTCCCAAAAAACACTTTCATAAACGGCATAGACTGTTCCGGTCTTACTGTTCATGAAGCCGAAAAATCACTCATCAAAGAATGGGAAAGCAGAGAGTTCGTTATCTCGCAGGATAATGAAGAGATCGGTATGATCAAAGACTTCGATTTTGAATATGATATCGAGGATAATCTTAACGATGCTCTTTTGCACAGTGCAGTGAACCCTCTTTACACTCACACAAAAAAACAGCAGAACAATCTTTTTGTGCCCATGAAGATCAGCCGTATCTCCGATTCCTTCCAAAATCAGTTCAGCAGACTGGACATGCTCCATCAGAAAGATGTTACCAAAACAAAAAACGCATATGTGGATATGTCCGACAATGATTTTGATATAGTCAAAGAAGTTTACGGCAATAATATAGACAAAGACTTATTTTTTGATACGATCATTTCAGATATCGAGAATAATGTTTTTGCCCTTGAATACATAAAAGAAGATTTCTATGAGAAACCCACTATCACCTCCGAGAGCTCCTCTCTTTTGACCAAACAGGAATATTGTCGCCGTTATCTGTCCATGGAGATAACCTATGATTTCGAAGACAGAAAGGAAACTGTGGCCCCTTACGATCTTGATAAAATGATCATCGTAAAGGCGGGAATGGTTTCCGTTGAAAGAGACGCCGTTGAAGAATACATAAAGTCTCTGGCAGCAGAATATGATACTGTTGGCATTACAAGGGAGTTTGAGGGAAGCGACGGGATCACCGTAGAAGTCTCCGGCGGAAGTTACGGCTGGCTGATGGATCAAAAGACCGAAGCAGAATGGCTTTATAAAGCCGTAAAAAAAGGAAAGAACGTGCTGCGGGAGCCCGAATACCTTCAAACTGCTTTCAGCAGGAGTGAAAACGATATCGGGAATTCATATGTGGAGATAGACCTGGGCAATCAGCGGATGTGGATGTACAAAAACGGTCAGCTGATAGTAAGCAGCTCTGTTGTCACAGGCACTCCCACAAAAAACAAACCGACCTACAGCGGGACCTACAGACTGGCCTACAAGCAGCCCAACAGGGTCCTCCGGGGAGAAGACTGGGACGGAAGCCGCTATGAAAGTCCCGTGAAATACTGGATGCCCTTCAACGGAGGTCAGGGTCTTCATGATGCTCCCTGGCGCAAAAGTTTCGGAGGAAGCATATATGTAAGAAACGGCAGCCACGGATGTGTCAACATGCCCGAGTATGCCGCCGCTTCGGTCTATGCAAATATCTATACGGGATATCCCGTTGTGGTCCACTACTGATCTAAGCTTTTATGTTTTTTCTGAGCCAGTCTATCCACTTTTCAAACCCTTCTCCGGTTTTTGCAGAAACTTCTATTATTTCTATTCCCGGATTGATTTTCCTTACCCTTTTGTAAACGGCCTCCATGTCAAAATCAAAATACGGTAGACAGTCTATCTTGTTTATCAGAAGTATATCCACCGTACTGAACATCAGAGGATATTTCAAAGGCTTATCATCACCTTCCGGCACACTTAATATCATTGCATTTTTTGATGCGCCCGTATCGAATTCCGCGGGGCACACCAGATTTCCCACATTTTCAAGAACTACCAGATCAAGATCCGCAATGCCCAGTTCAGCAAGCCCCTTTTCTGTCATTCCCGCGTCCAGATGACACATGCCGCCCGTATGGATCTGTATGGTTTTTACGCCGGTGGCTGCGATCGTCTCTGCATCAACTGCACTGTCTATATCAGCTTCCATTATTCCTGTTTTTATCTCACCATGAAGCTTTTTTATGGTCCTTACCAGCACGCTGGTCTTGCCCGATCCGGGGGAAGACATCAGATTGAGCAGGAAAACCCCTTTCTTCTTTAGTTTCTCCCGCAGTTTTTCTGCTTCCGCATCGTTGTTTTCAAAAACACTTTTTTTTATTTCTATTACTTTTATATTGCTCATTTTTTCTTTCTCCACTTATTTTGATGTTGCTTTTTATCGGCTGATATTATATTTCAAATTGATCATGCTAATATGCATTGTACCATAAAGCATCGTCAAGTCCAACAGATCAAAGTTTTATCGGGGTCTTCAAAATATCTGTTTCAGGTTCCCTTCCGGCGGGTAAATATTTTGAATAAAAGGTGTTTAAAATGAAAAAGAAAACGATAATAATTTCTGCCTGTGCAGTTCTTGTGGCTTCGGCCCTGGCTTTCGCAGGTACTGAAAAAGAGAAAAAACATCCGGAGGAGAAAATGGATATTTTAAAAGAAAGCAGGACTATCTACCTGGCCGGAGGATGTTTCTGGGGCATGGAAAAATTGTTCCATTCCCTGCCGGGCGTTACCGATGCGGTAAGCGGATATGTCAACGGAAAAAAAGATATCCTGCCCGATTACAGTTCCGTTTGCACGGGTCAAACCGGTTATCGGGAAGCTGTTCGTGTTTCCTATGATCCCAAAAAAATAAGTTTGGAGGCTCTTCTTTTTGCATACTACTATGTGATAGATCCCCGGGCAAAGGATGGCCAGGGCAACGATAAGGGAAGCCAGTACAGGGCGGGTATCTACTATGATGATGAGGATTCCGGCGAAACAGTAACAAGGATAAGCGATATAGTCAAAAAACGTACAGATAAGTTCTATGTGGAGGTAAAGCCCCTGGAAAACTTTTATGAGGCTGAAGAATATCATCAGGATTACCTGGATAAAAATCCGGGAGGTTATTGTCATGTGACCCCTTCTGAGATAAACGAGATATTAAAGATCATAGATGTGACACAGAACTCCGCCACTGAAAGGCCCTTTGACAATCTTTACTGGAAAAATCATGGAAAAGGCATATATGTGGATATCCTAACGGGACAACCTCTTTTTACATCCACAGATAAATACGACAGTTCCTGCGGATGGCCAAGTTTTTCAAAACCCATAAACGAAAAGGCCCTTGTTGAAAAAAAAGATAATTCTCTGGGCATGGAAAGAACAGAAGTGAAAAGCAGCCAAGGAGATTCCCATCTGGGACATGTTTTCACCGGAGACAGTGAGTCCCCCAGCGGAACAAGATACTGCATCAACAGCGCATCTTTGAGGTTCATTCCCTATGAAGCCATGGAAAAAGAAGGGTATGGCCACCTGAAGGCATCAGTCAGGTAATATTTTTTTAAAAATGAGGTTTACTGATTTGATTTGATATCAAAGTATAACTTGACTGTATTATAAAATAATATATAATTTCACTACACCTAAATAGTGAAAGCAAAACAAACGATTAAAAAAAGATAATGATACCTATAATGATAATTAGAATGAAAGGTAGGAACAAAAAATGGACAGATTAAAAGATAAAGTTGCCATCATAACAGGAGCCACTTCAGGCATGGGAAGAGACACCGCATATGTATTTGCCGAGGAAGGCGCAAAAGTAATGATAACAGGCAGGAATGAAGAAAGAGCCAAAGAAGTCGTTGAGAACATCAAAAAGAACGGCGGAGAAGCATCTTACGTTATTGCCGACATCGCAGACAGAGCATCTCTGGATAAGATCGTTGACGATACAGTTGCAAAGTACGGTACTGTAGATATACTTTACAACAATGCAGGGGTTCTCAGTATCAAGAGCTCTATGGATGTTTCCATGGAGGAATGGGACAAGGTAATGCAGGTAAACTTCACTTCAGCTCTGATGCTTGCAAAAAAAGTGGCTCCCATAATGAAGGCCAAAGGTAAAGGATATATCATAAACACCGGCTCCGTAGCCGGCACATCTGCCAGATGGGGTGCCGCTGCTTACTGCACATCCAAACATGCCATGAACGGACTGACAAAGGCCCTTGCCAGAGAACTGGGCCCGGAAATAAGGGTAAATGCCATACTGCCGGGAGCCATCGTAACTGCCATGCTTGACAGCGTAGGCGGAGAGGATGCAGTTTCCGGCATGAAAGAAATGTCTCCTCTTAAGCGCGCAGGTCAGGGAAGAGAAATCGGAACTGCAGCTTTGTTTTTCGCCACGGAAGACTCTTCTTTCGTAACGGGACAGCTGCTGCGGGTTGACGGCGGTGTAGACTGCTAGTCAAATCGTATGTCAAAAGCATCCGCCGTCAAATGCGGGTGCTTTTTTATTTTGCCCTGTTGTAAAGGCCTGCTGTCATGTTATAATTACCTTATATTTATCATAACAGGAGCAATTTCATGATAAAAAAACTTTTGAAAACTTCATTAGCATTTATTATGAGCGTTTTCATGATGATGGCCATTACACCTTTAATTCCTTCAGCGTTTGCTGATGAGATCCCCGGTCCTTTGGATGAACAGGAGCAGACAGTACCGGCGGTGCCTCAGATTTCCGGTGTGACATGTCTTTCTGACGGAACTGTAAGGGTCTTCTGGGCTGCAGCAGAAAACGCAGAAAGTTACCAAGTCTACCGAAGCAGCAGTGCGTCAGGGAGCTTCGTTCCTGTGGCAGAGACCCCGGATACCGTATATACTGACAGATATGCAAAGGTAAACATGAATTATTACTACAAAGTCTGCAGCATCAGAACGGTCCAGACTGAAGAAGGCGAGATCACATTGAAGAGTGATTTATGTGCTGCCAGAGCCTCCGGCCCTGTGAAACTTCAGTATGTAAGGTTGGAGAACATCTATAAGGCTGTATATAATAGATTCAAGCTTAAATGGAGCAAATCACCCCAGGCTACCGGCTACTATGTTTACCGGCAAAGCCCGGGTGCAGCCTTCAAAAAAATAGCAACCATCAAAACAGTTTCCGGTCTGACTTACACAGATAAATCCTTCTTATGTAATACAAGGTACACTTATAAAATAATAGCCTATTACTCAAAAGGCAACACCCTGGTAAAGAGTTCTGCCAGTAATTCTCTTTCTCAAAAATCCAAGTATGTGGGAAAACAGACTTTGAACAAATGCATATATTACTTCGGCAAAGATTATAAATGTTACCGAAAGGTCAACGGCAGGAAAAAGATGATATGTCTCACCTATGATGACGGTCCTGCCGCCCGCACAAAGACCATTCTGGCCACTTTGAAGAAGTATGATCAGGCGGCCACCTTCTTCGTAGTCGGCAGCAGAGTCTCCAAATATAAATCGACTATAAAAAAGGCTTACAGACAGGGTTGTGAAATAGGGAATCATACATATTCCCATCCAATGCTCACATCATGTTCATATTCAAAAATAAAAAGTCAGATAAGCAGAACAAAAAGGGCTGTAAAAAGGATAACGGGCTCGACGCCGAAAGTAATGAGACCTCCCTACGGGGCCTTTAACAAAACTGTCAGGTCGGCGGTGGGAACACCACTTATTTACTGGTCGGTCGATACCCGCGACTGGGCCACAAGAAGTTCACGTACAACAATAAGAAGAGTTTTGAATGGAGCGCGCAATGGATCCATAGTTCTTATGCATGATTCTCAATCTTCTTCAGCAACTGCATCTAAAACCATAATCCCCAAGCTTGTTAAAAAAGGCTACCAGCTGGTTACCATAAGCGAGATGGCAGAGCTCCGCAGTGGAATGAAGAAAGGCAAAGTCTATTATAAATTCTATAAATAGAAAATCTCACAATGGGATAAGTCAGGCATCCGCCATCAAGGGCGGATGCTTTTTTGTTTTATCCTGTTGTATATCCCTACTGATGCTCCCATGCCTATACCCATAAAAACCGCCATTGAAAGAAAGTTCAGATCCATCTGCCGGAAAGTATCCATGATGGCAG
>Ga0209510_1001888_pt1 | contig 22494 bp, 21 predicted proteins | sample BiotimSIPDNA_FD_185749 | JGI IMG/M metagenome (GOLD analysis project Ga0209510, IMG submission 185749) | Anaerobic biogas reactor microbial communites from Washington, USA - Biogas_R1 time_0 SIP DNA (SPAdes) (version 2) | ecosystem: Engineered > Bioreactor > Anaerobic > Unclassified | place...
TTAACAGTTATATGCATGAGTACAACACTTACCGGCCTCATTCCTCAATCGGATACTTATGCCCGGATCAGGTTTACTATGGCAAGCTTCCCAAGGCTGCTTGATAATATCAAAACAAGAAAGAAAGGAGACTAACTTAGAATTTCGGTTTCGTGTCTTGACAATGGGGGGCATTATACTTCAGCCGTTTTTTCTGGTCAGAAAGTTGAGTTTTTAATTAAAAATAACTTATTTATTATATTCTCGGCCGCTTGACCATTACCATATAATCCCTCATGATTCGTTTTCAATTTGTTAAATATTTTTTTAATCTCTCTAGATAAATCTTTCCATTGAGGTATCGGTATTAAGATATTTGCTCCAATTTCAACTAGTTCAACCCACTCCGTTTCAGTTCTAAGTGTAATACATGGCACCTGATAAAAATAAGCTTCCTTCTGCACCCCACCGGAATCGGTAGCAATAAGGCGGGCATTTTTCTCTAGCATAACCATGTCCAGATAACCAACCGGGGGGATTATAAGCAGGGACTGAATGACCATTTCATATAAATTTTCCCGGATTAATGCGGCCCGGGTGCGAGGATGCAGGGGTAATACTACCGGGATTTCCTCTGCTACCTTAGATAAACCTTCAAAAATTGCCCTTAACCGTACGGGGGCATCGGTATTCTCAGCCCGGTGAATAGTGGCTAATATGTACTGTTGGGGTTTGAGATGGTGCCGTTCCAGTATGTTACTTTTCTCTATAACCCGTTTGCCATAATATAATGCTGCATCGTACATCACATCCCCAACCAGAAAAATCTTATTCTCGCTTATACCTTCGTTTTTAAGATTATCAACTGCCGTTTGCGTAGGAGCAAACAACATGTCTGCTATATGGTCGGTAAGCACCCGGTTTATTTCCTCGGGCATCTGCCGGTTAAATGACCTCAAACCCGCCTCCACATGGGCTACCGGGATATGTAATTTGGCTGCTGCCAGGGCTCCGGCCAGGGTTGAATTCGTATCGCCATACACCAGTACCTTATCCGGCTCCTCCTTAAGCAGCACCTTTTCAATTTCTTCCAACATCCTCCCGGTTTGCGCTCCATGACTGGCAGACCCTATTCCCAGGTGATAATCCGGCTGCGGTATGTCTAATTCTTCAAAAAACACATCCGACATGTTTTCGTCATAATGCTGCCCGGTATGAACTAGAACTTCTGTCATTAGCTCCTGGCCTTTAGTTAACGCTTTGTTATATTCTGCTATTGCCCGGGAAACGGTTGCCGCTTTTATAAACTGCGGCCTGGCACCAATAATTGTAATAATCTTCATTTATTTATACCTGCACTCTGGTTTCAGATTTTAAGTTAAATAATTTTATATAGTAGGAATACATTCTACGAAGAACATTAAGGATAGCAGTATTAGTCTTAAAATCCTCATGTTTTCGAGGGGGCAGACTCATAATTTTATCGAATTCCTCCCTTGTAATACCAATTTTATTAATGAAATATATTATATCCTCTTCAAGTTCTTGTACATCATACAATGACTTATCCAATTCTTTGATTGCTTCTTCTCGGGTTATCTGCCCAGCTACAATTAAACTTGATAAGTGTGCTTTCCTTTTATCATAACCAAATTTAACCGGAAGAATATGAGCCTGGAATAGTTTGGTAAACCTCGATTCATAATGTTTACCTCCGTAATATTGCCAACCCACTTCTTTTTCTAATACTTTTATTGCTTCTTCCTTGTTATAATCCATATAATTTAAAGGATTTAGGATTATTAATTTATTAAAAAACCGATATTTTATATACCAATCATAGAATCTCATTAATTTATAGTTCTTTAACGGTTTGGAACCGAACTTCTTATGAATATCTTTAATATTTCTCGTATCATAGGCATCATGCCCCCATGCAACTGGTAAAATGGATTCAGTTGCCAAATTAGACCCGTTTATAACATACTTTATTTTGTTTTTCTCTGCGTAGGAATATAGAACAGTAAAAAAAGCGTGATCCTGTGGTATATCCTCATTAGGAACCCCTGCAAAAAAATATGCCCGCTGTAAATCCATCATCTCATTAAAGTCAACATATTCTACAACAAGGTCAATACCTAATTTCTCACATAAATTCTTCACATTATTCTCTGCTATTTTTGAATTAAACCCGGCATCAACATGAACAGCTAACATCCGTAGCCCATATTGCGATGCCAGATATGCTAAATATGAGCTATCAATACCCCCACTTAAACCAATAATACAGTCATATTTATTGTTAATACCCTCTGCTTTTATCTGTTTAAAAAGCTGCTCCAATTTGATTTTTCCGTCCCGACCTCTAAGCCAATATTTTTCAATATTATTAATTGCACTGCTGCAGTGATTACATACACCATCACTGTCAAATACTATGTTTGGATCTGATGTGTCCATAACACAACGGGTACAAATTTTATAATCCATAACCAAAATAACTCCCCCATTAAATTTTATAAAGCTAACCCCATTATCTCTGTTATCGCCCTATTCAACCGGGGTTCATATCCTTTTATTATCTGTGACTCGTTGTTGAGCAGAGAATTAATAGCTTCACTTAGAGAACGTTCATCTATAGCAAGTGTGAGCAATCCTTCAGGTATTTGATTCTTAAATAAATCATATCCCATTTGGTCTACTGTAATGGTTGGAATTCCAAATATAGCTGCTTCTATTGTAGTCGTAGACCAATGAGTTATATGAATATCAACATTCTGTAATAAAATTGGTAATGGTAAATCAGTTGCCATATCCAGTTCAACCTGAGCTGGATTTAATTGGGTTATTAAAGCCCGAATCCTTTCCCGTTCTGATAGCTCGCAGGGGTGCAACCTAAAAAGCCAAAACCATTCAGGTGGGGAATTCATGATTACTTTTTTTATCCAGTCGGGAATGGTTACACCATAATCGACCAATCCTGATAGACAAAATAAGATTTTGACTTTTGCTTGCTTTATGCTTTTAATATACTCATGTATCTCACCGCCATAAAAAACTTCCGGTTGTTCTTTACTAATATCCAGCCATGGGTTTCCCCCAATAAAAGGCTGATGAAAATGTGATACCTTTTGGTTCCATTTTTCGATTGCCCTGGCCTCAGTTTCGCTCCAGACCCAAAAAATACTTGGTAATAATTCATAACCATTAGGGGGAACACGATTCCATTGGCCATAAGCTCGATGAAAATCCCCTTGAACCCCATGCTGAATATCAACAGATGGAATACCGTTGCGTCGGCAAGACAGATTAAAAGCCATCCCTTCAATCCCATAGTAGCAAACAACAAAACCTATTGATGGTTGGGTACGTTCAATTATTTTATCAAACCAGCCTGCTATTAGTTTTAAGTATTGTATAGTTCTAGATAGCAGTACTTCGTTTAGAGTTATTCCCCATGTTTTTTCTAAACAAGTAAGAAGTTCTTTGAATCCATGTAATTGGTCATAGTCTATCCCTGTTCTCGCCTGTAATAAATTTTTAATCCTTAACCAATCTAAATGTGGTTGAATAAATATACCCGGATTATATCGAGGGGTATGGTATTGGTGCAAGGGTTCCATATGTAAACTTGTAAATTCTGCTACCTTCAACTTATCGATTATTGGATCGCAAAACCTATCGTACCACCTGCTATTAACCAGAACCCTGGACACTTGATCCCCTAATAATATAGCATTCACGTGCTCGTTGGGAGAAGCATTTTTCGAGTAATCTTTAAAATAGTTTTTGCAATAATTTAGGTGACCGGTTACAACGCTTGATAGCTTAGATAACAACCTAGTTTTTTGTTGATTTTGTTGCTGTGGAACATTACCCTGGGTAGATTTAAGAATAATATTAGTTGCAACCTGAATTCGTATTAAAGGCCAGATATGAATATCGTCAACTAACCATTCGTCAACTGGATATTTGTCTTCTATCTCATTAATGAACTGTGTGTCTTTTATAACCATTCAACCTTTCAAAAAATTCATGTAGTAAATCATTTTTTATTACTTGCAAGCAGTCTTTTACCAGAAACCGTTTAATTGTGTTTATATGACATAATGCATTTTTCACATATTTTATATTCCGAATAGTTCAATTTAGTAAAATCGGTTCTGAGTTTTTTCCACTTGGCACCATTCCATATTTCTTCAATAGTATTTTTATGAATATCACCCAACGCCAATTCACCATTAAAATCATCACAGCACGTTGTAACTATTCCGTTACTTAAAACAACCATTTTGTAGAAAGCTTCATTACATATAACTCTCTTACACCCGCTGTAATCAACTTCCTTAACTAACCCGTGTACTGGATTTAGTTCTGCAATACTAACCAGGTTAACCTTGTCTTTCCAAAACAATTTATAGCGTTCAATTTCATCTTTTATAGCATCAAAATTGATGGTTTGTATTAATGTAGTCATTTTTATGTTCTCTTCCTTTAGTAAACCTAAAAAGTATTCAATATTTTTAATACATTTATCATAGTTCCCTTTAATTCGAATAGATTCATATGTTTCCTTACTGAAGCCATCCACTGAGAAAACTATCTCATCAAGACCTGAATCAGCTATCTTGTGGGCCATTTCCTGGCTTAATAAATTCGCATTGGTATTAAAATCAACGTATTTAATCCCTGCGTTTTTGGCAAAGCGAATCGCGTCTATTAATTTGGGATAAAGCAATGGTTCACCAAAAAGGAAAAGCCTTACGTGTGGAATACCAAGTTCTGCCACTTCAGATACTATTTTTTTATAAAGTTCAAAGTTCATATTCTGTGGGGATCTAGTTAAGTGCTCCCTTGGACACATTTTGCAGTTCAGGTTACAGGTATTATTTAATTCTACATGAAGAACCGAGGGCTTACTTGGAACATGGATTTTCCCTCCTAATCTACACAAGGTCTTTGTAACAAAATCCTTAAACCCCATTGTATTGTAATATAACAACGATCTCTTGAATAAATCCAAAATCCTCTCTCCTTATACAAGTACTTAACTAACCTGTTTAATAAAAGGAAACCATGAAATGTCATTAAATTCTCTAAGTACATATTTAATTGCTAGAACTACCATACACAAATAAGCGAAGCATGTGGCATACGCAGCTCCAATTGCTCCAAAGCGTTGAATAAGAAAATAGTTCAAAGTTATATTTACAACGCAGGCAAAGATAGTGATCATGCTTATAATACGTGTTTTCTTAGTATAGGCAATGAAATTAATGAATAGCGAATAAATTGCATAAAAGCCATATCCTAGCCCGAGCCAGAGTACATATTGATATGATCCTGAAAACTTGGTATCAACAAATATACTAATAATAATTGGAGCGCTAATGCCTAATATTACTGCTATAATTACAGTTCCTATAACAAACATATAAGTCATTACAACTATCTTTTTATAACTATCAGGGTTTCCTTCAGATAACTTTTCGTATAACCAGGGTTGAAAGGCTAATAGAAAGGAATTTGTAATTAATGTAATAGCCATTCCTACTTGCGAGCCAACACTATATATACCCGTCTCACTTATACCCACCATATTAGTTATAAACAAGCGATCAGCAAGCTGAAGTATGATTAAGCCTAAACCATGGGGAATAAGGAATAGTCCAAACAGGAATGCACCTTTAAAATATTCTTTATTGATAGAATATTTTCCCTTTAACCAGCCTTCTTTATATAAGAAGAAAATACTGATAATACCATATATTAAAATAGTTATAAAAGTTGCTCCGACCCTTCCTTGCCATCCTTTGCCAAGAAACACTACAAACCATACAGCTAACCCTAATGTGATCAATGTTTGCGTAACTTGAAAAGCAGAATATTTAAAAGCTTTTGAATTGATTCTCCACAGATTAAGATTTATTGCAATAAGCATTTGTATTGAGGAAATTACTATTATTGTCCATAACCAGGAAAACGGTATGGTTGTATATTTACTTATATAATTCCCGAATCCCCAATACGCAGCCCCAACTACTAGTACACTGACAATTATTATATAAAAACAGTTTTTAATATATAATGGTAAATCCACCGTATCTTTTTCATAATATGCTACCATTATAGCTCCGTGAACATTTACCCCTACAAAGCACCCGGTAAACGATACTAATAAAAAGAAATTTGCAATTGTCCCATAATCGGAAGTAGATAAATATTTTGTCATAATTGGTAGTAATATAAACGGAACTATTGCAACCGCTATATTAGAACTGGTGTATATTAATGTACTTCTAATTAACTTTGAATTAGTAAGATAATTTTTCAAGTGACTCTCCTGCCAATAAACCAAAAGCTTGTTATTCATTTTTATTAAAATACGCTTTCTTGATAGATGTCGAAAAGAAATCATTATGGAATAGACCTAATATTTGATTTTTAGTTAAATATAGTTTTTGATAAATAATTTTCAGTTTATTATAAAAATAGTTTTTTATATACCCATTATTTTGGGAACTAACTAATGCATTAAAATCCTTTGTAATTTCATTTTTATTGAAAAAACTAGAGTGGTACGCGGCAAACGATATATCTATTCCATCTGATATTTTCTCAATATCTTCGCGGCTTAAAAAATTTCTTAAAATTGCATCTTTGATACGTCTATATTTACTCGAAAAACTTTCATCATAAAAAAGTCTATAATATATTATTGATGGTCTCTGAATAGAAACGCCATAATTTCTAGCATAATAAGGATAATTTAAATATTTTACTTTACCTAATACAACTGGTATACAGCCGAGCAATAATTCAAACCAATGATAATCGTCACTATCAACACTATCTACTACTTCTTGAAAAGCTGTTTTTAAAACTTCAGTTCGATACACTGCATATGTTATTGGCACATAATTGTTCAAAAAATTATATAGTCTTTGTATCGGATTATCGTCCTCTATTGAAAAAGGTTTATAACAAGAATAGTAGTTTATTTTATTATGATTATTAATCTCGAAACCAGTGTAAGTACCATGAGCAACGTTATATTCTTTGTTTGCTTGCAAAAATTCTATGCATTTTCTATACCCTTCAGGATGTGGTATATCATCATCAGCTACAATTCCAACTAATTCTGTATCGGTATTCTTTAAGCCATCCAGCCATCTTTCCAATATCGGCATATCGGATCCGTAGTATTTATAATAAATGCTATTTTGTTCCCAATCCTTAGAGGGGTTTATCATTCTGGTATCCGAACCATCTAAAATCAATATTTTGGTTTCAGTTAAATCAAATATATTTATTAAATATTCTACTAAGCTTACTAACCGATCCGATCGATTATATGTTGGAATAATCATTGTCATTATATGTTTGTTCACATCATTAAACCTCACCCAACAATTAATGCACATGTTTTAAGCGTACCATCATAAAATGAAATTAATAACAACTTGTCCCAATAATATCAATTAGTTTCTTTGTTACCCTTTCTACTTTTTCTTCGGTCATATCCATACCACAAGGAAGATTGACTCCATAAGGAGATAATTTATAAGAAACAATGTTTTTTTTGCTTGCAATCTCTGCGCTGTCCAGATGAGCATATGCAGGCAAAGAACTTAAGGGATAAAAGAATGGTCGTGTGCTGATTTTTTCTTCTGCCATTAAATCAATAATCTGTTCTTTATTAAGACCCAATGATGAATCAAGAATCACTGAAACCATCCAATAGGTATTCTTAATATGGTCTGCCTGGTAATTCAATTTAACCCCATTTATACCTGAAAGAGCTTGCCGATACCATTTAAAAACTTGTCTTTTTTTGGATACAAGTTCGTCTATACGTTCTAATTGTGCTAGTCCTAATGCGGCTTGCATACTACTCATCTTGTATTTAAAGGCCACCATGTCATTCCAAAACATCTTACCGCAATTACTCCGACCATGATCGCGTAAAGCTAAACATTTTTCATATATATCTGCATTATTTGTAACCAACATTCCGCCTTCACCAGTAGTCATGGTCTTAGAACCATGAAAACTAAATACACCAACATCCCCCAAACTCCCAGCTTTACGGCCTTTATACTTGGATCCAATAGACTGGGCCGCATCTTCTAAAATAAAAATTCCATGCTTCGACGCAATTTCTCGAATATCATCCATTTCAGGAATATTGCCATATAGATTAACAGGAATAACAGCTTTTGTACGTGGTGTAATAGATTTTTCAAAAGCATTAGAAGATATGCACCAGGAATCCATATCAATATCAGTAAAAACCGGCTTAGCACCAACATAACTAATGGGAGCAGCACTAGCTATCCAGGTAATATCGGGGACAATCACCTCATCACCTTCCCCAATTCCGGTTGCTACCAAAGCCAAGTGAATAGCTGACGTACAAGACGGTAGTGCAAGTGCGTATAAAACACCAATGTACTCTGCAAATGCTTTCTCAAACTTTTCATTATATATATTAGCATTTGAATACCAGGCATTTTTGACTGCATCATTAACATAGTCAATTTCTTTTTGAGTAATTGAAGGACCAGAAACGTAAATTGGTAAATGATTCATTTTAATTCAACCCCTATTTAATACATTTTAGATAGCCATCAGGGGCTACTGTGATAAGCAATTTGGTTTGAATGCTCTTATCAATTATGAATCGATCGGTTTTTCCGAGAAATTCTCTTACAGCAGTTTTAGGATTATTTCCTTTTCCCCATGGTCGTTCTGCATAAAGTTGATCTGGCATATCTTCTATACCTGTATCCATAACTACCAAGTAACTTCCCTGGGTAACCAATGGACTATAATGCTCCAATTCCTCTAACACGTGTGAATGTGTATGATCGGAATCTAGAACTACCATTATAGATTTCTTACTTTTACATAAATGCTTAACCTCTTGTACTATCTTTGTATCTGTTGAAGAGCCTTCCAACAAAGTAATCCTTTTAAACATGGGATGTTTTTCGATTTCCAAACGATTATGTTTACGGATATCCAAATCAATTCCTATTACTTCGCCTTGATTAATCAGTTCTAACATTGATGCGTAAAATATCAAGGAACCCCCATGAGCAATTCCAGTCTCAATAATAACATCAGGCCTAATTTTCCAAATAATTTCCTGTAATGCCACCAGATCCTGCGGATACTGGATTACAGGGCGCCCCATCCAGGAAAAATGGTATGTATATTTATGCTTAGCTGTACTTGCCATCCACTCGTTCGATATTCCTTCTAATTTTTTATCTCTTGACATTGAATCTATCTCATTATCGCAATCAGTCTTAAATTCTTTTATTGGATCATTATTAAAATTCTCCATTCTAGCTAAATCCTCCAAATTAAAATTATAAAAATTTATAATCCCGCTACAACATAAACTATATTACATTCACGCGGATATTTTTTACCAACTTGATAACAAGCCCGACAAAATTCATTTTTCCAATCCTTTTGTTCTTCACCAATTCGCCCCCACCCAAATCCGCCTTCTTTCCATAGTCCATTGTTTAAAAACCAATCCATTTGTGGAGTCGAAAGCATTTTTAAAAAAACTCCACCAGTTGCTTTAATCTTCAACCCAGCATTTTGTACATCTCTAATCAAAGTATCAAGTGTATAAGCACGTACATGACCCACAATCTCAATATCAAACGGTGATAACTCTTCCAAGTATTTAAGCGTTCCCATTTCTACTGCAATTTTTCTATTCAGTGCTTCCGCATTAGGAACGTGAATCATGATATTCCCGCCCGAATTCAATAGCGGGATCATATTAGCAAGTGCTTCTACTGGATCATTAAGGTGCTCCAGTACATTGATCATGAAAATATTATCGAACTTATCAGGATATTTGAAGTCTTCTATAAGTCCATGGTGAAATTCTACTTCTGGTAACCGTTTTCGAGCTTTATCCAAATGTAATTTCGAAGCATCAACTCCAACGACTTTAGGAAAGTGTTCAGCAAATTCGGCGGTCAAAAGACCATCACCACAAGGAATATCTAATGCGCTTGAGCCGGTAGCATATTCTAAACAGGCTTGTACTTGATAATATCCTATAATAGAATTGTAATTACTATAATGAGTTGCGCGTTCCCAAACATATTTCTCCTGGTTTTTCAACTCCCCCATTACACCATCTCCTATCTATTTTGAATAATTGATTTAATTAAATCCAAAATCCAATTTTCAAAACACATGGTGGTTCTCCATCCTGTTTGCCGCTTTAACTTGGAAGCATCCATAATAATATTCGGTGCATATTCATCAATGTTATTGTGAAAAATACTGCTTGTACTTGAAGCGGCTTCTACAATTAACTCGGCAACTCTATTGGTACTAATTATATTACCTGTTCCAATATTGTAATCACCGATTAGGTTTTGTGTAATAATCGTATTTAAGGCTTTAACAGCATCATCAATATATAATAAATCTAGTTGTGGTGAACCATTATGATAATTATGTGTTATTATTGGTTCATTGTTTAAAGCTTTGTTAATAAAATTATAAATAAATTTAGGCCTTTCCGACTTAGCACCATATACCGGTGAAAGACGAACTATAGCATATGACAAGCCGTCCTGTATACCACGATTTTTGATTAGTTGTTCACATAAATATTTAGTTTCACCATATGTGCCCTTGGGGAATAATGGTAAGTTTTCTGATGCGCATAAACCTTCTGAGGCATAACCAGAATAAACCTCCCAACTGGATGGATAAATTAGATTGATCTTATGAATTGTGCAAATATCCAAAATATTCTTCATCATTATTAGCGTCTTTCCCATCGCAGCATTATTTGTGTAAATTTTGGGATTCGCTAAATGAACAATGTGAGTTGGCCTTACTTGGGTAACTAATAAATCTAACTTAATTATATCTTCTTCTAAGTTAATCTCATTACTAGAAAGAGCTATTGTTTTATGTCCATCATTTTCTAATTCAGCAACCAAACTACGTCCAATAAACCCTGCTGCACCCGTAACTAATACTACCGATTCTTTTTCCGTTATTTCTTGTTGGTCCAAACTTATACGCACCGTATGTAGTACTTCAGGTTTAATAGCATCTTTTCCAACAATTTTTACAACATCTTCTACAACATTTTCAAAGGAACGATTCTCATATTTGACAATAATGCCAATTGCAATAGAATTACTTCTCGACATCCCGTAATCGCAACAAACTACGATTTTATTTCCTTGTCCCAGCAATTTTATACCATCTTCTATTTTCACCCTAATACTTTGCTGGGTATTACCACGTTTATCAACTAAATCTCGTACATCCAGGCAGGTAAATCCATATTCTTCACAATACCTATAGCCTTCTATATAGCTAGCCGTACCAATATATTGGGTAAGCCAATTAATCATAAAAATACCTCTTATTCGACAAATAATTCCGTAAACGAGCGAACGCAGTATCCTTCTTTCACCGTTAAATCTGGAAAATCTATACATCCGGTTGATAAATGTTGTAAATATAAGTCTAATTCATTAAACCCTGCCAAACTTCTTAGATAAGTCGATGCTGAAAAACGAGGATTAATTTCGAAGGGTACCAACATTCCATCTTTAATTCTTCCTTGAATATTTATAGGACCAGTGCTATTAAGAGCCTTAGCAATACGCTCCGCCACATCACATAGTTCTGGACGATTCTTAATAAAACCTTGTGTATATCCGCTAGAAATTAACCCTAATTCGCTTTTATGCATTATAGATAATTTGTTGTGAAAAACACGTTCTAAACAAATCGATCCAACAATATCACCATTCATTAAAGATAAAACGCCGATAGTATATTCTCCGCCCTGGTGAGGTATGTATTCTTGTACGATAACCTTTTGTCCATTATTTAGTAGATATTGGACATATATACCGAGTTCTTCTCTATTACCAACTAAAAATACAAAGTTACTACCGCCAGTACCAGTAGCCGGTTTTATAATACAGGGGAAACTAATATCTATGTTATCTTCCCATTTTTCTATTTCTAATGTATAAGGTATTGAAAAGCCTAAATCATTTAAAACACTGAATGTTTTACGTTTATCAGAACAAATATCTATAATTTTTTCGTTATTTAAAACAGGTACTATCCCTGCTTGATTCAGTATATTACGATTTTTATTCAATAAAGAAAGCGGTCCTTCTCCTCCGGGAATAACATAATGGATAGCATTTTCAATGCAAAATTCTATTATTGATTCTATATATCTTTCGGAAGAAATTTGAATAGTTTTAATACATTCAGGCATAAAATGCCCATAAGCATACGCTGAAATATCGCAGCCATAAATACAATACCGACCTGTTCTATGAAGCGACTTCACTATTTCCGTTCCTAGTGATGCTCCACCTAATCCAGCTACTAATACTTTCATTCTTTTATCTACACCCAACATTAGAATGATCGATCTCCCTTCATCTCTCGGAAAACCACATCGGAGTAACCACAATCTTTTTCTGAAATAATTTTTTCAACTATAGGCCAATTAATTGCAAAAGCGGGATCATCCCACCGAACCCCCCTGGCACACTCAGGATGATAAAATTCACTCATTTGATAAAAAACAGTTGTTTCATCTTGTAGTGTTTGAAAGCCATGTGCAACCCCTTCAGGAATATACAGCATTCGGTGATTTGAAGCAGATAATTCGAAAGCCTGCCATTGTTTGAATGTCAGGGAATCTTCCCGCAGATCAAGAATTACATCGTATATACACCCAGAAATACATGATACTAATTTAGCTTCTTCATAGGGAGCAATTTGATAGTGCATCCCGCGAAGCGTACCCCGACTGGCATTGTATGATATATTACATTGAACCAGATTCGGATTTAATCCATGTTCCGCAAATTCTTTAGCACACCAGGTACGGGCAAAAAATCCGCGCTCATCTTTAATGGGCTCTATATCAATTATAAAAGCTCCCTTTATTCTAGTCTCCGTAAATATCATCTATATCACCTCTACGGAAGGAATAGCCACTATGAACCGGCCACCCCATTCACGAATGTAACTCATTTGCTCCATAATCTCCTCTTTAAGATTCCATGGCAAAATCCAAACATAGTCGGGTTGTGTTTCCCGTATTCTTTCAGGCTTAAGAATTGGTATATGGGTTCCCGGTAAAAACTTGCCCTGTTTATATGGACTTCGGTCTACGGTATAATCTATAAAGTCAGTCCTAATACCACAGTAATTCAAAAGTGTATTTCCTTTTGCAGGAGCACCATATCCTACAATCGTTTTTCCCTCTTTTTTTAAGGCCAGCAATGTTTCCAACAATTCAAATTTAACAGACCTTACTTTTTTTGCAAATGCACGATATGTTTCTAAGTCCTTCATTCCGAATGCTTCTTCTTTTTCCTTCATCATTACAACATTTTCTTCTATAGAGTGTGCTGTAAACTCGCTGTGACAAGCATACACCCGCAATGATCCACCATGCGTTGAGAGTTCCTCCACATCAAATATTTTTAATCCGTGTGCTTTAAATATTGTCTCTACTGTAGTAAAAGACAAATAGGAAAAATGTTCATGATAAATAGTATCAAATTGCCGTTGTTCCATAAGTTTTAACAAATGAGGAAATTCCATAGTAATGATGCCATTCTTTTGTAAAATAGTTTCCATTCCGGCAACAAAATCATTGATATCCGGCACATGTGCCAATACATTATTGCCCAGTAGTAAATCAGCTTTTATTCCATCAGTCTTCAACTGCTCAGCCAACGGTCTACCAAAAAAATCAATAACCGTGGAAATGCCTTTTTCTATAGCGGTTTGAGCAACGTTCTCCGCTGGTTCGATACCTAATACCGGAATACCTTTTGCTTGGAAGTATTGTAATAAATAGCCGTCATTGCTGGCAATCTCCACTACAAGTTTTTTATTTGTGATTGAAAAGCGCTCATGTATTGCCTCGGTATATTGCCGTGCATGATTTAACCATGTATCAGAATATGAACTGAAATAGGCATAATCATTAAATATGGTATCCGGACTTTCAAATTCCTCTAGCTGAACCAGGAAACACTGCGGGCATACATAAACATGAAGGGGATAAAATGCTTCTTTGGCATTAAGCTGCTCCGCAGATACAAACGAATTAGATAATGGTGACATTCCTAAATCCACCACTGTATCTGTCAATGGAGTGCCGCAAAACCGGCATTTATTATCAGGCATTGTGATTCTCCTTACACAAGGTTTGGTACTCGGTGATTTGTTCTAAAGTTATAATTCGTGGATCTTCACCCTCGTAAAATCTTTTATACCATGCGACAGTCATAGCAATTGTATCCTGCATAGTTAATATCGGTCGCCAGGCTAAGCACTGAATAGCTTTTGAAGAATCCAATTTTAAATAATGAGCTTCGTGCAAATGGTCATTACTTTCTACCAACCATTTTGCATCTTCACCCCACAAATGGCATAAAACATTGACCAGGGTTTCTACTGACACGGCATGTTGTTCATCAGGGCCAAAATTCCAGCCTTCCGCATAGTTTTTACCGTCCTCCCATAGTCTCTGTGCTAAAAGCATATATCCAGCCAACGGTTCCAACACATGCTGCCAGGGACGAATTGCTTGGGGATTTCGAATTAATACAGGCTCACCTTGTATAATGGCGCGAATACAATCAGGTATGATTCTATCTGCAGCCCAATCCCCTCCACCAATGACATTCCCAGCCCTGACACTAGCTATATTAGCAGTATCATCGGATGAAAAAAAAGAACGACGGTAACTTGCAATAACCAGTTCAGCACAGCCTTTACTGCAGCTATAAGGATCATGTCCTCCCATGGGTTCATCTTCACGATATCCCCATATCCATTCCCGGTTTTCATAACATTTATCACTGGTAACACAGACAACTACCCGAATGCTGTCTACATGGCGTGCTGCTTCCAGCACGTTTGCCGTACCCATGATGTTGGTCGAAAGTGTTTCAATGGGAAATTGGTAGGAAGGTCGTACCAACGATTGAGCCGCCATATGAATTAGAATATCAGGCTTGTTCTCCTGTAACCTCTTCTGTAATTGAGGTAAATCTAATATATCGCCCGTAATGGAAAGCATTCCTTCATCAACATGCGCTACTTCAAATAATGAAGGAACTGACGGTGGTTCCAATGAGTAACCAATAACCTCCGCACCTAAAGATTGAAGCCACAAGCTTAACCAGCTTCCTTTAAATCCAGTATGACCCGTTAGGAATACTCTTTTTCCCTGCCAAAATGTTTCCATGCTTACCAAACCTTCCAGGGAGCGTTTCCTGAGTCCCAAAGTTCTTCCAATTTAAGCTTGTCACGCAGGGTATCCATCGGCAGCCAAAACCCCAAGTGTTGAAAAGCAGATAGTTGTTTTTCTTGGGCCAGTTTTTCCAACGGTTCCCTCTCCCATGTAGTATAATCTCCGGCAATCAAATCAAAGACTTGTGGCTCCAGAACAAAATAGCCCCCATTAATCCAGCCGCAATCTCCTTGCGGTTTCTCTTCAAAGGTATTAATACGACAGCCTTCCATATCCAACGAACCAAAACGTCCAGGCGGCTGTACTGCTGTTAAAGTCGCCCATGTTCCTTGTTCGCGGTGAAACTTAATAAGCTCAGTAATATTCACATTGCTTACCCCATCCCCATAAGTAAAACAAAAGGTTTCTTCGCCAACAAATTTCTTGACCCGTTTAAGGCGGCCACCCGTCATAGTTTGTTCCCCTGTATCTACCAGAGTCACCTTCCACGGATCGGCATGGCGTTCGTGAACCTCCATTGAATTATTGACCATATCAATGGTAACATCAGACATATGTAAAAAATAGTTGGCAAAATATTCTTTGATTAAATATCCCTTGTATCCACAACAAATTATAAATTCATGAATACCATAAGCCGAATATATTTTCATTATGTGCCACAGTATGGGTTTACCTCCAATTTCAATCATTGGTTTCGGCTTCAAATGGGTTTCTTCAGAAATACGAGTACCCATACCACCGGCTAAAATCACGGCTTTCATGATAACTTTTCACACTCCTATATAATAATCGGATGATTATAATATCTTTTGCTAGAGACCATATAAATAGTTTGTTTTAGCTAGATAACAATCCTATGTGTATTAATTGACGTTTTTATGTAGTAATCCTGAGTACTATACTATTGGTAACTTGAATTCAATCAAAGGCCATATACGAATACCATACAACTCCTCAAACCGTTCTCCATATTAATAAAAGGCATTCATAGCTTCGTTAAAATATTTTCTAAATAATTATGTACCTCAGGTAACATATAGCTACCACGCACTCCATCCCCCATCAATTACCAGGTTCTGTCCTGTCACATAACTGGACAGGTTACTGAGCAAAAAAAGCACCCCCCCGGCAATGTCTTCCGGGTTACCCATTCTCCCCATTGGAGTTCTTTGCTTATATTTCTCAACAAACGATGCAGGTTGTTCGTTAAATATTCCACCCGGACTTAGGCAATTGACACGAATATTATATGATGCCAGGTAGGTGGCCAGGTATCTGGTGAAATTAATGATAGCGCCCTTTATTGCTGCATATTCGGCCGGCATCGTCATTGTTGTACCTTCATAGATACTAAAATCAGGGCCCAGCATTCCGTAAATCGAGGCAATGTTTACAATATTGCCCTGTCTCTGTTGCATCATAATGCGGGCTATTTTTTGACTTACGTTAAAATAACCATTAAGATGCATATCAATATTTTCTCGCCAACTATCCATTGTAATATTTTCAAAAATGGTTCCATAAGCTGCGTTTCGGGGATAGGCGTTGTTTACCAGACCATCCACGCTAACTGCCTGTTTGGATAATTCATCGACTAATTTATTAACGGAATCTTCCGAGCTAATATCCAGCGGAAAAGCTGTTACTGATGCTCCATATACATCCCGTAGCTCCTCCTCTAACTTCTCAGCAGCCATTATGTCTATATCTGCAAGCACAATACGGGCATGTAATTCGGCCAGGGCTTTACATATTTCCCGGCCTAACAGACCGCATGCTCCAGTGACAATTATAGTTTTATTATCCAGGGAAAATCTGCTAATATATTTGTTCACCTGTTCACCTCATTATTTTAAATCCTATACAGGTATGGCCTGAGCGGTCTGACTCTAATTCCACTTCCTAAATACTGGTTTTATGGGCCTTCCTTCTAGATACGTGCCAATACCATCATCCAGCGCTTTGCGATAGACCAGTAAACTATGTTTAATAGCTTCCAGGGTGATGTTAATCTCCTCATCCCCATGTGAATAACTTATAGCTACCCAGGGCATCAGCACTCCCTGTTTTATCATTTCCTGTACAAACAAGGTTCTAAATTCCAGAGAAGCCTCTCTAGTTTTATCTTTAGTAATAAAATTAGGCGAACACGGCACTCCTATGAACTCGAAATATTCGCCTATCCCCATATCCTTCGCTATAGCATTTGCACCATCCACCAGCATCTTACCTGATTGCCATATCCGGCTGATTACATCTAATTCCTTATATACCTTAAGTGTTTCAACAAAGGCCCCTAATCCACACATTTCCGCCCCATGTGTGGTAGAAATCAAAAAGACTCGTTCCTTGTCGCTAAATAGACCTCCCAGTTCCATTATCTCCCGTTTACCACCCAGGGCGGCAACGGAAAACCCATTGGCCATTCCCTTGCCAAAGGTAACCAGATCCGGTTCAACCCTATAGTGAGCCGATGCTCCCTGTAGATGCCACCTGAATCCGGTAATCATCTCATCCAGAATAAATACTGTGCCATTCCTATGACATAAATCCTTTAATTGATTCAAGTAATTGTTTTTCGGTTCCTCCGTAGTAGCAGGTTCAAGAATAACAGCAGCTATTTGCCCAGGATATTTTTGAAAGAGTTTTTCGGCTGATGCCAAATCGTTGAAATTGAAGTTTAATGTGAGCGATTTGTATTCCTCCGGTATGCCGGCATCCATAACCGTATCACCGATAAACCAATCATCATATGAAAAGAATGGGTGCTGGAAACACCTGGCAACATATTTTTTCCCGGTATAAGCACGAGCAAGTTTTACCGCCGCAGATGTAACGGTGGAACCGTTTTTTGCAAACTTAACCATGTCAACCCAGGGTATTAACTCGCAAAGATCTCGTGCCGCCTCTATTTCAATTTTGGAGGCCCTGGTCAGGTTATTGCCGTTATGTATCTGCTCTATAGCAGCATTAGATATTTGTTCATAATCGTATCCGACCGTAACAGCTCTCAGAGCCATGCCAAAATCCAGATAGCGATTACCATCCAAATCCCGGACATAAGCCCCTTTGCCCTTTTCCAGTATTGGAGGAGCATTTACCGGGTATCCATCATCTGCCCGACTGTAGGTATGGGCTCCGGCTGGGATGTATCGATGAGCCATTTCTTGATAATTTCGATTGATACTCATAAAATCATACGCCTCATTTCCAAATATTTATATCTATCAATCCTTTTTCAACCAGATAACAAGCATAATATAAATCGTTCATTTCATCTATTTCAATTGACCGTTCTTCCGGCATGATATAAGCATAAGTTCTGGAGCTATGGAAAGTATGATATTCTTTTAAATAATCCCATTCTGCCAGGTATATTGCTCCGTTCATTGTATATTCAGGTATTAGAGCCTGGCGGGGAGTATTATAATTCCCCCGCATTTTTTCATAATGCTGGGCCATATTTAAATCATCACCAATAGGTGAAACAAAAATAGAATGATCTTTAACCTGTTTGACACCAAGTACACCAACACCGTTTTTATCTTGATACAACTTAATTGCCTGATTCACATCGTCAGGAGTTAAAAAAGGTGTTGAGGGTTCAAGCAGGCAAAGGGTATCATACTTAACAACATCGTTTTTTTCAATCCAATCCATAGCATGAAGTATTACATCCATGCTATTGGCACTATCAGTAGCAAGTTCAGCAGGTCTAATGAACGGAACTTCAACACCATATTCCCTTGCTACAGCAGCAATTTCATCTGAATCTGTACTGATAATAAGTCTTGTACAGTAATAAGATTTACGAGCTGCTATTGCCTTGTAAGCTAGTAAAGGTAATCCTCCGATTTTACAGATATTTTTCTTTGGTACGCCACGGGAGCCACCCCGGGCTGTAATTAGAAAAAGAGTATTCATTGAACGTACCTCTTCTATTTTCTATGTTCAAAATATTTCCGGGTTCTTTCGTATTCCAGCCAGTGACCTATGTCAAACCACTGTTCCTCCAATACTGGATAAACTCCGATTCGTTCACCAGCACTTAACATAGACTTGAGTACATCGGTCATATCTTGTTTAGTGTTTGCTTCTATATAATTTAAGAATTTTGGTTCAGCTACATAAACCCCTGTATTGATGATACTCTTACAAGAGGGCTTTTCCTGGATATTTACCAGCAAACCCCTCTCATCAGTCTGTAGAACCCCATAAGGAATAACGCTGTTTTTTACACAACCAACTATGGTTAATACTGCCCCTGAATCCTGATGATAATGAAGAATACTGTTCAGGTCGGCTTCAATAAGAATATCCGCATTACTAATAAAAAAGCTATCAGTTAACTTGCTCCTGGCAAAATCTATGCTACCTATGGTTCCCAGAGGAAACTCTTCCTGGACAAAATTAACCGTTCGATACTTGCATATAACATCTTTATCACTAAAATACGCTCTGATCATATCCGATTTATAGAATAAAGACAGAATAAAATTATCGAAACCATAGTAAGAAAACTTATCCATAATTTTCTCAATGATAGGTTGATCATCTATCGGAATAAGTGGTTTCGGCAGTATTCTGGTAAATGGATCTAGCCTGGAGCCAGTTCCGCCCGCAAGTATGAAAACAGGATTGGATTTCGGTTGATACGCCACTGCTTTTTGAGAAGAAAATAAGTCTATCCATGTAATGATACCAACTACTACATGATTATTGTCTAATACTGGCACAGTTTCAATGTTCAGTTCCAGCATAAGGGCTTTGATATGTTCCGTCTTTTCCCTGTCTATGTACTCAATAAAACGGGGATTTTGATTCATATAATCATCTATCGATGCGTCCATGTTGGCCCCTTTAAGCAGTGCTCTCCTAATATCACCATCACTTAGTGATCCTTGCAGGCAATTATTATCGTTTACTACATACACATTACGTGATGCAGCAGTTTCTAAATGCTCCATTGCTTTAAGCAAAGTCGTATCTTTAGAAATTAGGTGTTTTTCGAAATCTTTTCTATTCATTAGATAGTTATCCTCCAAAAAGATTACAACCAGATACTGGGTCGAGCATTTGACTTCTTAATAGAGTAGTTGCTTGGATTACCAATATAGATGCTATTCGCTTCCAAATCCATATCCAGCATTAACGAACCCGTAGCTAGCCTGCAATTGTCCCCGACCTTGCAATTTCCGAGAATCGCCGAGCCAGGATGCATAATAAGATTTTCGCCCATACTGGGGTAAATATCGTGATTACTGCCAATATTGCATCTCTGATAGACAATAAAATAATTCGAATAGTTTCCCCTGCCTAAAACGGTACCCAGGGGATGAACAAAAAGAAAAAAATCAGGCAACTCGACTTCGTAAAAGGCATCAATACCATGTAGATATTTATTCAGTAAAAAAATCTTAGTAGCCAGTTCTACCTGATTATTGTCCTTATATACTGTATTAGCTGCAAAGTATAGAAACATTGCATACTGATCACCGTTTAGATGATTGAATACCGTTTCCCCATCACTGCGAAAGTATTTGTTGTTAACGTGCGAAAAACAATATTCAACCCTTTTTAAGATGTGAGCAAATGAATTCTCCAAATGTTCTGGTTTTACCAGGCTGTCATCCGGGATAAAGCTGTTTAGTTGGGAACAGAGATAAGATAATAATCTTTCCCTGGTCAATGACATTCTCATCTTAGACACCTTCTGTTACACGATTTTAACCACGAGTCCATTGACCCATATCAGGTAATGGTTGCCCTGGTTCTACTTGCTCCTGGTCGAATTGCCACGGCTCTACCCGATGACGATATACTATATTAACAAACTCCTTCTCACTCAAACCTAGTTTTTCCAAGAAAATATCCAGAGAAGCAGGTCTTTTACCATCATGTTTCTCAGCCAAGGCCCATCCTTCTTCCCGGGTTAGACGTTTATTTCGTATGTCAATGGATACCAAATGATTGGTTCTACCGTATCCCCGCTTAATATACTTGCAGTAATCCCTAATGCCTTGCCATTGGCACTCTATCTTTTCATAGTCATATTCTGGAGGTATCCCTTCCACTTCCTGGCCTTCCCAACCTAATTCATGCTTAATAATTTCCACCTGTTTCTTTATATCCCACTTAATATAATTACCCAGACAAATCGACCGACATTTAATTTTCATTAATTCATCCCGGGGAGGATATGCAAATGGGTAAAGATCCCTCCTGCTTACTCTACCGTTCAGGAACTCATACATATCATCTGCGGTAATTCCCAGGTTCATAGCCCGGTTAAAACGGGTCTCATCCACTTCTTCAAACTCATCATAAGAATACCACGAAGCATATTCAGCTAAACTTTCCCCCCAAATAATTAAAGGGGTATTGTAGCGGATAGCAATCTGCATTGTATGGGCATAAACTCCGGTATGGCAATGCCAGCAAAAATCCCCAGTTCTCTTTAAGGCTTCCAACATTAGTTCTTTTACAATATGCCAGCTTGGTGTAAACTGGAGAACATCGACCCCCAACAACTTAAAAGTACGTTCATTGTTTTCAGCTACCTTCGGGCGGTAACCCCAATGATCAAAGCGCACCACTAGAGGCTTTAATCCCAGCTCCTTAACTACATACCACAGCTGAAAAGTACTGTCTTTACCCCCACTGAAAGGAACAATACAATCATATTCACCCTTATCGCGGTATTGATCTACTAGTTCCTGAAGCATACGGCGTCTATCGTCCCAATCAATTTCAGTATCTCTATAATCTATTTGTTCGCAAACGCTGCAAACTCCTTCTTGATTAAACTTGATGGTTTGGTGGGTTTCGGGAAGAATACATTTTGTACAATACCTCATAATTAATCACCCTTTATGTATTATTTGTTTCGGAATTAAACTGTTGAACTAGTTTTCACCACCCTCGCCGGAATACCCATCACGGTAACCCCTTCCCTAACATCCTTCGTTACCACCGCTCCGGCTCCTACTACACTACTAGCTCCAACATGAATTCCCTGGATTATAGTGGCTCCTGCTCCAATCAAAACATTATCCCCTATTTCTACCCCACCGGAAATGGTAGCACCCGGAGCAATATGTACATGGTCACCGATTATACATTCATGATCTAAACTGACCCCGGTATTTATTATAGTATTAACCCCTATAGTTACTAATGTCTGTATTATAGCTCCGGTCATT
>Ga0209510_1001890_pt1 | contig 22467 bp, 13 predicted proteins | sample BiotimSIPDNA_FD_185749 | JGI IMG/M metagenome (GOLD analysis project Ga0209510, IMG submission 185749) | Anaerobic biogas reactor microbial communites from Washington, USA - Biogas_R1 time_0 SIP DNA (SPAdes) (version 2) | ecosystem: Engineered > Bioreactor > Anaerobic > Unclassified | place...
CTAATACCGGGGGAATGGGGGCTTATGCTCCGGCGCTTCTGATAGATTCAGAGATGCTGAAAAGAATAGAACAGGAAATAGTAGTCCCAACACTTAAAGCGATGGAGCAGGAGGGAAGACGATATAAGGGACTTCTTTACTGTGGAATTATGGTTACCTCTGAAGGACCAAAGGTGGTAGAGTATAACTGCAGGTTCGGAGATCCTGAAACTCAGGCAGTTTTGCCTCTTGTTCAGTGTGACTGGTATGAGTTGTTCCGCTCCTGTGCTGTTGGAAACATGACTCCTACAGAATGGGTCACTGTTCCAGGTTATTGTGTCTCAGTTATTCTTGCTTCCAAAGGATACCCGGGCTCCTATGAAAAAGGAAAGGTGATCACCGGTATTGAGGACGTTGAGCATGAACGATCTAACCTTGATGTATATCACAGTGGTACATCTCTGGATAATGACGATCGATTTATCACAAACGGAGGACGGGTGCTGGCTGTAAGTGCCTGGGCAGAAACTTTAATCGATGCTATTACCATCGCTTATGAAGGTGTTGCAGAAATTAATTTCGAAGGCAAAACCTTCAGAAGAGATATTGCAGCTAAAGGATTAAAGCGGCTTAAGCGGGATACTGCAGGTGCCAGGCATTAAATAGTGACAAAAAAATACCTTTTTAAGAATAAAAGGAGAGAATAATGCGAGTTGCAATTGTAATGGGTTCAAAATCCGATATTCCAATAGCAGAAAACGCAGAGACGGTTTTTCGTGAGTTTGGAGTGGAGTTTGATACTCTGGTAATCTCTGCTCACCGGACTCCCAATAAGATCCGTAAATTTGCAGTCACTGCTGACCAGAAATATTCTGTGGTGATTGCTATTGCAGGGCTTGCTGCTCATCTTCCAGGGGTTATTGCCAGTATGACTGTGCTTCCGGTGATTGGTGTACCCGTTGAGAGTGGCCCTTTCAGTGGTAAAGATGCCCTTTATTCGATTGTGCAAATGCCCGGTGGTATTCCTGTTGCCTGCGTAGGTATTGGGAATGCGAAGAATGCAGCACTTCTGGCTATAGAGATTCTTGGAAGCCAGGATGAGGAGTTGCGCGAAAAGATGAAAGAATACAGGAAACAGTTTAATGATGAGGAAATCCAGGTTTAGATAGAATCCTCATACATACCAGGTCTTCGTAAGCTTTGGGAACTAAAAAATTAAGCTCAGCATAGTACCTCATAAAAAATGCTGAGCTTTTTTTGTCTTGTTATGCAGAATCCTGAAAACGGGACAGCGGATAAGCTGATTTGGTGATGTTTCAGGATTTTTCGGCACAGGCTTTGACTCTTTGCATCAATTCATCAATTTTAACCAATTCGAGACTGTTTTTTAAAAACGGCCTCTGTATTTCATATGCAGCCAGTGCTTCTATGAACTTTTGTTGTTCTACAAGCTTGACCACCTTCTCTATTACATCGGGAGTATTATCAGCAGGATGACTCAGGGAACTCCGTTCAGGTTCCGAACAGTTATTGCCATTTTGAAGGGCAAATCGATAAGTCTGGATAACCTTATCGGCTGATTTTTCCCAGGTAAAATGTCGGATATGTTCTCTGCCATTTTCTTCGCGTCCTTTTGACATGCCACAAATAACCGCTTCCCTTATGCTTTTGTAATCATCCGGTTCACAGGAAATAAGGTAGTCTCCGCAATATTCTTTTATGGTTCCCCAGCAGGACTGCACTACAGGACACCCATAAGCAAGAGCTTCTATTGTCACAAGACCGGGCAGTTCATACCAGCTTGGCAGGCAATGAACCTTCGCAGCATTATAGGCGCTCGCCAGCATTGCTTCATCAAGTCTATCAAGAAAAATGGTTCTGCCTTTACGTTTATATCTTTTGCAGAGATTGACATATTCCGGTTGATAGCTCACCCCACCACCCAGAAAAACAACGGTAATGTCATCGTGCTCAAGTGCACGAAGAAGCATAAGCTGATTCTTGCGTGTCTCAAGCCGGCCAGTGCACAGAACGAAATCTTTTACATCATAAGTGTTGCAGAAGAGTTCTGGATCGGCAGAAACCGAGGGCATGGAAAAACCAAAAGGACTGTTCATTGTTCTTGCCGAAGGAAAGTATTGTTTGACACAATCTGCTTCCTGCTGGCCTGAGACCAGTACAGCAGCAGCATTACATAGTGCTGCTGGGGATGTACTGATTTCCCCATGAGAAGTTTTTTTCAGCAATTCGAGTTGATCATCAAGGAAATCTGCCGGTTGGCCAAGCTCAACATATTTTTTGAAAATGAAAAATGACATCATAGCCTTTTTTAAATATCTGGCAGTATCTTCCTGTAAGGCGGTGATCACAAATGGAATGTTGTTGTGAATCGCTTTTCTGGCAAATGCATCGCTGTACTAGGGTAGGGTCGAATTAAATGCGTGTACAATATCATAATTTTTCGGATCATAGTTTAACTCTGTAGAAACATCGACAGTAATTCCTTTGTTTTCCAGTGCAACTTTAAGCTGCTCTATAACGCGAGTGTCACCACCAGGGCATCGTACCATATTGGGACGATTCTGAAAGAGCACACGTAATGAATCTTTTTTGCAGTATGGTTTTACCTGCTTTAATTTTTCACACTTTTCCTGGTGGTATTGTGAAATAGTGTTTGCTATAACAGACAAATTGCCATTATGCAACTCACTGCGAAGTTTCTGCATAAGTTTTCCAGCAGCTTCACCTTTAATCTCTCGTGTGGTAATATCGCAGCATAACAGCAATTTTTCATAAACAGCATTTAGCTCAGGAACATACGCATATTGTTGGTTGGAAATCGGTTTGGAATTTACAGGTACAAAAAAACAGAATCGGAATCCAGATATTCGGCGTTTTCTGCTGAATCAAGGACTATTGCTGGTTTCCCCAGTTCCATAAGTTCTAAAATCCATGGCGAAGGCATACTTAACGGATTCAATGATATACCTGCATCAGATAAATGCATCAAAGTCTGAACATCTTCCCTTCCAAGGAGACCTTCACAAAGTTTGATACGCTTCTCATCTCCGACAAGGTTCAAAAGCTCCTTTAAGTATTCCAAATTTCCTCCCTTATATGTTCCCAGAACCATTATCAGTGTTATATCAGGGGAAGTAAGCATTTTAAATACATTTACCAGATAATTGGCATTCTGCAGGGAAGGAGCAGTCTGCATGTCTACGTAAGTAAAGAAAACTGTGTTTTTCTCCGGGATCTGGAAATGTATCCGATATGAGAAGTCGCTTTTTTTATGAAGATAAGGGCAGGTTTTTATCAATTTAACAGGAATATCATCCGGATGATCTTTGAAGAATCTTACAAGCGAATGATTTTTCAGAAGCAACATATCCATTTTCTTTAGTGCATAAATATCATGCTCTGATAAATAACTTGAGAGAGACAGATCAGGAAAACAGACATTAAGCCTTTTATTTAATTTCAACCATTGCGGGGCAGATGCAAATAAGCTGCTTAAAGTTGAGGGTTCCATGCAAAACAGATTAACTGCGTATGGTAATTCATTATCAGGGAAAACTGGAAGCCGGAAGGGATTTACACTATGCTGCTGATTATTAACAAAGATTTCATGGATTGAAACCGGGTATCCACATTCAAGTAATGAATAAACTAATCCACGAATGGTTGATCCAAACTCATTTCCGGCTCCGACAGGTGCAATTATATTAAACCCAAATAAAGGTAATGAATTGACCGGCGCAGGCAAAACAGAATCTTTTACATTCAGTATCTGTTCACGACACACATTGGTATCGATTACAGCAGAAGATTCCTTTCTGAATGTTCCAATCAACCAACGATTGAATGGAAGTTGATACCAGACTATGTTACTTGTATACTGCGCCAGTTCGATGCGCAGAGTCTGCCTGAAGAAACATCGGATATGATCAGGGTTGGGATCAGGACCATCTGGTACACTTACAAGAATCAGCCCGCCGGGTTTTACAACACGCAGAGCTTCGGCGATGATTCTGTGAGGATCTTTGATGTGCTCAATTAACTCAGGGATAATTACACTGTCAAAATGATCGTTTGGGAATTTGGTGTTTGCCGCATCACCAACTTCAAAATGAGTTGTATCGGAAAGACCTTGTGCCGCAGCGCTCTTTATTGCCCATTGTATTCCATTCTCTTTAATGTCTATGCCGTGAAGATTTATTCCTTTTTTTGCGATTACAAGTGACATGTCTTCATTACCGCAGGCCATCTCCAGTACATTAGGTCCCTCAATAATTTCTGCAGTGCAATTGAAGCGCGTTATCTCCTGGAAATCCCTGCAAATCGATCTCCCGTCCCACTCATCCCTTACTTCCTCGGCTGATACAATTTCTCTGAAATCAGATTCAGGGCTGTTTCCTGTCTGCTGAGAATTAAACATGTCAGTACGTTCTGCACGCAAATAAACCCATGGTTTACTGTCAGAAATGGTTACCTGGTCTTTTTCGATTCTCTTTCCTGAACTGTCATACCATGCCAAACTGACATCCATTCCGTAGAAAAGATTTTCTACGGTATCTATTGTAGGATATGGGTAAATATGCTCCATGGTTTTGCTGCCTATCGGAACGCAAGCAGCGACTGCTTTTGCGACTCTGAAGACTTCTTTCAGAACAGAGCGGGGATCCCTCAAATGCTCAAGAATATCACCCATTATTGCTACATGGAAAAGGTCATCTTTAAATGGTATTTTTTCAGCAAATCCATGGATAAAACGAAGATGAGGGAAATTCCTGATACCCCTGATTATATTAGGTATCGAAACATCAATACCGATCCCCTGAATTCCCCTTTGGTGAAGGATTTCCATGTGAGCACCATCGGCACAACCGATATCAAGGAAAAACTCCTCAGGGCACCATATTGCACAAGCCTTCCAGTCGTTCGCGACGGTGGTTCATTAAAAACGAAAACGTTTCAACTCTCCCATATTGTTTATTGTAGAAGTCCAGTATCCGCCGGTCGCTTGAGTCGTTTCTTATCTCTAGTACCGAATCGATTATCGGATGTAGTTTTTTCATCTGGATGACAGAACCGAACATTTCACTTCTGGTTCTGCTCAGATTACTCAGGTGATCGTACAGATCCTTATCTTCAGTAATGCGTCTGATCTGTGTTACCCATTCATCAGCATTCCGATAATCTTTTATCAATATTCCTGCATCTCCTATGACCTCTGGCAATCCCCCACACTCGCTTGCAATTACCGGAATACCATTTAACATCGCTTCCACAGATATGCGCCCGAATGGTTCCGGCCACATCGATGGGACCAGTAATAATTTGGTATGACTGAAAAAAAGCAATGGATCAGTTTGCCCATAAAAGATACAGTTTTTTACGCTTTCCTTTTCACCCCTTCCAACCGTCATGAATCGATGGGCACTCATTCTTCTTGCAATATCATAAAAAAGACTGCTTCCTTTATGAGCTTCAGGCTGGTTCATGACTATGAATGTCCTGGTATTATCCTCTGTTCGGTAATCTTTAAAATTGATAGTGGGGTAGACTACTTTTGAATCTCTGCCGTAGAATTCTTTGGTGACATTTCGCATGAATTCAGAATTACAGACTATTTCATCTGCATCATCAAACATATTGCGGAATTTGTCACGAAGGGTACGATTTACCGGGTGAAATTTACATTCTGAGCATTTTCTATCACAAAGGTCAAATTGAGTATAAGTCCAGCAAAAATATTCATAGCTTCTGACAAATAACACTGAAGGTATGTGGTGTTTTTTTGCCAGTGCAATGCCGTTATAAGCCCAGTTCAATTGTGTAATTATCAATGTCGGTTTGATTTGCAGAATAACGGATTCGATTGCATCAGGATTACTGAAATATCTTATGTTTATTCCTTTGTAGACACAACCAGAACCGTTCCCTGAGCAAACCGCAAAACAGCGGTGCCCATCATTGATAAACTCCTGTAAAATGGTAAGCGCGCTTCTTTCTGCTCCGCCAATAGCAGGGTAAAGATGATCTCCTATAAAAAGCACTGTCTGCTCGGATGAATAATAAAACAGTTCAGGTGATGGTTTAACTCCAGGAGAAATCGTTTTATCTAATGAAGAAGAAGCCCCCTGAAGTGCAGCTTCAATCTGTTTTAACTGCGATATTATTTCCGGCGATTGAGGCTTCAAGTCATTTGCCTTTTGATAATACGCTCTTGCCAGCGAGTATTTTCCCGTGTTTAAATAAATAGAACCGATTCGACTGCAAACAGAAAAGTCAAATGGATTGTTTGTAAAGGTATGGAGGAGGTCTGTGAGTTCCCGGTTGATGACAGTGTTTGATGCCATTGTTGTTCCTTAAATGGAGGGTTAAAATTAAAATGTACTGGCATCCTTGTGGGTTATAATACTTTGATTTAAACAGGGATAAAGCCAGTCAGCCTAATTTTAAGGTGATGTAAATCATTATGCAAGCAGAAAAACAGCGTTTTTGGCCATGTCTCGCCTGCTGACTGTGAGTGGAATGCAAAAATTGGGAAAAAGAAAAATGGAAACTTGCACCAGTTCTTATCCTGTGCTGTCACTACACCCCAAAAGGGGAAATTTATGACAACAGTTTCAGAGAGTAAACTGGTGAGTTTTTGCATGTTTTCAAAAGATACGGATAAAGATGAGTTTTTCTTATTTCATCTTAAAGCATTACTGGATCGGTTTAGCAGAATTCTTTCATGCAAGGTTAAACCACTCGTTAATACCGCCCTGATTATGAAAACTCCTGAAGAATGATTTGCCTTTTCCCACTGTACATTGTTGCTGACTTTATTAGTGCTAAATATCAGTTTCCCTGAAGGATCAAAAACAGAGCAGTTTTTAATGAGATCTCTCTTGGATGTATAGATGCTCACAAACCAGTTATTTGTTTTGCTTATAAGAATCTGCTGTGGTGTAGAAAAACTGCGGTAGCGTATAGAGGAACTGGATGTATCTTCCGGGATTTTTCCTGTAAATTTACTGGTATCAGCAGGATCAACTTTCGAAACGATATAACCTAATGCTCCCACCAGACCTGCATTATAATCAATTCCACCTTCTGTCATCGAATAATCGGTTACGGATTCTTTATAATTTGATGAGTTCCAGGTTCCGCCCACCAGGTAACCAAAATGCTTGTTTCGTTCTGGAATCACCATTTTTGCTTTCTCCTCATCGTTGGGATTATCATCTCTGAGGAATACATTACGGTGATGAGGAAGCTGTGGTGATTTGCTGCATCCTGAACAGAATCCTACAATGAAGGATTGCTTTGCATTGTTTGCCCCCAAAATATAGTCGATCTGGTTAAAGATGAACTGATCGTGTTCGGTGGTGTTGATGGCTTTGGAGTATAAGGCGGTTATTAAAGCGATGTTTGCCGGATAACGGAGCGCTCCCCATCCTGAATTACCTTTTGTGCATACTTTTTCACTGTTGACATTGTTAAGATAATCGTTGATAAACAGGTTTTTTAATTTGGCAAGCATACTGTCTTTCTCTGATTCAATGGAAGTTGCAACAACATAGGGAGCCATATCATGAAAGTTGCTGTAATCAAAAGCATAGAAATGATGTTCTATCTTATCGGTATTACTCAGTACATGGTTTTTGTAACTGTCATCTCCGGTTGCTTTATACATTTCTGCTGCAGCTATGATAAATGCCTGAATCGGTGATTTGGGTGCAGAATAGAATCCACCGGAAGAAGCTCCCACTGCAGAGTTTTTTCTGGGTTCTGCATAAGAAAAGGCATTTCTGGCGTGCTGCAGACAGAGTTCTGCATAGCTGCTGTCATATTTATGATAAAGACGGGACATCAGTGCAAGGGTTGCAGATGCAAATGAAGCCATGTGGCCGTCATTGGGGTTTTTCCACATCTTGCGGGGCTCTCCACCTTCCTCTATTTTCTGAGTGGACATTTTACCGGCAGTAACCCAGGTCGCATGGTCGTAATTTCCTTCACCTTTTTCATAATAGAAGGTATTGGAGTTTGGAGTCGCTTTGATTATCCAGTCTGTGGCATATTTTATCTCTTCAAGCAGGTCAGGAATTCCATTTGGTTTTCCACCTGTAATATCCCAGTCACCAGATTGAAGATAGTCACTGTAGTTTTTTCCATCATAGAGGTCATGAAAACCGGTAGGGAAGGCTTCATAGGCTTTGGCAAGGAGATAAGCGGAATAGAAAAAGGTTTGTCCGAAAGTGGCATGATCCCCACAATCGAACCATCCTCCCTCAAGATCGTGCGGGGGAGAGACTGATCGGTCGGCATCCTGTGTAAAACTGGTTCTGTATTGGGGGTTTTCGTGTTCCATGATAAGCCAGTTAGGTCCGATACCTGATCTTTGAGCACCATAGAATCTGGTAGTCATCCATAATGCTTTCTTATAGTCCTGAGCATCGAAAGCTTCAGCGTGGAGGTTGGTAGTTAGAATGCAAAACAGTAGCACGAAGATTGGTTTAGCAGAATTCACTTTTACTCCGTTAGCGGTCAAAGAAAACAGAAACAGTTTAGGCAAAACTCAGAAACGCATATGCCTCAACCTTTCTGAGTTTTACGGGTTAGATATTAGTTGCGCTTCTCCATTCTTCGGTTCGCTGCCTGATAGAGTTAACGGAATTGTTTAATCTCTGCAATATTGTTCTTACCATTTACGAATTCTTTAAAACAAAGGAGGCTGATCATGAAAGTGTCTCTAATAATAACGGTTCTCAAGGTATTACCACTGTTGTTATTGTTTTCTTCTTTAACCGGTTGCATGCGCTATCTGACCCATGACAGGAGTGAGGTTCTTCTGGATGGGGTAGATATCGATCAGACACTGAGAGTTGCAGAAGTAAAAATGAATGAGCGGCAGGGAAAGCTTGGTACATCTCTTCCATTGTGGGTTATCAGAGATCAGGTCATTACGCCAGATCAGGGAAAGCAGATCTCCCGTCTCTATTTTCAACACGTGGATAGTTTGCAGAAAAAATTCGATATCTGGCATCTGACCTGGGCGATATCGGATATTTACCGGCTTGGAAATGATAGCGTTAAAGCGGTTATCGATTCGGCTTACAGGGATGCATCCACAAGGGCTGCGAAAATAGAAGGAATTGCAGACCGAATGGTTAATGGAGATAAGATTTTTATGGGTGATGCTCATTCCGGAGGGAGATCGTTCGCCAGAAAGCATGTGGTTGTACCGGGAAACAAAAAATATCTGCAATCATTCGAGGAGTATAAGCAGGAATAATTTAGAAACTGCCAAAGCTGCGGATCGTAATATCAGACTTTATTCTCTGGACAGGGGATTTTCCGCATAGCCATCAGGCTTAATTTCGATTGTTAACAAAATTTTCCCCGATGTCCGCTAAATCTCCCGCCCCCTAATCTCCCGATGTACATCGGGGGACTTTAAGATCGCATAATGTAACTGTGAACTTGATCCCGGGGTTTTTTCCATTCTTAAGTCCCTCAGAATGGAGCCCCCTAACCCCCAAAGGGGGAACTAAGACCCACAAATCAAGTTATATAGTCACATTATACGATCCTAAAGTCCCCCTTTGGGGGATTTAGGGGGCTGGAGCGTTTTTTTGTTTAGCTTCACTTGTATATCTTTACCTGATTCCTAAATGCGTTACACCCTCCGTAGTAGTTTGCTGCGGAATATGGACGGAGAAACGAAAAATCATATCTTTTCTGGGGCTTTAGAACGATCTGCTGGGATGGAAAACGGCATTTTGTTTGAAGTACTTTTATTCATTACCAACCTGAATGCCTTAATACACAATAAATTACAGCTATCCGCGTCAGTCTTTTACGGTAGTCTCGGTAAAAATGCAAAAATTGAGAATAACTGAGTTCTCTTTGAAAATCGAAACCACAGTTTTATTAGCACCTAATTCGTACGATTTAGGTAACATTAAGGAGCCCTAAGTTTGATTACTCAGAAACTGGTTAAAATCCTTTACGATACAATCTCTGAAATACCTGTCTCCAAACGTGAAGAGGAATCGGATGCAGATGTAAAAAGCAGGAGTCTGATAGAAAAATCCGCCATAAAAGCTGCATTTATCTCTGCCGGGCTCTCGTTACCACCAGGACCTGCAGGTTATTTTACCCTGTTACCAGACCTGACCGGCATCTGGAAATTGCAGCGGAACATGGTTGCCGATATCGCTGCTGTTTATGGCAAAAAATCGATGCTGGGAAGAGAACAGATGCTTTATTGTCTTTTTCGTCATTCGGTAAGTCAGGTGGTACGTGATATAATGGTAAGGACAGTGACCCGCGTTACTATCGAAGAAATGATCGCTTCAATTTCAGAACACATTCTCAGAAGAATCGGTGTTCATTTTGCCCGAAAAACTTCTTCCAGATTTATCACCAGAACAATACCCTTTCTGGGCACATTAGGCGCTGGAGCCTATGCCTACTATGATACAAAGCAGGTTGGAAAGACAGCTATGGGGCTGTTTACCTCCGAAATGGATATGTCCAAAATCGCATGAGGTCGAATATGGCAAGAAATTCTTTATCATTTTCGTAAACTACTCGCTGATTAAAAAATCCCGGTTCATTCATTTTCTGTTTTAGAATTGTTTCCAGGAGAATCTGGCTTCTCTACAGGGGTGTAGCCGTTTGCATTCTTTTATATTTAGTATCTGTCCGGTACTTTGAAATGAGTCAGGATAAAAGTCTTTACAAAAATGCGATTGGTGTCAGATTAATTACAAAAGGAAAAACTATTTTGAAAACAGAACCCCTTTACGATCCCCGACAGCAATACCAGAGAAGATTTGATCAGTATTCATCCGATGCATTAAAAGTTGATAAAAGCATTCAGGTAATCAGCAACCTGCGTTTGTTAATATTTATGGCTTTCATATTCTGTGCTGTTATGATTTATAGAACTGCTGATTATTATCTGTTGGGTTTGGAGCTTGTTATCGGTGTCTTAGTGTTTGCTGGAGTGGTACTGTGGCATAATCATTTGCATCAGAAAAATGACATACTGAAGAAGAAGATTGAAATTAATAGCGCGGGTTTGAAGCGTATGGATGGGCAGTGGCACAAATTTAAAGATACTGGTGAAGAGTTCATAGATCATGGACATCCATATTCCTGGGATTTTGATCTTTTCGGTCCGAATTCGCTTTTTCAATGGATCTGCACCTGTCATACTTTTTACGGAAGAAAATTGCTTGCTGAAAAACTGTGTGAAGCAGCAAACAGTGTTGGGCAGATCCGAAGAAGACAGGAAGCAATTAAGGAGCTGGCTGGCTCTGTCGATTGGAGGCAGGAGCTGGAGCTCCATGGAGTGTTAAGCGATACCGGTTCTGATCCGCATAAATTTCTGGATTGGAGCTGTCGGTATGAACCCACATTCAAGTCAGGTTTTGTGGTTGCCATTTTCAGGGCTTTACCATGGATATCGTTTTCGATCGGCAGTGCTGGCTATCTGTTTTCAGGAACGATGGTTTGTTTTGCAGTTGTGTATACTTTGCAATTGCTGCTGTATGTCCTTTTACATGCAAAGGCAATCAGGGCTATCGAATCTTTTCAGAAAAACGGTCCGATGTTACTTGCTTTCTCCAGATTACTCCGGACCATAGAAAATAAAGATTTTAATTCCGAATATCTTAAGGATTTGAAGTTAAAATTCGGTTCTGAAGGAAAGCCGGCATCTGGAGTGTTCTATTCGTTGTCAAAGATTTTGAATGCTGCGGAGGTCCGTAACAGCCCGATGGCTCACCTGTTTGCCAATGCAATCATGCTCTGGGATTTTCAATGTATCATCAAAGCGGACCAGTTGAAAAAAAAATATGGACGTTCTTTTAGGGTATGGATTGAAACCATCGGCAGATTCGAAGCATTATCCAGCTTATCGATAATTGGGTTTGAAAATCCTCACTGGGCGTTTCCTTATGTTTCTCATGATGAGTTTTTTCTGAAAGGAGAGGGACTGGGACATCCACTGCTTCATCACCAGGTAAGGATTACAAATGATCTTCCTGTTCAACGTGGGGGATCGGTGGCAATAATTACCGGATCTAATATGTCCGGCAAAAGTACTTTTTTGAGAACTGTGGGAATCAATCTGGTATTGGCGTTCTCAGGAGCTCCGGTATGCGCATCATCGTTTCATTGTCCATTGGTCAAGATTTATACTTCCATGCGAATCAATGATGATCTTTCCTCCAGAGTCTCTACTTTCTATGCAGAGCTACTTAGAATAAAGAAAATGGTGGAGGCGGTAAAAAGAGGAGAAAATGTAGTGTTTTTTCTGGATGAACTGTTTAGAGGGACCAATTCGCAGGACCGTCATGATGGTGCGGTGGCGGTTCTGAATGCTCTGTCAAATGATAAATCAATAGGGATAATTTCCACGCACGATCTGCAGCTCTGTGAGCTGTCCCGGATCGATGATAAAAAATTTGTAAATTATCATTTCAGGGAACAGTATAAAGATGGTTCCATCACTTTTGATTACAAGTTGAATTCCGGTGAATCAAAGACAAAAAATGCCATGTTTCTGATAAAAATGATCGGAATTTACAATGACAACCACCCTGGTGGTCTGCAGTAGTAGTGGCAACCACAAGGGTTGCTACTACTACTGCCACCCCTCGTGGTACTGGTAACCCTCGTGTTGTGGCAACCCTCGTGTTGTGGCAACCCTTGTGGTTGCCAACAAAAATCCCCCCTCGTGGTTGCAATCGTCCCCTCACCGTCGCTATTAGCCTTCTGTTATCTCAAAAGATTCCGATTGAATAAGCTTCATGGCGGCATCTACCACCTCTGTATCGTATTTGGAACCTTTATACCTGGTAATTTCCTCAATCGCCACCTCGATACCTAATGCGGCCCGGTAAGGGCGCATCGAGGTTATGGCTTCAATTACATCTGCTACCGCCAGTATCCTGGCAGCAGGTAAAATTTGATCTTGAGAAAGCCCCCGGGGATAACCTGAACCGTCGCATCGTTCATGGTGTTGAAAAACGATTTCTGCAATGGGCCATGGGAATTCAATGTTTTTAAGTGTATTGTATCCCTCTTCGGCATGTTGTTTTATCAGTTCGAATTCAATTGGTTTAAGGGTACCTGATTTATTCAGAATTTCTGCTGGAATAAAAATCTTGCCAATATCGTGAAGTAAAGCTGCTACACGTATTTCCTGCAATTGATTTTCATCGAGACCCATTTCCCGACCTATAGCCATCGACAAGCTAGCTACCCTTCGTTGATGTCCAGCGGTATAAGGATCTCTGTTTGCAACGGTTATAGAAAGAGTCTTGATTATTCCTTCCAGAGTTTCTTTCAGCTTCTCGATGGAGCCGATCAGCTCGGTTTGCTGGTACTGGATTGCATCTACCAGATCGATACCTCTGTATATGTTGTTTACGATTCTGCGGATTCCGGTATGGATACTATTTATGTGGTTGCTCATATCCAAAATGAGAAATCCAATCTGCCTCTCTCCATAGTTCAACGCTTCCACTATATATGAAAATCTCTCATTAGTGTTGAAAAAACTATCTGGAATCAGAAGCTCAGAAGGGAATGCCAACCCATCATTAGGCAAAGGGTACCGTGTACCATCAGAATAAGCCAGAACAATACGTGCGATGTTGGTGTTTTCACCATGATCATATAAGGCCATATACGCTGATTTAATGCCGAGTTCGACAAGATTATGGTACAAAACATCCAGGATTTTCTCCTGGCCAAACCTCATATCCAGTTGATCACGCAGTTGGTTAAGTACAAACTCTTCGCGCATGGCATTATTGTATGTTTTACGGATAAACTTCAGTGTTCGTTTCTCCAGCATAGTCATAGCAGCCCAGAACAGATGATCACCGATTAAAGGTGGAAAACTGTATTCATAGGCACAGTTGCGGAGCTGTTGCAACAGGCCGCAAATAATTACCTCATCTACTTCCAGATGAAGATTGCTGTTTAAAAAATCTCGCCATAGATTCAGGAAAATATCTGCATTACGGGTTTGACCTGCCTGGAGAAACGCAGCCACTAGCTCCTCGGCCATTTTATCTTCATTCTTGCAATGATTCTCGTATGAGATGCTCTGCAGCAAAGGCACTATCTGTTTGCGATGCTGCTCGAGTGAAACTGTATTTACTCGAATTTGCTCATTTCTCTTTTCAGAACTGGTTACGGTTTTGGGCAAATCGTTAATAATGTTGCAGCCACAGGACTCACGGATTATAAGTCTTGAGTCGAGGGTATTTATTAAAGGCAAGTTTTTATACTCCGAAATGCTGTCGTCCAGGATATTCATCAGAAGCGACATGGCGTTCCACCCTTCACGCTGCAGTGGTTGGCGGACTGTGGTCATTGGTGGTCTGGTAGTGGCACACTTGGGAATATCATCTACACCAACTACAGCGATATCTTCAGGAACACGAAAACCATGGCGATCCAGTTCACGTATTGCACTGACAGCCATTTCGTCGTTGCAGGACACAATTACATCCGGCATCTTTTTAGTATTGAGAATATGTCTTACTGCCAGGATTCCTGAATTATCCAGAAAATCGCCATCATAAATCAGGTCCTCATCAATTGGAATCTCGTGTTCAGATAAAACTTCTACAAAGGCGGAATATCGCATTTCGGCATGATAGGAGCCCGATAATCCCTTTATAAATCCAAAAGAACGGTATTTGTGCTTTTCAATTAAATGCAGGACCATTTCCCTCATACCGTAAAATGAATCAATAATTATTGAAGGTACTTTGGGATGGCTTCGACCGACAAAAACTACCGGTAGCGAGTGAAAGCTTTCCCGAAACTGAAAAAGAGCGTCATCATCTAGGTGTGTCCCCAACGAATCTGAAAGTATAATAAGCCCATCAAGACGCTTCTTGGTTGCAAGCCCATACAGGATATTTCTTTCACACTTGAAGTTTCCATCAGCATCGGGGTTGAGAAGTCCCCCTTCAAAACAGATCAGATTAATATTCCGATGTTGGGCAAAATCAATTACACCTTGAAGGATGCCGAACTGGTACTGACTTTCAGTATGATCGATCAGAAAACCAATAGTTACGTCGGTGGTAGAACCTTGAAAACCCATAAAAATGGAAACCTATTTAAAAAAAACCACTATAGAGCGGGTTTTTGTCTGTTGCAAAAGTGATTATATATAATACAGCTTCTTTGAAATCAATTCAACACTATTTCATCCCGGGGGAAATGACTGTGGCATTGTTCAAACTGTCTGTTGCAAAGGATAAATCATGTAAAAAGACTGCTCCATAAGAAAACGATAAAACATAAGAGGTGGTTTTGTATTTGCTACCTTGCGGTTAAAACTTAGTTATCAACTGTTAGTATCTTTCTGATTTCACCGCTATATCAACCAGGTCTTTTTTGGGTTCTACTCTATTGCATCTTTTCTCTGTGAGTTCTATTTTTAGCATCCAACGGGTTTTAGAGGGGAAATACTAAGCTGTATTGCATTTTTGTTCGATGGCAAATACTAACCAGAAAAACTGCAAGTAATTCATCAGTTAGTTCACCGTCTCAAAGAAAATCGTCCCATTCAGGTTGTAGATACAAAGGATAGAGAATGCAAAATACCATTAAGATTGCAATAATCGGATACGGAAATGTTGGCCGCGGTGCCGTAAAAGCAATCGGAAGAAATGCTGACATGAAACTTGCCTGCATTCTTTCACGTTCACCCGAGCGGGTAAGGAAAGAACTTGGAGATATGGTATCGGTTTTTACTGCTGACAGTATAGACGAGCTTAAAAAAGCCGATGTGGCCATTCTTTGCAGCGGGTCCAAAGATGATCTTCCCATACAGGGACCCTTCTATGCTAAATACATTAATACTGTCGATAGTTATGACAACCATAGTCAAGCACTTTCCTATTTCAAAGCGATGGACAATGCCGCCCGCGAAGCCGGGACCGTCTCTTGTGTTTCCATAGGATGGGATCCGGGAACCTTCTCTCTTCAAAGGGTAATGGGTAATGCCTTAATACCGGGTTCCAAAACTTACGGATTTTATGGTACTACTCCAAAAGGTGGGATCTCCATGGGGCACTCGGACGCTATCCGAAGAATAGACGGCGTACAGGATGCTCGCCAGTATACCCATGCCATTCCCGAAGCAATTGAAAGTGCACGCTCCGGAGAAAGCCACGAACTTAAACCAGGCGACATGCACTGGAGAGAATGTTTCGTGGTGGCAAAAGATGGGGCTGACACTACTAAAATTGAACACGAAATAAAAAACATGGAAGGCTACTTCGCTTCCTACAAAACAATTGTACACTTTGTCAGTCAGGAAGAACTGGATGTAAAATGCTCTGGTTTCCCTCATGATGGTCTGGTCATAAGCTCGGGAAAAACCGGGGATAGCAATGGCGCACTCATTGAATACAGAAACGTCTGGGATAGCAATCCCGAGGCGACAGCCAACATTCTGGTTGCTCATGCACGTGCGGCAAAACGTCTTGCTGATGAAAACCGCAGGGGCGCATTCACTATTCTTGACATTCCACCTGCATATCTTTCACCTCATTCCCGTGAAGAGCTCATAAGGTCATTTCTTTAGAGCCGGGCAGACCGGAAATTTCCGATGCACTTGAAGAAGCGGCTTTTCAACAGGATTCCAGTTGTAATCTTCATCATAGCGGTACAGGTAAGCTGGATTGCTTTCATGCTGATGAAGCTGACTGCCCTCTTCTGGCCGATCTCCTTTTCGCTTCAGGTGATCAGTATCATAGCAATCCTGGTTATCATCAATCGAAGAGACAATCCAGCCTACAAACTTGCCTGGGTGATACCGATTCTTGCCTTTCCTATTTTGGGCGGATTACTCTATCTGGTAATCGGTGGTAAGAAACCTGCCCGCAAGATGCGAAGATCATTAAATCAGTCCTGGGAAAGAATGGTGGGGTTTCTTAGTCAGGATACTACGGTGTTCGATGAGATGGCAGTTCTTGATAAAACTGCCCACGGACAGGTGCATTATTTGTGGAATAGCGCTACTTTCCCAGTTTACCGCAATACCAAGACTAAGTATTACCGCAATGGTGAAGAGATGTATCCGGACATGCTGGAGGCACTCTGCTCTGCCAAGCACTACATTTTCATGGAATATTTCATCATCGAACCAGGAACAATGTGGGATGGGATTCTGGCGATACTAAAGGAAAAGGCGAGGATGGGTGTCGATGTCCGGTTGATTTATGATGATCTGGGCTGTCTCAACAAGCTTCCGTACGGTTACAAGGAAGAACTTTCCAAATACGGTATCAAATGCGAGGTGTTCAATTCGGTGCGTCTGTTATTTACCACTGTTATAAACTACCGGGACCACCGTAAAATTCTGGTTGTTGATGGGTGCATCGGTTTCACTGGCGGAATTAACCTGGCCGATGAATATATAAATGTAATCAGTCCATTTGGTTACTGGAAGGACGCAGGAGTTCGGCTGAAGGGTGAAGCTGTCTACAGTTTGACGATAATGTTTCTGACTACATGGTTTTCCTTGCGTCGTGATGATGAGGACATTTCGATGTTCAAACCCTGCTTTGACCCTAAGATCTGTTCTGATCATGATGGGTATGTCCAGCCGTATTGCGATTCTCCACTGGATGAGGAATATGTTGCTGAAAACGTCTACCTGAACATTATCAACATGGCTACCCGGTATGTGTACCTGTACACACCTTACCTGATTATCGACAACGAACTGATGACCTCACTCTGTCTGGCTGCAAGGCGGGGAGTGGATGTCAGGATCATGACTCCAGGCATTCCAGATAAAAAGTTGGTCTTTTTCGCAACGCAGTCCTGTTATCTTCAGTTAATCGAAGCCGGGGTAAAAATCTATGAATTCACTCCAGGATTCCTGCATGCAAAGTGCTCGGTCTGTGATGATAAAATTGCTACTGTAGGAACCGCCAATCTTGATTACCGCAGCCTCTATCTTAATTTCGAATGTGGCGTATATTTTTACGGTTCATCGGTGGTAATGGCGCTCAAGAAGGATTTTCTTGATACTCTGGAAAAATGCATCAGGATCGATGGGCAAGCGATGCAGCACAAACTTCCGGTAAGGCTGGCCCAGAGCATTCTGCGGCTGTTCGCTCCAATGCTCTGAAAATTAAAAAAAATCTAAAAACCCATTATTATAATATTGAATTTATTTGCCTGGTTTTTATATATTTCGATAAGTGGCGAAATATAGAATCATTGTAAAATGGGACCAAAATGGCTTTAATGGACGAAATTATTAACATTGCAAAAGCATTATCAGACAGTAATCGCATACGTATACTTCTTGCACTTCGCAAACAGGAGTTGTGTGTATGCCGCATAATAGAAATTCTGAATCTTGCTCCTTCTACCGTCTCTAAACATATAGCCGTGCTTAAAAACGCCGGACTTGTAGAAAGCAGAAAAGAGGAAAAGTGGATCTATTACCAGTTGCCTGATTCCGCAAAAAGGAGTAAAAATATTCAAAGTGCGTTAGATTGGATAATTGGTTCGTTGTCTGCGGACCCCAGGATTATCCAGGATTCAGAGAAACTTTTGAAAATTCTTCGGCAAAGTCCTGAAACGATTTGTAAGAAGCGGGTTGAAAGGAAGAAACGTCAACAGAAAAAAAGAGGTATCAATTGACATCTTTAGATTGCAATGAACCATCGAAAAAACCTTTATCATGCGGATGTGGATGCAGTTCAAACACCGACCAAAAAATGTCAATCCCCGCACTTCCACCGATTGATAAACGGGGGCACATAATGTGCAGGATAAGCGATAAATTCAGGATGAATTATTCAGTTGCACCTGGTCTTTATTCTATCGGTAATCCTGATGAATTATCACCTGTACTGGTTACCGCTAATTATCGATTGACCTGCGACCACCTTCGTAAAGCAATGGAAAAAAGTAGTATCTGGGTGCTGGTTATTGATACCAAGGGTATAAATGTCTGGTGTGCTGCCGGGAAAGGGACTTTCGGAACTTCCGAACTTATAAACAGAATTAAATGCACTAAACTTGATACCATTGTCAGGCATAGAAACCTTATCCTTCCACAACTGGGTGCGCCAGGTGTTTCGGCACACCAGATAACCAAAGCTACAGGATTCAGTATTTCTTATGGACCTGTTTTGGCAAGTGATATTCCGGCCTATCTGGAAGCAGGCAAAAAGGCTACAAGTGAAATGAGAATCATACAATTCCCGCTTAGAGAACGAATAATCCTGACACCAATGGAACTTTTACCAGCGCTCAAAAAATATTTCTGGTTAATTCTGGGAATAATGGTATTCATGGGTATCCAGCCTTCAGGGATTCTCTATAAACCGGCGTTTGCTAATTCATGGCCACTCATAGCAATAGGGTTAATTTCGATAATTACTGGAAGTGTTATTTTTCCAGTATTGCTTCCGGTCATTCCATTCAGAAGTTTCGCTTTAAAAGGTATGATTCTGGGAGTTATTGCAATTGCTCCATCACTTTTACTTTGCGATAATATTTATCATGGAAGTCTCTTTTTAGCATCAGCTTCAATACTTTTTAATATCGCGCTGATTTCTTACCTTTCTCTGAATTTTACCGGATGCACACCATTTACCAATATTTCTGGTGTCAAACTTGAAATGAAGTTTTCTGTACCTGTGTATATTTCAATGTGCATTATATCATCAGTCCTTCTTATCATCTTCAAATTACAGGAATGGGGTATTGTTTGAAGTATCTTAAAAATGTGGTAACTCTCAAATTAGACCGGGAGAAATGTACCGGATGTGCGCTATGTACTGATGTTTGTCCACGAGGGGTTCTGCTTGTGCAGAATCACAAAGCGGAAATAATCAACCGTGACCAATGCATAGAATGTGGTGCATGCAGTAAAAATTGTGCATTTGGTGCAATTTCTGTAAAATCGGGTGTTGGCTGCGCTCAGGCACTTTTCGGTGCTATTCTCACTGGTGGCGAACCAGTATGCGGATGCAACAAAGATAGTAAACCATCATCAGGATGCTGCTGATACTAAAACAATACTTATACGTTTCAGAAAAAGGAGGAGGAAGACCATTATTCTAAAGCATTTTCCAGATTAGGAATAATAATGTATAATGCAGCTTCTTTGAGTTCAATTTAGGGCGATTTTTTTCAGAAAAAAATCTAACGTCCGTTATAGTCGAGTTTCATTGAGGGTGACCGCCTTTCCATTCTCTTGCCTCTTCTCTCTCTGAGAGCTATTTTTTACCAACCAAACACAGGTTCCCGCGAGGAGTTAAATTGAGCATTACAGCTTTTAAGTGAAATCGCTTCCAATTAAGGAATGTTTAAAGAAGAAGGTCGAAAAGGAGGGGTGAGAAGATTTCTCCTCGAAGACTCATCGAAATGACAAATTGGAACGTAAACTCAATTTGAATGACAGATACTAAGGCGGAAAGAACCGGGAAAACTCACTGATGTACCTCACAGGTCAATCTTTATGAAGCGCTTTTTATTGTTCCTCGCGATTACTGCAACAGTAGTAGTACTTGTTTTGATCGGAGCCGTAGCACTGGTGTCGCGTTCCAATACTGTACATCAGGCTCTCATCGACCAGATCAACAAAGCCATTCCAGGAAAATTCGCTATTAAGCGCATAGCAATCTCCCCTCTGGCTATCAAGATTGAAATTAATGATTTTGTGCTTGCCGATTCTTCGGGAAAAGAACTGGCAGGTATACAGCGTTTATACCTGAATGTATCCAGCTTGGCGCTTCTGCGAAAAAAAGTTCTTGTTCGAAACGCTTCGATAGAGTACCCACGTGTCGTGCTCGATATCGATTCAGCAGGATCAATTTCGCTTCTGAAAGCACTCAGCGATGGGAGCAAACAGTCCAAATCTGAGGAGGAAAGCAAATCGCCTCCTGCAGACAGTTTCGCATTGCCCATGGCTATCGATATTCAAAAACTGAGTATCCTCAATGGAGATATTCATTTTGCTGCCGGACACCAAAACATCAGTGTTGGTGCACATGGTCTTTCTATCAAGGCGAGTGGTCAGAGTCGGACTCTTTCGGCCGATTTGGAAGTAAGCTTCGATTCACTCAGTTTGGGTTTAAAAAATGGCCCAATAAACTTATATGAGCTTCTTTTTTCAGCAAGAATGCATGAAATGAACCTCGATACCGTTATGGTGTCCGGGCGAACTGCGGGTTCGTCGTTTTCTATAAAGGGGAGTGCTAAAGCACCGTTTACCGATCCGCTGATTCATGCTGTGCTTGCTGCCAACATTGCACTTTTGGAAGTTTCTGCAATCATCGGAAATGATTTGGTGCTCGATGGTGCTACCGCAATAAATGCCGAATTCTCGGGCAGAATAGGCAATCCAGACAAGGCCAGGCTCTTTATCCTCAGCAGAGGGGCCAATATCGCAGGATACAAAATCGATTCGCTTTATTGTGCAACTGACCTGCAGGACCGTGTAGTGCATATTGCACCGCTCTCAATCGATGCAGGTGCAGGAAGTGTAGCCATAAATGGAAATGTGGATGCACGCAGATTTTTTCTGGATGGATTTACCGGGAAACAGGGCTCTTTACAGGAGCTTGCCTATCAAATGGAAGTTAAAGCAGAGCGGATTCTGCTCGATTCACTGATGAAAGGCATGTCCGGATCTGCAAATGTCAGCTTATTGTTAAATGGAAAAGGGGTAACCCCTGATTCGATTACTGCAGATGTAGCGATGAATGCGGGCATTGAATCGTTTCGACTTGACTCTTTAAAGCAACCTCTGAATGCGACAGTCGCATGTTCTGCTACGGTAAAAGATGGAGAAGCTCAGGTGAGCCGGTTTAATGCGGCATTCGGTGAGACAGAGTTGGCACTTTCCGGATCCTACCATATTCCTTCCGGAGCTGTTAATGGTATACTGGATGTAAATGTGCCTTCAATTGCAGCTTTACTTGACTGCGTTTTTCCTTTTGACAGTCTCGAAGGAAGGGTGCGGTTGTCTGGCCGTGTTGGTGGTGATATCAGACATCCAGAGGCACAGCTCGATCTAAAAGCCGATTCGATAGTGTATAAAGCGATGCCGGCAGGCGAGATAGGGCTTGCTGCTCAGCTTGACAGCAGCGGCATTGCAACTGTGAATAAGCTGGATGTCGCGCTGGGGAAATCCCGGATTTATGTAAAAGGAAATGCCCGTGTGTTAGATAACGGAGCTCCTGTGGATGTGCAAAAAATCGCATTCGATTGCTCAGTTGCTGCTCCAGGGATCTTTGTTGAAGATTTCATCGATTCTGTAACTGCCTGCATTGAAATTGAGGGTGCAGTCAGAGGAACTATATCCGATTTGCATGGGCGTGTTGGTATTAAAGCTGAAGACATTGCTGCTGCAGGACAAACCATAGAACGGGTTAGTCTGGATGCTAATCTGGAACAACAACGGGTGCTGATCGAACC
>Ga0209510_1001891_pt1 | contig 22463 bp, 16 predicted proteins | sample BiotimSIPDNA_FD_185749 | JGI IMG/M metagenome (GOLD analysis project Ga0209510, IMG submission 185749) | Anaerobic biogas reactor microbial communites from Washington, USA - Biogas_R1 time_0 SIP DNA (SPAdes) (version 2) | ecosystem: Engineered > Bioreactor > Anaerobic > Unclassified | place...
TCAATCCCGCCGGGCCCGTAAACAATAGAAATGACATCAAATTGCGCTTCAGCATTAATACGATATCGCGCCATATATGCACGCGCAGCCGCCATTACAAGACGTTGCTTTGACCATCCCACCGTTTCTGCCGGAGATACTGTATCTGCATTGGAACGGGAGCGCACTTCCACAAAATGAACCCTGTTTTCCTTACCGGCTACAATATCCAATTCCTTGTGACCGGCCCTCCAGTTAGTGTGATAGACCCTGAATCCTTTTTTTATCAGAAATTCAGCAGCCAATGCTTCTCCTTTTCTTCCTGTAGACAGTGTATCTCTTCTTCCCTTCATATCATTTCTCCGGTTCGCAAATGTAGGCAATTTCAAAGATATCTCCAATGATCCATTGGTCTTGGCATCACGGGGCTCCTGGATGTAAGGTATTCCCTGAATATTGTCCTTACATCTTTTTCACTTACCCATAAAATTCTTCCCGGGAGCTCTTCTGCAGAAAGTCCTACCCCAACGGTCATATGTCCTCCACCGCCTCTTGCCCTGAACGTACTCATCACCACGTGATATTGTTCAGACGGTATGAATATAGAACCGTCTGCCATAGAAAGGACTTCAATTCTTGACCCCACAGGCTTGTTTTTGCGTACGTTGTAAATAATACCGGCGGCTGAATCAAAATTATATGCGGGTCCACGCGGGTTATCTATCCGTAAAGCATAAGCATACTCCAGAAACCGGATTATTTCAAAGCCCGTCATACGAACGACACTTAATGTGTTTTCGTAAGGCAGGGCTGTGATAAAGTCTTTCATTTGCAACGGACCTGCTTCAATCATCAGGTTGCGGGCCGCTGGAGCAACAATAGAAACGGAAGCCCCCACATCAGATGCGGTGCCTGAATTTACGTAAGCTAATTGAACCTTGTGGATCTCATCTATCCAGGCACTGGGTCCGTACAACGCTTCTCTGCTGTACACCGGAATTTCCAGAAAACAAAATTCCTGAGAATTGTATTTTTCTTCCCGGGCAAGAAAAGGGGCAATCTTCTTTTCATAAGGATAGTATGGCGGCAACTCACGGGAAGCAATGAGTTCAGTAGATACACTTACCCGGGGTTTCCCGCCTGATAACGGTTCCACATGAATTTCCGCACGTCCTATATGACTGGCTCGTGCTCCGGCTTCAACCATATGCACCGTATCTCCTTTGACATTTATCAGGTAATCAGTTTTTGCATCATGTACGTGTCCGCAGCAGATCAAATGAAATCCGGGCACATTACGGGCTATCCATGCCCCTATACTGGAGGCACTTTCAGATGTATCCCTTGTAAAAGGATCTCCCCAGCCCGTATGGAACAAGCCAATCAGGACATCAGGATTTTCTTCTTCATAGATTTTCCTGGTCCAGTATATGGCCGCCCTTTCGGGATTGTCTATAAGGATACCTCCCCTCAGATTTTCAGGTATCCATTCTGTAGCAAACGGAGTCAATATGCCCATTACAGCAATTTTCCACCCGTTTCTGTTGTATACGGCGTAAGGTTTAAAGTAGGGTTTCCCTGTATTCTCAACTACGGCATTGGCACATATTACATCTGCCTGTATTTCTGAATATACTTTATCAAAAACCTTTCTCCCGGCTTCAATGTCATGATTACCAGGTGTTATTGCCGTGTACGATAACCAATTGAAAATCTCTGAATAAATATGGGCATTTACTGTGTCTACATAATTGGCAAAGAATACTTCCGGGGTTCCCTGGAAATTATCACCTCCGTCAAGAAGTATAAGATTTTTACCATAATTATCCTGTTGTGTTTTAATATAACCGGCTAATCCAGACATATCCCGGCCCAAAACACCGTGAAGATCGGTAGTCTGCAATATGACAAATGTTTCTGCTTCCCTTTGGGTACAGGAAAGCATTAAAAATGCCGCTATTATCAGTATGCCGTATCTCATTTGTATTGCCAGTGGTTTAGAGGTTCGGGATTAAATGGACTTCGGGAGGCTTCCCATTCCATAAACAATTTACGCATATCCGTTTTGCTTTCCCAAACAATGCGAGCAGAAGCTGTGGCGGCATCCCATCCGGGTCCGTTAAACAAATGACCTCCCCCTCCCTGTGCCCTGTAGGAATTCATTACTACATGGTATTTTCTTTCAGGAACAAAAGCAAAGCCGTCTGCCATGCCGTGAATTATTATACGGTCTCCCGCAGGCCGGTCTTTGTATACGGTGTACAAAATGCCGGCAGCCGTGTCAAAATTAATGATAGATGTCTGATCACAGGAATATTCCAGGTAATCCTTTATTTCATTCCCTGTCATTTCTACAACACATAATGAATTTTCATACGGGAACCAGGTAAAGAAATCTTTCAAAAACATTTGCCCTTCTTCTATGAAAGCATTTGCCTGCAATGCGGATGCAAAGGATACTTCCGGCAATATATCGGACCCCAGACCGGCCAGAGCCAATTGTCCCCTGTGTACTTCATCCACCCATCGGCAAGGTCCTGAAAATACGGCATTACTCTCCATAGAGTGCAATATATGAGCGATGGGTTTGCTTTCGTAATCAGTTGCCAATTTAAAGTATGGGTCAAAGTCCCTCATATATTCCGGATCCGGCGGCAAATCGTTCACTGCTACCAACTCGGCCCGTACCTGTTTAAGACGCGAGTCGGGAAATAACTTGATCTCTGCCCTGGCAACCGCTCTGCCCCGGGCGCCGGGATTCATGAGCCATACCGTATCCCCGTTCTTGTTCATGACTGTATGTAAAGCCGGACGGTGATCGTGTCCGTAACAAATCAGGTCAATTCCCGGAATGTTTTCGGCTATCCACAGTGCAGCATTTTCGTTGCCCAAAGGGCCACCGGCTCCTCCTTCTGCTCCTGTATGAAACAACCCGATCATCAGATCAGGATTTTCATTTTCAAGAATATAAGAAACCCAATATTGTGCCGAAGCCTCAATGGATAAAAAAGCCAGACCCGGACGTAATCGTTCCGCCACCCAGGTACTGACATGTGGGGTTACCAGTCCCAGGACGGCTACACGGTACCCTTTTACGGTAAATATCTGGTAAGGAGTAAAATAAGGTTCTCCGTCGGATTTTCTGATTATGTTGGCAGAAAGAACGGGAACCTGAGTCTGACGGTATACTCTGGAGAATACTTCCATGCCGGCTTCAATATCATGATTCCCGACAGTAACTGCCGTATAGGGAAACCAGTCAAAAAAAGCGGCACACAGGTGTTTCCCGGTGGTATCCACATGTCCTGAATAATATATGGCCGGAGTTCCCTGCAGGTAGTCTCCTACGTCAAAAAGCATCAGCCGGGATCCGTATTCTTCCTGAACATTTCTGATATAGCCCGCCATACCGGCTGCTGAGGGATCAAATCTTCCGTGTAGGTCACTGGTTTCCAGGACACATAAAGTGACGGGATGTTTTGAACAGGCACCGAAAAGAAGCAACAGCCCTGCAATAATATAATAGGTAACCCATTTGAAGTTCATCATCACAAATATAAAAAAAACCGGCCATAGTAAATAGCCGGTTTCTTTAAAGATTATGGTTTTCTGCTGCTATTGAGCATCCACAGCTTCGTGGTCTACATAGAACCCGTTGCCCACCTGAGGCGTACCTTTGTACGAAGTTCTCTGGCCAACTATGGTAAGAAGATCACCGGTTTTAAGACCGGTTTCGGCAACCAAAGTCTGGAACTGACCTTTGGCACCGCCCCAACCTGAAAGCAAACCATAAATGTAAACTTCTCCTGTTTCATCTGAAATGTTGAAATTTCCGTAATTACCTGCTCCCGACAAATCGACGGCAGTACCAACCAGGCGATAATATGTATCACCATCTTCAGCTGCCAGAAATGCTCCCACAGTTGCTTCAACAACAGGGATATGTCCATCTACAGTGGCGTTTACACCTTGCGGGCTGTCTTTGTAAGAACTACGGGGAGTAATAACTGTGATAATGTCTCCCTCATTGATGCCCATATTATTCCATTGTTTGGTTTTACCTTCAGCGTCAAGCACACCATAAATGTATATTTCACCGGTAGCATCTTTGATGTAGATATTGCCATAGTCGCTTCCGGTGTCCCTGCTTATGATACCCGAGATACGATACTGGGTGGCATCTTCAGCTGCAGCAATAAACTCGGCAACGGTGGCGTCAATAATGGCACCAACTTGCGCAACAGTTACCTGAACGGTGGAAGAAGCACTTTCAGTAGCAGAAGTCAAGGAGATAGTAGCCACGCGGTCACCTCCCTCGTTGGGTTGAGCTGCAAATGCCACGCGAGTGGAGTCATCTGCTCCTTTGACCATGGATTTAACGGAAAGCCAGTCTGCATCGTAATCAATTTCCAGACCATCGCCTTTGTATAATACGGCAACCTCAAATTCACCGCCTTCCTGGGGAACTTCCACTTCATCCACAGCTGCTTTTATCAGGGAAGGAGTGATCTTGTCAACGGTTACGTCTACCAACTCAATGGTAGAACCGTAAGTTGTACGGGGGCCGTGTACCATTACGCGGTCTCCTACGGCAAGACCCAGGCTCAGGAAGTTTTGAGTATTTCCATAAGCATCTAAAGTACCGTAAATATATAAAGTACCGGTTCCGTCGTTCAGGTACCAGTTTCCGTAAGTAGTCTGAACAATGGATGTGATTTGCCCTTCTACCCAATAGATCTTGCCGTCAACCCCGTTTTCAATCACTTCTTTACAGGTGGAAATGGTGATTTCCTGCGGGCCGACTACTTGTTTCACAGTCAGGATCTGGGTTTTTCCGGCACAATTTATATAAACTTCGGAAGCATTCTCTGAATCCGACGAACCAACGGAGAAAGTAACCGTAGCGCCTTCCGGCGCAGCATTGCCACTGGTAGGGTTGACGGTTAACCATTCCGGGATATTGGTAATATTCCAGGCGTCAGTAGTAGTTACCGTGATAGTCTTTGAACCTGCCTCCGCACCGAAGCCGATATAAGACATATCTACCTTAACCTCGTCTAAAGAAGGGATTACAAGTTCATCTTCGCAACTTGTCAACAGTGTTGCAAAAGCAAACAACGATAGTAATAAATATTTAAGTTTCATAAGGAGTGTTTTAGCTGATTAGTTAAAGAGATACTTAATACCTATCTGCAGAGACCAGCATTGGTAAATAGAATGGTTGTAATCCCATGTACGGGCACCTTCCTGTACTCTTGTCTTGAATACGGGAATGCCTTCTTCGTTAATGCTGTCCAATTGAAGAATACGTCCGCTCATTGCTTCAGTGGAGAGTATTTTGCTGACACCCCATGTATTGTTGAACAAGTTACCTGCGTTCATCAAGTCAAAATTGAGCTGAAGGGTATTCCTGGATTTGCCCACTTTTACCACGAAATCGTGTGAATAGCGGAAGTCAAAACGATGCACCCAGGGTGAATAAACACTGTATGCTTCTGCATAACTTCCTTTGTTTTTGCTCAGATAAGCATCCTGCTCTGCATAGGCCCAGTAACGGTCACGATCATCTTGTGAAGCAAAAATGATTTCTGTATCGTCTTTGGGGATATACATTACGTCGTATGAAATATTATCGCCATTGAAATCGCCGTTATACATATAGGTATAACTGGAACCGCCGCGATAACCTTCATAGAACAGGGAGAAGCGGTTGTTGCTTTTGTCTTCATAGGAAACAGAAGCAATAACACGGTCCGGGGTCACATACTGAGAATTGCTGAGGCCGGCAAAATTAGGACCTTCAACAGTAGGAATGTACAGATAGGCAGACTCTGCATTGGAGCCGGGCATGCCGGTAATTTGTTTCATGGCTGTGTGTGTGTAAGAAGCCATTATAAACAAATTATCAACCGGATTCATGTTTAAGGTAAAGTTTGCTGTCCAGCCATATCCTTGTTTCGTATTGGAAAGTACATAAGCATCGGTGTTGGTAAGTCTGTATTCAGCCGGATATATGTGACGGTTGTCGGGCCCGTTCAATGTGGTGAAACCGGCATTGTCTTTTATATTCCAGTTGGTCAAACAGATTCCGTTGATGGTCTTGTTGAAGATATACTCACCGCTAATAGAGAAGGGGAAAGATGTGGGGAAGTTATAATCCAAAGCGATGGAAGTTTTCCATACCTGGGGCATTCTGAAGTTGGGGTCAATACCATTAATCTGGGAAGGCTTCACACCGTCTTCAGGACTTATGGATGTAGGGAATTTGTCCGGATCCAGGCTGTGGAGTTTCGCAATTAGTTCATCCACATCGGTGATCATGTCTCCCTTGAATGCTTCCAGAAGGGGATCGGGATTGGCCACACCGCCGGTGTACCTTGTGGAAATGGCAACGATGTTCTGTACCATACCTGAATTGGTGGGCATGTTGGTGAAGAATACCAGGGGAAGGCGTCCCGAGAACAATCCGGTGCCGCCGTGAATTTTAAGCGAACGGTTCCCAAGCACGTCCCAGTTAAAACCAATGCGAGGAGAAATCTGGAGTTTTGGTTTAGGCCATTTGCCGGTATCAATGCTCTTGCCATCGTATTCAATTTCATAAATGGCGTCGTTCCGCATAAGGTCCTTGTTGTTGAAGATGATCTCATCCAGACGGACCCCGTAAGTCAGTTTAAAGTTATTGCCCACACTCCATTCGTCCTGCAAATACAGACCAAACTGGTTGAAGCGCACGCGGGCGGCAGGATTTTGTTCGCCGTCATATCCGTAAGTAAGGGCAACGGTTTCCGGAGTTGCCCCGCTAAGGAAGTCGTCTAAACTGCGGTAACGGTAGTAACCCGTCCCGTTTCTCATATAAGAGTTGTCGGCCATTTGGTATTCAAAACTCAGACCGGCGGTAATTTTGTGGTTGCCTTTATAAATGGTAATGTCGTCTTTCGCATTTATTACGGTATTGTGAACCCCGTTGTTCCATGTGAACAATTCATAACCGGCCGACATATAAGGTACAATAGCCTGGGTAATCTGCCCGTTACTCACGGAATATCCTTCCAGAATGTCAATGAAGGGAAATTTGGCAGAGGAGGATCCGCGGATGTCGTCCAGCTGGGAATAGGTGATTAAAAGCTGGTTGGAAACATTGTCCCCGAAACGGCTGTTAAGGTCCACGGATACGGAATTCACCAGGTTATCCATAGAGTACATGGAATTGGCAAAAGCCATGGAATACTGGCCAAGGCGGCTTTCGGTCGTACGCTGGATACAGTTGGAGGAAGATGCGTTGGTGTTGTTCCATCCCCTGTTCAAGGTGTAGTTGTAACGAACCGCAAGGTTGTGGTTCTGGCTGATATTCCAGTCTAAACGGGCCAATATTTTCATATTGCTTTCATCGGCCGGATAATCGGTATAAGAACCTGTGTCATAACCGTATTTGCTGCTCAGGAAATCAGACACCCGTTTCATATCGGCCATAGTGGTACGGGAAATATAAAGGTCGGTATTGGCTACGCCGTCTTCTGAAGGTCTCCAACGGTTTACAATGGTGGGAGTTTTTGTATATTCAAAATTGACAAAGAAGAATAATTTGTTTTTTACAATGGGACCACCCAGCGTGAGTCCGTAAGTAGTATTGCGATCAATACCCCTGTCACCAAGTTCTACTCCGTCAACGTTGTTGCCCCGCATATTTTCATTGCGATGAAATGCATAGGCACTTCCTTTTAGAGTATTGGTACCTGATTTAGTAATCGCGTTGACACCACCGCCAATGAAATTGGTCTGGCGAACATCAAAAGGAGCTATAACCACCTGAACTTCTTCAATGGCATCAATGGAAATGGGAGTTCCGCCACCGGGCAAACTGGAGCTCAGACCAAAGTTGTTGTTGAAGTTGGCTCCGTCAACGGTAAAATTGGATGAACGGCCGTCACCTCCGGCAAAACTCATGCCGTTACCTCCGTATGGAGAAAGTTTGGCTACGTCTGTAATACTCCTGCTGATTGTAGGCAGTTCCTGGATATTCCGGTTGGAAATATTTGTGGAAGAGCCAAACTTTTCTCCGGCGAAGGCAGAAGAAGCAGAAGCCACTATCACAATATCTTCCAGTTGAACCGCTTCTTCCTGAAGGTCAGTACTCAAGTTGTAAAGATCTCCAAGTTGAAGGGTAATGTCCGTAAAATTCATAGTCTTGTACCCAACATAAGAAATTTCGACTGTGTAAGGGCCTCCGGTACGCATACCCTGAATGGTATAGCGACCGTCGATGTTGGTTACGGCGGCATACATGGTTCCGGAAGGCACGTGGGTAGCTACTACAGTAACGCCAACTGCAGGAGCCCCCGTCTCGTCAGTAATCCTACCTCCAAGAGACGAGGTGGTTACCTGTGCATAAGCACCCACACTCAGAAACATGATCGCCACAAGAGCGAGAAAACATTGAATTGTTTTTTTCATAGATGTTTATTTAGGTTGTTATAAGTGACAATTATAGGTTTTTCAAAATTCGGTGCAAATATATTACATTTAATAAAGAGTGTAAATTAAATTTTCATTACAATTTTTCAATTCAAACCCCACTCTTCAGGCGTGCAGGACGCCTCAACAATTTCTTCAATGTTATCAGGCAAATTATGGAAGAAATCAAAACCGGTTAAAGTCTCCAGATCTTTTACACTTTTAGCATCTGCCGCTACAGGATATTCTGCCGTATAAGAACGATTCTCGTAATAAAAACCAATAGAGGAGTATCCCCCGTTCTCTGTCTGATCTGCCTGGTATTTTAACAGCACCTTATAATAGATCCGGGGAACAGCTACCTGGTTGCCGTCGTTATCGCTTACATATTCAACAGTTTGATCTTCCGGAGTCCGGATCATGGCTCCCGTAACTACATATAGAGTATCGCATTCCCTTGCCCAGTCTCTGACGTTTATTTCCAGTCTTGCCCACAAATTCTGATTGAAAGATGGGTTTTGCGCCGTCAGATTGGTAAAATAAAACGTACTGGCATTGACATCCTGTGAATAAAGACGGTCGGCCGATGGCAATTGATGCCCCCTGTCGTAAGTGGACCCGCCAAATGAGTAATATAATGAAGGCTGGTAGCGTTTGGGTACTTTGGGGTTATAATCCCATGCATCTGTACGACTCCCGCTGCCCATAATTTCTGTATAAAGCGGATAAGCCACCCATGAGGCCAGGCGATTCCGGGTGTCGTACCAGAAAGAGTAGTTGCGGACACTTTTTCCCTTCAGACCGGTCATGTGAGAAATATAGGCAAAATCGTCTTCTGCCTGTACCTTTGGCAATTCCATCCAGGGTCGTACCGGATCGGACACCAGGGCTTCATAAGGACTTTGCGTAACATGGAGGGTCAGTGTTTGCGTCTCAATTGCCGGATCGGTAGTTGAAAAGACAATTTCTGCAGTACGAGACTCGGTAACAGAGGGGTTTTGGGTATAAGCAACCGTTACCGGGGAAGAACCGCTCCCGGAAGAGGGTGAGACGGCAAAACCCACAGGATCGGAAGAAGTGACTGTCCATTCCACATTACCGGCTATGGATACCGTAAACTGTCCCTCTTCTCCGGAGATTTCTTTTTCCGTCGTATACAACGCGAAAGTGGGAGATGTATAAAAACGATCTCCGGTCAACCCTTCCCAATCGGAGACCTTGGCAAATGAAATCTGGTAACGTCCGTCATAGACACTTGCAATCCCTTTCAGCACACCGCTGCCAGAGGGTACGGTAACGTCTTTAAAAGAAGAATACCTGGACGAGAAAACATCAAAAGTTTCTTCCGTCTGTGCAATCATACCAATGGAAGTATGAGCAGAACCTACAACAAACGTTTTGTTCAGATCTTCATCCACAACTTGCACGGAAGGGATGGCCACATACATGGATTCATACTCCCCCGTAATCAGTTGCGCTGCCGTAATTTCTTTTGCAGTGATCGTTTCAGTGCCTACTTTGGTTATATTAGCCAAAGGAATACCGTTTACCTGCAGAGGCCCGTTGTTGTAAACAGATAACGTTTGGCCCATGAGTTCGATCTCCACTTTATCCCCCTGATTGAAAGCAGTGTTGTTTTCTGCACAATAGAGCTGTATACCTGCTTCTCCGTCGCTTACCACAATGGCTTTCATAGAAGTATAGTTGTTCAGCCCCCCGTTGTCCGTATGCATATAATTGCTGATCACCGTAGCCGTAACCACAATTTTTTCTGTAATAGTAACATCCGCCCCGTTGTAAAGATCACGTATCTGGGAAATACTCCGGCTGAGGACCTCCTGCTCTTTCTGGACAATTGTAATACGCACGTTTTTCTCTGCTGAAGAAACCGTAATATCTGCGGTACGGTCTGCCCCTGTGTTGGCTTGTACAGAAATGGTCAATGTGCCGTTCCCCTGTCCCATCTGGGGCGTAACGGTAAACCATTTGCCATCAGTTGTATCCCAGGATTCTGCAATGACCCAGTTGCAATTGGCCGAAATCTGAACAACCTGCTCACTTGCCGACGCGTCAAAAGTAACCTGTGTTTTGTTTGCTGAAAGAGATTGTGGCTCCGGAACCGGTTCTTTACCACAGGAGGCAAGAAAGAACGCCAGAATCATTAGCACTCCGTTGATTTGTCTAAGCGTCATAAGCTGTTTTGTTTTGCAGGATAATATTATTTGGAATTCTTTCCGTCAAAAGGCAAAAATAAAAAATTATATGCCGCGAAAAATGAGAACCCGCACACAAACAGGCAGAAGAGCCATAACGCACTGTTTATAAGACGAATAAATTATCAACAAAGATGCGTTTTTTATAAACAACAATTGTTGCAATTTATTCTGTCGAAAGATTTCTTACCTTTGCCTGCCAATTAACATACTTGTGGACAGATTTGCCTGCTTGCAACCACTTAAAAATGCTAAAATGAGAACACTTTTCACTTCTGAATCGGTGTCTGAAGGACACCCGGACAAAGTAGCCGACCAAATTTCCGACGCCATCCTGGATGAATTCTTACGACAAGACCCCGAGTCCAAAGTCGCTTGTGAAGTCTTTGTAACTACCGGCCTGGTAGTAATAGGCGGCGAAGTCCGTTCCAATGCCTGGGTGGATATTCAGCAGATAGCCCGCCAGGTCATTGCCGATATTGGTTATACAAAAGCCGAATATAAGTTCGAAGCCGAATCCTGCGGAATTGTTTCCACTATCCACGAACAGTCTTCCGATATCATAAGGGGTGTAGTCAGGGAAAACCCCGAAGATCAGGGAGCCGGTGATCAGGGCATGATGTTCGGTTATGCCTGTACAGAAACAGAAGAACTTATGCCGCTGCCTATAGTTTTGTCGCATATTACTTTAATGGAACTGGCCGCCATTCGCAAAGAAGGAAAAGAGATGACATACCTTCGTCCCGATTCCAAATGCCAGTTTACCGTTGAGTACGATGAAAACAAAAAAGCTCAGCGGATAGACACCCTGGTTCTGTCTACACAACACGATCCTTTTGCCGGGGATCAGGAAATGCAAGAACAGATTACGCGCGATGTCCGAGCCGTTTTATTGCCCCGCCTTATAGCAAAGGTACATCCTTCAAGGAAACACCTTTTTAATCATGACATGAAACTTTTGGTCAATCCTACCGGAAAGTTTGTCACCGGAGGTCCTCACGGAGACACCGGCCTGACGGGAAGAAAGATCATAGTGGATACATACGGCGGTCGCGGGGCACACGGTGGTGGCGCTTTTTCGGGAAAGGATCCCAGTAAAGTGGACCGCTCGGCCTGTTATGCAGCACGACATATTGCCAAAAATCTGGTTGCCGCGGGCGTGGCCGAAGAGGTTCTGGTCCAATTGGCTTATGCCATTGGTGTAGCCCAACCGGTCAGCGTTAATATAAACACCTTTGGAACCTCAAAAACGGCCATGCCTGATGCTGAAATATCCCGGGTTATATCCCAGGTGTTTGACCTGAGACCGGCAAGAATCATAGAAGAATTGCGCCTTAAGAATCCCATTTACAGGGCAACCTCCAACTACGGCCATTTTGGGAGGGATCCGTTCAGAAAAAACGGAATCGAGTACTTCGCATGGGAAAAACTCGATTATGTAAACGTGCTTAAATCCAGATTACTCTAAGGAAAACACTTTCCAGGACCGGCCTTCTTTACGTAAAGCAATGACCGACTCACCTGGTTCGGGTAATTTCTCAAAATTTACCCGGTAACGGATCCTGACAGTATCTCCTTCAATTTTTTCAGGGGTCTCCACTTCAATACCAACAGTGGAAAGATAATTTTTAACTTCCAAGGCTTCTTCTTCGGTCAAAGAGTCCAGTATGGCAGCGGATTGATCAAGGATTTCATACAGCTCGGGAGCCGCGTATTCCCTGGCTGCGTTGAAATCGGACGCGAAGAAATGTTTCAGAAAATCCTCTGCCACCTTGCCCGGTGCTTCCACGCGATTACAACCTGCCAGAAACAATGCTCCGATAAAAACGATCAGTACTTTTTTCATATATCGAATTTTTAATGTTACTCAAGCAATACAATGGTAATACCCGCACCTCCGCGTTCTATGTGTTCGTCCTGAAAAGAAACAACTCCGGGTACGTTTTTCAGAAACTTTCTTATTTCTGTCTTCAGAACTCCTGTCCCGGTTCCGTGCAATATTTCCAGGCGTCCGGCTCCCGTCATGAAAGCATCATCCAGAAAACGGGACACTTCCTGTAAAGCCTCCTCAGCCCTCATGCCCCTTACGTCCAGTCGGGAGGAAAAATTCAGGCGGCGTGTGGCAACACTGTCGGGGACGCTTCCGTGAAGGCTTTTTACCGTTTTTGTGTGTGACCGGTATTCATTTTGGGAAATCTTCAGCAAACGGGTCATATCCACCCATGTGATGATTTGTCCCGTTCCCACGCCAGCTTTGGGTCCTTTTATTTTGAGTATTTCCCCAACGATCGTTCCGTCAACGGTTTTGACCTTATCTCCCGCCACAGGAGGTTTTTGCAGTTCATCCCGGGCAGAGTCTTTCTTGATTTTACGTTCCTGACCTCCGTCGTTGTCTCTTTTTTGTTTTCTTTTTTCACTCGCCTCTTTTCGCTTTCTGAGCTGCTCCATCTTACGGGTTATCTTATCCTCCTGCGGATCGTCATTGTCTTTTGTCAAAGACTCTTTAAAGTGATGGAGGTCTTCCCGGGCAAGTTTGGTTTTTTCTTTCTCTGCTTGTGATTCACGGATCTCTTTTATGGTGTTTTCCACTTTTTTGTTTGCCGAGTCCACGATCTTCAGGGCATCCGCGCGGGCCTGTTCCAGCATTTTTTTCCGCAAAGAGCGGATCTCGGTCAACTCGGCCTGGTATTTATCCGTTATGTTTTCGAGTGTCTTGTCCGTCTGTTTGATCCGGGCCACTTTTTCTTCCCATTTACGGCGATTCCGGGCAATGTTGCGGATATATCTTTCAGTTTCCACAAAACCTGCCCCGGCTTTTTCCTGTGCTTTGCGGATAAGCTCCCGGGGCAATCCCATTTTGCGCGCCAGTTCAAAAGCGAACGAATTTCCCGGTACGCCTGTCTCCAGCTTGAAAAGCGGACGGATATGCTGCACGTCAAATTGCATGGCCCCGTTCAGAACGCCTTTGCTGGTTGTGGCAAAAAATTTCAGGTTGGTGTAATGCGTCGTGATTACTCCGTACGCTCCGCGCTGCTCCCACTGTTCCAGCAGCGCTTCCGCAATGGCGCCACCGGCAGCCGGTTCGGTCCCTGCCCCAAACTCGTCAATCAGGATCAGAGACTTGTCATCGGCGTGGTTGAGTATTTCCCTCATGTTCAACAAATGTGAACTATAGGTACTCAAATCGTTTTCCAAAGACTGTTCATCGCCGATGTCCAGGAAAAGCGATTCAAAGATGCTGAATTCGGAGGTCTCAGAGGCGGGAATCAGCAACCCGCACTGGAACATGTATTGCAGTAACCCTACCGTTTTCAGACAAACCGATTTGCCGCCCGCATTGGGACCCGAAATAAGCAATATTCGCTTTGCCGTATCAATTTTTAAAGTGAGCGGAACGATGGATTTCCCTTCTTTCTTCAAAGCCGGTTCCAGCAACGGATGACGTGCCTTTAACAAAAAAAGTCCCGTCTCTTGTGCCACGACGGGTTTCCCGGCTTCCATCCTCAGTGCGGCTCGCGCCTTTGCCCTCAGAAAATCGACCTTTGCCAAAAGTTCCGCCTGTATTATGAGATCGGGAATATAAGGTTGCAAAAATCCGGCAAAATCACGCAGTATGACAAGGATCTCACGTTGTTCTGCAAAGCCGAGTTCTCTTATCTGGTTGTTCAGATTAACGACCTCTGCCGGCTCAATAAAGACAGTTTTTCCGCTTGCCGATTCGTCGCATATGTAGCCTTCGATCTTTTTCTTGTTTGCGGCCGGAACCGGAATCAACATCCGGCCTTCCCTCACCGAGACCGAGGCTTCCGGATCTGTAACGCCCTGTTCCTGAGCTTGTTTTAAAATTGCGTGGATTTTCCTCTGGACCTGCTGTTCTTTGCTTTTCAGGGAACTTCTGATCTCTGCCAGTTGCGCAGAGGCGTTGTCACGAATGTTTCCATAGCGGTCCAGTAATTTGTCCAGTCTTTGCAAAATGGCGGGGAAAAAAGAAACGGGTGCGCACAATGCTTTTAGCGCCGGATAGGCTCCTTCTTTCGTCTCGGCAAAAAAATGCAATACGGACCGGACTGTCGTCAGGGCTGTCTGTAACCTGACCATTGAGGGTACATCGGGATAAAAAGAGGATTGAACTTCCATTTGCCTGAGGAAAGAAAGTGTATCCTCATAACCGCTCTCGGGAAATTTCTGTTCAAACAGGCATATTTCCCGCATCTCGGCAGTCCGGTCCAATTCCGGCACCAAAACGGAAGGCTCCGTCAAAAAATGAATTTTATCTACTAAATCACGCCCTGAAGTGCTCATGCACAAATGAGCAAGCATTTCACGTATCCTGTCAAATCCAATTTTTTGTTCAAATCCGGCCGGATAGATCATCGCAAATTATTTATGAAAAGCATTTTCCAAATCCAGGCGCAATTCAGCCATGCCGCTCAATGTTTTGATTACCCCGTCCTGCATGGTGGATATATTTCCCGTCTCTTCCGATATAACGATTACAAAGGCATCTGTCTGTTCACTCAGTCCGGCCCCTGCCCTGTGTCTCATGCCAAAGTAGGGAGGTATGCCCTGACTCTCGGACATGGGAAAAGTACATCTGACTGCCTGAATACGGCTGTTGGATATGATGATCCCGCCATCATGCAGCGGGCTGTTTCTGAAGAAAATATTTTCTATAAGCCGGCTTTGGACCCGGGCATCTATACGGTCTCCGGTTTCGGCAATAAAGCCCAACGAGGCAGAACGTTCTATGGCCATAAGTGCCCCGGTTTTTCTTTCAGACATACGGCTGCAGGCCTGAATGATTTCTTCCAGAACGGTTTTGGAAATGGGTTCAGGCCCCTGCCGAAACCATGTTTCCAACAATCCCCGGCGTCTTCCTTCTCCCGTGTGTCTTGATCCCAGGCGAAGTAAAAAACGCCGAATTTCCTGCTGAAACACCACGATCAAAGCCAAAACCCCCACACTGATAACCTTGTCCAGAATGGTTGTCAGCAATTCCATATGAATGGCCTTTACAATAAGCCATATGAAATAAACAAAAAGGATTCCTACAAAAATACTTACGGCGGCAGTTCCCCGGATAATCTTATAAACCTGGAAGATCAACAGACCCACCAGAATGATATCAACAACATCAACGATATCCAGTTGCAGAAAGTCAGGCATAGTGTGCAAATATACGTTTTTATTCTACATAAGCGAGCGCCGCAAAATGCACACGTACGCCCGGATTTTTATCTAAAATGGCAAGGGCACAACTTTCCATTGTTGCTCCTGTAGTAATTACATCATCTACGATCAAAACATCTTTGCAGGATATTTTTTCTGCTGTAAAGGCATGTTCCATGTTTTTTTTTCGTTCTTCACGACCGTACACGGTCTGACTTGTTTTTTCCCTGACACGCCTGACAGATGCAGTATTCATTTTCCACCCGGATGCCGCGGCAATGCCGGCGGCAAACCACTCGGCCTGGTTATATCCCCTTTTTCTGCGTTTCCGGACCGTCATGGGCACGGGAATAATGACGGGAACCATCTGGCTTAAAGGAGAAATCGCCAATTCTTTACCGAATAACGCTCCCATGTAGAAGCCTATTTCCCTTTCTCCTCCGTACTTGAAACGGTGCAACAATTTGCGGTAAGGACTGTCATCCCTGAAAAAAAGAAAAGCCGAGGCAAAAACAAACGGCAACTCTCCGGAAAACATATTTGCCATGATGTTGTTTTTGTCCAACCAAAAAAAGGTCTTGGGAAGATCGCACAGACAAGACAGGCAAAGGAATCTTTCCCAGGGTATCAATTCTTTCCCGCATACCGCACAGAAACACGGAAAGCACATATTTCCCAACGCACCAGGCATACCGTTCAAAATTACGAATATTTGCTATATTTGTTCGCATGAACCGAAAAGGATTTTTGGGAATCTTCTGTTTGTTTTTGCTTATGGGTTGCGAAAATCCGAGACTTCATCTTTTAAATGTATTCAAAAGTATTGAAGTAGAGGTCAGTCAAAATTCCGTAGCATATCCATTATTAACAGATATTTGCGATCGTTACGGACCACGGTTGGCAGGGACGGAATCCGCCGCAAGAGCAGAAGAACTGACAGCTATTCTTTTTCGTTCTTACGGATACCGGAACGTTTTTTTCCAGCCCTTTACATACAATCAATGGCAGAGAGGGAAGGCCTTGCTGCATATTGACACGGCCGGGAGTTTTGAGGAATTTCCATCACTGGCACTGGCTTACACACCCTCTGCAAACATCAGTTCTGAAATAGTGGATGCAGGAAATGGTTTGATTGATGATTACAACGGAAAAAATGTTACGGGCAAGATCGTACTTATTCATCTGGGGCTTTTACCGGGAACCCCTGAAAATGTGAAAAATACGAACCGCGCACAAAAACTGGCATTGGCTGTAGCCCAGGGAGCAGCCGGCTGCATTGCGGTCAATGCTTCTCCCGGAGATCTTCCCGTTACGGGAACAGCAACACTTGACGGAGGCATGATAAAGATACCGGCCGCAAGCATTTCCATGGAAAAAGGCACCCAACTTAGAAAACGCCTCGCTCAAAGAAATTGTTACGCCCGGATCCAAACCGACAATACCTGCAGGCCGGCAACAGCACGCAATGTTGTTGCCCGGATGGAAGGCTATGATATTCCCGAAGAAACCATAGTGATTGGAGCGCATCTGGACACCTGGGATATTTCGCCCGGGGCCCTTGACAATACTTCCGGGGCCGTTTCCGTACTGGACATTGCAAGAACTTTCCGGGCATTGGGTCTTAAGACAAGACGTACCATTGATTTTGTACTTTTTATGGCGGAAGAAGAAGGCCATTACGGTTCCGAATTGTATGTAAGGGAAGCCCGTCACCGGAACCGTTTACAGGGGATCCGCTACATGTTCAACCACGACATGACCATTAACACATACGGTTTTAACCTTATGGGGCGTTATGAATCTGAAGATTTTTTCAGAGAAATCGGAGAATTGATTCAATTGACGGATACCTCTTTTTCAAACACCATTGCTCATTTCACTCATCTTGGAAGCGATCATGCCCCTTTTATTTTTGAAGGAATATCCACTTTTACACCATTGTGCGAATACATGGATTTTCATTCTTACCACACAACAGCAGATACCCCTGATTTAATAACACCCATGATGTTGGAAAAAAACGTGAAAGTTTCTGCCATGATATTATACGCCCTTGCCAATGCGCAGGAGCTTCCGGCAACCCTTTTTACCGGGGAACAAACCAGGCAATACCTTATTGATAACGACCTTCAGGAATCACTGGTTGTTTCGGGAGATTGGAGATGGGATTGAACTATTGTTTATAATTTTATATGTAATGAAACGTTTTTTTCTTCTTACTCCACTGATCTTTTCCTTGTTTTTTACAAGTTGCACTCCTCATGACAGCATTGACGATTTTGTTCCTGAATATTTTGTTGAAGAGCTTAACATCTGGGATTTTACTATCGGAGACGCTGTTTCAGCATTACTTAATGAATTGGAGATTGACCAGGAAGATCCTACGGTAAGTACCATAATGGGTTTTCTGAAAGGATATACCAGCAAAGAGATTCGCGGTGTGGCCATTTCCTACAGAACGGTAGACCCGTTTGGGGAACCGGTGCTGGGAACAGGTGCATTTTTTTATCCTAAAGACCTCAATCCAAGAGGAATAGTAGAGGTTCCACCCATCGCACATCTTGACAACGGGGCCAGTGCGGCAATTTACCTGGGGAGAAAACGTTTTTTTGAAGAGGCGTTCCCTGTAATGCTGAATTACATAACCATAAATCCGGATCTACTTGGAGTTTTGTATACAGAAGACATTCCCAGACCTTTCCTGCACGATGCCAATACCGGTATCGTAGCCTATCATATGCGTAAAGCCGTGGAAGAATACCTGATGCTTACGGAAAATTACAGACTGGATAACCGAAGCACCGTTATGGGATATTCCCTGGGCGGGGCGTCTGCTATGTCAATAGCAAAATACTATACGACGAATCCCACCGGGTTAAAAGTGGATCAGGTATTTACAGGGGGAGGCGTTTACGACGGGCTGGAAGCGTTCAGGGCTTATGCCAGGACTGAAAAAAGCGATTACCTGGCCATTCCAACGGTAATTATTGCCATGGATACCTTTTACGAGCTGGGATTGGATTACAGTAAAATCTTTGCTAACGGTATGGAAAACCCTGTAAATTCTCCTGATCCGGCGGCCGGAGGTGACGGGTATGCTTACTGGTTTGACGGAACACACAGTTCAGGAAGTATTCACAGGCGTTGGGGCAGTGATCTGCGTAGTTACATGCATGAAGATTTCTTCAATGATGAGCCACAGGGAGAATTTTTAAAATTGCAGGAATGTATGCAGATCAATTCTTTGGTTTACAACTGGACACCCGGCCCATTTCTGAATATAAATGTCATCCACAGCGGGGAAGACAACCTCATACCTGTTGATTGTGCCGACCTTTTATATAAGGTTTATAAAGAGAAAGGTTGTTCCATACAATATAACAGGACCACCGGAGACCATTACGAAGCCGGTACGGAATTTATGCTTACAGCTATGCTATACCTGCTGGCGAAGTAATATGTACAACTCAATAAAAAATGGATAAAAAAAACTTTCTAAGGATTGCCGTTATTCTGGTTTTCAGTTCGTGCTGGTCTTGCACACCTCATGACAATGTGAAAGATTTTACCCCTCACTATTTTGTTGAGGAAATGGCTGTTTGGGATTTTACGGCTCATTATGCCCTGGAATCTATCCTGGGTCTTATAGATAACTTAAATTTTGAGATCCCTCCGGAAACAGAAACCGTTTTGAATTCGTTGTTTGCAAAAGGCTTGCAACGCGAGATCCGTGGTGTCGCCTTATCTTATAATACCATAGATCCTTTTGGTAACCCCCTGATTGCAACCGGTGCATTTTTCTATCCTAAAGATTTGAAACCCGGAGGTGTTGTTGAAATTCCTCCCATAGCGCTAATGAATGACAATGAAGCCCCTTCCTTGTACCTGGAACGAAAAGAATTTTCTTTTGAGAGCGTTCCCTGTATGCTGGGTTATATAACCATCAACCCGGATTTCGTAGGGGTCCGGCACACCCAGGATTGGCCCCGTCCCTACTTGATAGCCGAAAATGCGGGCATTGTGGCTTACCATATGCGTAAAGCCGTGGAAGAATACCTGCTGCTTACCGAAGATTACCGGTTAAACAATCACAGCACCATTCTGGGCTATTCCCTGGGCGGGAGCACTTCTATGGCAATGGCCTGGTACTACGAGGAAAACCCCACGGGTGTAACCGTAGACAGAGTGATCACGGGAGGCGGTGTGTACGATGGAATTGAAGCTTTCAGGGCTTATGTACGTACTGAAAAAAACGATTATCAGTCAATCCCCATGGTAATAATGGGTCTCGACAAATATTACGGTCTGAACCTTGATTACAACAAGATCTTTGCAAACGGAATGGAAAATGCGGTAGATTCACCGGATCCTGAAGAAGGAGGAGACGGATATGTATACTGGTTCAGCGGGAAACGAAGTCTTTCAAGCATTGTACACCGTTGGGGAAGCAATCTGCGCAATTATATGCATGAAGATTTTTTTACCCCGGAACTTAACGGAGAATTCCAAAAACTAAAAGAACCGCTCGAGATCAATTCTATCGTATATAACTGGACTCCCCGTCCTTTTTTGGATATCCATGTGATCCATTCCATGGAAGACAACCTGATCCCTGTTGAATGTTCCGATCTTTTATACCTGGAATATAAAAACAGGGGATGTTCCATAACTTACGACCGGACAACCGGAGATCATTTTCAGGCCGGGTTTAAATTTATTGCTACTGCTGTACTTTATCTTTTAGTAAAATAATAAACATATGACTATCTTAACTACTGACCCTCATTGGATCTGGAAAGTATTCGCCATCGCAGGACCCCTTATGTGCCTTATAGGCAATTTGTGGCTGGGATGGGGATTCGAAATTATTTCTTATCTTGTAGGATTGATTCTTTAACCAGAAAACAGAAATCGTTATGGAAGATTTTTTAAAGATTTCGGGAGTCCTGGGATTATTTCTTACAATCCTGGCTTTTTTCTTTTTTAGCGTTATGTAATAATTTTACCTGTTATGACATTTGACTGGAACTTAATCCTCAAAATTGCAGGCATTGCCGGACCGATCATAATGATGATCTGCCTGATCATTCTGGCCTGGGGATAAATAAAAATACACTGCAATGGACCTTATTTCAAAAATACTGATCATTCTGGGATCGATTATGTCCATCCTGGCCTTTTTTGTGCTGGGATCATACTGATGTTGCCAGTTCATTCAAAACGGCTTCCGGGATCTTTCCGGAAGTTGATTTGTTGTGCACTTCTTTTGATCTGTTTTTCCTGTAATAAAGCAGATCAGGTAGTTGATATGCCTGATGGCAACTTGGTATCTGTGTTGCAGACGCAGGAATTCGGGATTCAGGAAATGATTGACCTGACATTAAGGGATTTCCCGGAACTGGACCTTTCCATGCTCGAGTCGGTGACCGATTTGTTCAACCTGGAATTGAAAGTCAGGGTAACCGCCTTATCTTATAACACCACAGATCCCGGAGGTGATCCGCTTATAGCTTCCGGAATTATTGTACAACCCATAGGCATTCCTTCAAGAGGTGTCATTCACGTTCCTCCAACAACTCCTATGTCTTGCCTTGAAGGAGGCAGCGATCTGCTTATAATCACAGAAGGGGTGTTTGCATTTATGGGCTTTACCGTTATTATTCCCGATCTTATAGGCAGCGGGGTCAGTAAAGATGTACCGCAGCCGTTCCTTTTTATGGATCACTCGGGTCAGGTGTGTTATGATATGCATCTGGCAGCCATGGAATACTGTAGCAAATACTCCCAAAAGCCGCTCCCTGCTGAAATAGACGTTTTTGGTTATTCCGGAGGAGCCACCTGTGCAGTGGCTTTGCTCCGGCATATAGACAGGCTGCCCCATTCACCGGTAAGGGTAAAAAGGCTTTTTGCAGGAGGTGGTGTTTACGATATGTGTGAAACCTATGATATACTTAAAGCACGTGGATACGCAGAATACCCGTTGATCCCTTTGTTGATAGCATCGCTGAATCATTGGTATACATTAGACCTGGATTATTCCGAGGTGTTCACCGGGGACTTGCTGGCCAACCGGGAAAGATGGCTGGACAGGACAAAAAACGCAGAGCAAATGCGCGCCCTGATTGATCCCTATTTGCACACGTATATGCATCCCGATTTTTTCACTGACGGGAAAAATGCCGAAATTCAAAAAATTGAAAATGTATTATCTTTGCACTCCATGGCAGAAGGATGGCATACGAAAACACGTCTATACCTGGGCCACGCCAGAGACGATCTGTCCGTTCCGTTTTCTGAAACTCAAACGTTATACAACAATCTGAAAACGAAATCTAACGTGACTTTGGTCACAGGTACCGGAGGTCATTACAATTACGGCATAGAATTTTTTATTGCAGCCTGTCTCTATTTAACGGTTAACTGATTATGTCCCGCTATTTTATTGAAGTTCTAAAAGAAGGTGATTTTTCCATTCAGGATGTTTTTATTGAGGTAAAAAAGGATTTTCCTGCATTGGATCTCTCTAAGTTGGAACCCATTCTGACTAGTCTAATCAAAATGAAAGTCCGTATTACGGCCATTTCCTATAATACTGTAGATCCCAAGGGAAATCCCGTAGTATCTTCCGGGATCGTTATGAGGCCATTTAAC
>Ga0209510_1001892_pt1 | contig 22455 bp, 14 predicted proteins | sample BiotimSIPDNA_FD_185749 | JGI IMG/M metagenome (GOLD analysis project Ga0209510, IMG submission 185749) | Anaerobic biogas reactor microbial communites from Washington, USA - Biogas_R1 time_0 SIP DNA (SPAdes) (version 2) | ecosystem: Engineered > Bioreactor > Anaerobic > Unclassified | place...
CTCCTCGTTGTTCGGCAGGCCCACCACGCCGTAGTTGACCAGCTTGATCCCCTGCTCGGCGAGCATCTGCTTGACCTGAAGCCGCAATGCGGCCGACATGTTGTGGTCCAGCCTGGCGTCGCCGTCTTCCTGGCTGAGCTTCTGGCCGGGATAGGCCTCGATGTAGCTCAGGCCGACCGACTTCGTCTTGGCCACCGCCTCATAGAATGTGAATCGATTGAAACTGTACGCCTGCGTCCCCGGGCGCCATTGCTCCTTCGCCTCGGCGCCGGACACGGCAACACCGCAGATACACATCCCCGTCACTGTCAGAACGACTGCTGTCTTCATCCATCTGTTCATCTGGAATTCTCCTGAACACAAAACCTCTGTCGCTGCACGGTTGTGAGATCCCCTGTCGCCGTGGCTACAGGGTCCATCCCTGGCGATACCGCCGGCTGAGATGTTCGTTCACTTCCGGCATGTTCGTGACCTTCATCGCCGCGCTGTCCCACTCGATCTTTCGACTGGCCTTAGCCGCAATGTTGCCCAGCAGGATGGCCTCGGTCAATGGACCGGCGTAGTCGAAATTCGACAGAGGCTTGGGCCCGCCCTTGCACGCCTCAACCCATTCGAGGTAGTGACCGTTGGCCCCCTGCTTGAACCGCCGAATCCACGGATCGGGCATCTTGATCCCGCGCATCTTCGAGTACGGAATCAGCTCCGGCCGACTGCCGTGCGGCAGGAGGAGCGTGCCCTTATCGCCGTAATACAGACCGCCCTGATCGGGCAGGTTGCGTCCCTCTTCCAGCTCGTTCGGTCGCGGCGGGCGGTTGTCGCCGTCGAACCATCGCACCGTCACTGCCGGACGGTCTCCGCGGGCGGGGAATTCCCATGTGATGACCGTTTTGGTCGGGTAGGTTTCGTCGCTGAACGGTCCGGGCTGCGCCTCGATGCTCGTCGGCGCATCGAGATCCAGGGCCCACCAGGCCGGGTCGATGATGTGGCATCCCATGTCGCCGAGCGTCCCGGTGCCGAAATCCCACCAGCGCCGCCAGTTTCCAGGCAGATAGGTCGGGTGATACGGCCGATAGGGGGCCGGTCCGAGCCAGAGGTCCCAGTCGAGCGTCTCCGGTACGGGCGGCGTGTCCGTCGGGCGCGTGCCGCCGCCCCAGTTCTTGCCGCTCCAGAGGTCCACCTTGTGCACCTTGCCGATCATGCCGGACTGGATCATCTCGACCATCGTCTTCATTTCCGTCGTGGCGTGAAGCTGGGTTCCCATCTGCGTCACGACGCCGTACTGCCGGGCCGCCATCGTCAGACGACGCACCTCGTACACATCATGACAAAGCGGCTTCTGACAGTAGACGTGCTTGCCCCGCTGCATTGCGGCCATGGAGGCGACGGCGTGGATATTGTCCGGCGTCGAGACGCTCACGGCGTCGATGTTCTTGTCCTCGGCGTCGAGCATCTTGCGGAAATCACGATACTTCTTGGCGTCGGGAAATCTCTCAAACGTGCCGGCCGCATGCCGCCAGTCCACGTCGCACAGCGCGACAATGTTCTCGCCGGCGAACTGGCCGACGTCGCTGGCCCCCATGCCGCCGATACCAATGCAGGCGATGTTGAGCTTCTCGCTGGGCGCGACGTGGTTCGGTCCGCCCAGGACATGACGCGGAACCACGGTGAACGCCGCCACTGCCGCCGCACCCCCGAGAAACCGCCGTCTGGTGATTCGTCCATCTTTCATCGTAGCTATCCTTCAACTGGGTGAGTGATTGGATCTCGTTGGCTTACAGTGTCCAGCCTTCGCGATATTCCTTGGTCAGATACTTATTCGCTTCCGGGACATTGGAGAACTCGTACTTGTCGGCATCCCAGAGCAGTTTCGTTCCCAGATACTTGTCCGCCTTCAGTTCCGGGCGCAGGGCGATGTTGCCCATCAGCACGACCTGTGCCAGCAGGCCCGCATGGTCCGGGAAGTTCGAGCCGGCGGGCTTGCCGCCCTTGCACGCCTGAATCCACTCGACGTAATGACCGGGCGAACGCTCGAGCTTCTGGGGCGGCTTGCCATAGTCCTTCTGCCGAGACTCCGGCAACAGGCGGCCGCCATACAGCTTGCCCTTGTCGCCGATATAGAGCGCGCCGTTGGTGTCCCAGCGACGACCATCCTCCAACTCTTTCGGCCGAGGCGGCTTCATTCCGCCGTCGTACCAGTGCAGAGTAACGGGGGCGAGGTCACCACGGGCGGGGAATTCGTACGTCACGCGGGAGGCGACGGGGTACGTCTGATCGTTGACGAGGGTGCAGCAGGCCTCCACGCTCGTCGGATATCCCAGCTTCAAGGCGCGGAACACCGGATCGATGCTGTGGCAGCCGATGTCTCCGAGCGCTCCGGTGCCGAAATCCCACCAGCCCCGCCAGACGAACGGGTGATAGACCCTTTGCACATACGGACGCATCGGGGCCGGACCGATCAGGAGGTTCCACTTGAGGGTATCGGGGACGGAATCGTTGCCCTGCGGCCGATCCACCCCCTGCGGCCAGTACCACTTGTTGGTCCCGTTCAGCGGCCGGTCTGTCCAAATGTGAACCTCGCGCACCTGGCCGATGGCGCCGTCCCAGATCGTTTCGCACAGTAAACGAGTCCCTTCGGAGGCCTGGCCCTGGTTGCCCATCTGGGTCGCGACACCCGCCTGGCGGGCGGCGTCCGCCAGCATCCTGGCTTCCAGCACGGTATGGGTCAGCGGCTTTTCGCAATACACGTGCTTGCCCCGTTTGATCGCCGCCAACGAGACCGGCGCGTGCATGTGATCGGGCGTGCCGACAACCACCGCGTCGATGTTCTTGTCTTCCTTGTCGAGCATCTCGCGGAAGTCGTAGTATTTCCTGGCGTCGGGATAGCGCCGGAACGTTCCCGCCGCATGCCGCCAGTCCACATCGCACAATGCAACGATGTTCTCGCTCTCCATGTTCCTCAGATCGCTGCCGCCCTGTCCACCGATGCCGACGCCTGCAATGTTCAGCTTCTCGCTGGGAGGCGTGTTGTTCGGCCCGCCCAGCACGTGGCGCGGAACCACCGTGAACGCCCCAATGGCCGCTGCGGCACCCATGAAATCACGCCGAGATAATGCCTTGTCTTTCACAATACTACTCCTCATTCTGATGATTGCGCCATAGACGATTCTGTTACAGCAGCGATCCACCGGGGCCTACAGTGCCCATCCATGACGGTATTCGTCGCGGATGTACTTGTTGGCCTCCGGCAGGTTGGTGATCCGCATGTTCGGGCCGTCGCAATGGAGCTTGAGCCCTTTCTCGTACAACTGCTTCTCCATTCGCAGGGCAATATTGCCGTAGAGGACCACTTCGGTCAGCGGCCCCGCCCAGTCGAAATTCGCGCGGGCCGCCGGACCGCCTTTGCATGCAATCAGCCACTCTTTGTGGTGTCCGGGCGAGCGCTCGATCCGCTGCGGGGGCTTGCCGTACTCGCGCATCCGCGCCTCGGGAATCAGGCGATAGCCCAGCATCTTGCCCTTGTCCCCGATGAAGAGGTTGTCGTCGGCCTCGCCGAACTTGCGTCCCTCCTCCAGCTCCGCCGGTCGCTGGGGCATCAGCCCGCCATCGTACCAGGTCAGAGTCAGGGGCGGGAAACCCTCCCGCGCGGGAAACTCGAAGCGGACAATCGACGCCTTGGGAGCGGTTTCCTCTTTCACGGCGGCTCCCTCATCCATGTTGCTGGAGCAGGCCTCCACCGTCGTCGGATACCCGAGCCTCAACGCACGGAAGACCGGGTCGAGCTGATGGCAGCCAATGTCGCCAAGCACGCCTGTGCCAAAATCCCACCAGCTTCGCCAATGGAAGGGCAGATACGCAGGATGATATGGACGATATCTCGCCGGCCCCAGCCACAAATCCCAGTTCAGCGTGGCGGGCACCTGCGGCGTGTCCTTCGGCCGTTCGATCCCGCGCGCCGAGATGGGCCGGTTGCACCACGCGTGCACTTCGCGGACTGCGCCGATCGCGCCGTCCCAGAGGATCTCCGAGACGAGCCGATTGGTCTCCGTCGCCTGGCCCTGGTTGCCGAGCTGCGTGGCGACGCCGGCTTCGCGGGCCGCCTCGGCAAGCTGGCGGCATTCCCAGATCGAGTGGGCCAATGGCTTCTCACAATAGACGTGCTTGCCGCGTCTAATGGCCGCCATGGCGATCACGGCGTGCGTGTGGTCCGGTGTGGCGATCACGACCGCGTCGATGTCCTTCTGCTCGTCGAGCATCGTGCGGAAATCGCGCCATTTGCGCGCCTTGGGATACTTCGCAAACACCCTGCCTGCGTAGGCCTCATCGACGTCGCACAGCGCAACGATGTTCTCGCTGCCGACCTCATCGAGATCGCCTTCGCCGCGCCCGCCGATGCCGATGCCGGCGATGTTGAGCTTCTCGCTGGGCGGCACATGACCAGGCCCACCCAGCACATGGCGGGGAACAATCGTCAATGCCGCCAGACCGGCCGCCGTCCCAATCATGCAACGACGAGACATCAGAGAAGGCGCTCCGGCGCCCTCGGCACGACCCGGGGAGTTGCCACCGGCGTTCGCGCCAACGGTCGTAGGCATTTGCATGATCGGTCTCCTTGCGACATGGCTCCTGCGATGGCTGTCCCACAGGGGTCGTGTCTTGCCGTGAATCGACCAGCCGCCTACATGATGCTGTAGCCGGCACGATAGAACTTCGTGATGTAGTTGTCCGCCTCGGGGCAGTTGGGCGAGCGCAAGGCCTTGGCGTCCCACTCGACGCGCTTCTGCAGACGCACCGCCAAGTTGCCCACGAGCAGCGCCTCGGTGAACGGACCGGCGTACCAGAAACCGCTCCTGGCGTCCTCTGGCTTGCCCGCCTTGCAGGCGTCGATCCATTCCTTGTGATGGCCGCTCGAGCGAGGCAGCGTCTGCGGAGGCTTGCCATATTCCTTCATGCGCACTTCGGGAATCAGCCTGGGCACCCCGGCGTGACTTCCCCCGAGCAGCTTGCCCTTGTCGCCGATGAACAGAATCCCGTTGTCACCGAGCCGGCGTCCCTCTTCGAGATCGTCCGGACGCGGCGGCAGCTTCGAGCCGTCGTGCCAGGTCATCCGGATCGCCGGACGATTGCCCCGGGCAGGAAATTCGAAGCGGATGATATTCCAGATCGGAAGCGTCTCATCGTTGACCCCGCTGGTCTCCGCCTCCACGGCGGTCGGCGCATCGAGGTCCAGGGCAAAGAAGGCCGGATCGGCATTATGAACCGCCATGTCGCCGATGGCGCCGCAGCCGAAATCCCACCAGCCGCGCCAGTTGAACGGAACGTAGGTGGCCTCGCCGCCTCGACCGTTGGGGAACTTCGCGTAAGGCCGCCACTTGGCGGGGCCAAGCCACAGGTCCCAGTCCAGATGCTCGGGCACCGGGATGGTCTGCGTCGGGCGACCAATGCCTTGCGGCCACCAGGGACGTTCGGCTGTGCCCGCTCGGTCGCTCCAGACATGGACCTCGCGGACCGTTCCGATCGCGCCGTCTTCGATGAACTCGCGGTAGAGCCGAAGGCCCTCGCCGGCGTGGCCCTGGTTGCCCATCTGCGTGACGACACCCGTCTCTTTCGCCACCTGCGTCATCCGCCGGGCCTCGTAGATCGTATGGGCCATCGGCTTTTCGCAGTAGACGTGCTTGCCCATCTTCATCGCCATGATCGCCGCCGGAGCGTGGATGTGGTCGGGCGCGCCGATAACGACCGCGTCGATGTTCCTGGCCTCCTTTTCGAGCATCACGCGGAAATCGCGGTAGATTTTCGCATTCGGATACCGCTTGATCGTCCCACTGGCCCGATTCAGATCGACGTCGCAGAGAAACGCGATGTTCTCGCTGCTGACGGCGTTGATGTCGCTGCCGCCTTGTCCACCGACGCCGATACCGGCGATATTCAGCTTGTTGTTGGCGGAGTCCCCGCCGGCCTGACCCAGCACCCGCTTGGGAACATAGGTGAAAGCCGCCACCACAGCCGCCGCCCCCATGAAATGCCGCCTCGACAGGCTCAGGTCCGAGGTCCCCGCCTTCCTGCCGCCGCTTGAATTCGTCATGGAACACCTCGCATTCTGGCAAAGGTGCTGCACGTCGGTGTCAACGTGCAGCACCCATCGTAGCAAAGCGTGTGTGTCAAGCCAGTTAGACCTTCATCTCCAACGGACCCCAACCCGCACGTGGCTCGCGCCAGGCCAAATCGTTGATGGCCGGATCGCTGGTGATCTCGCCGGCTTCATTGAGCTCGAGCTTCTTGCCCGCGCGAGCGCAAAGGTTGCCGAGCTGGATGTTGGCGGCCATGGGACCAGAGTAGCTGAAGTTCGACTGGCTGAACTCGCGCGGCTTCTCGCCCCGGCAGGCCATAAAGAACTCCTTGTGATGGCCGGGAGACCGTTCGAGCAGTTGCGGCGGGCGACCGAACTCCTTGCGCCGGGCCTCGGGAATAATCATCGGGGTTTCCCAGTAATCGCCGATCACCAGCATCTTGCCCTTGGAGCCAATGATCAGGTTGCCGGTCCTGGGCAATTCGCGGCCATCGACCTCGAGTTCCTCCGGGGTGTCCGGCATGAAGGGCTTGCCGTTGCCGTCCACGCCCTCGTACCAGAAGGTCTTGAACCCCGGCCGGCCGTCTTTGGCGCGGTAGGTGTTCTTGACCACCATCCCAGCGGGCCATTGATCCTTGACGGGCCCGGTCATGATAAACGGCTCGGCGGTGGCGGCGTAGCCCGGGTTCATGATCGAATAGATCCCGTCGGTCGTGTGACAGGCCATGTCGCCCAGAGCCCCGGAGCCGAAGTCGACCACGCCGCGCCAGTTGAACGAATGGTAGACGCCCTTCTTGTAAGGACGCATCGCCGCCGGGCCGATCCAGGCCTCCCAGTTCAGCGTATCAGGGATCGGATCCGACCCTTCCGGACGGTCCCCGCCTTGGGGCCAGATCGGGCGATTCGTCCAGGTATGGAACTCCTTGACGTCACCGACGGCGCCGGCCTTGATGTACTCGTATGCCAGCCGCCAGCCGTTCCCGGCATGGCCCTGGTTGCCCTGCTGCGTGACGACCTTGGGGTTCTTGGCGTAAGCGGCCGCCAGGAGCTGCGCCTCGCGGACCGACCAGGTCAGCGGCTTCTCGGTGTAGCAGTGAATGCCCATCGACACGGCGGTCATTGTCGGCGCGAAATGACTGTGGTCGGGCGTCGCCACGAAGACCACGTCAAGGTTCTTCCCGTGGTTCTCGAAGACCTTCCGCCAGTCCGTATACCCCTTCGCCTGTCCCCAACCGTCCTTCTCCAACACACCACCCCAGCGGGTCTTGTCGGTTTCGGCGAAGGCGATACACTGACAGCCTTCTCCGTGCGCGGCGCCGGTGTGGGACCCGGCCTGCCCACCAACGGCAATGAACCCTACCTGGAGTTTCTCATTGAGCCCCTGGGCCCGGATGAGGCTCGGGAAACCAATCGCAGATACCGCTCCGAGCGCGGCGGTGCGTTTGACAAACTGACGACGTGTGATGTTCGACATGAGCCTGGCTCCTTAACTCACAGTGAATGAAAGAATCGACCTTCTGCTACATTTCGTATTTCACTCAGACCTTCATCTCCAACGGCCCCCACCCTGCGCGCGGTTCGCGCCACGCCAGAGCGTTGATGGCGGGGTCACTGGTGATCTCGCCGGCTTCATTGAGTTCGAGCTTCTTGCCCGCACGGGCACAGAGGTTGCCGAGCTGAATGTTGGCAGCCATGGGCCCGGAGTAGCCGAAGTTGGACTGGCTGAACTCGCGCGGCTTCTCGCCCCGGCAGGCCATGAAGAACTCCTTGTGATGGCCGGGAGAGCGTTCGAGCAGTTGCGGCGGACGGCCGAACTCCTTGCGCCGACTTTCGGGAATAATCAATGGGGTTTCCCAGTAATCGCCGTTGACCAGCATCTTGCCCTTGGAGCCGATGATCAGATTGCCCGTTCTCGGCAGCTTGCGTCCATCAATCTCGAGTTCCTCGGGGGTATCCGGCATGAAGGGCCTGCCGTTGCCGTCCACGCCCTCGTACCAGAAGGTCTTGAACCCGGGCCGGCCGTCTTTGGCGCGGTAAGTGCTCTTGACCACCATGCCCGCCGGCCACATGTCCTTGACCGGACCGGTCATGATGAACGGCTCGGCGGTGGCTGCATAGCCCGGATTCATGATCGAATAAATTCCGTCGGTCGTGTGACAGGCCATGTCGCCCAACGCGCCGGAGCCGAAATCGACGAAACCACGCCAGGCGAAATCATGGTAGGTTCTGTCGCCCTTGTACGGACGCATCGGGGCCGGGCCGATCCACGCTTCCCAGTCCAGGTTCTCAGGGACGGGATCCGACCCTTGCGGACGATCGCCGCCCTGCGGCCAAATCGGGCGGTTCGTCCAGGTGTGGAACTCCTTGATGTCGCCGACCGCGCCGGCCTTGACGTATTCGTATGCCAGCCGCCAGCCATTGCCGCCATGGCCTTGGTTGCCCTGCTGGGTGACGACCTTGGGATTCTTGGCGTACGCAGCCGCCAGTAGTTGCGCCTCGCGAACCGACCAGGTCAGGGGCTTCTCGGTGTAGCAGTGAATGCCCATCGACACGGCGGTCATCGACGGGGCAAAATGGGTGTGATCCGGCGTCGCAACGAACACCACGTCGAGGTTCTTTCCATGGTTCTCGAAGACCTTGCGCCAATCGGTGTAGCCCTTGGCCTGCCCCCATCCTTTCCTTTCCAGTACGCCGCCCCAGCGGCCCTTATCGACTTCGGCAAAAGCGATGCACTGGCAGCCTTCGCCGTGCGCGGCTTCCGTATGGGCCCCGGCCCGTCCGCCGACGGCAATGAATCCCACCTGGAGCTTCTCGTTGAGCCCCTGGGCCCGAATGAGGCTCGGGAAACCGATCGCGGATACCGCTCCGAACGCAGCCGTGCGTTTGACAAACTGACGACGTGTGAGATTCGACATGAGCTTGGCTCCTTACCTTCTGGTGAATAATAGACTCGACACTTATGTTACAAAGACCACCCCTCGCGGAACGCCGGACGCACGTAGGCGTTGGCTTCCTCGTCGTTGGTGACCTTCATGTTCTCGCCGTCCCATTCGAGCTTCTTGCCCGGATTCAGCACGGCCAGGTTGCCCATCACCACGGTCTCGGTAAATGGACCGGAGTAATCGAAATGGGAGCTGGCGGACGGACCGCCTTTGCACGCGCGAATCCAATCCTGCTCGTGGCCACCCGGGCCATTCTCGATGCGAGGAATGCTCTTGGCCGGTCGCACATAGGCCCGCATCTTCGTCTCGGGAATGATCCGCGCGTTCTCGCTGTAGGTCCCGCACATGATCTTGCCCTTGGTGCCGACGAAGATCGATCCGCTTTCGGGAATCTTGCGTCCGGGTTCGAGATCGTCGGGCCGCTGTGGCAGGATACCACCGTCGTACCAGTGCAGCTTCACCGGGACCATTCCCTCGCGGGCCGGGAACTGATAGTGCACGACTTCCGCCGTCGGATAGGTCTCCTTGTTCTCAAATCGCGTCCACATCGTCGGCACTTCGTACGAGTGGCTGGCCTCCACGCTGACGGGATACTTGAGCTTCAGCGACCAGAAGGCGGCGTCCATCACGTGACAGCCCATGTCGCCCAGCGCCCCGGCGCCAAAGTCGATCCATGCGCGCCAGTTGAACGGCAGATAGGTCGGGTGATACGGCCGCATCGGCGACGGACCGACCCAGAGGTCCCAATTCAGCGTATCGGGCACGGGCGGGGTGTCCTTCGGACGATCCAGGCCCTGCGGCCACACCGGACGATTCGTCCAGCAATGCACTTCGTGAACGTCGCCGATCGCGCCGTCCCAGATCCACTCGCAGAGCATCCGAACCTCTTCGCTCGAATGGCCCTGGTTGCCCATCTGCGTGGCGACCTTGTACTTCCGCGCCGCTTCGGTCAGCATGCGCGCTTCATACACGCTTCGCGTCAGCGGCTTCTGTACGTAGACGTGTTTGCCCCGCTGCATCGCCGCCATGGCCACCACCGCGTGGGTGTGGTCGGGCGTGGCCACGATCACCGCGTCGATGTCCTTCTGCTCGTCGAGCATCTTGCGGTAGTCTTTCCAGGTTCTGGCCTTGGGATATCGCTTGAACACCTCGGCCGAATACGTCCAGTCCACATCGCAGAGCGCAACGATGTTCTCGCTCTCGCAGGCGCGGATGTTGTTCTGCCCCATGCCGCCGATCCCGACGCCCGCGATGTTGAGCTTCTCACTCGGCGGCGTATGGCCGGGGCCACCCAGGACCTGTCGCGGCACGAACGTCACCGCAGCCATCGCCGCGGCGGCCGTCCCCATGAAATCGCGACGGGACAACCTGCCGCTGTGCCCCTCTGCCGTTGCCTTCTTCATTCCCTGATCCCTTTCCGGACAATTCGCTCGGCAATCGAGTACGCTGTCCCCATCAGAACACCACACAGGCTCGGTCATCCGCCGAGATGACGGCCATCTCCCTTACGGGGTTGCGGCCCCATCGATCATCCCCTGCGCCTGCTCGCGCAGCGTCTGATTCTTCGTATTCCTGACCACTCTGGCAAGCAACTCACGGCACTCCTGCCGATGGACCTCCTGGATCTTCTCCGCAATCCTGACGACGGCCGACTCGGCCTCCACTTGCAGTGCGGTATCATCCAGATACTGCGCAGCCATTTGCAGAGCCGGCAGGGTCCCGGCCCCCCCCAGACCGGCGAGCACGCGTTTCTTCTCGATGGTGTTGGGAGCCAACTCCATCGCCTTGGCGTACAGCGCGACCGTCTCTTGGGCCGACCGGTCACTCGGGGCATCGAGCAAACGGACGAACCCCCGCAACGACAGGACCTTGTGCACGGGGTTGTCGCTGGTCTGCACCACCTGAAGCAGGTCGCCGACCGGTTCCGGCGTCGGCCAATCCGACAGGGCGCGAATCGCCGCGTCCCGAAGCTCCGCCTCCGGATCGGTCATGGCCGCACGCAGGGCCGGCAGCGCGCTGTTGTCACCGATCCGACCGAGCATGCGAAGCAGCGACGCCCGATCGCTGGCCTTCTTGGTGTTGGGCAGCACCGCCAAGACGGAAGCCGCACGCCCACTTGGGTCTTCGATCTTGCGGGCGACAGCAGCCACAGTCCGCTCGCCTTCGTTGCGATCCGACTCGCCCGCCAGAGTCAGCGTCAGATCGATCAGGGCCGGCAGAGTCTTCGGATCGGCGACAATCCTCAAGACCTTCAGCGACTCCAACCGGACCTTCCGATCGCTGTCGCCGGCCGCCTGCAGAAGAGAGGGCACTCCGTCAACAATGTTGCGTTCGCCGACCGCGCGGATCAGTTCGACTCTGACCGCCGCGTCGGCCGTCTTCAGACCATCGAGAATCCTGGCGTTTACGTCGGGCCCGCGCAGTCGATAGAGACTGTCTCTGGCGGCCTTCTGCTCCTGCCCGCCACTGCGAGCGGCCCGTTGCGCCAGCATGGAAATCTGCTCGGCCCCCCCCAACTGGCTGACGGCCCGTAAGGCGGCGATGCGCACCGATTCATCCTGGGCCCCGGCTGCCTCGCTGACCGCCGGCAGCGCTGTTGCGTCGCCGCGGTCCGCCAGAGTCGAGAGCAACTGGACCTGGACCGCCGGCGACAGCTTGGGGAGTTCCTCGGCCAGGGACCGGGTAATCGCCTCACCCGGGATATCCCGCACGATGGCGATGGCGCCGGCCTGCCGCTGAGGATCGCCGCTGCGAAGCTCGTCGATCACCAGATCGATCACCTCCTGGTGTGCATCGGCCGCCGCCGCGCCGTGCGGCGCCGCCAGCGTAGCCACAACGACCAGAACCAGCACTGCGCCGTTTCTCTTCAAAGACAACCTCATCTATACCACCCTGAATCGAGATCGGGATTCCATTCGTGCGCTGCGACGCCTGAGGCGGTGCCTCTCGGCCCAACCTCAGGCGAGAGTGTCATTCGTGACTACCTGTTCGGGCTGCTGGCGGCGTTGAGCATCCCGCGCAGAGCGGCGGTCCGAATCAGTTGCGGCACACCCGCCTTGTTCAGCTCACGATACATCTTCAGCGCACTGGCCCTGTCGCCTTCGACCACCATCTGGTCGGCACACCGCAGGCACGCGTCATAGGCGACCATCTTCAGTCTGTCGGGCGCGCTGTCCTTGACCTTGTCGAGCACGGCAGCCGCATCGGCGCCGCCGATCTTGCCCAGAGCGCTGATCGCCCCACCGGCCAGCAGCGGATCGGACGCAGTCGCCAGCTTGCCGACCTCACCGGCCGCACCGCGACAGCCGCGCTCGCCCAGCGAGTTGACGATCCCGACCTTGGCTTTGCCCTCGGCCTTGGGAAGGGCCTCGAGCAGCGCCTTGTCGGACGCATCGCCCGGGATGCGCTCCAGCGCGTATCGCGCCATGTCGGAAAGCTTCTCATCGGTGAGCATGGACGCCAGCACCGGCACGGACTGGTCGGTCCCGATGATGCTCAGTTCGCGGCAAACGTATTGCTTGCCCGCGTACTTCGCATCGGATTGCAGCACGCTCAGAAGGCCCTTTTCAATAGCCTTCAACTCGTCCGTCTTGCCATACGCCTGGCGGATCTTGTCGCTCAGCGTCGTCAGCGCCTCGCGGCTGTCCCCGAAGTCGTATGCCTTGACCTTCGCCAACAACTGGTCCATCTCGGAACCCGCTCCGGCGCCGGCGGCCGGCTTTGGCGTCGTATCGACCTTGAGGTCCCCGGCGGCGAACTGAATGCCGAGCAGCAGATGTTCGAGGATCGTCGGATTCATGTAGACCGGGTCGTTGTGCCCCAGCGAACAGTAGAACATGCGGCCCTTGCCCCAATCCTTGATCCACGTAATGCCGGTGTCCTCGTCTCCCTCGCGCACGCCCTTGGTGTTCCGCGTCGTTTCGTCGCTCAGGTCCAGGCTCATCAGAACGAGTTGCTTTTCGCGCGAATACAGCGGCGGATCGGTGCGGTAGATCTCATCACTGAGTTTGAAGCCTTCGCCCTTGAACGGCGCCATCAGCGGATGATCGGGATGATCGATCTTGAAGGCCCAGGTCCCGGGGGCATTCCAGGGATGGCCGGTGAACTTGTTGCCCATCATCTCCATGCCTTCGGGCCATTCGTAGAAATTATCGGCGGCGGCGTGGAGGCCGACGAGTCCCTTTCCGCTCTTGACGAAGTCCATCAGGGCCTCGCATCGCTCCGGCGTGGTCTCGGGATTGAACTTCAGGCTCGTCGAGTTGTTCAGACAGATGATGTCGAACTCTTTGAGTTTGTCGGCCGTGAACACCGAGTAATCGTCCGTGACGTGCGTCACCTCGAACGCCCCGGTCTTCTCGCCCATGATCTCCAGCGCCTTGTTCGCCACCGGGATCACCGTATGGAAGAAGGTTTCGCACCGCCAGAATACGAGCATCTTGCGGGGCTTCTCGGGGGCCACGGCCGCCTTGGTCGGCATGGCCGCTGTAATCCTGGCGATCTCCTCGTCCTTCAACTGCCGCAATTCCTTCGGCGACTGCGCCCACAGCGGACCCGCCAGCATCGCGACACAAAAACCGGCCATCAATACGGCGGCGATACCCTTCGATCGAATCATGTCAGCTCCTTTCTTCAAAAGTTTGAAGTTTGACGTTTGAGGTTTGAAGCGAAGAGGACGGCACGTGTACGGACCCTGCAACTTCACACTTCAAACTCGACACTTCAAACTCCATTACAGATGCCACGGGGCCCGCATCGGGCGCGACAGCATCCGATTGGCCTCGGGGTCGTTCACAAACTCTTCTTTGTCCGGATTCCAATGCAGCTTGCGTTCCAGCCGCATGGCGATCTCGCCCAGCAGGCCCACGCTAATCGAGCGATGAGCCACCTCGATGGGCGCGATCGTCTTCTGGCGGGACTTCACGCAATCGAGAAAATTCTGTTGATGGTCGCGGCTCTCGTACAGTCGCATCTCGCCGGGACCGATCTTCTCATTCCACAGCTCCGCCGGGTTCGTCGCCTGCCGGCCGCGATCCACGTGGACCCAGCCTTTCTCGCCATACCACACGGTCCCCATGCCCTTGGGCACCTGCTGATCGTTGGCGACGACCATCTCGATGCCGTTGGCATACTTGCAGGTGAACTTGTACTCGGTCGGCACGTCGTAGATGCCGTCCTTCGGATACACGCCCTGGCCCTCGATTTCGACCGGACCGGTCTCGTCGAGGCCCAGACCCCAGTGGGCGATATCGATGTGGTGGCCCGCCCAATCGGTAAGCTGCCCGCCGGAATAATCCATGATCCAGCGCCAGTCCCAATGCGACACGCCGCGAAACGGCACCCACGGAGCCGGCCCCAGCCAGAAGTCCCAGTCCAGGTTCTCCGGCACCGGCTGCACCGCCTTGACCTCGCCGCCGCCACCGGTAGGCAGGCCCACCTCCACGCGAGTGACCTTGCCGATCCGCCCGTTGCGGACCAGCTCGCACGCGTGGTGGAAGTTCCCTTGCGAGCGCTGCCAGCTTCCGGTCTGCCAGATCCGGTCGTAGCGATGGACGGCCTCAACCATTCTCTTGCCTTCGGCAATCGTCCGCGCCAGCGGCTTTTCACCATACATATCTTTGCCGGCGCGGGCCGCCATGATGACCGGGATGGAATGCCAGTGGTCCGGCACCGCCAGCGACAAAGCATCGATGTCGTCACGGGCGATCAACTCGCGAAAGTCGTGATAGGCCGCACAGTCGCTGTTGCCGTACTTCTCATCGACCCGCTTCTTGGCACCGTCACGATGTCCCTTGTCCACGTCGCAGACCGCCAGCACCCTCGCATCGCCCTTGTTGAGGAAGCCGTTCATGTTGCCGCTGCCCTGCGAGCCGACACCGATGCACCCCATGGTGATCTTCCCGCTCGGCGCCCCGGCGCCGAACACCGACGACGGGACGATGTACGGAAACGCCACCGCACCGGCCGCCGTCCCCAGGAATCGACGACGTGACACGCCTCTTTTTGTCATACACTTCGCTCCTCACATGCGCCGCAAGATGCGGCAGACTCCACGCCTTGGATCAAAGATGCCACGGACCGCGATACCCTCGCGACAGAAGGCGGTTGGCTTCGTCGTCGCCGACGAACACCTCACGATCCGGGTCCCATTTCAGCGGCCGCTGAAGCTGGTATGCGATATTGCCCAGGTGGCAGACCGTCACAGAACGACACCCGGTCTCAATATCGCAGATCGGCCGGGTGCGCTTGCGAATCGCATCGAGCCAGTCCACGTAGTGGTTGTTGCATTCGTACAGGTGAATCTCATCCGCTCGAAGCTTGACGTCTTTCAGCTCATCGGGCCAGGTCTTCAGGTGACCGCGGTTGGTCTCGACCTTGCCCTCGGTGCCGGCGAACAACACGCCGTTGGCGTTGTCACGGACCATCGTCACGCCATTGGCGTACTTGTACGTAAGCACCTTGTAGTCCTTGCCGTCCGGCGGAATGATCTCCACGGGGCCGCTCTCGTCCATCCCCAGGCCCCACTGCGCGATGTCGAAGTGGTGCGCGCCCCAGTCGGTCATGCCGCCGCCGCCGAATGCACTGTGGTTGCGCCAGTTCGGGAACCCGTCAAAGCTGATGTTCGGCGAGAGTTCCTCATTGTACGGCCGCCACAGCACCGGTCCCAGCCACATGTCCCAGTCGAGATAGTCCGGCACGGGCTGCGCCGGCAGCGGCCGATCGCCGGGCGGGCCGCCAACGCCCACCGTGATGTGCTGAAGCTGTCCGATATAGCCGTTGCGGACCAACTCGCAGCCCAGACGGAAATGCCAGTCGGACCGCTGCATGCTGCCGGTCTGGAACACGCGGTCGTACTTTCGCACCGCGTTGACCATCGCCCGCGCCTCGGCCACCGTCTGCGACAGCGGCTTCTCACAGTAGATGTCCTTGCCCGCCTTGCACGAATCGATGACGTGGATGGCGTGCCAATGGTCGGGCGTCGAGATCACCACGGCGTCGATGTCGCTGCGGGCCAGCAGATCGCGGAAATCGCCATAGGTATCGCAGCCTTTATAGGACCGGCCGCTCCTGCCGGCGTAATGGTCCTCGATCATCTTCTTGTTGCGCGCCAGCTTCAGCGTGTCCACGTCGCACGCGGCCACCACATGGGTGCCCGCCGAGTTCAGGAACGACCGCGTCAGGTGCTGGCTCTGCTTGCCGCAGCCGATGAATCCCAGCGCGATCCGCTCGCTGGGCGGTGTCTGGCCCCCCTGGGCAAACACCGATGACGGCACCACATACGGAAACGCCATCGCTGCCACAGCAGTGCCCGCCGTCTTCCGGATGAAACCACGCCGATCCATACGCACATTTGTCATTGAACTGCCCTCGTCTTTCGATGAACCCTGCGGACGCCGCCGGCGCCATGTCGCGCAGGCCCGCGTGAATGTGACACTGGATCGGCAGGGCCGCTTCGGTCTCGGGCGGGAAACAAAATCGGTGCCATAACCACCCTCCCAACGGATTGGCGCCATACCCCACCGCGCCGGATGCTCATGCTGCTTCTCCTGCAACCGTCAGAGCCCGGACCCTTGAGAGGTCCGGGCCCTGCGGAAGTCGGTCGTGACTATTTATCAAACTGTGCGTCAAAGGCAATCGCCGACGGCTTGAAATCGAACTTCTTGACCGCGGCGCACGACTCTTCGGCCCCGTGCTCGCGATCCATCCGGCTGTCTTCCCACTCGATCGACAGCGGACCCTGATAGCCGATGTCATTCAGCGCCACGATGATCTCCTCGAAGTTGATGTCACCGTGCCCGATCGAACGGAAGTCCCAGTACCGACGCGGATCGGCGAATTCCGTGTGGCCGCCGAAAACGCCGACCGTGCCGTCCCCATGGCCCCACCAGACGTCCTTCATGTGAGCGTGGAAGATGCGGTCGGAGAAGGTGCGGATGAACTTGACATAGTCCACGCCCTGGTAGCCGAAGTGGCTGGGGTCGTAGTTGAAGCCGAAGCACTCGTGCCCCTTGACCGCGTCGATGGCCCGCTGGGCCGAGGCGATGTCGAAAGCGATCTCGGTGGGATGGACTTCCAGGGCAAACTTGATCCCCTCGGCTTTGAATACGTCGAGGATCGGCGTGAAACGCTTGGCGAAGTCGTCGTAGCCAGCCTGGATCATCGCCGGCGATGCCGGGGGGAACGAGTACAGAAGGTGCCAGATGGAACTGCCGGTGAAGCCGTTGACCACCTTGACGCCGAGCTTCTTGGCCGCCTTGGCCGCGTCGATCATCCTCTCGGCGGCGCGTTTCTTGACGCCCTCGGGTTCGCCGTTGCCCCAGATCTTCGGACCGGCGAATCCCTTGTGACGCTCGTCGATGTTGTCACAGATGCATTGCCCTATCAGGTGGTTTGAGATGGCAAACACTTTGAGCCCGTACTTGTCCAACAGGGCCCGCTTGGCTTTGCAGTAGCCGTCGTCGGCCAGGGCCTTGTCCACCTCGAAGTGGTCGCCCCAGCAGGCCAGCTCCAGCCCATCGTATCCCCAGCCGGCCGCCTTCTTGGCCAGCGTCTCCAGCGGCAGGTCCGCCCATTGCCCGGTGAAAAGTGTGACAGGTCTAGCCATCTCGTAACCTCCTTTTGCAGTTCAGTTTGAAGACCTTTCCAAAGCGATTCCTTTCTCCGGGAAAGAACGCTTACAGTTGTCCCATTATTGCCGCTACATTGGTCGCGAGCCTCTTGACGTGCGCGTCTTGCGTTGCCGAACTGAAGTTGTAGTCATGAAAGGCACTGATCCTCCCAGGCCGTCTTAAAGGTTCCTCATTATACCGGCCTGCCAGAGCGTGGCAAACGCAATTTCCAGCCAAATCCCACTTCGCCAACGGCCCATAAAATCTACCGAACATGTGTTATTTTGATCACATAGGCGTGTTGGCAGGGCACTTCGTCGATGGACAGAGCCGGGACTTGAACCACCACATTGCGACCGGACCGACGCCACTCGACAGATTGCGCCACGCCCAGCATCGTTACATTCGTGTTCGGCGAAACCTCCACATCCTCGATGACCAGTTCCAAACCCGGCCATCGCGGTGTGATCGCGTACAACGCATCGCCTTTTGTTGTGAAGAAACACTCAATAACTGCCTTGTCGCCCGTCGGTGGCCTCGTCAGCTCGGCGATATCGTACTTGGCCTTGTACTCCTGCCCATAGCCGACTTCCGGCCGCTTGCCTTCGGTCCATTGGATGGTCTTCTTCCAATTTTGCGTGCCGTAGATGGCCTCGCCGTTGACCTTGAGCCAGTCGCCGATCTGGATCAGGCGTTCTTCCATGATGACCGGGATCGTGCCGTCGCCGTCCGGGCCGATGTCCAGCAGCAAATTGCCGCCGCGACTGACGATGTCGATCAGCATTAAGATCAGGTCCCGTGCGGACTTGTAGTCGGAAAGGGACTCGGTCCGGCTGTACCCGAACGAGTGCGCCATGCCGCGACATTCCTCCCACGCATGCGTCCCGCTGGCCAGCCCGGCCCCATACTCGGTCGTCCAGTAGCCGCCGTGCTTGTGCCGGCTCTCCTTGCCCCAGCGGTCGTTGATCACCACCCGGTCCTTCACCGCCGAGTCGTTGAGCAGCCACGCCATCAGCTCCTCGCTGCGCCACTCGCTGCTGTGCATGTCCCACTCGCCGTCGGAGAAGATCACCGTCGGCTTGTAGCGCGTCACCAGGTCCTTGAACTGCGGGAACATGTGCTTGTCGATGTACAACGCGCGGTCGGTCACCCACAGCGGGTTGTACCACTCGTACAGCGAGTAATAGAAGCCCATCTCGATGCCCTTGGCGCGGACGGCCTCGGTCAACTCGCCCAGCACGTCGCGGTTGGGCCCGATGTCCACGCTGTTCCACGGCCGGCCCCAGCTTCGGTTGGCCTCGGCGCTCGGCCACAGGCAGTAGCCGTCGTGGTGCTTGCTGGTCAGAACGATGTATTTAGCCCCCGACCGATGAAAGATGTCCGCCCACTGCGCCGGGTCGTACAGTTCGGCCTTGAACATCGGGGCAAACTCCGCATAGGGGAAGTTCTCGCCGTACATCTTCTTATGATATTGCCACCACGGACCGTTCTTGGCCTTGTCGCCGGTGATGCGATTCCAGTACCACTCGGAATACTCGCCCCGCACCGACCACGAGGGGACGGAATACACGCCCCAGTGAATGAAGATGCCGAACTTCGCGTCCACCCACCACTGCGGCGTCGGACGCTTGTCGATCGACTCCCACTTCGCCTCGTACCTCTGCGCTCCGCAAACCCCCGGCCACGTCAGCAGCAACGCAAAACAACACAGCACAAACAAACCCATCCACCTCTTCATCGGAGCAACTCCTTTCTGCACGTTTCCACAACCACCAGCCGCGACGCAACCCGCATCGCCCTGCGAAGACGATCATAGACCCAAGACAAGATGGAATCCAACGAAAAGACATGGCAACACACCGAGTTCGACGCCAGTGAATCGGTCGTGTGAATGCCAGGACGAAGCGGTGGATGGGCCCGGAAACCCGATTGATCTGCTTCGGGCCTTGTGATAACATAGTGATAGGCATCGGCAGAGATCTCAAGCTTGGAGAAGTTGACTTGGTCGGGAAGATTGTGACAACCCACAACGCGGTGACGCACGATCGACAGGAGGAGAGCATGGAGGCGAAGGCCCGCTGGTTCCAGTCTCTGCCGCTTTCCGAACGGATGGAGATGCTCTGCTGTTTCACCGATCTGGCGTTGACCGTCAACCCCGCACTCCAGGAACGCAAAGATGCTCAACCGATTGCAGGACGTATTCAGGTCCTTTCAGCGCCATGACGTGAAGTACGTCGTGATCGGCGGAATCGCGACAAGAAACACCTGAAGAACCCAATCCCCAGCCGAATCCCCCCAACGCCCCCCTTCCGCATCCCGGCCTCACGCCTGCCCGCATCCGTTTCTCCAGTTTCTTCTCAACTCACCACCCTTTCAGACCGATAGCCCGATATAGGACGCAGACGCAAGCGAGGGATTGCCATACATCGCAATAGACTAATAAGAGAGCGGTCATATGCTTGACAAGCAAGTAGTCCAGGAAGTCATAGAGATGGTCTGGGAGCAGGGCCACCTTTCCAAGAGCAACATCATGGAAATCTGGGACTTGAGAGAGGACGAGTACCCCGAATTGCAGGAACGGGTCCTTGCCTCCGACCGCAGGATACAGAAGGGGCCGAAGAGAACTGGTGGTTTCAGCATTCATGCCCCGTGCGATCGATTATCGCAGGAGCGTCCGGATGAGCGGATTCTTCTCAGCGAAGGATGGGAGAGGCAGACTGTCGTTCGCCTCACTGAACTTCTCACAAAGGACCAACTCGAAGCCCTCTTGGGAGACCTGCGATTCGCTGTGCGCCGGCTCAGAAGCAGAGAGACAGGCATAGACAGCATCACCAAAACCGGGCTCGCCACAGCCTTGGTTCTCCAACACCATTTCGACCTGTTCTGTGATCTCGATATACGAAAGCACGTCGCGGCTGCGTGCAAAGCGAACTACCCCAAGAAGTGGCATCCGGGAAAAGGGGCGGCAGCCGAGTTTGTGGCAAGAACCGGGTTTCCGCGTGAACTGGTCGGTATTCCGGCTCCTGAGGCTCTGTCCGATTACGAGTATCTGGAGGGCAGATTCGATCTGAAGGATCTGAAGGCCTTCCAAAAGGACGTTAAAGAGCAATTGGATCGAATGCTCGAGGATCGAGGCCAGCGTGCTATCGTGACCTTGCCCACCGGTGCAGGCAAGACTCGTGTCGCGGTTGAGAGCATCCGCGACCTGCTCACCAAACGTTACGATGTCGTCGGGCAGACTGCTGCCGAAGCCGCTGTCCTCTGGCTTGCGCACACCGAGGAATTGTGCGAGCAAGCATGTGAATGCTTTCGCCAGGTCTGGACAAACTCGCAGAAGGTCTGCCCCTTGCTGCTGGTAAGATTCTGGGGACGCTACACGCAGGATCTGATCAAGCACGGCTCGAAGCTCCAGGAGATCATCGGGCGGCCCACGGTGCTCATTTCCACCCCCCAGCGAATTGCCAATCTTCTTGATGATCGCGTGGAAGGCGGTGCGCCTGTCCTTCAGGGATTGAGACAATCGCTGAGTGTGCTTCTGATCGATGAAGCTCATCGTGCCGGCGCACCAATATACCGGCGTATCCTGCGAGACCTTCTACCCTCAGAGCACCCCGTTTCCGTGGCCGGGCTGACAGCAACCCCATTCCGGATGGAGTACTTCAACGATGACCCGGAAGGGGGCACTCGCGCTCTGAGGGACATCTTTGGCGAACTGATCGAGCCGATTCGTACGCTCGGCGAAGACCCGTCCAAGCGACTGGAAAAGCTACGCCACATGGGCATATTGGCGAGACCCGACTCCAGAACAATCCACACACGTACAATCATGCGTATACCGAATGCCTTTGCGGACGATGAAGTTATCGAGGAAGACATCGAACGTGTAGACCGAATCATGGCGTCGAGGGCCGACAACCTCGACCGTCGTCTCATGATCCTGGAGCATCTTCTCCCGCTTGCCAGGGAACACGACAACTCAATTCTGTACTTTGGGCCAAGCGTACGGGATGCGCAGCACATGGCGTTTCTGTTGCGCCGAGAACAAGTGCCAGCAGCCGTGCTGACGGGTGAGACCAGAGATGTCACGCGTCGACAAACAGTCGCCGAGTTCAAGAGCGGAGAGATTCGTGTCCTCTGCAATTGTCAGGTCTTAACGACAGGATTCGATGCACCGCGTGTGACGCATATCGTTGTCGCCAGGCCGACGGTGAGCGGAGTGCTGTATGAGCAGATGGTCGGCAGAGGTCTGAGAGGACCGGAATTCGGCGGCACAGAGTCGTGTGTAATCCTCGATTGCCACGACGATTTTCGAGGACGTCGGCCCCGCCTCGGCTATGAATCATTACGCAGAGTATGGACGCCACGCCCTGCCCAAGCAGAGATGTGCTCCTACTGAGACATAGTTCGGCGACTCGGATAGTATGAAGTGTACACTGGCGAAACTGAAAGGACAGAGAATGCCGAGTTACATTAACAAGTTGGAGCAGCCCCAGCATCTTGAGGCCAAGGTGGTCGGAGCAGAACCGAAGAGACCTCTAATCGGGACGATCCGAGTGAAACCGTCCACGATCCTATGGAAACCCGCAGGCCAGCAACGGTTCCATGCTGTCAGCCTTGACACATTTGCGGAGTGGATAACATCCCCAGAGACAAGAGCTGAGAGAGTCAAGAGTTGACCTACAGGGGCCGAGCACCCGCCTTCTCCTAATGCCGAGCCGGTAGGATGGGCTTTAGCCCATGCGGCTGATACAGCATGGGCTGAAGCCCATCCTACACGATTTCTTCCTGGGCTTGGCAGGAACCTACCTACACACACGCAGTACACCCCCATGACCTGGGG
>Ga0209510_1001893_pt1 | contig 22454 bp, 35 predicted proteins | sample BiotimSIPDNA_FD_185749 | JGI IMG/M metagenome (GOLD analysis project Ga0209510, IMG submission 185749) | Anaerobic biogas reactor microbial communites from Washington, USA - Biogas_R1 time_0 SIP DNA (SPAdes) (version 2) | ecosystem: Engineered > Bioreactor > Anaerobic > Unclassified | place...
GTTATGAACGTTACAGATGAAACAGGAGGCTCTTTATGCTTGGATTGTTTTATCAAAAAAGCTGAACAAAAAGGAATCACCATAAATCAATGTGACATAGAAATGGAAATTTTTAAAACTAACGAGCAATGAAAGAACTAACAAGAAACAAACTTCTTGCAGCATGGCAATACTGTGATGATGAAGACAAATCAACGGAATTTATGATACAATTTATGATGGATAACGCAAAGGTGGACATGGATTGTGTTGTAAATTTTATTGAGAAAACAACCGATGAAGAAAGAGTTGAATGGCTTAAAAACATAAAGCAATGAAAGAACTTGGGATAATAATTAACAAGATTTTGAAAGATTGGCTACAATCAAAAGGAGAAGGTGATATTGTCTTTACTGATGATATAGCAATCAACGCAGTAACTGATGAAATAGTTTCGGAATGCCATAAAGAGTACGATGAGCTACTTCGGCAGCGGGATGAACTGAGGGAGGCGTTGATAGACATGGTCTGGCAGTTTGCTTACGAGGGCACAAAGAACAAAAAAAGCGTTATGTACACCGGAGGATTATCAGCACTGGAGGGTGCTTTTTCCGCACTTGGTTTATCCGACCCGATAACCGTTGAAGACTTTGAAGCCGCAATCAAAAACACCGAAGGTTAGCGGCTGCTAACGTTGAGCGTATGAAATCGAAAGGGATTAGAAAGTACGACACTATCCCACGAGAAAACGCTTATAGAAAGCAATACACAACGCATACCACAAATACCCTTTTGTTTTATACGCTGTGTTAGCCGTAGTTATTGATTATTAACAATTTAATATAAATATTATGACACCATTAAGATTTAAAAAAGAAGTAGAATTTGAAAAAGGTAAAACCTATTCAGTATGCCTTAGAGGGGCAAGAAGATATGAAACGAACGATGAGTTTGATTTGTCGTTATATACTCCAGAATGCTGGGAGAAACCAAAAGAAATAGCCAATATAGTATCTCAAAAACAGTTGAGGTTTAGTGATATGGGCAATAGGCATTGCCTTGATAATTATGATAATTCTGCTCAATCTTGGGAAGGATTATTAGAAGCAATGAATAATATTTATTCGGATTTTGAAATGAATGAGATTGTTACACTGCTTAGATTCGAGGTCGTTTAATTACGGCTAACTATGTTGTATGTACACTAAAGGTTAACATATAAAACCATGGATAGAAAATAAAAACACCGAGAGATGAAAGAGAAGATCGACGAACTCCCAATCATGATTTGCGAATGCAATTCATACGAACATCAGATTCATGTTTGGCATGAACCCGAGAGTGATGAGCTATATTTTGAAATACATCTTACTACCCGTCACGGCTTACTTTGGAGGTTATGGCGTGCCTTTAAGTACACCTTCGGCTATAAGTCGAGATATGGAGATTGGGATGAGTTTCTCATGAAGCCGGAGGACAGAAAAAAGTTGCTTGAGTTTTTAAAACAAACGGTGAGATGAAAGAGAAAATACCAGAGGAACTCCGCAAAAAATTTGAGCAGGCAGTCTTAAATGCGGATTTGGATCATTGGATGGTGGATAACGATCGCCAATTCTTAGATAAGATTTGGGACGCAGTTGACAAGCTGTTCAATCAGGAGGTGGAGAAACGGATGTTAAAATAAACTATAAATTTAAAAATTAAATAAAATGCTTAAATGTAATTCAAAAAATCCAAAATTTAAAAATCTTACAATTGGCAAAAATTATGAAGGAACGCTTGATGGTGATTTCGCTGAAGTAGTAAATGATGCTGGAGTTAAATCCAAGTATCATAAAAAATATTTCAGTGAAGTTACTGAAGAAACAGAAGTTAGTGAAACTATATTATCATTAAATGATATTTTAGATAGATTAAATATAACAGTTTCAGGAGAACATGAAGATGAACGTGTTATTCAAGTAGTATATAATAATAGAATTAATAGTTATGTTTATGTTGAAAGTGCACAAAACACTTGCGGGATATTAGAACTTGATGGAATGAATAATATTGCAGATTTAACCAGTTCTATTATAAGAGATCTTAATACTTCTACTATTAAAACTACATCTGTTACTGAATCTGAATTATTTAATGCTATTATGATTCGTGTTTTAGATTATATTTCTGAAGAACATAGTGAACCATTTTATATGCTTACTACAAATAGTCCTGATTCATCAATATTTTCAGTATTTACTGAAAAAGTTACTAATACATATGGTTGTTTCAGATCTCTCCCAAAAGAAAATCCTAATAGCGGAAACGATATAGCTGTTTGGCTTATTGACATTGCAGAGTTTTTTAGAAATTAAATAAATAATAAAATGTTTAGAATTAACGGTTTAACAATAAAGTTTCAGCATAATTATATATATCATATAGATTCTCATGGTCATAATACCAAGACACCTGTTTCTACAAAAGCTGTAATAATTGATAAAGATGGACAAGTAGTTGCTGAAAAAGTAGCAATATGTTCATCAAAAGATACTTTTGAAAAAGCGAAAGGTCGTAAAATTGCTTTATCTAGAGCTTTAATGGCTTCTCATTTTTCTAAAGAAGAAAGAAAAGAAATATGGAACAGATATTTAAAAAAAGATGAATAAAACAAAAGAATTATTTGAAGAGACATATACTATTTCAAAAAATTCATGGAGATATAACAATTTGATGAAAGTCAAATCTAAAACAGATGAAGGAGACCATTATAAAATTGTCTTTTTTTCTGTAACAGAAACTTATAGCTCCATAAAAGAAAATCGTTTAACGTATATCTTGCCAAAATGAAAGTAGGAATAGTAGGTTCAATCAGGGGAGATATACTGGGTATCCCTCTTTCATATGCTGAGTATATTAAATCTGTTTTGGGTGGAGAAATAATTATATTATCTCAAACTAGTTCTATCCAAGATCTTGATTTATTAATACTCCCAGGTGGAGCTGATGTAAATCCTGAAAGATATGGGGCTATTCCTGATTTTAATACTGGTACTCCTGATATATTAAAAGAATATTTTGATATTCATCATTTACCCTTGTATATATCAAAAAAAACACCTATCTTTGCAATCTGTAGAGGATTCCAAAGTATTAATACTTTGTTACATGGAACATTAATACAAAATATGTATCATGAAACTAATACAAAGGATAACCCTTATGATGCCGTACATCCAGTATTTGATTATAAGGATAAAAGCAGAGCAGTATTTAAAGTAAATAGCAGACATCATCAGGCTATTGATATATTAGGAGATGGATTAATACCTTTGTTACATCATAAAGATGAAACAATTGAAGCTTTTTGGCATAATGATTTGCCAATATTTGGGGTACAATGGCATCCAGAAGATTTATACGATATAGATTCAACAGAATGGATTAAAAACAAATTAAATACAATTATGGAGAAATAGAAATGGAATTTTCGTGTAACATTGATGAGTTAGATGAGATGGGTTTAACCTTTACCGAATATCTTATATTATTTAGTATTTACAATCAAGTAATATATAAAAATATACAGATAAATGAAAAGGTTTATGAGCAGTTGGAAAGAAAAGGTTACATTAGAAAAGAAGAAGAAGTTTATGTATTAACAGACAAGGGATTTGATTTTTTTGTCCCGCCAGAAAACTTATTTGCAGAATTTATAACAACTTTTCCGACAAGAGTAGTAGATCCCATTAATGGAGCAGTTAGAATTTTAAGTCCAGCTAAATCTGAAACAGTAGCTGGTAAAAAACTGAAACATAAATGGGATACTGCTACTAAAGGAAGATTAGAAACACAAAAACATATATTAGCATGTTTAAAAGCAGAGATTCAACATAGAACAAACACAAATAGTCTGCAATGGATGAGAAATGCAGAAACATGGTTAAATAATGGAACTTGGGAAGATTTTGAATATCTTCTTAATACACCATCTCCAACAATATCCTCTAAAGATATACGATTATGATAGCAAATTCTGTATTATCACAAATTCGTAAAAATAGAGAAAGAAGGTTAAATGGAGAATTAATTGCAATACCTTGGAGTCTTAGTAATTTTTCAACTATAGTTCCAGGTGTAGAACAAGCTAAAATGTATCTAATATCTGCTAATCCAAAAGCAGGTAAATCTCAATTATGTGATTTTTTATTTGTGTATGAACCATTTGAATGGTATTTACGTAATAAAAATCATCATATAATACCAAGAATCTTATATTTTTCTTTAGAAATGTCTCGTCAAAGTAAGATATATCAAGCTATGTCTTATAAATTAAATAGAGATTACAATATTGTTATTTCTCCTCAACATCTTAAATCAACATTTGCTGATTATATATTAGATGAAAGAATTCTTAATATAATAGAGTCAACAGAATTTAGAATATGGTTAAAAGATTTTGAGGAAGCAGTAACATTAATAGATAATATAAGAAGTCCAAATGATATATATGACTATGTAAAACATTATGCATTAACTCATGGCAGATTAAATGAAAAAACAGGAGAATATTTTCCAGATAATCCAGATGAATATGTTATAATTATAGTAGATCACGTATCCTTGCTTACTCCAAATAAAGGAAACAGTTTATTTGACGCTATATATGATTATTCAGCATATAAATGTTTGGAATTTAGAGATAAATTTGGATACACTCCTGTTATTGTTCAGCAACAATCAGCAGATTCAGGTAAACAACAATTTGATTATAGAGGTAATTCTATAATAGAAAAAATAAGACCTAGTCCTGATGGTTTAGCTGATTGCAGATTAACTTCAAGAGATACAAATATAATGTTAAGTTTGTTTAATCCTACAAGTTATAATTTATCTGAATATGAAGGATTAGATTTAAATAAAATAGGAAGATGGCATAGAGAATTATATTTAAACCTCAACCGTGATGGTTTGAGCAATGTCCAGGTTCAGTTGTTCTTTAATGGAGCATGTAATGAATTTATTGAATTACCAAGACGGATGATTGATAATAAAGAAGTGTATAATATGATAGAAAATAAGGTTAAATCAATAAAAATGTAAAATGGAACTACCAACAGAAAAAAGAAAAGTATTAAGACAAAATCCCAAATTTATGGTAATCTTTGGGAAACCCAAGGTAGGGGGAAAAACTACAGCAATGTCTCTATTAGAGAATAATCTAATAATTGAAATGGAAGATAGAGGAGCTGATTTTGTATCAGGTCTTGTAGTAAATGCTGCAACAACAAGAGACTTATTTGAAGTATATGAAGCTATAAAAGCTGCTGGAAATCCATATAAATATATTACTTTGGATACAGCTACTGCAATGGAAGATAATATTATTCAATCTCTTGCTGCTAAATTTTATAAAAGCACTCCTATGGGAAAAGCTTATACAGGAGATGATATAAGAAGGCTTCCACAGGGTGCAGGATGGACATATTGGCGTCAGGCATTTAATTATATTATTGATATGTTTACTCCTTTATGTGATTGTTTGATTCTTGTTGCACACTGTAATGAGAAACAAATAGACAAAGAAGGAAAAGAAATGTATGAATTTGAACTTGATTTAAGTGGTAAACTCAAAAAGATTATTGCAGCAAGAGCTGATGCTATTGGGTATACCTACAGAAAAGGTAATCAAACTATTATTAATTTTAATGGTGGTAGCGATTTTATAGTTGGAGCAAGATCTGAACATTTAGCTGACAAAGAATTTGTTCTTGTTGAAAAAACAGAAAAAGGTTTTATTCATAACTGGGATCAAATATTTATAAACAAATAGACTATGGAATATTTTAGTAAACTAACAATTGACAAAGAAAAAAAAATATTAATTTTAAATGAAGAAGCTCTTCAGAGTTTAGATGCTGACTCTGGAAATGCTAAAATAATAATATTAGCACCTTTAAAAGAAGAAGGTGCAGATGAAAAAGCACTTTATCTCATTAATGTTAAAGGATCTAGTATCGGTTCTGATAAAGAAGAAAATAAATATTTACAAGAAATTTTTCCACTTGATAAAGTAAGATCAATAGAAATAATTAATGATGAAGAACCGCATGGTATCGTTAGTATTTCAGATGATGTTATTAAATCATTTGAAAAAGTTTTTGGAGACAAAGCTGAAGAATTTAAATTGGCATACCAAGAGAATGTTGTTGGAGATATGAAAGCCCTTAAAGACATTTATGGAGTAAATGGAATTTATCATAAAATAACTAAGATAACGTTTAAAAAAAATGTTATTGGTAAATCAAATGATGTAGAAAGTGTTGAAGAGATAGTTAAACTTACAAAAACAGAAACAGTATGAGTTATGAAGTAAAAAAAGGTGGGGCTTATAAGCCAATGGTTATTACGAGTGAAAATGCAATTAGTGAAGGTAGATATCTTAACCGTATCGAGTTTAGAAAAACTGAGAAGGCTAAGTGGTTAACATTGGAGGTGAAAGATAAAGATGGAGGTATAGCAAGAAAGTCCTACTTTGAGCCCAAAATGGGTAACTTTATAGACACACCTGAAAAACTTGCAAAAGAACAAGGTAAATTTAGTGGAGTAATGCGTAGCTTAACAAGAGCTATGCTTTCTGATAATTATGAAACTGGTAAAATAGATTCTTTTGAAGAATTTTGTCTTAAAATACAACACGATATTCCTGATAGTCTTTTTAATAAAGAACTCAGAGTAAAATGTATTTATGACAAGAATAACAATCCTTCACTTCCTAATTTTGGGGTAGTGTTTGAAGATCCTACAAAAGTTCCTCTTGAACAGAGTAAAATAAGAATATCAGATAGAGATATAGTAGAAAAAATAGAAGTAGACGAAGATGTTGCAGATGTTCCTACTACTACAGCTCCTATTACGAAAGATGATTTACCTTTTTAGTAATAATTAAAATTTGATTATGGTAAGTATGGTAGCTTTAATTGGATTAGAGTCCTGACTTTTAATCAGGGGGGTGTGGGTTCGAGTCCCACCCATACTTCTGAAATATTTAAGGTCCTGAACTAAGCGGTAAACAGGTTAAATTATACCGGTCTGGCAAATAAGCTGAAAAGTCGATCAACCAGCAAAGTAAATGCTCCTCATGCCTGTAAGGGTTTCGACCAGGGAGTATGAGCCTGATAAACAAAGCCTTAAATATTCTATGCTTCCTTAGCTCAGTTGGTAGAGTGTCTGATTTGTACTCAGAAGGTCGTAGGTTCGATGCCTGCAGGAAGCTCTAAAAAATAAAATATGTATGAAATTTCTGCTGATTTATCAAAGGAGAATCTATTATCTAGAATAGATAGTTATAGTATATTTAAATACTATTGTCCTAATTTTAAAAAAATAAATAAACCATTTAAATCACCTTTCCATGAAGACAAGCACCCAAGTGCATTTATTATATATTATGAAGGTGATTTTTTATTTAAAGATTTTGGTGGAGACTCTTTAAGAGCTATAGATTTTGTAATGAAAATGTATAATCTTTCATTTAGAGATGCTCTTGAAAAAATAAATTATGATTTTGGATTAGGATTAAGTGGAAAAGAAGGAACTAATGTTGAAATTCCTGAATTAGATGATACTATAGTATACGAGAAAACTACATCCATTATTAAAATAAAAAGAAGAGATTGGAACGAAAAAGATTTATCCTATTGGGGCAGCTTTGGAATAGGATATAAAACTTTGAACAAGTTTAATGTAGTTCCGATCTCTTACTTTTCTATTAATGAATATATGTATAAAGCTGAAGAATTGGCCTATTCATATGAGTATTATTGGGAAGATAGTATATTTAGAAGAAAAATATATCAACCACTGTCTAAAAATAAATGGTATAGTAATGGAGGAAATGTAGTTCAAGGAGAAGGAGTACTTCCAAAATTTGGTGAATTGTTAATAATAACATCGTCCTTAAAGGATGTTATGACATTATATGAATTAGGATACATTGCAATAGCTCCTACATCTGAATCTACTTTTGTTCCAGATACTTATTTTGAAAAACAACACAAAAGATTTAAAAAGATTATTCTTTTTATGGATTCTGATACTACTGGAATAAAACGTAGTTTAGAATTAAATAGAAAATGGGGGTTAGACTATATTTTAATTCCAAAGGAGTATAATAAAAAAGATATATCTGATTATAGTAAAACATTTGGAAAAGAAATGACTAAATTATTATTAAAAACATTAATAAGATGAGGTATTTAATTAAAGACAAACTTTTTGAAATATTACTAGAGTTTTCAAAAGGTACACCACATTATTCTTTAGATGTAATTATTATAAAAAAAGTACCAAAACCATATGTAGGACATGGAAAAATATTTCAAATATATGATGAGGATAATGTAGTTGCAGTTACTGTAGCTTCTGTAAGATCTTCTGAAATTAATACTACTTCTAATGAATTAGAAATATATTTAAATGGAGTAAATGATCATATGAATAGTTCTACAATACATGCAACATTATGGAATCTACATAATAAAGATATTTATCATATTTTTAAATTACTAAAACAATATTCATGTAATTCTTTTAAAAAATTAAAATATTATGATATTTAAGTTAGGTGATATAGTTAAAGTTACAAAGAAAGAATATACATATGGTAGGTATGATATAATCTTTAAATTATTTAATTTTAAAAATGAAGAAATAAATGAATGGAATAACTATTCTAGTAAAGAAACTGAATTATTTCAAATAACAAATTTAATTGAACATCCTCATCAGTATGAAGAAATTAAAATAATATTATATAAAATAGTTGGATTAATAACACGAAGAGAATTTTTAATAGATCAAAGAGGTTTAAAATTAATAAAATCTTATAATTTTAAATTAAAAATAATATAAATGAAGAAATTAGTAACAGTTTATGGAAGTCTTTTAAAAGGACTTGGAAATTGGCATTGGCATCTTAACAATCCTAATTCCAAGTTATTAGGAGAACATACTTTAAATGGTGGTTTTGTAATGGTATCACTAGGAGGATTTCCTGGTCTCATTCCTGATGAAAAATCAGATTCTAAGGTATTTGTAGAGACGTATGAAGTAACAGACGATGTATATAGAAGTATAGAACATCTTGAAGGTTATCCTCATTTCTATGATAAACAAAAAATACAAACACCTTTTGGAGAATCTGAAGTATATGTTTTAGGAGATAATTACTATAGAGAACATGCCTTAGTGCCTGAAACAGATGGTGTTGTTAACTGGAGAAAATATAAAGGAAGTTATGAAACCTTTTAAATACAGAGAAGGACAAATAGTAAAAATTATAAATGGTGGATTAACATATCCAAGGTATAGAAAATATTTTATCTCTATGGGTTTTAAAAATCAACAATATAATTCTTGGAGTAGATGGTATAATTATATTGAAGATTGCAATGAAAAATTTATAATAGATAATTATGATGTACATGAAAATGGATTTACCCATATGTATAAAATAACTTGTATAAGTAATCCAGATATAGAATTTTTAATTGAAGAATCTGGAATTAAATTAGTAGGTATGTTTTTTAATAAAATAAAAATAATATGAATATGAAAGAATTAAATATAAATCAAGAACTTAGAGATAAAATTATATTTAAGGAAAATCTTCCAAAATATATGGGAGGAATTGCACATTTTGAACATTTAGGTATATGGGATTTAGAAGAATTGATTAAAAATAATTTTATTGATTTAGAAGATTCCCAAAACAATTCTCCAACAGCCAAAGAATTTTATGAATTTATAAAAAACAATGGTTTTACTGGAGACTTTCATGGATATGTTGTAGATAAATCTAGATCTGATTATAGGGTAACTATAGAAGGTATAGAAGTGAATTCAGAAATTGAAATAGATACATTAATACAATTTTCAAATTTATTTAGAGATGCTGATGAATTTATTTGTATTGCTAATCATTTATATTGCTGGTATGATTAATAAATATAAATAATATGAAAAAATTATTTTGTACTATATGTGATAGTTGTAGAAAACTATGTGAAGGCCCATTTAAATATGAATTTGTAACAAAAATTACTAAATCTTTAAATTTAAAATTTATATAATGTACGCACAAGTAAGAACAAAAAATCCAACTGCTGCTCCTCTTAGAAGGAGTATTATTGTTCCTAGACGTTCTGTAGTAAGACTCGGATCTAGAACTGCCACTGAAGCCTGTTTTCCTGGCCGTAGAGACATTATAGAGGTTAATACAGTAGATAGTATTGAAAACAGTAGAGATAAGCTTAGAATGAAAGAATGCTTCTCTAGATTTGATGTACCACAAGCTGAGTGGTGGAGAATATCTGAAATTCCAGAAAGATTAGAATTTCCATTAGTAGGAAAGCAAATAGTAGGTTTTAAAGGGCATGGAATGAGATTAATTGAAAATGAAGAACAATTAAGAACATTTCGTACAACCCATCTGAGTGGTTACTTTATAGAGAAATTCTATAATTATGCTCGTGAATACCGATTACATACTACAAGAGATCATGTATTCTTATCATGGAGAAAACTTAGAAGATCTGATGCCACCGAGAGGTGGTTTTTTAATTCTACTAACTGTAATTGGGTAGGAGAAGCTCATGAATTATTTCAAAGACCTGATAATTGGAGTGAACTTGAAGCTTCTGCCATAAATGCAGTAAGAGCAGTTGGTCTTGACATTGGTGCTGTAGATATAAGAGTACAATCAAGAAGCAACCCAGATTATATAGTATGTGAAGTAAATAGTGCTCCTGCGTTGGGAGATATTGGAATTGAAACATATAGAAACGAAATTAGAAATATAATAATTAATAAAAGCAATGACAGATAGTTATTTTTTATACAAATATAAATCTACTGATAAACAGTTTAATTTTAAAGCTTTTGGATGTTGTGAAACATCAGGTTCTTGGTTCAAAAGCATTACAGTTCCTGATGATGAAACCTCTAATGATGATTTTATTGTCCTTGAGTTGATTTCTATAAATGAAATAAAAAACGAAGCGTTAAAAGATCCAATAATAATAGAAGAATATTTATTATTAATTTCGGAATTTTTAGATATTCCTATTAAAAAAATAAATAATCCTGCTGTAAGTGATATAAGCAATCCACATTATAAATTTTCCAGCATATCTGAAGAAGAATGGAATCAAAATTACCTATGTTTTCAGATTGGTAAGTTTATGTCAAATAAACATTTTGTAGCAATGCATACTCTTATCAGATATTTATGGTATGAATATGATAATGTTATTAATGCTTCTGTAAATTTGAGAAGACTTTTTCCAGAAATTCCAATAGAAGATGTATTTGCAATAGCTCATTCTTTTCAGGAAAGAAATCATAGAGCATTAACTGGTAAAAATCAATTAGATACATTAGGTTTCATATATTTTAGAAAAAAAAAAGAGTATCTTAAGGAGTTAAAAAAAGATATAAATTTTAATACTGTTTTTGATAGTTATAATGTTGTAATTATTCCAAAAGTTAAAATTAAAGGAAGTTTCTTTGAAGATTCTGAAATATTGTTAGAATCTAAACAGTTTATATCTTTTTTGACTGATTCTGGTTCAGACAATACAATAGTTTCTAGAAGAGCTTTTCATCGAGTAATAGAAATATATAATGAATATAAGTCTTTATTTGAATATATATCCACATTAAAGCTTAAAAACTTAAGTTTACATCATATAACAACGTGTGATATTATTGTAGAAGATTCAGCTTTGGAAAAAATTGAATTTGAAACAATAAATCATGTTAGTGGTATACGTAGCACTAGTAAATTTACATCAATTGAAAAATTTAAAGAATATTTAACAAATAAAGTTTAAAAAATGATTAAGAATATAACATTTGGAAGTGATCCTGAATATTTTCTTAAAAACAAAAATGAAAATATTATTTTATCAGCAATTCCATTTATTAAAGGAGATAAGCATTCTCCTCAAAGTTTAGGAAATGGTTTTTATATTTTAAAAGATAATATTTTAGTAGAAGGTAATGTTCCACCAACGTCAGACCCTGTTAAGTTTATGAATAATTTAATAGAATTAAAAACAAGAATAAATAAATATTTTTCTTATATTAATTCTACTTTAACTGTTCATCATGATGATTGTTTAGATATAGCTCCTCATTTTCTTACACATCCTGAAGCACTTATGTTTGGATGTAGTCCCTATATTAATGCTTGGGATGATAATGAACACAGAGCTAATGACTTATCATCAGAAAATTTCAGAACTGCAGGATTTCATATACATATTGGATACGAACTTACTTCAGATAATCCTTTTACAAAAGAAATTTTTAATAAAATTATAGCAAAAGCTTTTGATATATTTGTTATAATTCCGTCTTTAGAAATTAAAGCCGATAGACGTAGATTTGAAAATTATGGGGGACTTGGCCAATATCGTAATACTTCATATGGTGTTGAATGTAGGTCATTAGGGGGATTTTTTGTTGACGAACAATATCTTCCATGGGTTATAGAACAAGTTTGTAGAATGTTATCATATTTAAAAGACTATGGAAATGCTTCTTCAGTTTTAGCTATAGATAAACCAGTGGTTAAATTTATTTCTGAAGATACTGTAACATTTGAAGCTAATATTTATGAAGATCTTCAATTGAGTTACAGAGAACAATTGTTTAATGATAAATATAAAATATATGCAACTGTATAATATAATATTAATATATCTAATAATAGGAATATTTGTAAATTACATTTTTAAAATTAATTTTTCCGTTTTGAGTTGTGGGATTTTTGCGTGGGTAGGAAAAGACATTAAATATTTCAGAAAAGACCTATTTAATATCCTTGGAATGTACAATGATAATCGTGGTGGGGATGCATGTGGATTATATTATGACGATTCTTGGTACAAGGGAATAGGTAATACTGCGAAATATGAAAAGTTAATTGTAGAGAATGATTTACATAATACTCTAAAACTAAAAAAGTATCCTGTAATAATAGGACATGATAGAAAAACATCTGTAGGACATGACACTATTGTAAATGCTCAACCTGTTGTTTTATTAGATTTTAATACAGAAGAAGTATTATTGGTTCAAGCACATAATGGTACTATAACTAATTATCGTGAATTATCCAAAAAATATAGTATTGAATTAATAACTGGGGAAAGCGATAGTATAGCTATTGCTAAATTAATAGATACTGTTGGATGGAAAGTTCTTGGTGAATATGAAGGATCTGGAGCATTTGTAATAAACAAAAAAGATGAACCAAATGTATTATATGCATTTCATGGTAGATCAAAAGTTACTGAAAATTCTACAACTTTAACAGATGAAAGACCTCTTGCATACCTTACATTTCCAGGAAAAGGTACGTTTATTTCATCAGATATAAATCATTTAAAAAGTATATCTGTTCCCAAAAAAGAAATAATTCCTTGTGAATTTAGACATAATATATTATATAAATTAGAAGGAGATTCAGTTATTGAATTTTTGGAAATAGATCGAACTACTATTAAACCAATGTTTAAATCTGTAACATATTCTTCTGGTTCTTCTAATAGTGCGCATAATACTTTTTCAAAACATCCTATTTCTTATGGAGATGATGCAACTAAAAGAGCTATAAGATATTATAAAGGATTGTTTCATATAAATGATGAACCTGCACATGGTACATATATAGTAGATGCTTGGGGATGGCCTATTGTTGAATCAATTAAATTTAGTCGTGATAAACATTTTGAATTATCATTTATCTATGGTATTTTGATGAAAAATAGAGTATCGTATGAAATAATGTTAAAGATCATCAATGATGCAAAGATAAATGATGTTGATGAATTTTATCAACAAAGAAATTGGTGGGAATTAAAACTTTCAGATAATTTAAAGAAATACTCATTATTTCCTTTCTGGAGATATAATGAAATTGGCAACTTTGCAGGATTTATAAAACCCAATCATTGGACAAATATTTTCAAACAAGCTGGATATTATTTCTTTGATGGAAATTTTAAACCAATTTTTTCAAGACTAGATTTTAGAGTATATACTGGTCAAATTAATTCAGTAGATGAAAAATCAGTTTTATATTCTTTAAATGATTTTATACTAAAGAGAGAAGTTGATCCACTTGTATATGATTTTTCAGAAACTTCTGATAAAAAACTAGAACAGATTAAAAGTATAGTTTATGCTGAAGATAAAAATAGTACAGAAAAAGAAGCAAGTTCAATTATTTTACCAACAAATCTTAAAATTGTAAAAAAGAATAAAGACAAATGGAATATGGTTGATTGTGAAACATGTGGAGCATGGAAAGACAATCCAGATCTATGTAAAAAATGTGTAGAACAATATAATCCTGATGAAGAAGAATCAATTGTAGATAGAGCATACAAACAATATGAAGAAGATTTAGGAGTTACTGTTATGGTAGATTCCTTTAAACTTATATTAGATGCTATAGATGATGCGATTGATACTTATGAATCATTAGCTATAAATCTTAAAGATGACGATATTGAAAATATACTTGACGATTTTAGAAACCTCCAAACAAAATTAACAAAATACTAATAAATGGAAAATTATATTATTACTTACAATGGAGAGAAAGCTCTCAAAAAGAATTGTAGATTTATAAAAGGTGAATTCTATATTAAAAATAAACAATGTTTCAATATAGATGGAACTTGGTATAGAATAAATAGTGGTTATATTGCAAAAGATCATGAGACAAATAAATATGTACTTATAAAAGGAAGTAATTTAGTACGTGGTATTGTTGAATATGATCCTGAAAATGATAATATTACTATTGGATATTTTACTCCGAATGACATGAAAAATGTCATAGTTGTAACTCCAACAGGAAATTATACAGCCATTAGTAAAGATATATTAAAAAATAATTTTTATTTTGATTTATATAATTTACATTATACTCACTATAGTATAAAGAAAAGTCCAAACTGGAATAAAATAAATGAGAATGGAAATTTATCATCAAATCCTTACAAAAACCTTCAATATAATTTACGTAATATAGATAATAAAATTGTAGATGAAGTAAGAGATATTTCTAATTTGTTTATTGAAAAATATATTCCAAAAGAAGAAATTTCTCGTCAAGTAAATTCATTACCTAATTATACATATGGTCTTGAATTTGAAACAAATAGTGGGATTATTCCTGAAAATGAATTAGCAGAAGCTGGTATGTTTCCTCTTAGAGATGGTAGTATTAGAGGAATTGAATATGTAACACTTCCTCACTCAAGTAAAAATATAGGAAAAGCTGTATCAAAAGCATGTAGTACTCTCAATACTTTTACAAAAATTAGTACAAATGAAAGTTTACATCTTCATATTGGAAATATTAAAAAAGTAGATCAAAAATTTGTAGGAATTCTATATACATTGTGTTGCATTTTGGAAAAAGAAATCTTTCTAATGTTTCCAAAGTATTATGCACAAACTAGTAAATTTAAAGTAAGAGGGAAGGATTATAATAAGCCTCTTATTAAAGCACTAGTTGATCCTGATCCACTGGTTACTTTTGATAATGTTTCTACATATCTTGCTGCAGGTAAGAAGTTTAGTGGCTTTGGTTCTGCACATCCTTCTGATCCTGACGGTTCCCACAAATGGGCAGTTGAGACACGTTACCATTACATGAATATAATCAATCTTTTATTTGGAAATAATAAAACTGTTGAATTTAGAGTTCATGTTCCAACTAAGAATCCAATAAAGATAATGAATTGGATATTTATCTGTTCAGCCATTGTAAAATATGCTGAGTATCTTGCTAGTAATGATGTATCTATGGATTCAATAAGAGATGTTAAATTAGATAGTATTCTGACTAAATTATATGATCGTAAACTATCAGTTTATTTATCTGATTATATTCATTATAGAAAAATAATGAGAAGTAAAGATGATAGTTATGAAGATTATATTGGAACCAGAGAAATAGAAGAAGATTTGCTTTATAATATTGATTTTTAGAGTGAAGGGGAGAATTTACTCCCCTTTATTTTTTTATTTCAAAAATAATACATATCTTTGCAAAAAAGTAAAGATATGATATTTATTAAAGGAAATGTTCCTAGTTCTAAGAACAATAAAGTATGGACTGGCAGATTTTTAATATGGAGTAAAAGAGCTCTTCAATATAGAAAAGAGACTAAAGATCAATTTATTGAAAATAAAGATATATTCCTAACTATGCTAAAGGATCATAGGGAGCCTTATATTATAGGTTTTCATTTTGTTAGAAATAATAAACATAAATTTGATTTTGTTAATATGGTTCAAACAATACAAGATCTTATGGTTGAATATGAATACATAACTGATGATAACTGTGATATAATGCTCCCTTTTCCTTTTAAAATTAATGAAAAATACTATACAATAGATAAAGAAAATCCTGGGGTATATATAAAACTTATGTAAATGAAATACTTAAAAATTCGAGTGCCAGAAATGTCTTGTGAAGGGTGTATATTTTTTATAAAATCCTCAGAAGGAGCATGTAGAAATGTTACTCATAGTATACTAAATGAAGATTGTGTAAGTATAAATAGAGATGGTCATTTTACAAATTATATATTTAAAATAAAATATGATAAATTAAAAATACTATGAAATTTAAAAATTTTATAAAATGGATGTCTGATATAGATTACAGAAATTTTCCAGGATTTAGTCAATCAATTCTTAAAGGATTGGCAGACGATGGACCATCTTCTTTATTAGATAAAAAAGAAATTAAATCTACAGCATTAGAATTTGGATCACTAGTAGATATAATAATAACAGATCCTGAAAACAGAGATAATATATTTTATACAAATTCTATAGAAAAACCTACAGCTAGTTTACTAGTATTGGCTGATGAATTATTAAAAGATCATTATGCTCTTGACTATACATATGAACAAATAACAGATAAAGAATATGTTATAGAAAAAATTAAAAATTTAGGATTATGGAGTAAATCTAAAGATGATAATTTACTTTCGAAATTTGATAATGATCTATTTTATACATATATATATTCTGTTATTGATGCCGAAGGTAAAATAATATGTACTCCAGCTTTAGTAGAAGCTGCAGAACATTGTGCAGATGTATTACTTACTCATCCGTATACTAAAGAATTATTTGATGAAACAGATGATATAGAAGTTTTAAAACAAGTACCTGTCTTCTATAAAATTAATGGGGAAGAAGGAAAAGGTAAGATAGACTTATTGAGAATTGACCATAAAAAGAAACTGATTTCAATATATGACATTAAAACAGGTAGCGAATTACCAAGCAATTTTGAAAATAGTTTTTATTTTTTTAAATATTATCTTCAAGTGATATCATATATACTGGGAGTTCAATACATGATTGAAACTATACCAGAATTAAACGAATATAGTATAGATAAATTCAGATTTATTTATATAAGTAAAAAGCTTCCGGATACTCCTTGTATATATGAGGTTAATGAGGAATTACTTCTTTCATTCTTGGATGGATGGAGAGATGGTACAGGAAGATATAATAAAGGATTTATCCAATTAGTTGATGAATATAGTTTTTATATTAAAAATGGGATATACAATACAGAAAAGAAAATATTGGATAATAATGGAATCTTAAATATAACTTTATCATGATAATGACAAAAGATATAGGAAATAAAGTTATGGTTAACAAAAGTAAATCTTATTTGTTACCACTATTAAATGAACATGTAAAAATAAAATATTTATATCTTTTAGAAAATACTTTTATTAATGTCAAATCATATTTGGAATGTATTGGGTTACTTTTCAAAATATCAGATGATATAAATTTTATAAGATATTGTAATAATTTGGAAGAACATCCTCTTTTTAAAGAATGTATATGTACTAAAAATCATATGCTATTTGTTTTCCATTTCCCAGAACAATTTCTTAATGAATATAAGTATTTTAAACTAGGTAGATATTCAAGATTTTCGCATGATGCAAAGAAGAAAATAGTTAAGTTTTTTTCACATAATTATCAATACCCAGAACTTGTACAAGAGTTAGTACATATTCTTTATAAAAACCGTTCTAGAAAAGAAAGATTGGAAAAAGAATTGGGTATAATATTAACTGATGAAGATGAACTAACTAGTATTATAGACGAAGAAGAAGAAACATTTAAATCAGAAAATTATGAATATTTATGATATAAAGAGATGTCATGTATGCCATGGAGATAATTTAATTGAAACTCATCTTGTTATAGAAGATTTATTTGGTAATGTCTTTGAAAGACCTGTTAAAATTTGTAAAGATTGTGATACCATACATTATGTTCATAATAATTCTGTATTTTATGAATTTTCTTTAAAAGTAAATAAATCTTATAAACCAAAAGAAAAAATAATTTATACAGATGAATGAAGGTTATAAGTATAGTGGTACTTCTGCTAGTAGTACTACATATAGCAATGAAGAAAATCTTTATTCATGGATTGGATATGAAGAATATCAATTTTACAATAGAATAAAAGATAGATATTCATTATATAGAATTGATCCATTTTTTGAAGAATCTAAATCAGATACATTAAAAAATAATACAAAACTTTTAAAAATATTATGAAGAATGCAATAGAGTGGTTTAATGGAGACGAGTTAGCAGCTCATGTGTGGAAGGATAAATATGCATTAAAAGGAATTGAAAAAACGCCAGATGATACAATTAGTAGAATAACAGATGAATTCTTCAGAATAGAACAAAAATATTCAAATTCATTATCTAGAGAAGAGATATACGAGTTGTTTAAAGGTTTTAAAAAGATAATTCCTGCTGGGTCACCTCTTTTTGGTATTGGAAATAATACTGCTATAACTTCTTTATCAAATTGTTATGTAGTAGATTCTCCTGTAGACTCATATGGAGGAATATTAAAAACTGATGAAGAGTTAGTTCAATTAATGAAACGTAGGGGAGGAGTTGGTGTAGATATTTCAACAATAAGGCCATCAGGAACCCATGTAAGCAACTCTGCTGGTACTTCTACAGGTATACTACCTTTTATGGATAGATATTCTAATTCAACAAAAGAAGTAGCTCAGGAAGGAAGACGTGGTGCATTAATCATTACTATAAGAGTTGATCATCCAGATATAAAACAATTTATTACGGCAAAAGATGATCTTACAAAAATTAATGGAGCTAATATTTCTATAAAGATTACAGATGAATTTATGAAAGCTGTTGAAGGTGATTATGGATATGAATTACATCATCCAAGACAGAAAGGAAAAAAACCAATTATTGTTAATGCTAGAGAAATCTTCAACTTAATAGTACATCAAGCTTGGAAATCAGCAGAACCAGGAGTATTATTTTGGGATAAAATAATTGAAGAATCTCCTGCAGATTCCTACTCTTATTTTAAAACCATATCTACAAATCCTTGTGCTGAATTACCACTTTGTGCTTATGACAGCTGTAGATTAATGCATATTAATGTTTATGAATATGTAAAAAATCCATTTCAAAAATCTGCATATTTTGATATAGAATCTTATAAAGAAGATGTATATGCAGCGCAACGTTTAATGGATGATATGGTTGATCTTGAAGAAGAAAAAATTAATAGTATATTAAAGAAGATTGAAAGTGATCCAGAAGATGCTGGGATTAAATTTAGAGAATTTCAATTATGGACAAAAATAAAATCTAAATTAATTCATGGTCGTAGAACGGGATTAAATCCTTTACTTGGATTAGCTGATGCATTTGCTGCATTAAATTTAAAGTATGACTCAGATGAAGCTATAGCTGTAGGGGAAATGATAGCTGCTACTGCAGCAATAGAATCCTACAGATCTAGCATAAATTTGGCTCAGGAGCGAGGATCTTTTAAAGAGTGGAAGTATGATACAGAAATAGGAAATCCTTTCTTAGAACGAATATTTGATACCTTATTTGACAAATATCCTGAATATGCTAATCTATATAGAGTATATGGAAGAAGAAATATAGCAAACTTAACAATTCCTCCATCTGGGTCTATAGCAATATTAGCTCAAGTATCTTCTGGAATAGAACCTGTATTTAATTTATCTTATACTAGAAAAAGAAAAGTAAACCTTGAATATGATGGCAAAAAATTTCAGGATGCTAATGGTGAATGGTGGGAAGAATATACAGTGTATCATCCTAAATTTCAAACTTGGAAGCTTCAACATAAAGAAGGTACATCACCATATGAAGGTGCCACAACAAATGAAATAAACCCTTTACAAAAAGTAAGACTTCAAGGAGTTATACAAAGATGGATTGATCATAGTATTAGTATTACCAATAATCTTCCTGAATCAGCTACAGAACAACAAGTAGCTGATATTTATATGGAAGCTTGGAAAACAGGATGTAAGGGATGTACAATATATAGAGAAGGTTCTAGAGAAGGTATTCTTACTAATAAAAAGAAAATTGTATTTGAACAATATGATGCACCAAAACGTCCAAAAGTTCTTCCACATAATATATATAATGTTGTTTCAAAAGGACAAAAATGGACTATATGTGTTGGATTATTAGATCATAAACCATATGAAGTATTTGCTTTAAATCATTTAAATTTAAGTGGTAGATTAGATGGAGATATAATTAAACAATCAAAAGGTAAATATGATTTGGATATAAAAGATATAGGATATTTTGAAAATATAACACAAAATTGTTCAGATGAAGAAAATCTTTTAACTAGAATGATTTCTACATCCCTTAGACATGGAGCAAATATACAATTTGTTGTAGACCAACTTGATAAATCAAAAGGAGATATTACATCTTTTGGTAAAGCTATTTCAAGAATTCTCAAAAAGTATACAATTCCTACAGTTAGTAAAGAATTATGTCCTGTATGTAGTCATAATTTAATATACGAAGGAGGTTGCTCTATATGTCCTAATTGTGGATATAGTAGATGTTCATAAATGATATAAATATGACAAAAAAAATAACATTTAAAGATATTGCAGATAAAATAAAAGAAGGTAAACCATTTTTAATTCCAACAAAAGTTAAAATTTTAGGTCAAACTCGCATAGGAGAGCTTGGCTATGATCCAGATAATAGCGCTTACTTATTTCTTCTTACTAATTCATTAAGAGGATATCCTTCTAATACTTTAATGAAGATGTCTAAATATCCATATTCATATGCATTAATATTACATACAAAAGTACTTGATATATATGATTTTGAATATATAATACCAACTTTAAAGAAATTAAAAAATTTAAAAATATTATAATTATGGCAAAACTTACACAAACTGAACTTAAAGTTCTTGCAAATGAAATTGCAAACAGAATTTCAGCTGTTATATCTGAAAAAGAGAATAAAATCAAAAATCAAAAAGAATATATTGATTTTGAAAATAACTTTGATAAGTCTGATATAGGTAAAAGATTTGATGAGGTTCTTAATAAGATGATAAGTCTTGAAACAGTAATGACACGAAATGGATTTCTCAAAGACAGTAATTCTTATTATTCTATTACTGTTCCTCAAAGTAAAAAATTTATTAAAACTAAAGAATCTTATATAAAATATATTAAAGACAAAGAATTTCCTATGCCTAAATTAGATTTAGGAGAAATTCAAAGAAATTCATGGAGCACATATTCAATGTCACCTTATGATTATGCTTTACACCAACTTAATTTAAAACAATTAACAAATAATTCTGATATAGAAGAGGTTCTTAATGAAATAGTTAAAGATTTATCTAATAAAATAAAATAACAGCCTATGCGTATAAAACACTTATTGTTGACATTAGTTATTGTATCAATATCTTTTAATCTACATGCCCCAATTAGAGTTGTCGACATTACAGAAGAAATAGAAATGTACAATAAAGTACAAAAAGAAAATAAATATTTTAAACTCTATAAAGAGTCATTAATTGTCTTGAAAGAGTTTGAAGGATTTAGTCTAACTTCGTATATTGATGTCAATGGTAAGTCTATAGGATACGGTCATCACATACAAAAATACGAAAATATTCCCAATATTATTACTGAAGAATATGCAGAAATATTATTAAGAATTGATTTTGAACATGCAATAAGTACTGTTGAGCAACTTACCGAACTTGATAGATTTAATAATCCAGAAAAAGTATTAGCATTAGCTCACTTTGTTTATAATCTAGGATCTGGTAATTTTGCCAACAGTACTTTATTACAAAATGTTAAAAATAATAAATGCATAGCTTCAGAAATTATTAAATGGACTAAAATAAAAGTAGATAATACTATTATATATAGTAATCACTTATATAAAAGAAGACTTTATGAATTAATGTTATACCAAAATGACTAGATATAAAAAGAATGATGAAGTAAAAATCATAAATAATACGG
>Ga0209510_1001896_pt1 | contig 22433 bp, 16 predicted proteins | sample BiotimSIPDNA_FD_185749 | JGI IMG/M metagenome (GOLD analysis project Ga0209510, IMG submission 185749) | Anaerobic biogas reactor microbial communites from Washington, USA - Biogas_R1 time_0 SIP DNA (SPAdes) (version 2) | ecosystem: Engineered > Bioreactor > Anaerobic > Unclassified | place...
GGAGGGTTCAACGGCCCTGTAGACATTGACACGATCAAGGCCAAGACCGCAATTGACCAGAAGGAGGCCTGAAGACAATGGCCTCCGACGTCTATTCTCAGGTGAATGACCGCATCCTTGCCGCCCTGGAACAGGGAATCATCCCCTGGAAGCGCCCCTGGACTGGCCAGCTGCCCACAAATTACGACAGCGGCAAGCAATATCGGGGCGTTAACATCCTGACTCTTGGTATCGCCGAGATGGTCAGGGGCTACTCCTCTCAGTATTGGCTGACCTTTCGGCAGGCTCAAAAACACGGCGGGCACATCAAGAGAGGCGAGAAGGCCACCTACATTGTATTTTCGGATAAGAAAGTCAGGGAGGTCGAGAAGGAAGACGGGACAACGGAGCTGAAGGTCTATCATTTTATCAAGTCCTTCCCGGTGTTCAATTGGGATCAGACCGAAGGCGTACCCAGGAAGGAGGCAGGTGCAACCCTGGACCCAGATCGAGATCTGATTGAGGTATGCGATACCATCCTCTCCAAGATGCCCAACCCGCCCGCTTACAGGGAGAGCGGGAGTTCGGCCTACTATATGCCAAAGGACGATCTTGTGAACCTTCCACAAATGGATACATTCAGGACGACGGATGGATACATTGCTACGAAATTCCACGAGTATGGCCACAGCACCGGTCACAAATCAAGGCTGAATCGCTCGGGGGTCATGGGCGTGGCATCATTCGGCGGCGAAGAATACAGCTTCGAGGAGCTGGTTGCTGAGCTGACATCGGCTTATCTGTGCGCCGGCAATGGGATCGACAACACTCTGGAGAATTCTTCGGCATATATACAGAACTGGCTGAGCGTTCTAAAAGACAACAAAGCTATGTTTCTAAAGGCTAGCGGAAAGGCGGCCGCTGCGGTTGAATACATCTGTGGCAAAGGGGCAGGAGCAACGCCTGCCTCCTAAATTTTCTATTTTATGATTATATTATCAAAAATAACCACATTCCTAGAATAATACTGCAATATCGATAATAGTTGAGCCGTTTGAGGAGCGGCTTGATGGGGCGACGACTCATTACACGCATATGCTATTGGAACAAGGCTATTTTGCCTGCAATCGCACGTGGCTATGCTATGAAGGTAATATGAGCAGCTCGGCAGCACATAGTCACATTTACCGGGGGGGACAGTCGGCTTGCCCTTCCGGGAGGTCGGTGCCAACCGGGGGCTCAGGATCTATTGCCGCATATGCTTCGCATTACTCGCTTCGCGATGCAGTAGTGTTGCTATGCTTTTTTTGGTCAATTCGATCTGTGGTTCCTTCAGCAAAGGACAACAAAATCCGGAAGGCCGACGAGGAGCTGGTTGGCAGGCCCTGGCGAACGGGGCCGCGAATATCATTTCATGCGGGGCAGTACTGATGCCATTGCAGTAGATCACATGAGCCTGGCAGCGATGGCCGAGGGCCTGGGGGGCACATGCTGGATAGGTGCCTTCCACGAGGATCAGGTCAAAAAGATTCCAGGGATACCAGAAAATATCCTGGTGGTCGTGGTGCTGCTTTGGGCTTATCCAGCCGAGGCCCCTGCGTCCAAGCCGCGGAAGGAGCTGGAGGAGGTAGTGGCCTATGATGGATGGCGGAGCTGCCCCCTGGGGTTCCCGTTTCTTTCTCGGGCGGCTCGGTTTGATCTCAGTGAGGGATGATGTCCAAAAATTTTTCGTAAAAAAAGACGAAAAATCGCCTATTATAGGAGCAACCCCAAAAAATGATAAAAACACGGAATTTGAATGAGATAAAGATAACATTTAATTATATTATACGATTTATATCTATATTTAATTTTATTTGACCGACCGCACATCAAGCCCCTGATACCTACATGCTCTTCTGATGAAGGTATTTCTCAGCGGCCACTGAAAGTATAGTTGCGATGCTGCGGCGCAGTAAAGGGGATATGATCCCTCTCCTGGGGCTGAGGGAGGCTCTACGTTAACGGATTAGGTAAGGCAAGCCCACCTGCCCCGCCGCGCCAAGCCCACTAAGGATCAGCATGGGCAGTAATGGTATCTTTTTGCCAATAAGGATGGAAAAACTAAAACAAAAATATGGGGATGGCAGTCATATGGATAGGGGTGGTGAGGGCGAACGGTTTCAAAGAAGCTGGACTATCTATGAAGCTGCAATATTATGCTGGTCGGCTTAGAATGAGGGGTAACCCATAAATTCCTTGTTCCTATTCTGATATCCAGACCCCTCATAATCCCCAACGAATATGATCCCAAAGAAAGATTGGCGAACATTGAAGAAGCAAAAGGTAAGGACAATATGCCCATAAAAAAATCCGAACTCTATAGCTCCATATGGAAGAGCTGCGATGAACTCAGGGGCGGCATGGACGCCTCGCAGTACAAAGACTATGTGCTCACCCTCTTATTCGTTAAATACGTTTCAGACAAGTATGCCGGTGACCCGGATGCTTTGATCGAAGTCCCGTCAGGTGGCAGCTTCTCGGATATGGTAGCAGCCAAAGGCAGCAAGGAGATAGGCGACCGTATCAATAAGATCATCGGCAAGCTGGCTGACGCCAACGGTCTCAAGGGCGTAATTGACCTGGCCGACTTCAACGATGAGGATAAGCTCGGAAGGGGCCAGGAGATGGTAGATCGCTTGACCAATCTGATCACCATTTTCGAGAATCCAGCACTGGATTTCAGCAAGAACCGCGCCGAAGGGGACGATCTTCTTGGGGATGCCTACGAATACCTGATGCGTCACTTCGCCACCGAGTCCGGCAAGAGCAAGGGACAGTTTTACACTCCTGCGGAAGTCTCAAGGGCAATGGCAAAGGTGGTGGGCATAAACCAAGATACACGCCAAGACCAGACCCTTTATGACCCCACATGCGGTTCTGGCTCTCTCCTCTTGAAAGCCTCGGATGAAGCGCCTCGTGGACTTACCATTTACGGCCAGGAAAAGGATAACGCTACTGCGGGCCTGGCTAAAATGAACATGATCCTGCATGATAAGCCCACCGCAGAGATCTGGAAGGACAATACCCTCACTGCACCGCACTTCAAGCAGGATGGCGGTATCCTCCTGACAGTCGACTTTGCAGTAGCCAATCCGCCCTTCTCCGATAAGGCTTGGAGCAATGGACTTGATCCGCTCAATGATGAATTCAGACGCTTCGAAGATGGCATTCCTCCCGCTAAGAACGGCGATTATGCCTATCTCCTTCACCTCCTGAAATCCATTAAGAGCACTGGCAAGGGTGCCATTATCCTGCCGCATGGTGTGCTGTTTCGGGGAAATGCCGAGGCTGAGATTAGAAAGAGGCTCATCCGGAGGGGTGTGATTAAGGGCATCATTGGCTTGCCCGCAAACCTGTTCTATGGGACCGGCATTCCGGCCTGTATAATTGTGCTGGACAAAGAGCTTGCGTCATCAAGGCAGGGCATCTTCATGATAGACGCATCCAAAGGCTTCATGAAGGACGGCAATAAGAACCGCTTGCGCTATCAGGATATTCGCAAAATAGTGGATGTATTTAACAACAAGATTGAGATACCCAAGTATTCCCGCTTGATACCGTTGGGCGAGATCGAATCCAATGACTTTAATCTCAATATCCCGCGCTACATCGATGCAGGAGATGAGGAGGACCTGCAAGACATTGAGGCTCATCTGTTGGGCGGCATTCCTGAGAGGGACATCGAGAGTCTGGCAGCCTACTGGCAAATCTGTCCGACTTTGAAATCTGAACTTTTCACTCCCGCCAATCGACCTGGATATCTGCAGCTCAAGATCGACCCCAAAGAGATCAAGAATACAGTATTTCAGCATCGTGAATTCGTCGCCTTTACCGAGCAGGTAAAAGATCGCTTCCTTGGCTGGCAGGCGGCCAGCACGCCAATTCTTAAAGACCTGAAGCTGGGCGATAAGCCCAAAGCATTGATAGAATCGATTTCTGAAGATCTACTTATCCGTTTTTCTGATGTGCCTCTGGTTGATAAGTATGATGTCTATCAGCACCTGATGAGCTACTGGTCAGACATTATGCAAGACGACGTCTATATGATCGTCTCGGATGGCTGGAGGGCCACGGATATTGGCAAGCCGAATGTAGACCTGATCCCGGCGCAGCTTATCATTAACCGTTACTTCAGGTCTGAAGCCGAGGCCGTCGAGAGATTGGAAGCCGACCGAGAGGCTGTCGCTCGTGAGATTGATGAGATGGTAGAGGAGAACAGCGGCGAGGATAGCCTTCTGGAAGAGGCTAGGAATGATAAAGGCAAGATCACAAAGGCAAGCATTAAAGCGCGGCTCGCTGCCATCAAGCACGATTGGGATGCAAAGGAAGAGCGCAAGGTATTAAATGAATACCTAAAGCTCATCGAAAAAGAATCTGCTGCTGGCAGGAAGGCGAAGGATGCGCAGAGATCCCTGGATGGTAAAGTCCGGGCATTGTATGCCAGGCTAAGCGAGGAAGAGGTCCAGTCCCTGGTCGTCGATGACAAATGGATGGCCACCCTTGAATCCGATATTAAAACCGAGATAGACCGCATTACTCAGGCACTCACAGACCGGACCAAGCAGCTTGCCGAGAGATATGCTCAACCATTGCCTGCACTCGCAGATGAAGCTGAAAATCTTAGAATGAAGGTGGATGAGCACCTGAATAAGATGGGATTCGTATGGACGTGAAAGACCGATACAGATGTCCCATAGATTGGGAGATAATAACACTTGGTGATCTTTTCGCATTCAAGAATGGCTTAAATAAAAGAAAGGAGTATTTCGGATACGGCACACCGATCGTGAATTATATGGATGTTTATAAGCGATCAGGTATTCGGGCAGCGGATCTCAATGGCAGAGTAAATTTGAGTAAACAGGAAATTAAGGCATATGAGGTCCGTAAGGGAGATGTGTTTTTTACGCGCACGTCCGAAACAACAGATGAAATAGGGATCGCTTCCGTGATGCTAGATGATCCACAAGATACTGTTTTTAGTGGATTCTTGTTGAGAGCACGCCCAAGGAATGAGTGCCTTGATGATCAATTTAAAAAATACTGCTTCTCTACGAACGAAGTTCGGAAAGCTATTATCTCAAAGAGTTCTTACACGACAAGAGCGCTTACTAACGGTCGCTTGCTTTCATCTGTAACTATTCCATTGCCTTCCATCCACGAACAGCGCGCCATCGCCGCTGCCCTTAGCGATGTGGACGCCCTCATCGCCGCGCTGGACCGACTCATCGCTAAGAAGCGCGACATCAAGCAGGCCGCCATGCAGGAACTTCTCACGGGGAAGAAAAGGCTGCCGGGATTCAGTGGAAAATTATCTTCAGTCTGTCTAGGAGAACTTGGTAGTTTCTCGAAGGGTAGAGGAATAAAAAAGGATGATGTTGCTGCAAGCGGCATTCCGTGTGTTCGTTATGGAGAAATATATACTCACTACAATGACTATATTAGGGAATTCCATTCCTTTATTTCAGAAGAAATTGCCAAAGAGTCTCAACAAATAAGAAATGGCGACCTGCTTTTTGCGGGTTCAGGAGAGACTGCTGAAGAGATTGGAAAATGCGTTGCATACTTGAAAGATGAAGAAGCATGTGCTGGCGGAGATATTGTCATTTTTTCGCCAGAAAAGCAAAACTCAATGTATCTCGGCTACTTGATGAATCACTCCTCGATTGTAATACAGAAGGCAAGAATGGGACAAGGAGATGCTGTTGTACATATTAGTGCGAAAAATCTGGCCGGATTAAGGTTAAAACTGCCGCCTATTAACGAACAAAATGCTATCGCCTCTATCCTATCCGACATGGATGCCGAGATCGCCGCCCTCGAAACCCGCCATCAGAAGACCCTCGCCCTCAAGCAGGGCATGATGCAGGAGCTGCTTACCGGACGCATTAGGCTAATTAAGGGAGCTGAAGCATGAGCAACATTATTCCGACTTATCGCAGTGTGCAGCAATTGCTCCAAAACCAATCTTTTTCTATTGATGAATTCCAGCGTGAATACAAATGGGAAAAAGAGAACATAGAGGAGCTATTATCCGATCTGCAGGACAAGTTTCTTAACTGCTATCAGAAAGGTGACGAAACTCGCAAAGTGGCCAACTACGAGGATTATTTTCTGGGCTCTATTATCGTCAGCAAACGAAATGGCAAAAAATTCTTAATTGACGGCCAGCAACGTGTCGCATCTCTAACTCTGCTATTGATATACCTGCATCGCCACGCCAAGGCCAAAGATTTGCCTGAATCTCTGATAGGCAGCATTGCACCGCTCATTTATTCTGATAACTTGGGCACCCCCTGCTTCAACCTTGATATTCCAGAGCGTTTGCCCGTTGTCGAGGCATTGTTTTATAATACTCCGTTCACGCCTGATGGCCAGGACGAGTCTATTCAGAATATGTATGCACGCTACGGAGACATCGAAGCCAGGGACCTCGCAGGAGAGCTAGACGACGCTTTGCCGCATTTCATTTACTGGCTGATGACGAAAGTAGGTCTGATCGAGATAGCTACAGATAACGATAATTATGCTTATGCGATCTTCGAGACGATGAACGATCGAGGCAAGCCGTTAAGTCCTGTCGACATGCTGAAAGCCTATCTTTTAGCTCCTATTGAGGACAGTGAGCAGCGGCGCAACGCCAATCAAATCTGGAAACAACAAGTCCTGAACCTAATATCCTGGCGCGGTGAGCATGATCCAGAACAAGATGCTAATTGCATCAAAGCATGGTTCCGTGCCCAATATGCCTATTCAACTCGCGAACGCAAGGCTAACTCAGAGGATAAGGATTGGGAATTGATTGGCTCAATGTTTCATCGTTGGGCACGCGATAATCATGATCGTTTGCAGCTTGGTAATGGTAGCCAAAATTACTCTTTTATAAGAAACGACTTTCCATTCTTTGCTAAGGCTTACCAGCTCATACTCAATGCCAGTATAAGCTATCGATACAAGCCAGGTCTTGAAGCTGTGTTCTTCAACGCCCAAAATAAATTCACATGGCAGAATACTGTATTGCTTGCGCCTTTATGTGCGACAGACAGTGATGATATCATCCGCCGAAAGGTTGCCGCAACTGCTACATATCTTGATATTTGGCTCATGAGGCGAGCTGTGAACTATATTAGAGTCGGATACTCAAACGCTGCCTATTCTATGTTCCAGCTCTGTCGAGATATTCGCCGCAAATCTCTGCCAGACCTTGTGGACATCCTTTATCTTAAACTTGCTAATGATGATGTTACCTTTGAGGGATGCCCGATCAAAGGACGAGATGGAATCAATGGCCTTTATCTCAATCAATTCAGCCGACGCTATATATACCACTTGCTGGCTCGGCTGGCCGCTTATGTGGAAGTTGCTATTGGCGAGCATGATCAGTTCGAAAAATACGTGGATCGCTCAGTTGGGAATCCGTACGATATCGAACATATTTGGTCAAAGGATTATAGGAGCTACCCTGGGATATTCGATAGTGATAGCGACTTTGATTTCTTGCGCAATCATGTGGCTAGTCTATTGTTACTCCCAGCAGATGTAAATCGTAGCCTGCAAGACAAAGCGTTCGAGGAAAAGGCTCCTCACTACGCAAAACAAAACCTATATGCTGCCAGCCTAACAGCCTTTACTTATGAACATAAGCCGAAGCTTCAACAATTTAAAACGAATTACAATATTCCTTTTGAGGGATACAAAGAGTTTGGCAAAAAGGAACAGATAGAGCGCCGTGAACTGGTTCGAGCTTTAGTCCACCGGGTGTGGTCACCGGATCGTCTCACCGAGGTATTAAGATGATTACTGTAGGATTACCTGAGCGGCCCGTACAAAACCGAGTGATCGAATTATTCGGCGACACTTTGGGCTACGACTACCTGGGCAACTGGATTGATCGAGAAAATAATCGCAACATCGAAGAGGGCCTCCTACGCGAATTCCTGAAAGACATGCAGGGCTATGAAAAGAGCCTGATCAACCGTGCCTTGCATGAGCTGAACCGCGTTGAAGGCGACCAGAGCCGCAGCCTCTACGACATCAACAGGGAGGTCTACAGCCTCCTTCGCTACGGCGTGAAGGTTAAGGATGGAGCAGGCGAGCAGACACAAACCGTCTGGCTAATAGACTGGCAGCATCCGGAGAAAAATCACTTCGCCATTGCCGAGGAAGTGACGGTCCCTGCTGCCAGTGCCGGAGCCTACCCTAAGAGGCCGGACATTGTGCTCTACGTCAATGGCATAGCCCTAGGGGTGCTGGAGCTGAAGCGTTCAACCATCTCGGTATCAGAGGGCATACGCCAAAACCTTGACAACCAAAAGAAGGAATTCATCCGTCCCTTCTTCACCACTATCCAATTGGTCATGGCCGGTAACAGCAGCCAGGGCGTGCGTTATGGCGTCATTGAAACCCCTGAGAAATATTACCTTACCTGGAAGGAAAATAGCCCCCTCGTTGATCCGCTTGAACGGGACTTGGTGCAACTCTGTAACAAATCGCGTCTCTTGGAGCTGATCCACGACTTCATGGTCTTCGATGCCGGGATAAAGAAGATCTGCCGACATAATCAGTACTTCGGAATTAAGTCCTCTCAGGATTATATCCGCCGCCGCGAAGGAGGCATCATCTGGCATACCCAGGGAAGCGGCAAGACTCTGACTATGGTCTGGCTGGCCAAGTGGATAAAGCAGACCAATAGCAGCGCCCGTGTGTTGATAGTTACCGATCGCACTGAGCTGGATGACCAAATCGAAACTGTATTCTTGGGCGTCAATGAGGAGATCTACCGCACCAAGAGCGGTGCCGACCTGATAGCCTGTCTCAATGATACCCGACCTATAATGATGTGCTCGCTCATCCATAAGTTCGGGGGCAAGTATGGAGAAAACGAAGAGGCAGAGGCAGATGTAGATGGCTTCACCGCCGAGATGAAGAGGGCTTTGCCACCATATTTCCGTGTTAAGGGCGATTTCTATGTATTTGTGGACGAGTGCCACCGAACCCAATCTGCTGCACTGCATGATGCGATGACGAGCATACTGCCAAAAGCCCTTTTTATCGGCTTTACCGGCACGCCACTACTCAAGAAGGATAAGAAGACAAGCATGGAGGTATTTGGCCGATACATCCATACATATAAATTTGACGAAGCGGTAGCAGATGGAGTAATTGTAGATCTGCGTTATGAAGCAAGGGACATCGACCAGATCATCACCTCCGAGGCTAAGGTTGATCAGTGGTTCGAGGCTAAGACCAGGGGTCTCACTGATCCGGCAAAGGCCGAGCTTAAAAAACGTTGGGGCACTATGCAAAAGCTGCTATCCAGCCGCTCCCGTCTGGAGAAGATCGTTCAAGACATCTTGTTCGATATGGAAACCCGCCCGAGGCTCATGGATGGTCACGGCAACGCCATGCTTGTTACCAGCAGCATCTACGAGGCATGCAAATGCTACGAGCTTTTCGCCGAGACGGACCTAAGGGGTAAATGCGCTATAATCACATCCTATAAACCATCTCCTTCTGACATCAAGGGCGAAGAGAGTGGGGAGGGTCTTACCGAAAAGCTGCGCCAGTACGAGATATATCGAAAGATGCTTGCGGAATGGCTTAATTTGTCAGAAGATGCTGCCATGCATAAAGTAGAGAAATTTGAGAGTGAGGTCAAGGAGAAATTCATCAAAGAGCCTGGACAAATGAAGCTTTTAATCGTGGTGGATAAGCTCCTCACCGGCTTTGACGCTCCTTCGGCCACATATCTCTACATAGATAAGCAGATGCGTGATCATGGCTTGTTCCAGGCTATCTGCCGTGTAAACCGGCTGGACGGTGAAGATAAGGAATATGGCTACATCATAGACTACAAGGACTTATTCCGGAATCTGGAGAAGGCAGTAAAGGATTACACATCAGGAGCCTTTGATGGCTATGAAAGAGAAGATGTGCAGGGCTTGTTGGAGAACAGACTGGATAAAGCCAAGGAAAGCCTAGATCAGGCATTGGAGAAGGTAAGAGGGCTATGCGAACCTGTTGAGCCTCCCCGAGACAGCCTTGCCTTTATGCACTATTTCTGTGCCAAGGATTTGGGAAGCATCGAGCAAATTAAAGCCAACGAGCGGAAACGTCTGGAACTCTACAAGTCGGTTTCAGCCCTTTTGCGTGCTTACGCGGCCATAGCCAATGAAATGGTTGCGGCAGGCTACACGCAATCACAGGCTGAGACGATAAAAAAAGAGGTACAGTACTTCGAAAATGTGCGCAATGAAATAAAGCAGGGAAGTGGCGACTTCATCGACCTGAAACTCTACGAACCAGCTATGCGCCATCTGATCGACTCGTATATTCAGGCAAAAGATAGCAGGATAGTATCAACGCTGGATGATATGACTTTGATCCAGCTCATTGTTGAGCAAGGTGTGAGCATAGTTGATGCATTTCCCGATGGCATCCGCAATGATCCAAGGGCAATCGGCGAGGCTATAGCAAATAACGTCCGCAGGTTAATTATCAACCGGACACCGATCAACCCTAAATACTACGAAGAAATGTCAGCTCTGCTTGATGCATTAATCGAAGAGCGCAGGATTGGTGCTAAGGAATATAAGGAGTTTCTGGAAGAGATAATCGAGCTGGCCAAACGTGCCAAGAAGCCAGAAGGCAACTATCCAGCTCAAATAAATACCCAAGGCAAGCGTGCTCTTTATGATAACCTAAATAGAGAAGAAGAACTTGCATTGCAGCTGGATGTAGCAATCCGGGATAACAAAGAGCATGGCTGGATCGGCCATCCTATTAAGGAGAAGAAGTTACGCAATGCATTGCGCAAGGTACTTGGCGATGAATCGCTATTAAAGGCTACTCTTGAGATCGTTAAACATCAAGACGAATACCAATGAAGCGGCTGATTTGCATCAGTGGAATTGATGTCGAGATCATCAATAAGGATATAAAGAATCTACATGTAGGTGTCTATCCACCGGAAGGCAGAGTTCGCGTAGCAGCGCCGCTCCAGGTTGATGAAAATGCTGTGCGGATGGCGGTTATATCAAAGTTATCATGGATTAAGCGGCAAAAGGCCAGTTTTCACGAACAACCCCGGCAGTCGAAACGTGAATATGTCCCTCGTGAGAGCCACTATTTTCTAGGCGACCGATACCTACTCAATGTAAATGAACAACCGGGTGTGGCAAGGGTTGAGATCCGTCGCAAAAATCAGCTTGATCTGTTCGTACCTTGTGGATCGGATGCGTCCCAACGCGAACGTGTTTTATTTGCCTGGTATCGCAAAGAACTCAGGGCTAGGATTCCAAACCTGATTGATAAGTGGCAGGCGATAATTGGGGTTGAGGTCGTGGATTGGGGAATTAAGCGCATGAAAACCAAATGGGGATCATGTAACATTGAAGCCCGGCGAATTTGGCTTAATCTAGAATTGGCTAAGAAGCCGGTTCAATGCCTTGAATATATTGTGGTCCATGAGATGGTACATTTGCTCGAAAGACACCACAACGAGCGATTCGCCGAGCTGATGGATGGATTCATGCCTTCATGGCGTCTTTACCGTGATGAACTAAATCGTACTCCGCTGGGCCACGAGAAATGGAGCTATTGAAAACTTGTATGTGTTTAGCTCCATCTAATCACTATCATCGAGTCCATTTGCATTACAAAGAGAATGGACAAATCCTTGAGGAGGATATTTAACTTGGCTCCTCGCTATTCTCTGTGGGTAGCTGGTTAAGTCTTTATAGCAACTCATGCTAGAAAATTAGTCGTGACAATCTCCCAGGAAGCCCTATTTAAGATAGCATTGAATCTTGAAGATCCTTGGTACATCAAGACGATAGATTTCAGTGCCGAAGGAAAGCAACTTGATATACACGTTGACTTCGAACCAGGCAGCAAATTTCCTTGTGCGAAATGCGGCAATCCAGGTTGCAGCGTGCATGATACTATCGAAAGAACCTGGCGACATCTGAACTTCTTTCAGTTTAAAACCTATATCCACTGTCGTGTCCCTCGCACTAGCTGTGAAGACTGCGGAGTGAAGCAGTCAAAGGTTCCCTGGGCAAGAAAAGGCAGCGGTTTCACCTTGCTTATGGATTCTCTGATAGTCCTTATGGCTCAGTACATGACTGTCACTGCGATTGCTGAAATGATTGATGAACATGATACTCGAATATGGAGAGTCCTGCAATATTATGTCGCTGAAGCTAGATCCAATGAGGACTTTTCAATGGTCAAATCAATCGGAGTTGATGAGACCTCAAGAGCTAAAGGACATAAATATGTTTCAGTGTTTATAGATCTAGACGAGTCGAGGGTTATCCATGTATGCGAAGGAAAAGATGCCTCAACGATCGAATCGTTTAAAGATGATCTAGAGAAGCATAACGGATCTAGCGAAAATATTGAAAATTTCTGTTGCGATATGTCACCAGCTTTTATATCTGGCATAGAAAATAGTTTTCCTAATGCAGCAATAACGTTTGATAAATTCCATGTTATGAAATTGATGAATGAAGCCGTTGATAAAGTCAGACGTGAAGAACAATCACATAATGCTTTGCTGAAAAGGACGAGATATATCTGGCTCAAAAATCCCGAGAACCTCACCGCCAATCAGAATAAGATGCTAGCGCCACTAAAAAGTATCCGATTAAAAACGATGAGAGCTTATAATATTAAATTAGCCCTTCGCGACTTTTGGAGCTACGAATATCGGAAATCCGCCGAGGACTACCTCAAACGCTGGTATTATTGGGCTACGCATAGCAGACTCGATCCTGTGATCGAATGCGCTAAAATGATAAAGAATCACTGGAATGGCGTGACTAATTATATTAAAACAAAAATCGATAATGGTATCCTGGAAGGAACAAATAGTCTGATTCAGGCTGCAAAGGACAGCGCCAGAGGTTTCCGATCAACAAAAAATTTCATTACTACTATTTATCTTAGGACCGGGAAACTCAAATTCAATTTACCCACATGAAACAGCGAGGAGCCAAGTTATATGACTTGGGAGTGCTGCCTAATGCACTTGGAAACAATCCCAGCACAAGATATCTGGCATTTTTTGTCCCACCGGCACCTGGCCAGAAGGTACCTGAAGAGCTTACAAAAATTGCCGAAACTCTTGGAATAAACCTGGACGCAACTGCGTTCTGGAATCTTGGTCCTGATGAAGCCGTTGTATTCGTGGGAAAGACACCACCGGAATGCAGATACTTCAGCTTTGATCTTCAACTAGTGGAAAGGACGTATGGAAATGAAACCCGATGGATTTTCTCCAACATAGGCGACACAGTGAATAATCTAGTTATCAATACTGAAGGAACGCCAAATGGAGCGGCCGGAAATCCATTCAATCAAACTACGGTGATAGTCGCTACGGCTGACAGAGGAATCGATCAACGCATTAGGGCTGCTGTATTATCCGCAGGATATCCAGACAACATAATCAACACCCAGGTGCTTCCATCATCAATGCTGAATTTGGGCGTAGAAAATAACTCAGACAAATTTCTTATCGCCATGCGTCCCGCTTTCTACAAAGACAAACAGGCAGGTGATAACTATCTCAATAATACACCTGCAATTGTTTTCCGAGTTACACCCAACCTAACTACAAAACTAGATCCGTATGATTACCCAAAGCAAAGAGTCCGCGGGACTGGAACTACAGAGTTTGACCTTATGGATGATCAAGAACAGCTGAAGAAGGCGATTCTCGATACTTATAGCAATTTGAGTGCTACAGAACTTCCAACAAGTATGATAGTCCCTTCAGATGGAATTCAGAGGGGAATCAATGCCATGGGGCCAGACAACGATGCATGCTACCTATGGACATCAAACCTAACTACCTATTCGCCGACACCTTCATTCCCTGATCTCTCGAAGTACTATGATTTCCAACCGCATCCTACAGTTACTTTGGGAAGCGATCCAAATGAGTTCATAATCATCTACGGTATCAACCATGTAGCCACCGGAAAGGCAACATACTCAAGCGCTACCATATATGGAGCGGATGGTTGGAATGGTGTTGGAACAGTCCACGATGCGAATTTCAATGGAACTGCTAAGGATTACCTCCCGGACAATCCCAACGCGAAATACCTCTATGTCTACAAGATTGCCAGGAACTGCAATGGCGATCTAAATTGCTTCGAGGTTCCCACCGGTCCTGGGGCTTACGGCATAGCTCTGGATCAGCCTCTTATGATTTCCTGGAGGCTGTACCTGGAAAAGGCTACAAAGACCGGGCCATCTTACTCGGAGATCGTGTATGATAGAGCTATAAAGTTTGATCCGAAGAATTAGGCAGGGTAGGTAAAACGGAGCTTGGATTGAGGCCAACTACGACTCCCAATAGAGGCCGAGATGGAGGGCAGCATCCTTCAAGTTCGGCCATTTTATTTTCTGCCTCATTGCGGGGCTGGCTGACTTAAAGGCTGCCTGGCGAGGCGACTTGTCGGTGAAACTCAAATCTCATTGCTTTTCTCCTGCCTCAGGGCGAATAATCTCAACCTTGAGGTTCTGGGACTGCATCCAGAATAAACCTATGAACTTCAAAGCCTGTTCAAAGGGATCCATCAATGAGGTAGATGATGGGCCAATATTAAAATGGTTGCCCCGCTAGGAATCTCATCTATCTGCGAGACTCATCCAGCCGGCCAGCGGCGAGGAGCTGGGGGGGAGAGGGGATTGGGGTCTATCATGAGGAGATCAGTCCAAATGCTGATGAGCGGCGACTATTAAAATAATTGTTCTAGGTAAACTCTGAGGGGATGGTCATGAAAACTGTCTTAGCCCTCCATTCTCGATAAAAGACTTATGCACTGTTGAATCTACTCCGATTTCTGGGAAATATTATCCTGAGTTTGACTATAGTTATCATGCACAAGTTGCCATAAGCCTGATACCTTGCCAACAGGGGGATTTGTCGTGTATATACCTCCGCCGCCTGTAAATGCAGTATTAAATTCTATTGAACCGCTTTTTAGGGTTAATATTCCGCTGTTCAAAATGCCTCCACCATAGCCGTAATCATTTTTGTTAGCATTATTTTTATATATTCTGGAACCATCTACAGTCATCCAGCCCCCCCCATTCACAACACCTGCACCATTCATCGCCATGTTATTGTGAATAGAGCCTCCTTTCAAGTTAGCGTGGCTACCGTGGCTATAAATGCCGCCACCGTTCCAGCCTTTATTGTTCGAAATAGCCCCGCCATTCATGTTCAAGGTACCCCCACCAATTATCCAAATTCCGCCCCCACTATTTCCTGCGATGTTTCCAGAAATATTGCAGCCATTATTGATATTCACGGTGTTGCATCCGACTTGATAACCCCCGCTGTAGATGCCTGCACCCCTTTGATTCGCCATGTTATTTTCTATCGAACTACCCTCATTAAGTCTAACTTCTGCTGTATTTCGACTTCCGCAATTGTTGAAAATGCCACCACCGTTGTTGGCAATGTTTCGGGACACGGTTGTTCCCTTATTTATGTTCACAGTGCCCTTATTAAAAATGCCGCCACCGTTAAATGCAGTATTATTGAAGATGATGCTGTCAGTTATGGTAAGTCTGCCATAGTTGAGAATCCCTCCGCCACATATGTATTTGTTTGCTTCATTATCGTTGACCTTAATTAAAGTGCCACTTCCTTCTTTGATAGCTATTCCAGATAAAGTCACATCGATATTGGCTTCGTTCTCTCCTATAGTGAATACCGAGCCCGCCTGACTTCCATCTATTAATGTATTGCTTGCTCCAGCTCCATTTATTGTTAGCGATTTGTCGATATGTATGTTTTCCTTGAAAGCACCAGCACTTACTGTTATGGTATCTCTGGGTTTCGCAGCCTCAACTGCTTCTTGGATACTTGGAAAACTTCTCCCCTGAAGCTGATCATCTGTCGAGGCGGTTATCTTAATCGTTAATGATAGTGAGCCAGTTCTTTGAGGCAACTGTCGAACACAATCTTCTGACTTAAATATACCGTGATCGTAGGAATCGACGTCTTCAACCCATTTCTTTCGTGTTTCACTCCAGCGACGCAAGAAAACAGTTAAATTTCCCGAATCAAAATCAAAATGGACAATGTTATATGCATATGTAGGCTGCGGATCTTTTGATACAGGATGATTATAGCTGGCACCGGCTGGGATGATTGTGGAACTTCCAATAAGACCATTAATTATTGATACATCTTGCTTGTGCTGATGGCCTTGAAGGATGAAATTAAATTCTTCCATCAATCTGCGTCGGACACGATCAAGATCAGTTCCATTCAGCCAATCAAAGGTATGATGTAGAACTGCAATCTTAATATCCGGATTCGCATCTGAGATTGAACTCAATCTATCATAAATCTGAGGATCGCCAACGAAAATAAAACCTCTATCATCTATCTCATTAGATCCCTCATTTCTATGACGTCCACATGCCAGAGCAGAATTGATTCCCAAGAGTGCGATCTTTTTATCCCTAATATTCAATATGCGCACGGAACCATAATTAGGACTATCCTGACTATTATAATCTTGCACAAAGCTCGAAAATGCCTGAAATGGTTCCAATATCCTTTCTCTAGATTCATCCTGATCTAAACACTCTGTAAGACGATCATAAGAATTTGAGAAACATGAGTCCCAGAACTCCTTCTGCCATTGATCAAACAAATCTCTATCCAAGTCATGGTTACCTGGCACGATGAAAAGCCGATCTGGGCTTTGCCCACATGCATCTAATAGAGGATCAAGCAATTGTTCTCTCGCTTTTTGAAATTCTTCAGATTTCCCCCTATTAGCCAAATCGCCGCTAAATATGACAAAGTCCACCGTAGATAGCTCTTGACTAAGGGCACTTCTGTTCTCAATATCTTCCTTAAATGCATCTCTGACTACCCTCCGGTAGAACTGTATGCCATTCTGATGCCAATCCGAAAGATGAAGCCAGGTTACTCCTACCATTTTCCTTCCAACCTATATCAGATGCCATATCCTAAATGGACATATCTTATAGACATCGATGACAGAGTGAATAATAAATATATAAGCCCTCTTGTAAGGTGACCTAGAGTCCTATGGAGTCCTATGTTATCTTCTTCAAGTAGCATTGTTTTCTTGGCCATAAGTGCTTATTCTGAATGAAGGAAAGGCAATTATCTACTATTAAGAGGCGCACTCACTTTCGCCCCACCCCCTTGCCTCGCCCTGATATCCCCGAAGCACCCTGTTCTCTTTCATGGAGATCGAATTCTGCCCGGCCGTCTCCCTCCTCCCCGAGACCTTCAACGTCCTGGTCGCCCCGGTGGAAGTGATGACCGGTGCCATCAACAGCCATCCTGAATTGCAGCGCTACAAGATCCTCTTCATCAGCGGCAACTACTCCCGCATCCTCAGCCGGCTGAACCGGAACATCACCGAGCTGGACGTGCGCCGAGCCTTCACCTCCTTTCAGCTCATGACAATTCTGGAGGAGAACCACCACAGCTTCCTGATCATTGAACATGATCCGATACTCTATGAGGACGCTGAACATATGATCGAATACGTGGCCCAGCATCTACGACAGACCTCTAGAGAGGCAACCATTCTTCTCTACGCCCCTGCTCTGGATCCCCATCTAGAGAAGATGACCGAATTGGCCGACCGGGTGTTCTGCATCTACAATGAGCCGGCTGGAGCAAAGGGCCGGGGGAAGGCAGAGGCGAGGATGGCTGGAGAGCAGAGGACTCTGGAGGCGTACTCGTGAGGCGACCCTGGCGGCGGTCCTCGTCCTCACAATGGTAATGGGGAATAGTTCCTTGATCAGCCGAAGATCATGCCTATCCCAATAAAGGTGAGCACTAGGCCGTATGTGGCCTTGTCCCGCCCACAGTCCTTGATAGACCATAATGCTACCGTACATGAAGAAGAACCGGATGGCCAGAACTTCATGCATGCCCCGAAGGTCATCCTTGAGAGCCCTGCCCATGGGGATCTTCTCCATCGTCTTGGCCTCGGGGACCGACTCGCCCTTCTCCTAGGCCTCGATCTCCTGAATACTGGGAAGGTTCATGTCCAAGGGACGGTCACGAGTGATAATCCAGGCTAAAGCCGCCAGGACGACATTGATCACGCCCAGTATTATGAAGACCTGCTGCCAGCCCAGGGCGTCGGACATCAAGGCCAAAGGGCCAGCGGCGCTCAGGGCTCCGATGTTGCCAACCGCTAGCAGCATGCCGGAAAGTGAGGCAAACTCGTCCTTGCTATACCAGGCAACCAAGATCTTCATGAGGGGGGACGTACACCATAGCCACGCCGACGCCGACACGTGGCCGCCCTCTCTCCATCAGCACTCCTAGGTTCGAGGATCTATCTCTCTAAATCTCTCGTCAAGGCAACTTCCATGTCTGAATCCCACTGCATAATAGTACTCATCATGAGAAACGGCATCCAGAACACCTTTTAGTGTGGCGAGAGCTGAACCTTCGTTTTTGAATCTTCCTATTATCAGTTTCGATAATCTATATAGAAAATAATTAGTTATAGGTTCATTACATCGGGAGCGCGGAGGGTCACGAATACCCCGACCTTCAGGTCGGGGATGAAGTGAACCCTCGCCCGGTTTTCATATTTTCTTAGATTTGATTAACAAGGACTCTCTGGGAACCGAAAACAGAGTTACGATAATTATGATCAAGGGGATCTGGTCAACGAAAGCTCGACGATTTAGGGATTCCATAAAACCGGGCGTGAGGGCGTGCGGCCCGAAGCATACCCCATAGGGTGGGGTGGCCGCACGCAGTTTGATTTTTGCCATGACTTGACCAATAAGTTCATTAGCCATTTACGCAATTGGCGTGAATATGGCAATCTAAAGGGAAACTTTATCCGGCAGGATTGAAAAATGATAAGCAAATTTACATACTACGATATAATTTCGAATTTTATACCAGGGCTCACATTAATTTGGGGTCTTTTTGTCCTTGGCCCGTTCTCAAAAGATACGATACCCATCCTATTAACAGGCAATACAATAATTGATCCACTTCTTGTATTAGCCATTAGCTATGTTATAGGACACGTACTACAATTTCTATCTAGATATATGATAGAGCCTATATTGAAAATCACCTTTTGGAAAGGTCACTTTTTCTCCGATGTTTTTTTAATACCAGGTTATAAACTATGTTCAACTTCAGAATTTAATAAATGTATAATATGTGCTGAAAAAAAATTGGACTTTGCCCATGATGAACTGGCGATCCTCTCTGATACTACAGCAACTTCTAATAAAGAAACGAAGGATAAAGCTGTTGAATTATGCAAGGCGATATATCGTAAAATTGATGCTAAAACGCAAGATTCTTCGCAAGCACAGAAAGCACACTTGCAAAACACCTTCTATGGTTTTTTCCGTAATCTCTCTGTTGTCTTTCTAATTTTAGCCTTAATGGATATACTTGATTTAATAAAATTGCATCTAGGTATTATCTCAATGACAAAAGTTACAATATCTATGATATTCCTCAATATGATGCTATGTATTATATTTATACTTAAAGCGAGAAGACGTGGAGAATTATATGTGAGAGGGTTGTTCTGGAGCTATGCATAATGCCTTATATATAAAAAATTATAAAAAAGATTATGCTAGGATATATAGCATAAACATAAATAGCAGTAATTCTTTGAAAGCTTATGCTGGTGGGTAATAAATGCTAAGCCTTCATTTCTTGAATGTAGGAAAAGGGAATTGCACAATTATCGATTTTCCATCAAGTCGCATATCTATGATAGATATAGATAATTCCAGAATTAAGGATGACGATGAAGAATTGACTGATCCAATTGATTTTTATTCAAAAAAATTTACAGATAGATCGTTGTTTCGTTTTATACTCACTCATCCAGATATGGATCACCTGTCTGGCTTTGATGAGTTAGTAAAAAAAATTAATATATCTAATTTATGGGATACAAAACATAATCGAACATTTAGTGATAGTGATTGGGAAAATTCTCCATACAATAGAAATGATTGGGATACCTATTTGCGCTTAAGGGGAAAGACTGAGAATCCAAAGTGGATAACTCCTCTAAGAGGCGAAACTTCTGATTGCTGCTGGACTCAAGATAATATTAAGATATTATCTCCATCTGCCAGCCTAGTTGAAATGTCCGATTCTACAGGCGAGTATAATCATTTAAGTTATGTTTTAATGATAGAACATGCAGGGGTAAAAATCATGCTTAGCGGTGATGCTAGCATGGAAACATGGGATGATATCGTTGACAAATACGGCACAGAGTCCCTTAAGGCAGATATATTTCTTGCACCACATCACGGCAGCAAAAATTGCATCCATGAAGAAGCATTCAAAGCAATCGATCCCAGCTTTGTAATAGTGTCAGTGGTAAAAAAAGTTGATTATGACTACGAATATTACAGCAAATTAGCAAGAAAGCAAGTATTATCCACAAAATATTATGGGAATATTAAAATCGATATTAATGATGATGGTAGTTACTTGCCAATAATTGTTGAAAAAAATGGAGGTAAATAGAATATTCTTTCATTAGATCATACTTGAAATAAATGAAAGTCTTTAGCATGCAAATTGGAGTGAACCCCTCCGAGTGGACAAAAAGCTAAGCAATGCCGACTCATGGAGGGAATCACATGAAAAAGACCAGACGGCGCTACGACCGAAAATTCAAGATATCGGTAGTAGCCGAGCTTGAGTCCGGCAAACCTCTGGCCCAGATTGCCCGCGAATATGGCATTCATCCCAGCCTTCCCTGCCGGTGGCGAGACGAACTAGCCGAGAATCCCGAAAGAGCGTTCAGCGGCAATGGCAGGCAACCGGTGCAAGAACGATGCTTGGATTGCCGAGCTGGAAACTGCTAGGCTAGCTAACTTTTTACCGGTATTAACTTCCAAGTTGCAGGCTGCAGGGTATTCTTTAAAAGGAATTCGGGGGAATGTGGCTGATATACCCCGGTTTAAGTGTGTTTTCTTGGAAAAGAGACACAGAGGAACAGAGGCCATAATCTCCGCTGGGCCCACCCACTTAACTCAGCGAAGAGCCTTCAAGTTCACCCATATCAAATGGCGAGGAGTCTATTATTGTAATTGGTTCCATTTCTCGTGGTTCCATTATTATTTCCAATAGTGTTGTTTCTTCTCTGTCTTCATCGTTGTTTTGTGTGTGTGTTACAGGTTTTATGTGTGATTTATTGGTCCATGTGTCATTTGTCCGTGCCAGATAGTCATCGAAGTCATCCATCACATTGATAAATGTGTGGTACTCTGGGTGATCTTCTTTCCACATTATAGTCCCGATGTCAGATGGCCCGTGTTCCATTGGGTCGACCATCAAGACGTCGCCTTTCTTGTCCAAGATACCTATCCAGGCATGAGCGGTGTTTTCTATGGTGTCGAGTTTGTAGATCAGTACGGTGTCGAATCCCTCTTTATTCAGAATGTCCGAGAGTTCGCGGCTCATGTCGAAGCTGTCAAATTCGTTTGGTGTGTATGGATTGGTAAACTCGTAGCTTGTTAGGATGTTCTTGACCTGGTGTATCAGTATGATGTCGTTTGTCTCATTAAATCGGTTTACTGACATGCCTGCTGCGGTTATTAACAAGCATATAAATATTAATGCGATTGATAATATTTTTTTCATCTAGGTCACCGCTTCTAAGGTTGTTATTGCCTGCAATGTATTCATTGCTATATTTAGTTCTTGTTAAACGTCAATTATTGGAGTGAACTCCTTCGAGTGGACAAAAAGCTGAGCAATGCCGACTCATGGAGGGAAGTGCATGAAGAAGACAAGGCGGCGTTCCATACGTCTTCGGTTAAGGATTTATTGATAATATATTAAAATTTCATTTTACAATCTGCGATTGAACCAAATTCCGAAAACTTCTGAAATCAATCGCCAGTGGGCATGAGCCATTAATCCAAAACTCGGCATTAAAAAAGCTTAGAAGACGAGTTCTATACATGCGGGTTCTTAACCGATGCTGCATGGAATGGCATCATGGCGATGGCGGAAAACGCAAAATGTGCATCAACTCTACCTAAATGCCAATATACTCTGTTCGGAATTGAATAGGTTTAAAACCTCTATGATTCTGTGACTCATACACGGAGCATGAGAAACCTGATAACCTGATCCTGGCTTAATATGGTCGATATGGGCAGAGAAGGCTGTTTTATTACATCGGGAGTGCAGAGGGTCACGAATACCCCAACCTTCAGGTTGGGGATGAAGTGAACCCTCGCCGTTTTTTGCGTTAACTCATATCGATCAACCGTTGCTTCTTTTAAAATGAAATCGTATTTGGCACTTTAGCCACAGGTGGTGCCACCCACCTATGGCTAGGATGTGATAAGCGTTGGAATTGCGC
>Ga0209510_1001910_pt1 | contig 22317 bp, 24 predicted proteins | sample BiotimSIPDNA_FD_185749 | JGI IMG/M metagenome (GOLD analysis project Ga0209510, IMG submission 185749) | Anaerobic biogas reactor microbial communites from Washington, USA - Biogas_R1 time_0 SIP DNA (SPAdes) (version 2) | ecosystem: Engineered > Bioreactor > Anaerobic > Unclassified | place...
GATCAAAGTATATGGCAAGGTGAGTGAAATTGTCGGCCTGGTTGTCGAGGGCAACGGCCCGGCGGCTTCCATCGGAGAGCTCTGCGCCCTCCTGCCCCCTGGACAGAAACCGGTTATTGCCGAAGTGGTGGGGTTTAAAAAGGGCAAGGTGATCCTGATGCCGCTGGAAAACATCCAGGGGCTGGGGCCGGGATGCACCATCAAGTCCCTGGGCAGGAAGGCGGCAGTGAAAGTCGGAGAAAGCCTTCTGGGACGGGTGATCGACGGATCGGGAAGCCCGATCGACAACAAGGGTCCGATTGAGGCGGAAGAGGAGTATCCTCTGTATGCCGAACCCATCAACCCCCTCGTGCGGGGAAGAATCTCCGATCCCATCGATTTCGGCGTAAAGGTTCTCAATGGGATGTTCAGCTGCGGCAAGGGGCAGCGGATGGGGATTTTCGCCGGGTCAGGCGTCGGTAAAAGCGTCCTGATGGGGATGATCGCCCGTAATACCAATGCGGACATCAACGTGATCGGCCTGATCGGCGAGAGGGGCAGGGAGGTCCGCGAGTTTCTCGAAAAGAACCTGGGGAAGGAGGGACTGGCCCGCTCCGTTGTTGTGGTGGCTGCATCGGATATGCACCCGCTCATCCGCATGCGGGCGGCTTATGTGGCAACGACCATATCGGAATACTTCCGGGACCAGGGCCGCAATGTCCTGCTGATGGTGGATTCCTTGACGCGGTTCGCCATGGCCCAGCGTGAAATAGGCCTTTCCGTAGGGGAGCCGCCCACCACGAAGGGGTATACCCCCTCCGTTTTCAGCCTCCTGCCCAAGCTCCTGGAGCGGGCGGGAAAGGTGGAAGACCGGGGAAGCATCACGGGGTTATACACGATCCTGGTCGAAGGAGATGACTTCAATGAGCCCATTTCCGACACGGCAAGGTCCATTCTGGACGGGCACATCTATCTCTCCCGGGATCTGGCCAGCAGAAACCATTACCCCTGCGTTGATGTTCTCAACAGCGTCAGCCGCGTGATGATCGACATCGTCACTGAAAAGCACAAGAAAGCGGCGAATCAGATCTTGAACATCCTGGCGACCTATAAAAAGGCTGAGGAACTGATCAACATCGGCGCCTATGTTCATGGAAGCAATGCGGAGATCGATTACGCCATCCGCATGATCAATCCGGTCAATGCTTTCCTGAGGCAGGATATTCATGAGCGGTTTGATTTTGAAGAAACCACCGGGATGATGGAGAACCTCTTCGCGGCGGAATAGGGGTGTCATGTTTAAATTCCCATTGCAGACGGTTCTGGAATACCGGACGATTCTTGAAGAGAGGATGCTGATTCGCTTTTCTGAAGCGGTTCGCCGGATGGAAAAGGAGCAAAAACGTCTCGATGCGCTGGTTCAGAAAAGGGCAGACCTCGTCGGCACGCTGAAGGGCCTGCAGGAAAGCAGGACATCCGTGGAAAAAATCGCCATTCTGTTCAGGGGGATCGAAACGTTGCACGAAGAGGAAAAAGGGCAGAGGGGGATCCTTTCCGAGGCATCGGTCGAAGTCGAGGCAAAGCGCCAAGACCTTCTGGAGGCCGTCAAGAAGAGAAAAATGCTTGAAACACTGAGAGAAAAAAATCTGGAAGATTATGAACGTTCCTTAGCGGACCTTGATCGCAAGGTCATGGATGAAATGGGAATTCTCCGGTTTGATGGAGCCGAGTCATGAAAAAGGCCTTCTATATTCTTCAAGCCTTCATCCTTTTGGTTTTTCTTGTCAAGATTGCCACCGTCTGCGGCCTGGTGACGTTCATGGAGCTTCCGCACGGATCTGTGCTTTCTGAACGGAGCGCACTGGCGGAGCCAATGCGCCAGGGATCGTCGGAAGCGGCCGTCAGGGATGTCGTGGATGACGAACTGGCCCCGTCGAGAACTCTGTATACGGCTTTACAGGGCCGGCAAAGGGACCTGGACGGAAAGGAAAGCGCCCTCAAGGCCGAAGAGGCGAAGCTGCTGTCGTTGAAGAAAGAAATTGCTGAAAAAATAGACGTTCTGCTCAATCTTGAACAGAAGCTCAATTCCACCATTACGGCCAACAAGGAAGCAGAGGCCAAGCGGTACAAGGACCTGGCCAGAGTGTATGAGGCGACCCCTCCGGCGAAGGCGGGGGCCATGCTCGAAAAGCTGGACCTCAAAACGGCGGCTGGGATCACCATGCACATGAAGCGTGACAAAGCCGGTGTCATCTGGGGTTTCCTGAATCCGCAGAGGGGGGTGGAGATTACCAGGGAAATCACCATGGCCACGCAGAAGGCTCCGGAATGACCCTTGCGGAAATTGTCGTACAACCGCCCCGGCCGCGTCAGGGGGCGCTACCATCCAACCGGGAAGCCTCGGACCGCCTCTCCTGGTCCGAGCCCCTATCCAAAAGGCCCATGCCCCTCCCCGCGTCTCTTCTTGAATCAATCCCTGGAAACCCCTCGATCCGCCTGTGAAATCGGAAAATCTGTTCAAATCCGTCGAACGCTTCTGATGCTGGAAGGAGATTTTCGGCCGGCCTTGACATTCGGGGGAGGTTTGATATCATCAGGCCGTTTTTACCCAATCTGAAAAAGTATTCTACTTCGCGGAATTTATGTCTTTTGCTGGCGATTTGTCATATCGGAGCTGGGTCGAAGTGGACCTGGACAGCTTTACACGGAACTGGTCGGAGCTGCGGCGGCTTGTCGGGCCTTCGGTCAAGATCCTTCAGGTGGTCAAGGCGGATGCTTACGGCCATGGCGCCATCGAGATCTCCCATACGGCGCTGAAGAACGGAGCCGCCTGCCTCGGTGTGGCCAATGCCGACGAAGGCGTACAGCTCCGGGTCAGCGGGATTACCGCCCCGATCATCATTTTGAGCCCGTCCACGAAGGGGGAGATCCGCGAGATCATCAAATACGGATTGACCCCGTCTCTGTCGGATCTTATGTTTGCCGGGGAATTCCAGCGCCACCTTGAAGAGGCGGGCGTGACGGCGCCCGTTCATATCGAGATCGACACGGGAATGGGCCGGGGCGGCATCCTCTGGAACGAAGCCCCCGCCCTGATCAGGAAAATTCTCGCGTTCCCGAATATCGTGGTTGAGGGCCTCTTTTCCCATTTTGCCTCCAGCGAGATCTGCGTCAATTTCAACGAACAGCAGGGGACGCTTTTCCTCGCGCTGGTCGAGAAGCTGTCCGCGGAGGGGATTTCGATCCCGATCAAGCATATGGCCAACAGCGGTGCGATTCTCAATTACCCGCGGTTTTTTCTGGATATGGTGCGTCCCGGCCTTATGTCCTACGGGATTCATCCGGCGACCCAAACGGAGGGGAAAGCCGACCTCTGTCCCGTCATGAGCTTCAAGACCCGGGTGATTCTCCTCAAGGAATTTCCCAAAGGGGCGGGGATCGGCTATAACCGGACCTACATAACGGATCGCCCGTCCCGGATTGCCACCCTTCCCGTAGGGTATGGCGACGGATACGGAATCATCCTGTCCAATCAGGGCGAGGTGCTGATTCGGGGGAAGCGTGTGCCTGTCGTCGGAAGGGTTTCCATGGACATGGTCACCATCGATGTGAGCTCTCTTCCCGATTGCCGGATCGGCGATGAAGCGGTTCTCATGGGGCGGCAGGGCGGTGAGGAAATTTCCGCCAACGACATCGCTTCGCGAATCGGGACCATCAGTTACGATATTCTCTGTACTCTGGGCAAGCGGGCCCCCCGGATTTTTGTGCAGCAGGGCCGAGCCGAAGCCGTCGAACCGCGGCTGCGAAGGATCTTCATCCCCCAGGAAGAGCGGTCCCTGGCGAGGATCGACGGGATGATCCGCCAGTGCTTCCAGGTCAGGGCGCGAAGCGAAGAACTGGGTGACGCCATTTTTTACGAAATGTTTGAGGCGCTCTTCGGAAAAAATGACCGGCCGTTGGAGCTGCGGACGAATTTTCGCTATGATATCACCTTATCCGAACCCGGGGGTGAACAGGCCGGGGAAACGGGGCCGGCAGCCGACGGGTTCCGCGTGACGACCCATATCGAATATACCAAGGTCTTCCGGAATCCCGTCTTTCTCATCGGCTGCGCTCTGGATAACGGTCAGCTCTCCGCTTTTTTTGATGATCCGCTCTGTGAATATCGATGGCTGCTTCAGGATGGCGGCTCCGGAGACGCGGATAAGGATTTCAGGGTGAACCGGGTGCGGATCGACGAGGAGGACATTCCGGTCATCCGAAGGGAGAGCACAAACCGCGGCTATGAAGTCTGGTGCGGCGGCGAGCATCTCAAGGAAAGGCTCGGTCAGCAGGTCAGAGTGGAACTGGAGGTTGTCACCCGCTCATCACGGGGCTGCAGGTTCTTCCCCGTCTATCTTGTTTACCCCACGCGCGGCCTGGAGATTAACTTCCGCTATGAAGGGACGCCCGTTTCCACCGTCCAGGAAATCTGCTTTTTCGCCGGAAAGCACCCCTATCCCGAAATTATCCGGGATCCTGGACGTTGCGTTTCGCTGCGAATTCGTGATGGTGAATGGATCTTCCCCAACAGCGGGGTGACCTTTCTCTGGGACTATGATCCATCGAAGTAGGCTGAACACGCATCAACAGGGTTCCGGTTCAGGCAGGAAGAACGCTTCAGCGCGGAAGGGCGGATCAGTTTGAACAGCACGGCACCAAGAATATCTCCGGAATGAAGAGAGGCGCTTACATGGAAAAGAAAACGGTGGGGTTGTTTTTCGGCGGGTTGAGCAACGAGGCTGACATATCCGTCATCTCGGCAAAAAATATCATCAAGGCCTTTGATTACAGCAAATACAACCTGGTTCTGGTTTACTGGCACAAAAACAACAAATTCTACGTGCTGGAAGACGCCGAGGAAGCAGGTCATCCTTCGGAAGAGCAGGAAATAACCATGGGCGATTTTTCAAGGCTCTTTGATGTCGCCCTGCCGATCACCCATGGCAAATACGGGGAAGACGGGGCATTGCAGGGGCTCTTTGAAATCCAGAAGGTGCCCTATTGTGGATGCCGGGTTTTGAGCTCGAGCTTATGCATGGACAAGGCTGTCTTTAAAACGTTTCTGATCGGCCATGGTATTAGCCAGGTCCCTTTCGACTTTATGGATCTGCGGGGCAGGAAAAAGAGCGATGTCGATCAGTGGGTGGAAAAAATCAAGGGCAGTTTTGAATTGCCGGTTTATATCAAGCCGTCCAATTCCGGTTCGTCCGTTGGAATTACGAAAGTAACCGATTTTAACGAGTTGAAAAAAGCCGTCAGGGAGGCCGCCCGGCACGACGATAAAATCCTGGCCGAGCAGGGGCTTGTAAATCCGAGGGAAATTGAAGTGGCCGTGCTGGGCAATGATGAATTGATCATTTCCGAGCCGGGAGAGCTTTTCCTGGGCGGGGCCTTCTATGATTTCGATGAAAAATACAAGAAAAACAGAACCCGGGTCGCCATTCCGGCCGATCTTGAGGCTGGCGCCAGGGATGAAATCAAAAGCACAACGGAGAAGGTTTACCATCTGTGCGACTGCAAAGGCTTTGCCCGCGTAGATTACCTCCTGTGCGACGGCAGGATTTATCTGAACGAGATCAATACGCTGCCCGGTTTCACCGATATTTCCATGTTTCCGATGCTGATGAAACGTTCGGGCATCAGCTATAAAAACCTGATATCCAGAATTCTGAAGTTGGCGCTCTGATCATTGTTCCGTGGAAGAAAAATTGCGCTTTGACACCGGGAACGCATCGCATGTTGCTTCCGGATATGACTTCAGAATCTTTTCTGTCAAGGGACCGGATAAAAGAAGCGAAATCTCTTCATCGACATATTGACAATTTGAAATTTATGCTTATAATTTGACGGAATTTACATGTTGCATCAGGGAGTTAAGGGATATCATGAGGGACCGGTTTTTCAATCCGTCGCAGATGTCTCTGATGAAAGCCGCTTTTGACCACGCGGAACAGCTCGTGGCGAATTACTACCGGTTCGGGCGCCGGGCATTTCAGGCGTACCGCTATGATATCCGGACCTTGGCCGAGCTGGAAACCCATGAGATTCAGGATGGGGCCTTTGCCCACCTCTGTCGGTATCGCTATGAAAAGAAGAGGTTTCCGGATGTCTCGCGAAGTTTTCACTTTTATCGCGTCTGCCTTCAGGACAACCGGATCCTGGATGCCGTCGAACGGGCAAACTCCTTTATCAAGTTCGCGCCCCTGATGCTGTATATTGCGGCGCACGAGCTGGTTCATGTCATCCGCTTCGATGAAGGTCTTTTTGATTTCGAGGCGCCCCAGGAAGAAAAGATCCGGGAGGAGGAAATCGTCCATTCCATCACCCGACAGATCATGCAGCCGGTTGTGCATCATGATCTCGGCCTCGTCCTTGATTGTTTCAGCAGCCAGTACCAGATTGGAGATTTATACAATTAAGTTATAATACATGGAGGTTTAAGGTATGCCGATTTATGAGTACAAATGCCGGAAATGCGGGAGAGAATTTGAAGTCTTTCAGAAAATCACCGAAGCGCCGGTACAGCAGTGCCAATACTGCCAGGGAAGTGTGGAAAAAATGATTTCCCTTTCTTCCTTTCACCTGACCGGCTCGGGATGGTATGTAACGGATTACGGCGGAAAGAAGTCTTGTGCTCTGGAATCCAGGCAGAAAGAGTCGACCGGCAGCTCGTCCAGTGACACAGCGACCTGCAGCGGCGGCGATTCATCCTGCTGCGCCGGCTGCAAAGCCGCCGAATAGAAGGCCGCGCGAGAAATCTTCGCGTCTCCAAGTGAAAAAAAAGCATCTAATCCTGAGAGGTTAGATGCTTTTTTTGTGGATTGACCGGCTCGATCGAAAAGCCTCCAATTCGAGGCATGTACACTGTTTAGCGGGTCATTTTCCTCTTCAGGATTGCGAGACCTGCGAGACCGTGTCCGAAAAGAAGGAGCGCGCCGGGAAGAGGCACAGGTGCCGCCGTTTCCGTGATCGTCAGCTCCACGCCTGCCACGGAACCCCAGTTTTGACCTCGGGACTCAACGACATAAAGGCTCACAACATCGTCTTTATCGACCGCCAGGTCATTGAGGGCCTGGCCGGCTACCAGGGCATCCAGGAACGTCAGGGCATTCGCTTCGCCATTGTGGCTTGCATGGCTGATCGTTCCTGTCGCAAGAAGGGTGCTGCCGAGGTAGAGGGAAAAGTCGTTGCTCCTGGACACGCCCGCGTGGTCATACCAGATGCACCCGGAAAGGCTGATGGTCCCTGCTTCGGGTGCGGTCCATGTGAGGATGGACTCACCGTATGTTCCACCATTGGAGCTGTCCCAACTGTGCGTGTAGATGTTGTTGTCCGTCCCCTGCCACCACGCAGGCAGGAAATTGCCCCAGGAATTTCCCATGGCAAAGAAATCCATTCCAGCCGTCATGGGGCTTCCCGTGCCCACCTGATGCTGAAGAAGTTCGGAACCTTTCCATACCGCCCAGGTTCCATTGGGGTTGTCGATTTTGCTCCAATCGGTTGCCAGATCATAGGTTGTGGCGCACAGAGCGATCGACGGCGCCAGAAGTAAGGTCAGGAGCAAAACAAGTGCAAAGAATTTTCGTAAACCAAGCCGTCTCATCATTCATCCTCCCTGTTTTTTGACTTCAAAAATGATGACGAACTACACACCCATATCGCGAATTAATCAATACCTGAAAAACCGTATTTTGGGGTGCGGATTTGGCTTACAGGGAGACCCGATTGGCTGAGGAGGGTTCCTCCTATTCAACGATGATCCGGCCGGCTGGGGCGGACAAGACCTCGCCGACGATGGCCGCTTCGGCCAGGCCGGCGGCGTGCAGACGGGCGAGACAGGCTTCCGCCTGGTCGGCAGACAGCGCGAAGAACAATCCGCCTGAGGTCTGCGGATCGAAGAGAATGTCGGATCTCCATTCCGGACAGGCTGGACTCAGATCCATCAGGGGCATCCGGAAATCTCGATTCCGGTAAAGGCCTTCGGGAAGGATGCCCATTTCGGCCAGTTCCCGGATTTCCGGGAAAAAGGGAACCCGGTCGGAAAAAATCCGGATGCCGATGTCCTGCCCCTCGATCATTTCCGCGAGGTGGCCGAGGAGTCCGAAGCCGGTGATATCCGTGCAGGCGTGAACGGCCGGGGTTGCCTGGATGATTTCAGCGGCCTTTTTGTTCAGCGCCGCCATGGAGGCGATGGATCGAGCAATCAGGGCTTCCGAGGCGATTCCGGCTTTTATGGCCGTACCGGCGATCCCGGTCCCCAGGGGTTTGGTGAGGATGAGGCGGTCTCCGGGGCGGGATCCGGTATTGAGCAGGACCTTATCCGGATGGACGGTCCCCGTTACGGAAAGGCCGTATTTGAGCTCCTTGTCCTCCACGCTGTGGCCGCCCACCAGCACGACCCCCGCTTCCCGCATCTTGTCCAGACCGCCGAGGAGGATCTGGCGGAGGATGGAGATGTCCATGGTTCTGATCGGGAAGCAGACGATATTCATGGCGGTCAGCGGCAGGCCGCCCATGGCGTACACGTCGCTCAGGGAGTTGGACACGGCAACCTGGCCGAAGGTGTAGGGATCATCCACGATGGGCGTGAAGAAATCCAGGGTCTGAATGAGGGCAAGGTCATCCCGTAATTTGTATACACCGGCATCTTCACCGTGCTCCATTCCCACAATCAGGTTGGGATCAGAGATCAGGGGAAGATCGCACAACGCTTCACTCAGGTCTCCCGGACCTAATTTGCAGGCTCAACCGGCTCCCGAGACGGTTGTGGTCAGTCGGGGCTTCTTGGGATCCTCCATGAACCATATCTCCAATCTTGAATTTTTTTAAAATCAAGTCCTTGTTTGCCGGTTCCTGCCGGCCGCTGCTCAGGGGAATGCGGCCAGACAGGTATACAAACAGGTCTTGACGGCACGAATATAGAAGAAAGGCGCAAAGATGTCAAATTCATCGAGAGACAACAACAGAATTGATTATTCCTATCCGTTATGATAACAGGGCTATCTATGGCATACAATCCTTTTCGGAACATCACATTTCAACAGCTTGAAACCCTGGTCGCCCTCGTCGGAGAGCGGAGCTTCAGCCGGGCTTCACGCAAGGTCTGTCTCACCCAGCCCACCCTGACCAAACACGTCAAAAACATGGAAGAGGATCTGAACGTCCGCCTGGTAAACCGCGAGCGAGCGGGGATTTCCCTGACTCCCGAAGGGAAGGTCCTTTACGATTATGCCCGGAAAGTGCTCCATCTGCGGGAAGAGGCGGGTGAGCGGCTGATCCGGATACAGGATCGCGCTTCGGGAGTGATCGACATTCAGGCAAGTACGATTCCTGCGACCTATCTTCTTCCTTACGTTCTCGGGAGCTTCCATAAAGACCATCCGGAAATCCGGGTTCATGTCCAGACGGCCGACAGCGATGAGTCTCTGGATGCGATCCTGAATGCGGCCTCGGAAATCGGCATCATCGGGAAAAGTCCCCAGAATCCTAAGCTCCACGTGGAAACTCTCTGGGAGGACCGTTTGGTTCTCGCGGTGCCCAGGGGGCATCGTTTCGCCGGCAGGAGGACCGTGTCCTGGAGCGAGCTGGCCGAGGAGCCCTTTGTTGTCCGGGAAAAAGGATCCGGGACCCGGGAGGTCTTCGAGAATTATCTTCGGAATGTTGTCGGCTGGACTCTGTCCCGTCTGCGGATCGTCGTGGAGCTGGGGAGCTCGGAGGCTGTAAAGGAGGCCGTTCTTGCAGGTCTTGGAATCTCGATGATTTCCGTCCATGCCGTCGACCGTGAGCTTCGTTCCGGTATCCTGTGTGAAGTTCCTGTGGAAGACTGCCGCATTGAGCGTTCTTTTTATTTGATTTATCGCAGACAGCTTGCTTTAATGCGCCACCATCAGATCTTTCTCGATTTTATACGGAGCCATCCCATAAACCGGTAACAGCCCTTGAAGGACATCATGAGAGAAAAAATCCTTTATTACAGTACGAACCGTTATCTTGCCGCCGTAGAAGGCAGAAAGCCCGCGGAACCCGTTTCCTTCCGGGAAGCCCTCCTCCTGGGGCAGGCCCCCGATGAGGGGCTCTATATGCCCGAAACGATTCCCCGGTTATCCCTGAAAGATATCCATCATCTGAAAGGCCGGCCCTACACGGCGGCCGCTCTGCTGGTGGCGGAGGCCTATCTCGGGGCGGATATGCCCCCGGAAACCCTGGCCGCGGTGATCGAGTCGTCCTACAATTACGACGTTCCCCTGGAGAACGTTGTGGATCGCCTGTACGTCCTTCGTCTCGACCGGGGGCCTACGGCGTCGTTCAAGGATTTTGCGGCCCGGATGATGGCCCGCCTGATGAGCCATTTCCGCGACCCGGGGATGCGCCTGAATGTCCTGGTGGCCACGTCGGGGGATACGGGAAGTGCCGTGGGGGAAGCCTTCAAGGGCGTCGATGGGATTGATGTCTATATCCTCTACCCCCGGGATGAGGTAAGCGGACGGCAGAAAAAGCAGCTGGATACGATCGGCGGCAATGTGTGTACGCTGTCCGTGGACGGAAAGTTCGATGACTGCCAGAATCTCGTCAAACAGGCCTTCGCCGATCCGGCCTTGGCCGGCTTGAATCTGACCTCCGCCAATTCAATCAATTTCGGCCGGATTCTTCCCCAGATGATTTATTACGTCTATGCCTATGCCCAGCTTTCCGAGCCTGGAGACGAGATCGTCTTTTCCGTGCCCTCGGGAAACTTCGGGGATGCCCTGGGATGCGAATATGCCAGGCGGATGGGGCTGCCCCTTCGCAGATTGGTGATGCCCACCAACGAAAACGACGAGTTCCCCCGCTTTCTGGAAACCGGAGTGTACGGGAAGATATCTCCTTCCCGCGCCTGTCTTTCCAACGCTATGAATGTCGGCCACCCGAGCAATCTGGCCCGGTTCTTCGAATTGTACGGAGGGACGGTCGATCGGACGGGCTTTGTGCACCGGGTGCCGGACCTGGAAACCATGAGGAGGAACATCTTCTCCGTGGCCGTTTCAGATGAGGAAACCCGGCAGACGATCCGCCGGGCTTATGAGCGATACGGGCTCCTTCTGGAGCCTCACGGTGCCGTGGGCTGGTACGGGCTTGAACGCTACCTGGAGCAGGCGGGACAGAAGCCGCTTTGCGTCTGCCTGGAAACGGCCCATCCGGCGAAGTTTCCTGAAGAGATCGAATCGCTGTTGAACATCAGTCCCGAATTGCCGGTCAGCATGCGGGATCTTGATCATCGGTCGGGCGAACCTCTGCCCATGGCCGCCGACTATGAGATCTTCCGCCGGTTTCTGCAGACGACGTTGAAGGCCACGGATTAGGATTCATCCGGCATTGCTGGGGATGACAGCTCACGGGGGCAGACCGGCAGGGGGCGATCCCGCCTTGTCGCGGCATTCTCAAGGAGGCGGGAACGAAGCCGCTCCGATCATTTGAAGCAAAGCCGTCCGGGAACAAAGGTCATTTTGGCGGCTGGTACATGGGCCGGCTTATCGTAGGTTTAAACTCCGATTTATCCGAGCTGCATAACGGGCACACCCAGTCCTCGGGCAGATCTTCGAAGGCGGTGCCTGCCGGGATGCCGCCTATGCGGTCCCCGTTTTTCGGATCATAGATGTAACCGCAGACTGCGCACTTGTATTGCTGCTTTTGTTTATCCATGTTATCTATCCTCCCGTTCCAGCAGTATTCCGGCAAGCATACCGTTTCTGTGATATCAGGAAACGCCGTATTGGAGAAGCGCCCGGGAGCAGCTTTCGGGAATGAGCCTGGGATAACCGTAATATCCCAGCCTCCCGCCATTATCCCCGTGGAAATCGCTTCCTCCCGTCACAAGCAGATGATGCCGCTTTGCGAGTTCCCCAAAGAGCTTGACATCCTGCTTGTCGTGCATGGTGGCATAAACCTCGATGCCGGCAATTCCCTGATCGGTCAATTCCTGGGTAATGTGCTCGTATTCCCTGTAGTCCCTGCACCTGAGAGACTTAGGATGGGCCAGGACCGGAAGGCCTCCGGCGCTCCGGATGAGACCGATGGCCGATTCCGGTGAGAGCTTTTCCTTGGAGACATACCCTGGAGCGCCCTTGTCAAGATAGGTGCGCAGGGCGGAATGGATATCGGAAGCGTAGCCCTTTTTTATGAGGGCGCGCGCTACATGGGGCTTGCCGGGCGCGGCTCCGTTGGATTCATGGCACACATCCTCGCGGGTTAACTGGACCCCGGCGCGATTCAGCCGTTCAACGATTTTCAGGACCCTCTCTTCGCGGATGCTCTTCAGCTGCGCCAGCTTATCCCGAAAATCCTCGTCATGATGCCGGATCCCATATCCCAGAAGATGAAATTCCCCTGTGGGATAGGAAACGGATAACTCGATAGCCGGAAGAAAGTTTATCCCCTCTTGCCGTGCCTCCCGGGCCGCCTCGTCAAGACCGTCGGCCGTATCATGATCTGCAATGGCGATGACGGTAACACCCTCTTTTGCAGCCATCCTGATGAGATCGGTCGGGGTCATCAAACCGTCCGAGGCTGTGGTGTGGCAGTGAAGGTCTACCATGATGCAATCCTGTTCCCCTCGCTCATTTAAGGCAGGTCAATCTTCGGTTGCTCGGCTTTCCTGTACAGGAGAATGGTCCTTCCCAGGATCTGGGCAATTTCAGCATTGAGAGTCAACGCCATCTGTTCGGCCGCCTCCCGGCGGTCTGAAAGGCTGCTCTCCAGGAGCTTCACCTTGATCAATTCATGATGCGCCAGGGCCGAATCGGTTTCCCGAAGGACGGATTCGGTGAGTTCACCCTTGCCGATCAGCACAACGGGTTTCAGATCATGTCCCATTCCGCGAAGAAATCTCTTCTGCTTACCTGTCAGCATGCAATCTCCAAAATAGGGATGACTTCCAGTGGTGACGAAGAAGGCATCACCTATCCAACTCCTTCATCCCTTTCACGATTACGGCTCTATTTTTGCGTTCGGGTCCTTTGACCATTCCTGCATGGAGCCGTCGTAATTTTTTACATTTGTGTACCCGAGAACTTCATGCAGAATGAACCACCAGGTACTCGCTACCCTTCCCGTATCGCAGTAGACGATGATCCCCCGTGACAAATCGCCGCCCACGACCCCGGATGCCATATTCTTCAACTGATCCTTGGTTTTCAGCGTATAACAGCATGTTTCAAGGTGCTCACCCGGCGGATACTTATCAAACACCTGTGCGGTGGGAAGATTGACCGCCCCTGCGATTCTGCCCGCCTTGGCAACAAAGGGAAGCTTGTTTTTGCCGCTGAAAAATTCCGGCTCCCGGACATCTACAATCAAGGCCTTTCCCAGTTGACTCGTGACGTAGTCTTTATCGGCTAAAAGATTCTTGTTGAATTTTCCCTGGTAAGGCTTAGCCTTTGGTTTTACGATATCCGTTGAGATGGCCCGTTTTTCCCTCATCATCCACTTGGTATATCCCCCATTGAGGATGCCGACGGTCTTGACCCCGGCATATTTCAGAGTCCATGCCACCCGGGATGTGTTGACGCGGTCAGGGCCCGATTCCGTCGTCCCGGCAACGACAACGATCGAATCAGGACCGATGCCCGCGGAACTCAATAGGTCGACAAGTTCATCGTCCTCGGGGAGCTGATTGTCAAAATCGCCCTTTTTGATGGCCCACGTCCCATAGAAGAGACTGATGGCCCCGGGGATGTGGCCTGTCCGATAGTCTTCAACTTTCCGGATATCCACGATGATCAATTTTGGATTGTCAAGATTCTGGTGGAGCCAATCGGTGGAAACAATCGGCGAAAACCCTTCGGCAACCACTGTCAGGGGCAATAAAAAGAACACGATCAAGAGAAGAGCATACATATTGATTTTTTTCATATTGTCTCCTTTCTGCTGATTGGGAGTCGGTCGGCACGAGAATCCGCTTTTCATCTGCGAACGTTCTCCATGCGCTCATCCTTGGTTCGATATGCCTGTGATGATTTCTCCTTTTGCTCGTCATGGTTGAACAGTTATTGAGGAAAGGTTGGTTTGCCGGATTGCCCCACCTCCTTTCATCCTCGAAGCAAAGGTTACCGGGAAATGGCTTTCGGAGTGGAAATCAATCCCTCGTTTGCCTTGGCGCCTCCCTTAAGGAGGGTTTCCCGCGTCAGGAATCCGGTCCTGTCCTTGTGACAGGAATCGCAGGATCGGGTCCGGTCCGTGCGTTTCCTGATGTTGTGGGCAGGGGTGTCCCAGTAATTCGGAAGATTGTCGTAATGGGCCATGCGAATACCTGCCTTCGCAAAGGAATCACGGACGGTGGGAATGACGCGGAGCGTCGTGACCTCATTCCTGTTCCGTGGGTTTTTCCCGAGGATGAATCCAGGTTCGGACTTGGCGCCCGTCCCTTCATGACAGTTGTAGCAATTCCGGTACTGGCCGCCCGAGTGGCAGCCATAGCAGCTCACCTTGCCGAGGTGAACGTTGTGGGCCATCGTCGTCATGGGTTTCTCCGACGTGATGGTTTTGTGGCAGTTCGTGCAAGAGGGGCGGTCCTTCACCTCCTGCTTGGTCATATACTTCTGTCCGTCGCCGTGGAGTTCCTGCTTGTTGTGGCAGTCAAGGCACATCATCCCCTTCTGGTAGTGGACGTCTGTCGTTCCGCCGTATTCACCCGTGTATTCCGGGTAAACGCGCCCCCCGTGACAGAAGGCGCAGGTCTTTGCTTCGTCCTTTTTGACGAATTTGTGGCCCTGGATGAGGCCCATGCTGATTCCGGAAACAGGCGGTGACTTCACGTGACAATCGCCGCAGGAGGCATGGCAGCTCCGGCAGGATTGTTCAAAAACCTTCTTGTCAAAGTTTTTCAGCTCCTCCTTGGAAAAGCGGCCCATGACACCCTGCCTCTGGCCGATTGTTGTATAATGCAGGGATTTTCCATAGGTGTCCGCGGTCTTTCCGTGGCAGCGGCCGCAGGTTTTGAGATTGTCCGACGGCCGGCATACCAGCCCCTTATGGGCCGACTCCTTCTTTGTGCTTGTCTTGTCGCCCTTGTGGCAGATGTCGCATCCCTGGGAGAAATGGGGATCTTTGGCTAAAAGTGCGGAGTCGACGAGATAGCCCTTGTAATAATCTTCCGCCTTCACGGGCGGAGGGGCGCCTGCTCACCCCTCGCCTTCACTGTGAAGGGTGGGCATCCTGACCAGGGACTTCATCTTTTGATCGTCCGTGTGGCAGGAGATGCATTGATCGGCAGGTGGATCTGCTCCAACCCATACCGGCAGAAGAAAAAGGAGAAAAGGCAGCAACAAAAGGAAAAAGCGCTTCGTTTTCATAACGTCCTCAACATTCTGTGGCTGAGGCCACTCAATTAAAAGGAATCGAAAATGATCCGGTCCGTCTTACGCGAAAGCTTGCTCTGAAGTGGCTGTCCCTGACCTAGGAGCTTTTATCCATTCTCGGATAGTATGGGAAGTTTACCACAACATTTCTTTTCATCAATCTTTATTTAAACGCAGAAAGGCCTTGAGCCCTGAAAAGGAAATTGAGGGAGGCGGCGCTCAAATCCGGTCATTTTACGCCGACGAGCCGCATCAGGAAGAGAACCAGGCTCAGGATGGTGAGTCCCGCTGTGAAGACGATCCCTATGATGCAGGCCATCGTGCGCGCCAGGTGAGGCCTTGTAAAGACCATCCGGTGCTCGGGGTCTGAGGGGTTTTCCCCCTTGAGGCCCAGGATCTCAAAGGTGTATCGACCCGGAAAGGCAATGTCGAAGACCCTCAGTTCCCGGGTCGCTTTTTTGAATCCCGAGGTGGTCGTCCGCAAAAAGGCCCTGCGGCTCTTCACCGCCATTCCATCAGGTCCCGTGAGTTCGTATTTCAACGCTGCAAAACGCCTGCTGAGGATGGGGCCTTCCATGCAGAGGACAACCCTGCCCGACTCGGAAAAATTGATCTCCTGGCGATCGCGGAGGGGGACACTGATCAGCCGCGACTCTGCCTCAATCCGGATCACACCGATGATGCATTTTACGAGCAGGATGACAGAGAAGAGAAATACCGGGACGGATATCCAGATGCCGTACTTGTAGATAAAAGAAAGAAATTCCATGTCTATCTCCCTTTAAGCGTTTTTTGCTGAGCATTGTAGCCGCCATTTCCTGCCATTCTATGCCTGGTGAGCCCTTATGACCGATTTTAGGAAGTGACGTTCAATTTCGTATGGTTTGTCATGACACAGAAGATCGTTGTGTCCCATGGTGACAAAGGGCAATAAGCGGTTTCTTCTTCAGGGAATACCGGCGCTCATTCTGCTGACCAGCACCATTGGTTTTCCCAATGTTGCGGCGGCAATTTCCTGGGTCGATAACATGTTGGGGGAATAACGTACAGTCCATAGCGGTCTGTGCTTTCAGGCAAACACATTTCGAGTGAAGTATAGCTTCTCAGGTAGAATCATCGGATCCCTCCTGCACCACCAGAAGTTCTTCCTTCTCCATCATTTTCCAGGGAAGATCCTCCATGATAGGCTGGGAGCAAACAATGCAGGAACTCTCCGAGGAGGCCTTGAAGAGAGAATAGTAATCCGGTTCCCTGGCGTAATCGCGGTAGGCGAACAGGCGTTTCCCATCGCTGAAGAGGCAGTTGAGAGCGGAGAAGGTATAATCCCGCCTGATCAGGGAAACGCTGTTCATAAAGGCCCTGGCCAGGTCAAAAGACGGATCGCTCATGACATGCAGGAAGAAGACTTCCGTATCGAGGGCATCCTCTCCGAGGCCTGGAACGGTTATGCCGGGAATCAGCCCCTGGTAATTGTAGATTGTGCCGTTATGGGCAAAAACCGTGTTTTTGTAGTGGAAGGGATGGGCATGCCGGGACGTGGAGGTGTCGTTCCAGGCGGACTTGCGCAGATGGAGGATCAAAACAGGACATTCCCCGGCTCTTCGGAGAGGGCTCGTGATCTTGTCCGTCTCTTCCAGGACATTCCCGCCGCTTTTGCGGACTTTCCATACACCGTTGAGATAGAAGGCCATTCCCCATCCATCGCCGTGTCCGGGAGGATCGCCGGCCATTACGTGACCGGTTCGGGCGAGATCGCAGAAATGGTTGACGATCTGTCGATGCTTTACGAAGTTGAAATTCGTGATGCCCAGCAGCCTGCACATTTCAGAAAAGGCACCTCACCACGAAAACGGCGGTAACGATTCCGATCAGGTCGGCGACCAGGCACACCGGCACGAGATAGCGGGTTTTCCGGATGCTCACCGCGCCAAGATAAACGGCAAGGACATAAAAGGTGGTTTCCGCACTTCCCATGATCACGGCGGTCATCCGCGTTGCAGCCGAGTCCGGCCCCGTCGTTTTGACGATGTCGGTAAACAGGGCTGTCGAGGCGCTTCCGGAGAGCGGCTTGACGATCGACATGGAGATGACTTCGACGGGGATATCCAGGAAGGAAAAGGCGCTGTAAAAGAGATTCCGGAGGCAGTCGAAGGCGCCCGACGCCTGGAAGCCTTTTATGGCCACAAAGATTGCCAGCAGATAGGGGAAGATGTTCAGAATGATTCCCGGCCCTTCTTTCGCGCCGGCAACAAAGGAATCGTAAACCCGGACCTTCTTCAACGTTCCATAGAGGACCGTAAAAAGGAGAAAGAGCGGGATGATGAGGAGGGAGATCGTGTTGAGCTGCCGGATCATTTGAGGATCTTCCTGAACGTGAAGAGAATGAAGAGCGCTGCAACGGCCGAAATGGCGGTGGCAATCAGGACCGGCAGAACGATCTCCGCCGGATTATGGGCGCCATAGGCTGCGAGAATCCCGATGACCGAAAAGGGGATCAACTGGATGCTGGCCGTATTGAGGACGATGAAGATCATCATCTCGAAGGTGATGGTTCCCTTGTCTTTGTTGAGGGTGTCCAGTTCCTGCATGGCTTTGATTCCCAGGGGAGTGGCGGCATTGCCGAGGCCGAAAAGGTTTGCCAGGATGTTGAGCGTAATGGCCGTAAGAGAAGGGTGATCGTCGGGGATGTTTCTGAACAGCCGGGAGAGAACCGGTCGGAATACATGGGCGATCCGGTAGATCAGCCCGGAGTCTTCGAGAATCCGTGTGATCCCCAGCCAGACCGAGACGATGCCCAGCAGGAACAGGGAGATCTCCACCGCCGATTTGGCGCCGTCGAAAACGGCCTGCGTGAAGGGCTCCAGGTTTCCGGTAAAAACGGCGAAGACGATACCGACGGAAAGCAGGATCAGCCAGATGACGTTCATGATCGAACTCCCGGCAGGGACATCTCCTGAATCCGGAGGCTCTTCCGATCCGTATTCAGCTCGACCAGGGCGCCGACGGGCAGAGAAATCTTGTTGTTCCCATGGCCGATATAGGGGCAGGAAACCACGGGGAATTTTATTTCCATCTGCGAGGCGATCATCCCGTACACCTGACTGCTTCTGATCCCGCGGAAATCGCCGAGGATGATCGCCCTGACATCCCGAAACTTGCCGGCAAGGATCCACTGGGTCAGGCAGCGATCGACCGAATGGCTCTTTTCATCCACATCTTCCAGGAAAAGAATCGTCTGCTCCGTATCGAGCTCCCAGTCCGTCTTTATCAGCGCGGTAAGGGTCATGAGATTGCCGCCCTTGAGAACACCCCTGGCCGTACCGGGTTGATAGACCGTTACCGGTGCGCCTTTGAAAAGGTTTCTCTCCGGGTAGCCGTTGACGGCGTTTATAAAGGACTTCAACGTAAAGGGTGACGGTGCGCCCAGGTTCTTAACCATCGGTGCATGAAGGGTGACCATTCCGGTCCGTTCAAAAATGGGGTTGATCAATGCGCTTAAGTCACTGAAACCGGCAAAGAATTTGGGATGGTCGCCAATGAGGTCGAAGTCGATCAAGGGCAGGGCCTTCATGGCTCCATAGCCGCCCCGCACAGCCAGGATCATTGCGATATCCGGGTCCGAAAAGGCCCGGTGGATCTGGTCCGCTTTCTCCTGCGGCGAGAGCGGAGTTGCAGGGAATTCCGGGTTGATGACGTTAAACCCCAGCTCGGCGAGCCGTCGAATCCCGCCGGTAAAATCGCGCCTCTTTTTGATCAGGCAGCTTGGCGTTATCAGAAAGACCTTTCTCACGGCGAGCCCCGTAATTTCATGCTCATGCCTCCCGGGAAGCCGCTCGGCCGACCGTTCGCAGGGATTCCTCGATTCCAAGGCAAAGCAGCCGTGACATCGCTTCCCGCGTCTCGACCGTGGCGGATCCGAGGTGGGGAAGAAGGACCGTTCTCGGCGCGGCAAGCCACCCGGGATTCAGCGTTGGCTCATTGTCGAAAACATCCAGACCGATCCCTCCCAGCCGTCCCTCGTCAAGCAGGTCCATGGCTGCCTGTTCGTCGAAGATTCCGCCCCGGGCCGTATTGATGAGAAAGGCTCCCCGGGGCAGAAGGGCGAGCCGTTCGCGGCCCAGCAGGCCCCTGGTCGTATCCGTCAGCGGGCAGTGGAGGGACAGCACGTCGCTCTGCGGCAGCAGCTCATCCAGGGGCAGGCGTTCGGCGATCTCCACGCCGAAATCCACCGGGGGCTGGTTTCCTTCCCGGTCCCAGAAAAAGACCGTCATCCCGATGGCCCAGGCCCGTCGGGCAAAGGCCCGGCCGATCGGGCCGGATCCCAGAATCCCGCAGGTTTTTCCCGAGAGGCCGGTTCCCAGGAGCAGGTCGGTCGCCCACCCCTTCCACTGGCCGGAGCGCACCAGGGCCTCGCCTTCGCTGACGCGCCGGGTCAGGGAGAGCAGAAGCGTCAGGGCCAGATCGGCTGTGGCATCCGTCAACACGCCGGGTGTATTGACGATGCGAATGCCCCGCTGCCGGCAATAGGCGACGGGGAGATGGTTGATGCCTACGGAATAGGTGCCGATGACCTTCAGGTTCGGGCAGCGTTCCAGATCCTCTTCCGTCAGGGGCTCTGAGAGCAGAACGACGAGGGCCTCCGCACTGGCGAGTCCGGCCGTCCATTCCGGAGACCGGAAGGGGGTGACGCACAGCTCGGGAAAGCGGAGCCCCAGATGTTCAATGTATGGGCCCACCAGGGAGGATGTGGCTAGAATGCGGATGCTCATTTCTTGAACAATGCCTCCAGAAGTTTGAACGTCGCTGAATAGATTTCAGGATCCTTGCCCGCCCGCGGCCCGGCGACATTCAACACGCCTATGGAATGTTCGTCGATCCAGGCGCGCACGAAGACGGCCGCCTCGGCGGGAGGCACCTTGTCCAGATCGATATGCAGACAGGGCTTGCCATGTTGCTCGGCATAGAATTCCGTCACGGCGGAGCCACCCGTCAGGATTCCATGGGACACGATCAGCGTTCCGTCGGAATCCAGGACATTCTTTTCCGTCCTTTGCGAATAGTCGCTGGTCGGCATCTCCTGGAGCCTGTAGGCCTCGGGAACGGTTCCATCCTCCGATTTTCTGCCCTTGGGGACCCAGCCGCTGTAGGGAATGGAATATTGAATGGCGTAATCGAGAGCGGCTCGGTCCGCGCCCGTCTGGCCGCCTGAAATGATTTTAGAGATCATAACCCCCCGCGTAATTTTACAAATCGGCTGCAGCGGATCCGGTGATCCGCCGAACCGCTCCTGATCATCCTGTGCCCTTTTTGATGAAGGTCTCCTTCTGGAGTTCGTCGAAGGCACTCCGGAGCTCTTCCTGGGTATTCATCACGATGGGGCCGCGCCAGGCAATGGGCTCTCCGATGGGCTTTCCGGAAACCAGGAGAAACCGGATCCCTTCATCCTCTGCCGATACCGCGATTTCCTCGCCGTCTTCAAAGAGGGCCAGCGTCCCGTTTCCCAGATAGGGCGGCACCTCCAGATCATAATCGTTGCGCCCCTCCGACTCGTAAGAAAAAGGCTTCTTCTCGCCGCAGAAATATCCCTTTCCGTCAATGACATAGGCGAAAACGGTGTGTCCGGTCTTTGTGGGGTGGACATAGGCGGTCTGTGCCGGCAGGGTGACATCGATGTATTCGGGTTCGATGACAATATCGGAAACAGGCCCGGTCACGCCTTCGACGGTTCCGCAGATCACCGCGATGCGTATGCCGTTGTCCAGCCGGAGGATGGGAATCTGGTCCGACCGGATCTCCTGGTAATGCGGGTCCATCATCTTGTGGGCGGCCGGAAGATTCGCCCAGAGCTGGAAACCTTCCAGGACGCCGTTGGGATCGCCCTTCGGCATTTCCTGGTGGATGATTCCGCTGCCGGCGGTCATCCATTGCACGTCCCCCGAGGAAATCCTGCCTGAATTCCCCATGCTGTCCCCATGTTCGACAGCCCCCGTCAAGACATAGGTGATTGTCTCAATGCCGCGATGGGGATGCCATGGAAAACCGCTCAGATAATCGTCGGGATTGTTTGAACGGAAGTCGTCAAGGAGCAGAAAGGGATCGAACAGGGGAATTTCCCGATGCCCGAAAACCTGCATCAGATGAACGTCCGCCCCCTGAATAATGGGCCTGCTCTTGAAAACCTTGCGAATTTTCCTGGAAATTGTCATGATGACTGCTCCCTTTCCGATGCCCGTGGACCGTTTCAGGGTATCTTAACACGATTGCCTGGATTTTCAATGAATGGAATCATCACGGCACAGCCCACGCAGAAGCATGGGTTTCACGCGCTTGTCCGGTATTCTAAGATTTTAGAAGGGGATTTTGCCGCTTTTCAGCCCTTTGTGTAAGCCCTGCAGGCAAGAGCGCGAAATTTGGTTCATCCGGCTGAAGCGTACTTCTCTGATTTCTTGCTTCCTCCTGCCATGCATCATTTCATTCATCAGATAGTAAAATAACTCGATGGTATCCCTTGACGCGACTTAGAAACAGGTGATATCTGGTAATCTCATATGAGATTAACCGGCAAGAAGGTTTATAGATGTCAGTCCCTGATTAAGAAGATCAGCTTAATATCCTTGGCAGGCTTTCTCCTTGTCATTGTCGCAGGCGCCTTCTCCTACAATGACAAGTCCTTGCTGTTTTACGTCCTGGAGATTGACGCTTTTGCCCGTGCAGGCGGCAGCAAGTCCTTCTGTAGCCGGGGCTCACACTCCTACTCGTCGCCAAGTTCACAATCGAAAAGCACTACCAGATCGTCACGGCAGGTGACGACTGCCACGAGCCCGTCTCCTGGCGGGCAGCAAAACAGAACCAGTCAGGTTCGACGAATACTGGACCTTCACCCGTCCTGTGGGGAATTATCCCTGGCAGTTATCAGCAATCAACCAACACGAATAATCGCCAAAAGCGGCTGATCACCTCTCCG
>Ga0209510_1001912_pt1 | contig 22313 bp, 20 predicted proteins | sample BiotimSIPDNA_FD_185749 | JGI IMG/M metagenome (GOLD analysis project Ga0209510, IMG submission 185749) | Anaerobic biogas reactor microbial communites from Washington, USA - Biogas_R1 time_0 SIP DNA (SPAdes) (version 2) | ecosystem: Engineered > Bioreactor > Anaerobic > Unclassified | place...
CCCCATCGCCGCCGGAACTGCCGCCGCTGCCGCCGCCAGAACAGGACCCGGCCGAGCCGCCCCCCACCCCCGAACTCGAACCGACAGTTCTGACGACCCCACCAGACAACGCCACCGCCGCCAAGCAGGAAGCCCCCCCGCCACCGCCCCTGACCCTGCAACTGGCCACGCAAACCCTGACCACCCTAGCCGGCCACCTGAGTACGAATCCACTCTGGATGACATGGCTCAAGCAGTCGGACATCATCGTCCGCTTCGTGCGCATGTTGGACGACATCAGCCAGGGCGACCGACCGCTCGGCGCCGCTGACTTCCTCCGCTCCAAACAGGCTTTCTCGGCAGTCCGCGCCAAGGACGGCGACGCCTGGGTCATTGCGCCGGCCGCAGCCGCCCGCTATGACTTCGCCATAGATGTCTTCTGCTCCTTGGACCCCGACGCCGTTGCCAAGCTCTATCCGCGCCTGGAGCCGGCCCTGCAGGAAGCCCTGAACAAACTCGGCTACCGCGGCCGCCAGTTCCGGGAACTTCTCACCTCCGCTTGCACCGTCATCCTCAGCACCCCCGTCGTCAAAGACGACGCCCGCCTAGTCGCCATAGACAGGGACGGCACGTTCTGCCAATGGCAGAATCCTGAGCTGGAAGCCCTCAACGACGCCCAGAAGCTCTTCCTGCGCCTCGGAGAACGCAACACCACCCGCATCCGCACCCACCTCCAAACCCTGGCCCAAGCATTGGACTTATACGCCGACGAATGATAAAACCAAGCTGGCGGCGGCCACGTTTGCAGCCGACGGCAAAATGGTAATCGGTCACCGATTGATAACGAAGCCACAGCACGACTCCACCCTCTGCATCTTCGTTGGCATAGCCGTACGTACAGTCGTTCGTTGACGACTGCCTCTGGCGGGTCAGGCTGTGGGACTGTGTGCCATGCACATCGGGCTTGTCGGTGACAGCCCCTTGCGTCACGCTCAGGTGCTGTTTCCCGTCTTGAGCTTGCGTTCGTGCCTGGGGTCTGTCGGCGGCAAGGCGTCCGCAACATTGAACTTTGGGTCGGCGGCGAGCCTGTTCAGCGTCTCCAGCAACCAGTCGAAGGGGTTCTTTCCCCTGAGCATCACCGTCCGGAGGACGGTCATGATGATTTCCCTGTTTTCCGCGCCCTTGTCGCTCTGGCTTCCGAAGCTGAGCTTCCTGGCGATGACGGTGGGCCTGAGGGCTCGTTCCGCCGCATTGTTCTCGCAGCGCACGTTCCGGTCCCGCACCCAGTGGAACAGCGAGTCCCAGTTGTCGCGCCAGATGTTCTGGTAGGTGCGCAGTTCACAGTCCCTCGCCTCGGCCCAGACTGCCGCGCGGATTTTCTCCTGCAGGCTGGCGGCTTCCCTGAAATACTCGTCATCACTGCGTTCCGTGTCTGCGCACAGTCTCATGCTCCTGATCAGAAGGAGTCGGAACACGCGGTAGAAGTCCGCGACTTCCTGTATTCCCGTCGACCTGGCCAGCAACTTGTCGAGATCGCGCTTCAGATGCTCGAAGCAGAGCTGCCGCTTGACGTCAACCGGGGAATATCCTCCGTATCTGTCGGTCCCCAGGAGCATGGTCTCCGCATATTTCCCGTTTTCCTCGACCAGCGTCCGATCCGCCGTTTCAGGAAGGCAGTACTTCCCTTCACGGTAGCCGAACAGGCCGGCGGGAACCACGGAGCCGCGCGTGAACGCGAACAGGTAAAGCACCACATTGGGATTGGTGAACACCCAGGCATACGCCCTGTTGCCGTCGTTCCACCAGCCCGTCTCGTCGGCGTTCAGGAATTTCTGCCTGATGGCGTCCTGCCTGATCACCTCATGCGCCGGACGAAGCCGGTCGGCGAGGAAGCGCGTCAGGCCAAAGAGCGTGCCTGTCCCGATGCCAAGCATGGCGGCCGTCCCCCTGGCCGTACGCCCGCGGACGAAGACTTCGACGGCCGCCGTGGCCAGGAAGGAGTTCGAGAGCGACATTCTTGGCAGGACGTCGCCTGGATGGGCATAGAGCCGCTTCCCGCAGCCCCGGCACTGGAACACGTCCTGCATGACCACCACATGCTCGGTCCTGGCGGGGATGAAGCGGTCGTACTCGCGCCTGCGCTCGCCGACCTTTACCAAGTCGCTGGCGTCGCAACACACGTCGTGGGGCGGGAGCGTCGAACAGCTTTCCAGCCTTGGGGCGGAGCCGCTGGGCGGCCTCCGCCTCCCGTGCCCTGCGTGCCCATGCCGCGCACCTCCCCGTTTCGCGCGGTTGCCCTCGTCGGCGTTTCCCTTGAAGTCGCGGTTTGAGGCCGGGGAGCCGCCGATGCCGAACAGGCTCTCCTTGCCGTCCCGAATGTTGAGCCTCCTCTTCAGGTCGCTGTTTTCGCGCACGACGGCCGCATACTGCTCGGAAAGGGAATAGTACCTCTCCTGCCAGAACTCGCCGGCGCTTTTCACCTCCTCCAGGCTGGCGGCCGAGCTGCCGCGCCCCAGCGTGAGGGCGTCGAGCCGGCGCCTTGCCTCGTCGCGTTCGGACATGAGAAGCGACGCGTCGCGCCTCATGGTGTCGACAACCTGCAAAAGGCCGGAGATTTTCTCCTCCTTCGCCTCGTTCTCCCGGCGCGACAGCTCAAGAAGCCTTTCGGCCTCGGCGAGACGCGCGCGGAGCGCCTCCTCGCCGGTGGGCTCGGTGTGCCCGGTCCCCCAGTAGAAGGACGGTGACTTTTTCCGGCGCGGCGACGTCATTTCCGGGCTTCCCTGGCGCTGGCATGGGAACGCTTGACCCCCCGCCCCGGAGCCTTGGCCCTGAACAGCTGCAAGTTGATGTCGGACACCCGGTCGAGGATCGCCAGGACTTGGTTGTACGCATCAACCGCAGCCACGGCCTCCCCCTCCAGCGACTTCGGGACATACTGCTGGCGCTGCCGCCCTTCATACACGACGCCCAGGCACATCACCGGGCCATGCTTCTCTCCGGAGTGGCATTTGCATCCCGGGCGCGAGCAGACCAGATGGCGTGAAAAGTACGAGCCGTGCATCAGGTTGCCGAGACTCGGGATCCGGGCCAGCAGCGCCTCCTTCTCCCTTCGGAGTTCGTCCAGTTCAGATTGACTTCCCATCGGCCGCCCCTTTCTTCTGCGGTGGGTTACTTGGCTGCAGGGCACTCCCCTGCGGCACGAAGCTTAATATCATATATAAATTATGATATGCAAGCCGGGAACACGAAAAAAAGCAAAAAAAATAAAAAAACTGTCAGGCACAAAAAAAGACCCCGGATGCGGCTGGGCTTCCGGGGATCTGCAATGAGATAAGACGAAGAGTGGCGCGTTGCTCTATGGCTCAATTATCAATCGGTGACCGATTACCCACCACAACTGTTTTGCAACCGCTATGGCATGACTTCTCAGCTATGACTATTAAATTACTACAGGTTTGCAAAGATACAAATGCCAAAAACAACTTTTTTTTCACTTTTTTTAAAAAAATACAACCTTTCAGTTTCACGGCTCGGCCAAGCAGCCTTGACGACGACCTGGCGAAAAATCATAATAAACGCAATACCAATTAGATAAGCAATATTTTTTCGGGCTTTTTCGCATTACCTAAAATCCGAACTAGCGCAAGCTTGTGACACATCAAAATGTTTTTTTCGCAACTAATCAGCAACGTTCCCTTAACCTGCCTTTAACATCACAACTGCCTTTTCCCCCAAGGAGACCCCTGCCATGTCCATCCACCACCTCGCCCCCAGTGCAGACGGACGCCTGATCCAGGCTGCCATTGACCAGGCCAGCGCAGCTGGCGGCGGCGTCGTCAGCCTGCAACCCGGCATTCATGCAACGGGAACGCTCTATTTGAAAAGCAATGTCGAGCTGCACTTGTGCAGCGGCGCCAGGCTCCAGGGCTTTGACCGCCCAGAGTTCTACGACGACTTCACCGACCCGGGCTTTGACGCTGTCTCGCCGGAAAAAAGCCGCAAGTGCCTGCTGGCGGCAAAGCATGCCGAGAACATCGCGGTCACCGGCATGGGCGAAATCAACGGCGCTGGCCCGGCCTTCTACGACACCAACGTGCCTCCCGGCGCCTTCTACGCCAAGCCGCCCCACCCGCGGCCACGCATGGTGCAATTCTACAACTGCAAGAACGTGCGCTTCGAGGGCGTGTCCTTCGTCGATTCGCCTGGCTGGACCTTCTGGCTCTTAGGCTGCGAAGACGTCTATATCTCGCGCATCCGCGTCCACGGCTGCCAACAGATGATCAACAACGACGGCATTGACATTGACGACTGCCGGCGCGTGACCGTCAGCGACTGCCACATCACCACTGGCGATGACTGCATCATCCTGCGCGCCATCCGCCGCGGGCCAGACCACCGTGCGCTCTGCGAAGACGTGACCGTCACCAACTGCATCCTCAACAGCCGCTGCCAAGGCATCCGCATCGGCTGCCCGAGCGACGACACCATCCGCAACGCGACCTTCAGCAACATCGTCATCCACGGCGCTGGCAACGGCATCAACATCAACAACCCGATCCGCTACCTGCGCACTGGCGACACCGGCTTCCTGCACCTCTCCAACCTGGTGTTCAATAACTTCACTATCGACTCCGGCCGCGTCCCGCTCTGGATCAATGTCGAGAAAACCGTCCGGCTGCGCTATATCGGCAGCATGACCTTCAGCAACTTCCGCATCCGCGCCCCACAGCCGGTCCGCCTGGACGGGTGCCCGGAAACCCCGATTGAGGACATCACCCTGAGCGACGTGTCCATCACCACTACGTCCTCCGTCCCGCTGGTCGCCGAGCACGTCCGCCGCCTGTCCCTGAATCGCGTTGAATGCACGGCCATCCCTGCGGACGAGGCATGAGCCAGGCCGCCTGACTTTTCATTTCCGCCCCATCATCCATCACCTCTCACACAAGGACACGACATGAGCCCTACACTCTTCCCAGTCCGAGCCGCCATGATCGGCTTCGGCGAAGTCAACACGCCAATGGAATTCCTCACCGGCCGCTGCCACGAGGCCGCCAACGCCCTGCGCAAGCACGGCATCGACGTGCTGGAGACGCCGATTGTCCGCGATGATCCCGACGGCAAACTAGCTGCTGACGCCATCGACGCGCTCCAGGGCCGCGACTTCGACGCCCTGGTCGTCTGCGTCGCCGGTTGGATTCCCTCCTGGGCGGTAGTCAAGACGATTGAGCCGTTCAAGCACAAGCCTATCCTGCTTTGGGGATTGAGCGGCTGGTACGCGAACGGCCATTTTGTCACCACAGCTGACCAGGCCGGCACCACTGCCTTGCGCCACCCCTTGCGCGAGATGGGCTTCAACCTCAAGTACTTAGTCAATTTCAAAGACTCGCCGCCGCGCGACGACGAGGCCGCCGCGTTCATCCGCGTAGCCGCAGCGTCCCGCTGGCTGCGCCAGACCGTCATCGGCATGTGCGGCTACCGCGACATGCGCCTGTACGGAACCATGTACGACGGCACCGCCCTCAAGGGTTCCATCGGCCCGGAAGTCGAGCATATCGACCTGCTTGAAATCCAGGGACTCGCCCAAGCCATTCCAGCGGCGGAAATCGCAGCGGCAGCCAGCGACTTGCAGAAACGCTGGTGCTTCACCCGACCGCCGCAGCCAGGCACCGTGGAAAATTCCGTCCGCCTGGCCCTGGCCTTCCAGCGCAAAATCCTTGAGCGCGGCTACCAGGCTTTTTCGTTCTGCGACGTTGACGGCGTCAAAAAGCTGCTGCAATTCGCGCCAGCCGGCGCCATGACCTACTTGCACGACCTGGTCGACATCCCGACGGTGCCGGAAAACGACACCTACGGCGCAGTGACCCAGTTGATCCTGCGAGCATTGACTGGAATCACACCAGCCTACCTGGAATTCTATGAATTCACCGAAAAGTCTGCTATCATGGGCGTGCCGGACTATGTGCCGGCCTCCATCGTGTCCGGCCAGGTGACGGTGATGCCAAACGCCTTCGGGTCATTCGGCGAAGGACTGCTGAACGTGTCAAAGCTGAAGACTGGCTCCGTGACTATTTCGCGCCTGGCCCGCTCTGGTAGCCGCTTTGTCATGCACTCAGTCAAAGGCGAGGCGACCACGCCCGAGACCTGGGAAGAAGCCGGCTGGGCGCCGCCAGCGCCCCAGCTGCCCAGCCTGGAAGTGACCTTCGAAGGCAAAGCCGACGACTTCGTTTCCCAAATCCTGGGCCAGCACTATATCCTGACCTATGGCAACCAGCAGCAACTGCTCGCGGAGTACTGCCGCCTCAATGACATCGACTGGGTCTAAGCCCATCAACCGCGCCCATCGGCGTCTTCGCACACGACGACGGTCGCCGATGGGACTTTGCCTTCCTGGCGGCTCGCCCAGAACAGCCCGAGCTCAAACAGCAGCCAAGTCGGAATCGCCAGCAGCAGCTGGCTGACGACGTCCGGCGGGGTCAGGATCGCCGCCACGATCAGGATGACGGTCATGACAATCGGCCGGTGTCGGCGCAAGTCAGCGCAACTGACCAGGCCCAGCTGGACTGCCGCTGCCGCCAGCACCGGCGTCTGGAACATCAGCCCAAAGCCCAGCGACAGCCACCCTGCCAAGCCGAGAAACTGTGCCAGGCCCAACATGGGCCGCAGCTGCTCGCCGGCAAACTGGCTGGAAAACTGCATCAGCAGCGGCAAGACCAGCAGCGCACTGAAAATCACCCCGGCAAAAAAAAGCAGCGAGGCCATCGCCACCCAACGCCGCAGCAGGCACCGCTCGTGCTCATGCAGCGCCGGAACCAGAAAACGCCACAACTGCACTAAATTCCACGGATAAGCCGCTGCCAACGCCAAAAGCAAAGCCAATTTCAGCTGGACGACAAAGGCCTCCAGGGGCGAAAAAAAATGCAGCCCCCCCAACGTAGGCGGCAGGCACCATCGCACCAGCCCGGTAATGACTAACGGCGACACGACATAGCCGACCGGAAACAAAAGCGCCGTAACAGCCAGACAACGCAGCACAACTCCCCGCAGCGCCTCCAAATGCCCCAGCAGCGTATTTTCCGGCGCGTCAATCACTTTGGGGCAGCGCTCTCTTTTTCAGGAGACGAGCCGACCTTGGCAGCAGGCTGGCTGGCCGCAGGGGACGCCGCCCCGGAATCAACGCTGGCATGAGCATCTGTTGACGCGCCATTGTCAAGAAGTTCAGCGCCTTCGCGCTCCACGGCGTCCCGCGCTTTTCTGAATTCGCGTGAAGCCCGCCCCAACGCCCGTGCCAGCTCCGGAATCCGCTTGGAACCAAAGACCAGGACGACAAAACAAACGATGAGCAGCAGTTCCGTAAATCCTATTGACATCGCAACCCCTCCTATAAGATGGACAGCTCAGCCCTAACGAATGATAAATGACGAATGATGAATGACAAATACGCCTCAACATTCAGCATTCAGCATTCAGCATTCAGCATTCAGCCCCTCGCCCCTCTCAATGCTCCTCTCTGGCCAGGTGTTTATTGATGAGGTAAATCTTCGGCGCCGTGTTGTTGCTGGCCTTGTACTCGTCACGGAACATGTCCGCGAATTTGCTGGTGCTGTTGACGGCTTCAGCGTGCCCGTCGGCAAAAGCGAAATTGGAGTTGTCGCCATGTGCGCCAATCCAGAACTGCTGGCTGACATTGGTAGTCATGTAGGGGCAGGCCCATTGCTGGCCATTCGCCTCGGTCAGCGACGAGTGCAAGCCCAGGTCGCCCCACGAGTCGCCAACCCACATAAACGTCGACGGCCTTTGGACTTTTCCAAAAACTACGAAGTGATCCTTGTACGGCTGCGTGCCCCAGGTAGAATCCTTGGTGATGACATAACCCGGAGGCGCAAACGAGCGTCGACACCCGTAAGTCAAATACGTGAATTTATACTTAAACGGCATCCGCCCCGGGCAAACCACCTCGTCCGGCTTCGAGCTGGACAGGTAGCTGCTGTTTGTGTTGTAGTAGCTGCACAGGGCGCCCACCCAGTTCGAAGAGCTATAGACGTTGCAGATCACCGTATCATTGTAGTCGACGGCATACAGAAGCGTCGACATCATAGTCTGCTTCAAATTATTCACGCAGCTGATCGAGCGCGCCTTCTCGCGCGCCTTGCTCAAGGCCGGCAATAACATGGCCGCCAAAATCGCGATAATGGCAATCACCACCAGCAATTCAATCAAGGTAAATCTTCTTTTCTTCATGCTTGATGATCCTTTCCTGAACTTTATCGCCAACACTGAAAAAAACGACAACACAAATCAATTATCAATATAGTGTTTAAAAGTCGCTATGACAAGCACGGCTCCAACCGTGCTGGCAAATCGCCGCAATCGGTCGCCGATTGATACAAGGGACAAGGGGCTTTAGTGGACGGTGTGGACAGAGTGGACATGACGGACAGCATAGTCCAAGCTCATCTCGCCCCTAACGAATGACAAATGACAAATGGCAAAGGCACCTCAACATTCAGCATTCAGCATTCAGCCCCTCGCCCTTCATGACTTTGGCCCATAGCGGATGTCATCCAAGCGTAATTCCGGCGGCGGCAGGGGGCGACCAGCCAGCCAATCATTGACCAGCGTCGAGGCCTGCTCGCAATTTCCTTCTCGCAGCCAGTGAATGACATGCCCGGAGCGTTCGAGTTTGCGGAACCAGATATCCTGGGCCTTGGCGAACTGCCGGATACGGCAAAGCAATTCCTCCCGCATCTCGCTCCGGCTCAACTCGCCGCGCAAATGTTTGGCGACATACCGGTATTCCAAGCCAAACCAGTCCAGGCGCTCCCAGCTCAAACCGCCGTCATGGAGTCGCTGCACTTCCTCCAGCAGTCCGTTATCCAACCGCTCATCCAGTCGCCGGGCAATCCGCGCCCTGATTTCGGCACGGGGATAAAAGGGCGCCAGGATCAACGGGGCTGTCACCAATGGCTCGGCCTTGACTACCTGGGCAGTTCGAGCCAATTCCAGCGCCCTGATCACACGGCGCGGCTGGGTCAAGTCCGTGCGGGCATACAAGTCCGGCGGCGCCACACGCCTAAGCCGCTCAATCAGCTCAGACAAGGGCAGCGGCGCCAGTTCAGCCCGAAAAGCCGGGTCTGGCGCGCCGCCTTCCTGGTGATAGCCATCAAGCAGCGCCTTCAGGTACAACACCGTCCCACCAGCCACAATCGGCAGCCGACCTCGCTGGGCAATGGCCGCAATCGCATCCCCAGCCAGCTCTAGGTATCGGAACAAATGGAAATCCTCGTCTGCCGCCACGACGTCAATCAAATGACAGGCCACTGCGCCGCTTGAACCGGAATATTCCTCCATGTCCTTGCCAGTGCCAATGTCCATGCCCCGGTAGACCTGCCGGGAATCGGCGCTGACGATTTCGCCGCCAAAACGCCTTGCCAAGGCGACCGCCAGGCGCGTCTTGCCGCTGGCCGTCGGCCCAGTTACGATCACGCATCGTGTCATGCTGCCTTATTTCTGCGGCGGCGTTTGAGGCTCGCCGCTGTCTTGAGCCTGATTGTCGTCGCCTTTCTTCAACGCCGCGCCGTTTGACGGCGAGGTCTCGCCCGGCGCACCCACCAGGACGACTTCCAATTCATTGGGTTCCACGTCGTCAAGAGTCACTCCCAGCGGCAAGTCCATCACCAAAACTTTGGCCCGAAACTGACCAGGCTCAGTAGCGCCGGTGGCGTCGGCGATCACGCGCAACTTGTCTTCCTTGAGGTTGTTGACGCTGCGGTACTGGCCGCCAACCACGATCTTGACCTCGCTCACCGGCGGCGCCGTCAACACCAAGCTGCCGCTGACCGGCAGCAATACCCCGGACAATTGCCGCGAAATCGTCCGCGTCGTCATCCGCCGCATGTCTTCAATGCGCACTTCGACGCGAATTTTTTCCGGATACACGGCTATAACTCCAGGCACCGGCGACAAGACCTGCAGCATCGTGCTGAAGGGAGCTAAGGCGTTGGGCGACAACGGCTGCTCCTCGGTGACGACCTGGCTGATGCCTTGCATCAACATCGACGGCCCAATCAACTCCACCTGGGCCGGATCGCAGGTGTAGGACTGTTCATACCCTTCCGGAAGATGACCGGTGATCTTAGGCAGCACCTTGACGTGACGCTTCTTGATCACGTCAAACGGCACCGTCAACGTCTGTGGCAAAATCGCCTTCACCCGGACGCCCGAAGGCTTCCTGGTCACAATGCTGCGCAGACGCTTCAGGTTGATGGTGCGCTGGCCGGGATTCAGGTGGTTTTCCGGAAAATCGACCTCAAGCAAAAACTGCTCTGCCGACAGCTGCGACAGTTTCGAGCTGGTCGCCACCTCCAAGTCAACGTCAAATTCGCTGTGGCGCAAATAGAATTTACTGCGGTCATAGCGGATTTTCAACTTGACCTGCTGGACGGTGCTGGTCACCTGCATCTGCACATCAACCATGACCCAGACCATCGCCCCAAGGAGCAACGCCACGACCTTGCGCCAGAAATCCGTGAAGAAGGTGCGTTTAGGCTTTCTTGCGACGTTCATGGCTAAATCATACCTCGCTGTTCAGTTTGGCACTGACATCAGACGCCTCCGTCTCAGGGGAGACTATAGTTAGACCCCCTTGTTCCTCAGACGCCACGGCGGACGCGGAGGGCGACTGCTTCGCCCCGTCAACCTCTGCCAGGCGATTCCGGCGCCACCATTTGGCCGGCTTCGACGTCGGCGAAACCAAGTAACGGTTGAGCTGCTGCCGGAATTGCTCGGGGCTGACCATCTTCTGCAATTGGCCGTTGACGGCCAGGCTTACAGTTCCAGTTTCCTCGGAGACGACGATGACGACGGCGTCGCTGTTTTCCGTCAGGCCGACGGCGGCCTGGTGCCGCATCCCATGCGCAAGGGTGATCTCCAGGTTCTTGCAAAGCGGAAACGCGCAGCCAGCCGCTTCGATCTGGCCATTGTTGATGATCACGCCGCCATCATGCAACGGGGAGCCTGGGTAGAAAATGCTCTCCAACAGCAGGTTGTCCTCCAACGGAGCTTGGATCACCCGCCCTAGGGAATAGTACTCGGCCAGGGAAATCTTCCGTTCCAAGGCGATCAAAGCGCCGGTCTTGCTTTCCGAAAACCTCCCCACAATCTCGCTGAGGATATGCGTCAGCTTGCTTTCCTCGCCTTTGGACACGACCCAGCCGTCCTGATGGCTAGTGTCCTTTTCCAGCACCAGGGCCGTCACCACACGGCGCACCTCATTCTGGAACGTCACCAGGACGAACAAGGGCAGGATGGAAATCATCCGCTCCAGCAGCCACCGTAAAACCGCCAGGTCGAAAACCGCCGTCAGCACCTGCATAATCGCCAGGAACGCAAACACCGATCCCAGGATGGTCAGGGCGCGAGTCCGGCGCAAGGCTTTGAGGACCATGTAGAAAAGGAAGGCTAAAATCCCGATCTGCAGGATGGCCTTGATGAAAGGTAAATATTCTTCGGTCATAGGTGCCTCTTCCGAAAACACGTCGAAATTCCTGGCTGCGGAAACGTCAGCGACAGGGTGCTTACGGTGGAAGAGCGATGGCGGCCCCCCCTACAGCCACCAGCTCCAAGCCACGCGCCAACACGGCCACAACCTCGGCAAAATGGCCGCCGCCTGAAAATGAATCCGGCGTGACGTTGACGATGCCCATCAGATGCACGTCGCCGTCGCACCCCAGCTGCCGATCGCCAAACTGAAATATCCGGAACGCGGCTGCCATAGGAACGTATTCTCCTCAAGCTCTATTGCTGTCAGGCAAAAATGTGCTATACTTTTCATCGCGCCGGTTGCGCCGGTTGCACAAGCCATCTATAACTGTAATATCTGCCCTTGAAATAAAAAGCCCATAACCCAAACTTTTCACGTTCTCCATGCCAGAAACCTACATCATCGATACAAATGTTTTCCTGTTTGACCCTGAAGCCCTTGAGCATTTCCCTGATGCAAACATCTTAGTCCCGATGGAAGTCATCGAGGAGCTGGACAAATTCAAGCACGACAGCAGCGAGACCGGCCGCAACGCACGGCAGACGGCGCATCTGATCGACGCACTGCGCGAACAGGGCCCGCTGCGGAACGGAGTGACGCTCTCCAGCGGTGCGCGGTTCTGGATCGTGACCGACGACTCGACGATCCGGCGCTCATCAATGCGTCCAGCCGACCTGGCCATCCTGCATTGCGCAGAAGCCTTCCGAGAGCGGAATCCCGACCGGAAGCCGCCAGTGATCATCACCAAAAACGTCAATCTGCGGGTGAAGGCCGATGCGATGGGCATTCCAGCACGTGACTATGAGATGGCACCAGTCCGGGACACCGACACCCTGCGCGGATGGCGCCACCTGGAGCTGCCAGCGCCCCAAATCGCTGCTCTCAAACAGGGTCTGCCGCTGGAACTGCCGGAACAGCGCTTCCACCCACACGAATACGTCTTCGCCACCGAACCGGGCAACCGCAAATCAGCCTGCTGTGCCCGCTGCCTGCCCGATGGCAAGCTGTGGCCCCTCCTGGATACGACGCGGACCGTCTGCGGACTGCGGGCGCTCAACCTGGAACAAACCTTCACCCTCGACGCCCTGCTCGACCAGGATGTCCCCATGGTCACCTTGGCCGGACGCGCCGGCACCGGCAAGACTCTCCTGGCCATTGCCGCGGGCCTGCACCAAATTTTCGCTGACAACCGCTACCAGAAGCTGCTGGTCTTCCGGCCGACTATGCCGGTGAGCCGTGACATGGGCTTTCTGCCTGGGGACGTCAATGAAAAAATGCGCCCTTGGATGCAGCCAGTCTACGACGCCATTGACTTCATCCGCAGCCAGGATCGCCGTCTGCCGGTGCGCACCTTGCCCAATGACATTATGACCTGCCCGGAAGTCAGCGTAGAGCCGCTGACCTACATTCGCGGACGGAGCATCCCCGGGCAATTCATCATCATCGACGAAGCGCAGAACCTGACCCCGCTGGAAGTCAAGACTGCCATCACCCGAGTCGGTGCCGGCAGCAAAATCGTACTCACCGGCGACCCGGCGCAAATCGACAACCCCTACGTGGACGCCAAATCCAACGGCCTCACCCGCCTAGTCGATAAATTCCTGCACAGCCCCCTGGCAGCGCACATTACCCTAATTAAAGGCGAACGCAGCGAATTGGCCGAAACCGCCTCAACGCTGCTGTGACCTAAATGGACTACACCCGTCCACAACCTATTTCTTAACCGCCAAGACGCTACTAAGATTTTGGTGATTCCCCTCGGCGGGGTTTTATATCAATGAATGATAAAATGAACCACACGCGACTTGCCGTCCACTTTCACCTTCGCGGTTATGCCGAATGTAACCTCCACATGTTCCTCCTTACCCTTGCCAGTAGGCAAAACCTCGGCCTTCCCACTCCGCAGAGCGTACTGTAAGGCTTTCGAATCGCATAGAAACGCATCTTTCATCGGGTCGGACTTTTCCTTCCTCGAATGGCGCAGCCCCGCTGATGTGACTTTTATTTCCCCAACGTCTTTATTCTCAAAGCTGACGCCTTGATGCTGCGCCAGCGCGCACTTGACTTTTTCGCCCAAGCTCATCTTACCCCAATCGTCAGCGACGCCAGAAACGCCGACGCCCGCTCCTTGAATCTCGCGGCCAGGTCATCGACCCCTGGCCGAGGTCGCCAAACGCCTTCTGAAATGCGATGTCAATGGGCTGACGCCAGGCTTCCAAAGCTCCCCCGTCCACCAGCCGGCCGATAGTCGCCCAAATCACCTTGTCGACGGCCTTTGCGACGCCGCAACCGTGGTCATCGTCGCTCATGGCCATGCAGCGACGCCGACGCGCCAGGCGGACGCCCTCGACCTTGTAGTCGCGTGGGCGCCACTGTCACCTGAACCGTAAACTGAACTCATCAAAAAAAGTTGTTCAAGAAATTTGCAACTCGGAAAAAACTTCCTATGTTATTAAAATGACAGGAAAACTCCACTGTAGAGAAGAAACCTAATTGAGCCAATGTCAACCAAGAAGTGCCTTGTCTCCATCTTTAATCTAAATTTCTACTCGCCAGCGGGTCTCATCTCCTCAATCATCACTTTGCCAGTCCAAAAAGGAATATGATATGAAATACTACGCACACAGTAAGGAAAACGCTCCTGTAGATGAATGGCAAACACTTGAAGAACACTCCGATGCCGTTGCGAAAATGGCGGCTGAGTTTGCCAAGCCATTCTATTCGGCTCAATGGGCATGGTGGCTGGGCGAACTCCATGACCTCGGCAAGGCACGACGCTCATTCCAAAATTACCTCAAGGTCTCCAACGGCTTGACTGACGATAAATATGACGGCTCGGATCACTCCCACTCCGGCGTGGGAGCAGTGTGGGCTTACGAAAATTTTCCGAAACACCCGCTTAAAAAAGTTGCAGCCTACTGCGTGGCTGGGCATCATGCCGGATTGCCGGATTGGACTGAAGGTACGATGCCAAACGGTTCACTCCTCATACGCCTGGAACGGGAAAGAGATTTTGTCCGTGAACCGGCCGTAGCCTCCTGGATAGCCAACCGAAACTCGCTCCAGTCGCCGTCCCCTCCTACTGCTCTGCCGTGGGAAATGCGCTATGAGGACATCAGTTTCTGGACACGCATGCTCTTTTCATGCTTGACAGATGCAGATTTCATTGATACTGAATCAGTTATGAATTCATCCAATGCCAGCGCACGAGCGCAATATCCAACGCTCAATGACCTCGCTCCGCAGTTCTTTCAGGCATTGGATGCCAAGCAGTCCTCCGCACCAGTCACGCCGGTCAATCACATTCGTGCTGAGATTCGAGCCGCTTGCGAAGCCGCTGCGGACTTACCATGTGGGCTTTTCTCACTGACTGTCCCTACGGGTGGCGGAAAAACCCTATCCGGCACTGCCTTTGCTTTTCGTCACGCGCTGAAACATGGGCTTAAACGTATCATCTACGTCATTCCCTACACGTCCATCATTGAACAGACGGCTGATGTTCTGCGGCAATTCCTCGGTGCCGAGAACGTAGTTGAGCATCACTCGAATTTCAGCCCAGAGAAGGAGACACAGCAGTCGCGCCTGGCTACAGAGAACTGGGACGCGCCAGTCATCGTCACCACCAACGTGCAATTTTTCGAGTCGCTATATGCCTGTAAATCCAGCCGTTGCCGCAAGCTGCACAATATCGCGCAAAGCGTGGTGATCCTCGACGAAGCACAACTCCTCCCGCCACGCCTGCTGCTGCCCTGCGTAGCGGCAATCAAACAACTCGTCCAACACTACGGTGTAAGTATTGTCCTATCCACCGCCACCCAACCAGCCTTGCCTGGATTGGACGATGTCCGCGAAATCATACCGGAGGCGATGGATTTGTACGGAAGACTAAAACGGACAGAGCTGATACTCCCAGAAACCCGCACGGTTCGTCAGTCATGGGAAGAAATCGCGGATGAACTTCAGCAGCACGACCAAGTGCTCTGCATCGTCAACACCCGACGTGACTGCCGGGTTCTGTACGCGCGGAAGCCGGATGGCACCATTCACCTTTCCGCAACAATGTGCGGCGAACACCGTTCACGCGTCATCGCAGACATCAAGGAAAAGCTCAAGGCAGGAGAACCCGTCCGCGTCATCAGCACCCAGCTCGTCGAAGCCGGCGTAGATATCGACTTCCCAGTAGTTTACCGCGCTTTCACCGGCTTGTCGTCTATTGCCCAGGCTGCGGGTCGTTGCAATCGCGAAGGGCTAATGTCGCAGCCTGGCCGCGTGGTGGTCTTCATGCCGCCAAAGCCCGCCCCTTCCGGCGAATTGCGCAAGGCCGAAGACGTGCTGACCGGCATGCTGGAAAGTAGGGTGAATGTGGAATCCCCTGATAGTTATCCTGAGTTTTTCAAACGCTTCTATTCCGCGCAAAATGATCTGGGGGAGGCCTTCAAGGAATGGCTGACAAAGGACGCCTACTATTTTCGTTTCCAATTCCGCGAAGCGGCACAGGCCTTCAAAATCATAGATGACCAGGAATCGGCAAGCGTTATCGTCCGCTATGGTGATAATGACGCATTGCTCCGCTCCTTGTATGCTGTCGGCCCCAAGCGTGACATCATGCGCAGGCTGCAACGCTATACTGTTAGTGTGCCGCGCCGAACCCTCGCCGAAATGCGCGACAAGGGTTTTGTGGTGGAAGCGCATCCGGGCGTGTTCGTCCAAACTGAGCTGCCATCGTTGTACAATGAAAACTATGGGTTAGATTTGTACCGTGATAATTTGCCGCCAGAAGATTTGCAGTACTGACAGCGATTACAACAACGAAAGGGAAAACCATGAGAGGCTTTTGTCTGGAAGTGGCCGGAGACTTTGCCTGCTTCACGCGCCCTGAAATGAAGGTAGAACGCGTCAGCTATGACGTGATCACGCCATCGGCGGCTCGTGCAATCTACAGTTCGATTTTGTGGAAGCCGGCAATCCGCTGGTGCATCAAGAGGATTGACGTACTTAACCCAATCAGGTGGACATCCGTCCGACGCAACGAGGTGGCCAATGTCGCCAGTCCGCGTAGTGACGGTATCCTGATTGAGGACTCGCGCCAGCAACGCGCCGGCTTGCTCCTGCGCGATGTGTGTTACCGCCTCTACGCTGAGTTTGAATTCATACCCGTCGAAAAACGAGCACCTATCCGGAACCCCGCTCCAGAGTGGCTCACAGATGAGGAAGAGCGCGAAATGTATCGCCAAGCAGAGGAACGGCCAGACGAAAAAGAGGCGAAATACGCTGCCATGTTCGACCGTCGCGCCACCAAGGGACAATGCTTTACTCAGCCCTATCTCGGCTGCCGGGAATTTTCATGCAGCTTCAAACTGGTGAAACAGCCCGACCAAGAGCCGATACAGCCTATCCAAGAAACCCGAGAACTGGGCTGGATGCTCTATGACATGGACTACTCCGACCCAAACAACATCAAACCGATGTTCTACCGTGCAAATATGGTGCGCGGTGTAATTGAAGTCCCCGACGAAAATGCGGAGGAGGTGCGCAAATGATCCTGCAAGCGCTCAAAGAATACTATGACCGCAAAGCCGCTGATCCCGACGGCGACATCGCACCGCTGGGATGGGAAAAGAAAGAGCTGCCGTTCCTGGTGGTAATTGATATGGAAGGCGTATTTCTGCGTTTTGAAGACACGCGTGATTTTGAAGGAAAGTCTCTGCGTGCGAAAAGGTTCCTCGTTCCCAGTCTCGGCGAAGCAAAGGGCAGCGGTATCAAATCAAACCTCTTGTGGGAAAATGCTGAATATATGTTTGGCATACCGATACGAGAAACAAGTAAAGCGGAGCGGATAGCAAAACAACACGAGGCATTTAAGGGAAAAATTCTATCATTAGCTTCATGTCCAAACTCAGGCGGCGCACTCGCAGCGGTTCAAGCATTTATTACAAAAATAGATTTGGAGAAGATAAAAGCAGATCCGTTATGGCCGGAAGTTGAGGCTCTTAATCAGTCGTTATTGTTGTCCATCAGTGGGGTTGGGCCAGTTACGGATATTCTAGAAATTCGCGATGCCGTAAATCATGTAACTGCCGCATCTATACAAGGAAACACGACCCTCTGCCTGGTTTCTGGCAATCAAGACGTCATGTCCACGCTTGAGCCGCCAATTCGAGGCGTACAGGGTGCCAGCACAATGGGAGCGCATCTCGTCGCCGTCAACAATAAGGTATCGGAGTCCGGCAACGGTGGAGCAACACCAGCTTTTGCTTCCTTCATGAAAGAGCAAGGTGCCAACTCTCCTATCGGAAAAACCGCTAGTCTTGCCTACACCACGGCATTGAACACACTCCTTGGCAGGGATTCAAGACAAAAGCTCCAAGTAGGTGACGCAACGACAGTTTTCTGGTCATCGCGACAAAGTGCCTTTGAAGATGATTTTGGCGATTTTTTTGCCGAGCCACCCAAAGACGACCCGGATCGGCTCACCAATGCAGTCGCGACATTGTACAACTCTATTGACAACGGCACGCTTGCTGTAGATTCGGGCGACACCCGCTTTTACGTTCTCGGGCTGGCGCCTAATGCCGCCCGTATCGCCGTGCGTTTCTGGCACAGTGCAACAGTGCAAGAACTCGCTCTGCATATTTGTGCCTATTTCGAGGACCTGCGAATCGCACATGGGAAGAACGACAAGGAAGACCTCTCACTGTGGCGGCTCTTGGTCTCCACCGCCGTCCAAGGCAAATCTGAAAACATTGCACCAAACCTGGCCGGCGAAACGATGCGCCGTATCCTGACAGGTTTGCCTTTGCCAGAGACGCTCCTTCAAGCCGCATTATTACGCATTAAAGCCGAACGCGATGTGACGTATCCCCGTGCTAAGTTAATAAAGGGTTGCCTCAACCGAAAAAGCAAGGAAAGGAAAATCACTGTGAGCCTCGACAAACAAAACCCCAATGTCGGCTATCGCCTCGGCCGACTCTTCGCTGTGCTGGAAAAAATTCAGCAGGAGGCAAATCCTGGCATTAACGCCACCATTCGGGACAGGTTCTATGCCTCCGCGTCATCCGCACCGTTAACGGTGTTCGGAAACCTGATGCGCCTCAAGAACCACCACCTCTCAAAACTGGAAAACACCGGTCGCCGTATCTGGTTTGAAAGATTGTTGGGGGAGATTGTTTCAGATATTCCGGATTTTCCCGCACATCTAACGCTGGACGATCAAGGCCGCTTTGCCATTGGCTACTACCACCAGGCGCAGGCTCTCTGGACCAAGAAAAGTGACAAGGAAGAGAACGTTTAACCACAAAGGAAATGATGACCATGAGCACACCTATCAAAAACCGCTATGACTTCGTCCTCGTCTTCGACGTGAAAGATGGCAACCCCAATGGCGACCCAGATGCCGGGAACCTCCCGCGTGTCGACGCCGAAACCGGACAGGGGCTCGTTACCGATGTCTGCCTCAAACGCAAAGTCCGAAATTATGTACAGCTGACCAAAGACACAGAGGCCGGCTACGATATTTTCGTCAAGGAAAAGGCTATTCTGAATCAGCAAATCGAAAAGGCCTACGCCGACCTGAACATTGATTTGACCAAGCCACCTGCCGATGCCGCCGATGGGAAAAAACGCAACAAGGAAGGACAGGGACAAGGAAGCGAAATCCAAAAAGCCCGTGACAAAATGTGTGCGGATTATTTCGATATCCGTACATTTGGCGCTGTGATGAGCACAGGCGCTAACGCTGGCCAGGTCCGTGGCCCAGTGCAACTGACCTTTGCTCGTTCCGTTGATCAGGTGGTCACTCTGGAGCATTCCATCACCCGCATGGCGGTGGCGACTGAAGCTGAGGCCGAAAAACAAAGCGGCGACAATCGCACTATGGGACGCAAGAACACCGTGCCCTACGGACTCTATGTTGCCTACGGCTTCATTTCTCCTGCATTGGCAGCCCAGACTGGATTCACGGAAGAAGACCTCGGAATTCTCTGGAAAGCATTGACCGACATGTTTGAATACGACCGTTCAGCAGCCCGCGGTCTGATGGCCACCCGAAAACTGATCGTCTTCAAGCACTCATCCGCACTTGGCGACGCCCATGCGCACAAACTTTTCGAAGCGGTGAAAGTCGTGAAGAACACAGACGTTCCGCGTAATTTCGCTGACTACACGCTTACCATTCCCGAAAAAGACGCTTTCCCAGGCATCGAAGTCATCGTGCACTGAGGCGATGGTACTTGGTCTACGGCGTTAAGTGAGGTCATTCCCACTGTCGCGCCCCGCATGGGCGCGTGAATTGAAACCTATGTTATTGAGAGTATACAGATGACCTCACAGCATCGCGCCCCGCATAGGCGCGAGAATTGAAACCTCTAATTGACGAGGTTGAGTCAAGCCCTGCGTGGGTGACAACAAGCAAAAGGTTCACGAGACTTTGCATGTGTGGCAGGCACAGTGCCCCCCCAGCAATGCACAGAAGAAGATAATCCGGGAAGCACAAACAAAGAATGATCTTAGGTTATGTCTGAGTCATTTTTCACGCGAGACATCCATGTACCCTGACGACGAGATGGTCATGATTTCTGCTTTGCAGCACTTCATGTTCTGCAAGCGGCAGTGCGCACTTATCCACCTTGAACAAGTCTGGACGGAAAACATCCTGACTGCTGAGGGCAGGCTGCTGCATGACCGCGTTGATCAACCTAAGACCGAAAATCGCCGCGATTTGCGGACAGCGACCGCCATCCGTCTTCGCTCATCCCAACTCGGCGTCACGGGCGTCATGGACATGCTCGAATTTCATCGGCGCGAAACCATGCAGGATGAGATGGGACGCATTATCGCCGTCCCTCTGCCGCCGGCAAGCGGTTATTGGCAACCGTTCCCCGTCGAATACAAACGCGGCAAGCCCAAAATCCATCGCGCCGACGAAGTCCAGCTCTGCGCTCAGGCCATCTGCCTGGAGGAAATGTTGAAAGTACACATCGCCGCCGGCGCTTTGTTTTATGGGCAAACCCGCCGTCGCAGCGATGTCGCTTTCGACAGCGAGCTGCGCGTCTTGACGGAAGCTGCGGCCCAAGGCATTCATGCGCTTATGCAATCCGGTGCAACCCCGCCAGCAGTCTATTCGAAAGCCTGCGAGAGCTGCTCGCTGATTGATCAATGTCAACCCAAATCAGCCGGTGCTGGCAAGCCCGCTCAAGCCTGGCTCAATGCCCAGCTGGAGTCAATGTTGAATTAGGTGACAGACGCCATGAAAAAACTGCTCAACATTCTTTTCGTCTCCACGCAGGGCATCTATCTGCGCCAGGAAGGTGAGACTGTCGTCGTCGAACTGGAGCGTGAGGTGAAGCTGCGCCTGCCAATCCACACGCTCTCCGGCATCGTCTGTTTCGGCAATGTGATGTGCAGTCCATTCCTTCTTGGACTATGCAGCGAGCGCGGCGTTCATGTGAGTTTCCTCACCGAGCATGGCCGCTTCCTGGCCAGAGTCACCGGACCTGTTTCCGGCAATGTGCTTCTTCGACGCGAACAATTTCGCGCTGTTGACGACGTGATCAGAGCCAGTTCAATCGCTCGCAACATGGTGATGGGCAAAATTCTCAACAGCCGGAGCGTCTTGCAGCGCCGTCTCCGTGACCACGGCGAGGACGCCACCGTCGCTAATGCTGTCGCCAGGATGGCACGTGTCGCCACGGAGCTTCGGGACGTCACTGACATCAACGTAATACGTGGCTTGGAAGGCGAGGCGGCCAATCTGTACTTCGGCGCTTTCGATCAGCTGATCGTCGCCCAGAAGACGCAATTTGTCTTCCGAACTCGCTCACGAAGACCACCATTGGATCCGGTGAACGCGCTGATTTCATTTCTTTACACCTTGCTCGTACATGACTGTGAAGGAGCCTTGGAAACAGTCGGCCTTGATCCTCAAATGGGCTTCTTACATGCTCCCCGCCCCGGACGTCCCAGCCTGGCACTGGACCTTATGGAGGAGTTTCGCGCTATCCTTGCCGACCGCGTGGCGCTTTCTCTTATCAACCTGAACCAAATCAGTGCGCGTGATTTCACCCAGTCCGAATCGGGAGCCGTGACGATGAAAGAAGATGCGCGTAAACTGTTGCTGACGACCTGGCAAAAAAAGAAACAGGAGGAAATCACTCACCCATTTTTGAACGAGAAGATATCTGTGGGGCTTCTTCCATATACGCAAGCGCTGTTGCTGGCCCGTCACCTACGTGGTGATCTGGATGCATATCCACCATTTCTCCTGAAATAGAGGGATGCTATTATGATGGTACTGGTCAGTTATGATGTGAGTACGATTGATGCCGCAGGACGAAAACGCCTGCGCCATGTCGCGAAGACCTGCGTGAACTTCGGCATCAGGGTGCAAAACTCCGTTTTTGAATGCAATGTCGACCAGGCTCAATGGGTGAAGCTCCGAGCCAAACTAACCGATATCTATGAGCCTGAAACCGATAGCCTGCGCTTCTATTTCTTGGGCGATAATTACCAAAAACGCATCGAGCACCTGGGAGCTAAGCCAGCAATTGATGTCGAAGAACCCATCGTCATTTAACGCCGCGAACCATAAGCTCACAGAAAATCAAATGCCTGGACAACGTCGTCATAACATATTGTTATTCAAAATAATAACGCCTAATCATTGCTCTTTGAAAATCGAATGATTGCCCCAAAAAACGAAGCTTCGCGGAAAGGATGACGAACCATCCTTAACCGCAGTTTGTTCCATCATATACCGTCGCGCCCCGCGTGGGCGCGTGAATTGAAACGTAGTCGATTA
>Ga0209510_1001913_pt1 | contig 22312 bp, 17 predicted proteins | sample BiotimSIPDNA_FD_185749 | JGI IMG/M metagenome (GOLD analysis project Ga0209510, IMG submission 185749) | Anaerobic biogas reactor microbial communites from Washington, USA - Biogas_R1 time_0 SIP DNA (SPAdes) (version 2) | ecosystem: Engineered > Bioreactor > Anaerobic > Unclassified | place...
ATTTCACAGAGTTCCTACCTTGACAGCCATCATGAAAAACCTATATTTAATATACAATTCCGGTTTTATTTTTAGAGAGAAAATTATAGATTATCTCCCGGCAAAGTCATCGGAGGGAATGGAACAAACTGGACAGGCCGATACGGGAATCATTAAAGAAGAAGCTGCCCGGGCACATTGAGAAACGAGAGGGAAACATGAAGGCATTGGATTTATTTTTCAAATACTGCTGGGTTCTTCCGGTATCCTGCATCGGCATTCTGCTGATTCCGCTTGTCATCTTTTCCGGCGGCGCCGCCTCGATTACCGGTGGCGTCATCGAAATTGAAGGAGGCATACTGCCTTTTCTGTTGTCCCGCCGCCGCCCGAATAGCACAATAGAAGCCCTGACTCTCGGGCATGTCATTATCGGCCGGAACCATGAAAGCCTTAAACGGTGCCGCATCCACGAACAGGTTCATGTTCGGCAGTACGAACGCTGGGGACCTCTCTTCCCGCCTCTGTATCTTCTGGCCGGCGCGGTTGCCCGCTTGCGGGGCAGGGATCCCTACCGGGACAACCGGTTTGAACGGGAGGCGCTTCATGCCGAGGGCGCCGGGAAAATCGCATAGCGTATAAAAAGAAAGAGCGTCAATCTGCAAAGTCCGTCTTCAAATCAATCGGCTATAAAACAGACGCTCCAATTGGCGAGATCCCCAATGCATCGCGTACCCTCGATCTTCAATACAGGTGGACATCGTCCGCCGGAAATCGTGTGCCTGTCTGGCAGGCTGGGCATGCCGATCCCGGGATTGCGCCCACACGGAATTCCCTTTCTTCTTTGTCTCTGCATCTTAATTGTGTTAATAATAACTGATAAATGCAGGCAGGATTTCCCGCCGTCCGGCGCATTCAAATGCTCCTCATTTCAAAGTGATCCTCCGGTCTGCAATGGATGATTGGAAAGGGTTTATGTGAATGAATGAACCATCCTGTCTTCGTCTCTATCGGGAAGGGAAACTGCAGGAACGGATTGACCGGGCGCTTGCCCTGATTTCGCCCGCCTGCCGGCTCTGCCCGCGCAACTGCCGCGTCGACCGGCTGGCCGGTAAAACGGGGGTCTGCAGAACGGGGGACAAGGCCGTTGTTGCCAGCTATTCCCCCCATTTCGGCGAAGAGGCGCCTCTGGTGGGGTCGTACGGCTCCGGCACGATTTTTTTCAGTTCCTGCAATCTCCTTTGCTCCTTCTGCCAGAACTTCGAAATCAGCCATCACGTCGTCGGACTGGCCGTGGAACCATCCGAACTGGCTGCCATCATGCTCCGCCTCCAAAAACAGGGTTGCCACAACATCAACTTCGTGACCCCGACCCATGTGGTTCCGCAGATCCTGCAGGCCCTCCCCCCCGCAATTGAAATGGGGCTGAACGTCCCGCTGGTCTACAACTGCGGCGGTTACGAAAGCATGGAAGCGCTGAAGCCGCTTGACGGAGTTGTCGATATCTACATGCCGGACTTCAAGTTCTGGGATAACCAGTGGGCGGAACGCTTCTGTCATATCAAGGATTACAGGGAAAGGGCGAAAGAAGCCCTGCTGGAGATGCACCGCCAGGTCGGCGATCTCCAGATGAACGAAAAGGGACTGGCCGTCCGGGGATTGCTCGTTCGCCATCTGGTCATGCCCGAAGATATCGCCGGCTCCCGCGAGGTCATGACCTTCCTCGCACGGGAAATTTCCCCTCACACCTATGTCAATATCATGGGTCAGTACCGGCCCTGCGGCCTGGCCTCTCGTGATCAACGGATCAACCGGCGGATTACGGCGGCGGAACTGACCGCCGCAGAGGAGGCTGCACGCCAGGCCGGGCTCCATCGTCTGGATGAATAACGGGCTGGAAGATCTCCGGCTGCTCTTTCTCTTTACTATGGGTTCACCCTGAAAAATGCGCCTGTAACCCGTATACACAGGAATTCTGCTCTCTGAAAACATAAGGATACTTTGGATTTCAGGTTGTTTTTGTCAAAAAAATATGCTTTAAATTTATCATTCTAAATTACACACTCCACTGGGATAACTTCATATGTTCAATCCTTTGTTCCCGGAAGACCTCAATCTGATTTATGATTTGCTCAGGAATGGAACTGACCAAAACCAAAGGGACGGCTGCTGAGGTTTCAGGGATGCAGGACGAAAGCTCTATCTTCTGGTTTTTCGGGTTAAAAATCGCCAATCCACAGAAACAGGTTCTCTTCTGTCAAGCCTCTCGCAACTGGATATCCTCCCGGCATGAGCTGAATGGCCACCATCATCATGAAAGAAAAGATGCCTCTTATCCGGACAAAAAAGGACCCTGGTTCAGAAAAGCCCGGAAGCGGGCCAAGCTCAGGACGGCATGGGCAATCTCCCGGGTCTTCAGTGAAGACAGACGATGGAAGGGACCGCAGTGGATGTGTTCATTTCAGATGGGCACACGGCTCTGATTCACGAAATGAATATCCATGAAAACAGTCTGAGACAAGCCTTTAAGGAGGTGAAACGAGCCGCAGAGAGGATCATAGCTGAAATAACTTTCTCATCAGCAATTATAATCTATTGTCAAAGAACGGATCGATGCAATATTTTTACATGAAATCCAATTTTTCAAGACGCACAATGAAGACAGGACTATTCCAAACGCTCATCCATTACTCTGCCAATGGATGCCGTATTGCTAATCCCCCGGCTGTTTCTTGCGCAGCCGTAAGTGTTTGTTACGGGCATAGGATGAAGCCTTCAACCTGTTGTTCGATTTATTTTAAAAGGAGAAAATAATGGCTGGATACAATAAGACACTGGAAGGAAATGAAATAGCGGCTCACGTCGCTTATGCGATGAGTGAGGTCGCGGCGATATACCCGATTACACCGTCGAGTACCATCGGGGAATATTGCAGCGAGTGGGCCGCGCGTGGGAAAAAGAATATTTTTGGCCAGGTCCTTGATTTAATAGAAATGCAGTCAGAAGCCGGAGCGGCGGCGGCAGTCCATGGGGCGCTTGCTGCGGGAACGCTTGCCACTACCTTCACCGCGTCTCAGGGGCTTCTGTTGATGAAACCGGACATGTACAAGATTGCGGGCGAGCTGATGCCGGCGGTCTTTCATATCGCAGCAAGGTCCGTCGCCGGCCACGCCCTGTGCATTTTCGGGGATCATTCCGATATTAACGCGGTTCGGCAGACCGGATTTTGCCAGCTCGCGTCGGCTTCCCCTCAGGAGGTCATGGACCTCGGACTGGTATCCCATCTGGCGAGCATAAAGGCCAGCCTTCCTTTTATTCATTGCTTTGACGGATTCAGAACCTCGATGGTCATTCAAAAGGTGGAATTGATCAATTACACCGATATGGCCAAACTCGTGGACTGGTACGCGATTGAGCGCTTCCGGGCAAGATCCATGAACCCGGAACATCCGCAGATGCGCGGCACATCACAGATTTCCGATATTTACTTTCAGAACCGCGAAGCCTGCTCGCCGTATTACGCACGAGTGCCGGCGATTGTGGAAGAAGAAATGAAAAAAGTCGGCGAGCTGACCGGAAGACCGTACCATCTCTTTGATTACGTGGGCCATCCCGAAGCCGACAAGATCATCGTTTCCATGGGGTCGAGCTGCGATGTCATTGAAGGAACCATCGATTATCTGAACGCGAGAGGAGCCCGTCTCGGCCTGATCAAGGTGCGGCTCTACCTTCCCTTCTCCAGGGAACACTTTTTCAAAGTCCTGCCGCGATCCGCAAAGAAAATAGCCGTGCTGGACAGAGTGAAAACGCCGCTGACCATCGGGGAACCCCTTTACCAGGATGTCAGCACGGCCATTAACGAAGGGGGATTCGGACAGATGGTCGTGGGCGGAAGATACGGACTCGGCAGTAAAGATTTCACCCCGGCCATGGTGAAGGCAGTTTACGACAATCTGGAGCAATGGGAACCCAAGCGATCTTTCACGGTCGGCATCAATGACGATGTCAGCAACTCGTCCCTTGAAGTGGGCGAAGAATTTTCCGCATCTCCTCCAGGTACATCATCGTGCAAATTCTGGGGCATCGGCGCAGACGGGACCGTCGGCGCAAACAAGGAAGCGATCAAAATCATCGGCGAAAATACCGACCTGTACACGCAGGCTTACTTCGCCTATGATGCAAAGAAATCAGGCGGCGTTACAGTTTCCCATGTCCGCTTTTCCCCCAATAGAATTCTCTCTCATTATCTGATCAAACACGCCGATTTAATCGCCTGCCATGTCCCGGCGTACGTCCATCAGTTCGACCTGCTCGAAGGCATCGTCGACGGCGGTATTTTCCTGTTGAACTCCCCTTGGACAGTCGAGCAGATGGAAACGGAACTTCCCAGCAGCCTGCGAAGAATCATCGCGGAAAAACACCTGAAATTTTACAATATTGACGCGGTTACGATTGCGGATCGGGTTGGCCTCGGCGGAAGAATCAACATGATCATGCAGGCAGCATTCTTCAAGATAGCAAACGTGATCCCGCCGAATGAGGCGATCAACTTCCTCAAGGACGCCATCAGAAAAACATACGGGAAAAAAGGTGACAAGATCGTCAACATGAACATCGCTGCGGTGGACAAGGCACTGGACGCCATCAAGGTCATCGAAGTGCCGGAAGCATGGGCAAAGTCCGCCCGCAGTGAATATGCATATGAGAATGTTTCCGAATTCGTGACCAAGGTCATGAACCCCATGATCCTGCAGAAGGGGGATCAAGTGCCGGTGAGCGCGCTTCCTCCGGACGGCATTTTCCCGACAGCGACCTCGCAGTATGAAAAACGAGGGGTTGCCATCCATGTGCCGGAATGGATCCCTGAAAACTGCATCCAGTGCAATCAATGTTCCTTTGTCTGCCCGCACGCATCGATCAGACCAGTGCTCGTGACGGAAGAAGAGCTCAAGGAAGCTCCGGATTACTTTACAACGCTGGAAGCGCAGGGAAAAGAGCTCAAAGGGCTTAGATTCAGGATTCAGGTCAGCCCGCTGGACTGCGTCGGCTGCGGCAACTGCGCGGATATATGCCCGTCAAAGGAAAAGGCGCTGGTCATGAGATATCTGTGCAGCCAGGACGATAAGCAGATTCCTAATCACAAATTTTCATTGACAGTCCCGATCCGGGACAATCTCATGTCTAAAACTACGGTAAAAGGCAGCCAGTTCTGCCAGCCGCTGTTCGAATTCTCGGGAGCCTGCCCCGGATGCGGCGAGACGCCGTACATCAAGGTGATTACACAGCTCTTCGGCGACAGGATGATCATCGGCAATGCAACGGGATGTTCTTCGATCTATGGCGGATCCGCCCCGGTTTGCCCCTACACCGTCAATCCGAAGGGACATGGACCGGCATGGGCCAATTCCCTCTTCGAAGACAACGCGGAATTTACCCTGGGCGTAGAAATGGGAGTTGCCAAGAGACGCGACAAACTGGCTTCCTTCATGAGGGACGCTATCCAGCAGGGCATTTCGGAAGGCCTTAAAAATCTTTTTGAAGCATGGCTGGCGGGAATGAACGATCCCGGCAAGACGAAGGAACTGAGAGATCAGATTGAAGAGGCGCTTTCCAGCGAGATATTGAAATCCGTCGGCCCGCAAAAGGATAACCTCATCAATATTCTCAAATTAAAAGATATGATCGTGAAGAAATCGATCTGGGCGATCGGCGGAGACGGCTGGGCCTACGACATTGGATACGGCGGACTGGACCACGTGATGGCGCAGAATCACGATCTGAACATCCTTGTCCTGGATACCGAAGTCTATTCCAATACCGGCGGCCAGGCTTCCAAGTCCACACCTACCGGCGCAGTCGCAAAATTCGCGGCAAAAGGCAAGCCTATCGGGAAAAAGGATCTCGGCCGCATGGCTATGGTTTACCGGTATGTGTACGTCGCTTCGGTGGCCATGGGAGCCAGCAAGACCCAGTTCCTTAAAGCCGTTACCGAAGCGGAAAGCTATCCCGGAACCTCGTTGATTATCGCCTATTCGCCCTGCATCAATCATGGCATCGATATGGGGAAAAGTCAGGAGGAAGAGAAAAGAGCGGTGGAAGCCGGTTACTGGCCGTTATACCGTTATAACCCGCTTCTCGCCGCCGAAGGCAAAAATCCGTTCCAGCTGGATTCCGGCGAAATCAAGGGAGACTTCCAGGAGTTTATCAACGGTGAAGTCCGCTATTCAAGCCTGAAGAGAATGTTCCCCGATGTCGCTGATAAATTGTATAAGCTGGCTGAAGAAGAAGCGAAAGAAAGAATCGCGATCTACAAACAGCTTGCCGGCAAATAAAGAAGAAAAGACAGGGTGAAGATTTTATTCTGATTCCGCTAAAATCCCCGGATTCCACAATCCGGGGATTTTGTATTTTGTTATTTCATGTGGACATCAGCGATGCTGTTTCTGATGATTAAACAAAGATTTCTTCCAATTTAAATACATTCTCAATTTCGTGACACCGGCCATTGGAGTTCCGCAGATCCTCAAGGCCCTGCGACTCGCCCACCAGGATGAACAACCGGCGGCAGAAGTTATCCCGGCTACCGGGGTTTCTGATAATAGCGCATCGCTTCGGGAATGAGAGATTCGATATTCGCAATCCGGGTTGTCGGAGCCGGGTGGGTGGATAAAAATTCCAGAGTGCGCCCACCGCCCTGGGCATTCATCCTCTGCCAGAGCCCCACTGCGGCTCTCGGGTCATAACCGGCCTTGGCCATGAGAACCAGACCGATCCGATCCGCTTCGTTTTCGTGGAGACGGCTGTAAGGAAGCATGTAACCGATGTTCGCGCCGACGCCGTAAAGTTGGAGAAAAAGCTCCTGAGTGGCCGCAGCCTGACTGGCCAGGGCCGCGGACAAACCGATCCCCCCGAACTGAACGAGAAGGGCCTGGCTCATCCTTTCGTTCCCGTGTCTTGCTATGGCATGGGCCACCTCATGCCCCACCACGACGGCCAACCCCGTTTCATCCCGGGTAATGGGAAGAATCCCCGTATACACAGCCACTTTGCCGCCGGGCATGCACCAGGCATTAACCGTCTTGTCGTCTTCAATCAGGTTGAACTCCCATTTGTACTGCGCGACTTCCGCCCCCGCGCCTGATTCTCTCAAAAAGGATTCCGCGGCAGCGGCAATTCTTCCGCCGACCCGCTTGACCATCTGCACCTTGTCCGCATCCCGGGAAAGCGTCGCCTTCTTCAGGACATCGTTATATTGCTGATAACTCATTGTCACCAGTTCTGAATCGGGGACCAGGCTCAGACTGCTTCTTCCGGTAAGGGGAACTGTAGTGCAGGACAGCAGGAAAAAAATCAGAGCCTGACCGGCCATTCCCAACAGAAAGGCTTTTCGCGGGGAAAAGAAGCGTTTGCCGTTTTTCCAAGAAATATTGCCCATCATATGCACACCTCCTCTATTAATGAGACGTCACGTAAGGATCTCCGCCTGCGGTCGGTCGTCAGGACATGATTTTCCGCAGGCCGGCAAAGGCGAAAAGAAAGGCGAAGCCGACAAGAAGACAGGCGCAGCCGCCGAGCACCCTTCGATAGAGTCGCTCACTGAGAAAAGAACGGCCTTTGGCCACGGTCGTCGAAACGAGGCCGTAAAACGCCATATCCCCCAGAATGTGACCGATGAAAAAAACGGCAATGCCGGCCGCGCCGGATGTCCGGCATTGCGCGATATACCCCAGACCAATGGTGGCCCACCAGATATACCAGTAGGGATTGGCAAGACTCAGGAGAACGCCGTAAAACACCAGCCGTCCATGCTGCTCTCCGCTATCCTGCCATTCCAGCCGTAGAGAAGGCAGCGATCTGAAGATGCCCCAGGCCATCCAGAAAAGAATGACGGATCCGGCAAGGGCAATGACCGTAAAAACATTGTCTTTGAGGAGAAGAGGGGCCAGTCCGATCATCAATGCCACCAGAAGGGCCAGTTCCAGAAGTCCATGACCGGTCACCAATAAAGGTCCTGTCCAGATCCCTCGCCGGGAACTTTCACTTATCGTGGCCGTGAGCATCGGCCCCGGCATCATCGCCCCGGAAAGGGCAATCACAAAGGATGAAAAAAAAATGGTGATCAGGGCAAGCACAGAACATTTCCTCAATAATAACAGCGCTTCCAACATGGCTGCCGAAAGCGCTTCTTTTCATTTTATACTACTTTATTACCATGATTTCTCTATGACAAGAGGAAATATCAGAAAAAGATAATCCGCAGGAATTACTTCGCGCCGAGGGGAAGCACGGTCCGTCCGAAGCTTTCATTGAGCACCTGGGCCATGGCGCAGTAAATGGCCAGGGAGCCGCAGAAGACCCCTTCCCATCCCGTAAGAACAGCCCATGCCCCTTTCCATCCGAAGCCATCCCGGGCGGCCAGCATCCAGAAAAGTATGGTCAGGGTTAAAAAAACCGCCTGAAGCACACGGGTGGCCTTCCAGGTTCCGATCCACATGAAAAAGGTAAACAGCCCCCACATGAACAGATAGGCGGTCATAAAGGCCTCACTATTTTTGGTCATGCCGAGTTGTCCGTTGAAGTAGACGAGAAATACCAGGGTGAGCCAGAAAAGACCGTAGGAAGTGAAAGCCGTCGTACCGAAGGTATTGCCCTTCTTGAACTCCATAATCCCAGCGATGACCTGGGCCAGGCCGCCATAAAAGATGCCCATGGCCAGGATTCCGGCGCCTAACTCGAACAGCCCGGCATTGTGCAGGTTTAAAAGAACTGTTGTCATTCCGAAGCCCATGAGACCCAATGGTGCAGGATTCGCTAAATTGTCCGACATGATGAAACCTCCTTTGCGCGTGATTTGATTCTCCCTCCTTTTCCGGGCAGGGACTATAGGCAAACTCGGAGTGCATGTCAATGAAAAGCGGTCCCGAAAAATAGATCCCATGGCAATCCGTTCCGCCGGTTTGCCTGCGGATGGCGCGGATGAGAATGCCATTGCAGTAAAAGTAAATTGATAATTCCGAACAAGTATGATGATCATATCGACTTACAATAATCGTGCTCAATGTTGTTCAACCCCGTACCGCGGCAACCGCCTGGATAAGGAAATCCTCATTGCGCCGGACGCCCTGTTCGTTTACGTGAAGCATCCCGGCGGCGCCTTAAAGGGGGAACTGATCTTATCCTTATCTAAGGGATCAGACACGGCACAAAAGAAACGAACTCATATCAAGAAACGGCAATGAACGGCTGGTGTGGAAAAATCCTGAAAATCGATCTGTCTTCCGGCCGGACGGAAGCGAAGCGTCCGGAACGGGAGATTTATGCCCGGTGGATCGGCGGCCGTGGGCTGGCAGGTTATTATCTCCGGGATAAGGTGACGCGGTCCTGGGATCATCCGGAAATGCCCCTGCTTTTCTTTACCGGCCCTCTGGTCGGCGCGACATCTCCGACTTCCGGCCGGATGACCATCATGTCCCGCTCCCCGCTGACCGGCACGGCAGGAGACGCCTCCGTCGGCGGATCGCTGGGAACCGCGCTGAAAAAGGCGGGGTGGGACGGCCTGATCATCACCGGCCGGGCAAAGACCCTCTGTGGGATCGAAATTGCCGATGATCAGGTGACTCTTGTGGATGCCGCAGCCCTGGCCGGCGCGGGGACATCCGGGGCGTATACCCGTCTGAAAGAGAAAGGAGCGGTCGCCCTGGCGGGTCCCGCGGCGGAGGCGGGAGTTCGTTTTGCCGACATCGTCGTGGACGGTCACTACGCCGCAGGTCGAGCTGGCCTGGGGCTGCATTTTGCCGCCCGGAATCTGAAATACCTGACCGTCCGGGGTTCAGGCAAAATCCGTATCGCCAGCCCCGAGGCTCTGAAAAAGGCAAATGAAGACGTCCGTCGCCTGATGGCGGCTTCACCGGTTCTCCTCGGGGAACTGGGACTCGGACAATACGGGACGGCGGCGCTTTACGACCTTCTTGACGCCCGCCGGATGATGCCGACGGACAATTTCCGCCGCACCCGCTTTGACGCAGCCCGGCGCATGAACGCACACGCCTTCCGCCAACGTTATGCCCCCCGCCGGACGGGTTGCCGGGGCTGTTCCATCCTCTGCAAGAAGATCACGGCTGATGGCCGAAGCCTTCCCGAATTCGAAACCCTTTCCCACTTCAGCGCTCTCGTGGGAAATACCAATCTGGAAACGGTGATGGAGGCCAACCGGCTGTGCAACGACCTGGGGATGGACACCATTTCGGCGGCGGCGACACTGGCCTGCCATGAGGAAATCCAGGGAAGGCCCCTGGAACCTTCGGAGATTCTCTCTCTTCTCATGGATATCGGAGCCGGACGAGGCATCGGACAGGCCCTGGGACAGGGAGCCGCCGTCTATGCGCGGGCATGCGGACGGCCGGAGACGGCCATGACGGTGAAGAACCTGGAACTGCCGGGCTACGATCCCCGGGGAGCTTACGGAATGGCCCTGGCATATGCCACGTCGACGCGGGGGGGCTGCCACCTCCGGGCTTATCCCATCAGCCATGAGATCCTGCGAAAACCTGTGGCGACGGACCGTTTTACCTTCAGCGGCAAGGCCCGGATCATCAAAGGGGCGGAAGATCTTTTTGCCGTTGTCGATTCCCTTACCGCCTGCAAGTTTGTTTTTTTCGCTGCTTCCCTGGAGGAATACGCCCGGATCTACACCGCTGTGACGGGCGTCGAATCCTCGGCTGATGACCTGTTGACAGCGGGGGAACGGATCGATTATTCGGAACGGATCATGAACGACCGCAACGGCTTCCGCGGAACCGACGACGACCTGCCCGCCCGTTTTTTTGAGTCGCCGGGCACGGGAGACGGCCATCTGGAGATTCCGCCCCTGGATCGGAACGAATTTTTAAAGGCGCGGGCGGCATACCGGCGCATCCGCGGTCTGAATGAAGAGGGACGGCCGACTCGAGAAAAAGCAGCGGAGCTGGCAATCGATTGGGACGGGTGCAGAGAAGGATGAGGACTGCATGGAGCGACTGATCCGAAAATATGTGGACAAGCTGGTCCGCTCCGGACTGGCCGAAGCGGGCGTTCCCTTGATGGGGGCCCGGGATGCCGAACTGATCTGGAATCGGGACGATAAAAACCAGGCGATTCTGGAGGAAATTTTCGCGGGGCTGCACATTTCGACGCTCCTTTTTGCGCCCCCTGCCGAACCCTACCGCACTCTCGTGGATTTCCTGGCCCGGACGTCTCCGGGAACCATCCACCCACAGGACACGGAAACCCGGACATTCCTCCACGAACTGCCTGTGGTCACGTCCCTTGCGCCAGCGGAAATCATCCGAGCCCTGAAAAACCGGAAATGCGCCATCGTGCCCGGCCGGGGAATTATCACCTATGGAACGGTAAGCCCCGAACAGGCCTTCGTGACGTTCAGCTCCGCCTGCTTTGCCTGTTTCGTCACGTTTTTTGCCGATTACATCCGGGATGTCCGGAGTGGCTCTGCAAACCCGGAGCAGAAGGCTGTTTTTCAGCAGGCTGTGGATTACCTCGGCTCCCCCGCCCGGCTGGATTTTTCCTTGACGCATGGTCCTTTCCGGGATGAAGCGACCGTCCTGAGCGCCATGGAAGAAGCGGGCAAGGCCACAGTGGACTGCCGGCTGGTCGATTCCTATTTCGGGAATATCTCCTGTCTTTTCAAAGATATCCTCTATATCAGCCAGACAGGCAGTTCCCTGGACGAGCTGCGGGGCTGCATCGATCCCGTGCCCATGGACGGCTCCTCCTGCGTCGGCATCACCGCCTCCAGCGAGTTGAGCGCCCACCGGGCGATCGTAACTGCGGGAACCCACCGAACCGTCCTGCACGGCCATCCGAAATTCTCCGTCATCCTTTCCCTGGCCTGCAACGAGAAAAATTGCGTGCTGCGGGGACAATGTCATCTCCGCTGCCCCCGTCAGCGGCAGGCGGCCGGCGTCCCCATTGTATCCGGCGAGGTAGGTACAGGCCCATACGGCCTCTGTCATACCGTCCCCCCGGCCCTGGCCGAACACCGGGGCGCCATCGTTTACGGCCACGGCGTCTTCACCGTCGGGAAAACCGATTTCAACGACGCCTTTGCCTCCCTCCTGGACATCGAAAACGCCTGCCGCAAGGAGTACTTCGCCAGCCTCTGACCGGTGTATTCACACCGGAGAAATCGTCATCACTTCCTATCGAGCGGCCTGCAACGAAGCCGGGCAGATACGGGTCATCCCCTGGAACCCGATATGGTCATCATATGAAGCGCATCGGCTGCGGAATGTCTACAAAAACTCCAACAAGATCATATGTGAAGCCGAACAACATCTTTGCCTGGCTGGCGGGAAACCGGGAGTTTTCAGGATAGACAGTCCAAGAACGCCCAGGTTGAAATCCGTCGGAGATCCGGTGTGCGTGCTTCCCGGGCGACCGATGTAAAAAAGGGATGGATGCATCGCTCGATACACCCATCCCCTTTCAATCCTTATCAATCGCCCTTCTTACCTTGAGCGCCTTTGCCGCATTCCCATTCACATTTTATAGTACATGTGTCCTGCCCTCTGAAACCCTCGACGCGAGAATACAATCACGGTTCCATCTTCGCGTTCGGGTCTTTTGACCATTCCTGCATGGAGCCGTCGTAATTCCTGACATTTGTGTATCCGAGGACATCATGCAGAATGAACCACCACATGCTGGCTACCCGTCCCGAATCACAGTAAACGATGATCTCCCGGGATAGATCGCTGCCCACAACGCCGGAAGCCATATTTTTCAATTGCGCCTTGTCTTTCAAGGTATAGCAGCAGGTTTCAAGATGTTCACCCGGCGGATACTTCTCGAACACTTGTGCTGTCGGGAGATTGACCGCCCCTGCGATTCTGCCCGCCTTTGCGACAAAGGGAAGCTTGTTTGTGCCGCTGAAAAATTCCGGCTCCCGGACATCCACAATCAAGGCTTTCCCCAGTTGACTCATGACATAGTCTTTTTTAGCCAGAAGATTCTTGTCAAATTTCCCGCGGTAGGGCTTTGCCTTCGGCTTTACGGCCTCTGTCGATACGGCCCGTTTTTCCCTTACCATCCACTTGGTATGCCCCCCGTCGAGGATGCCGACGGTTTTAACCCCAGCGTATTTCAGCGTCCAGGCAACCCGGGTTGTGTTGACCCGGTCGGGACCTGATTCCGTAGCACCGGCTACAACAACAATCGAGTCAGGACTGATGCCCGCGGAACTCAATAAATCGATGAGTTCATCATCCTCCGGAAGCTGGTTGTCCAATTCACCCTTTTTTATCGCCCAGGTCCCATAGAACATGCTGATTGCGCCGGGAATGTGGCCTGCCCGATAGTCTTCAACTTTCCGGATATCCACGATGATTACTTTTGGATTATCAAGATTCTGCTGGAGCCAATCGGTCGACACGACCGGAGAAAACTCCTGGGCAATCGCCGCCAGGGGCAAGAAAAGGAAAACAATCAAGAGAAGTGAAAAATATTTAATCTTTTTCATGGCAACCTCCTTAATGCTTACAGGTATTTGGTCTGTACACCGGTTTACTGTTGGCCTGAGCGCCTTTTCTCAATCCGTTGATCCTTTGTTCAATACGCCGTTTATTATTTTTTTCCCCCTTTCACATTTCAACTTGTCCTGGTTTTCCTGGAATGCACCCTTCGCTAATTCCCGCTTATCGCTCCGTCAGCAAAATGCATTCCTGTGGCCATTCCCGCTTATGCTTCAGCGCCCCGATCTGTCGGCAAGGCTTCCCATCGAAACCAGGCAGATCCAGGGAACAGGTTGTTCTGCTTCCATTGCCGGAGGAACAGATCAATCAGCAGTTCATACAGCAAACCATCACTCATCCGGAAACGATCACCCAATAGATCAGGGCCGTGAGGGTCAGCCCCAGAAGGAGGCTTCCCAGACCGATAACGGCAGAGATGAGTTTCAGCGGTATACTGGGGTGCTCCCGCTTCAGAGAATCGAGCCTCTGTTCCGCCATGAGACGCTCATACTCAAGGGGGCGCTCCCGCTGCAGTTCGTTCAGGGAGTAAGTACCCGTGAAAATCAGGCGATCCATGGGGAACTTGTCCGGAACGAAGTGGGTATTGAAGAAGTGAACGGTAAAGATGAAGAGGGCTGCCAGGAGGGCCTCCTCGGAATGAATGATCGTCGCCACATTCAGAACCCACCCGGGTACGATCCAGGAAGACCACTCCGGCTTCCAGAGCAGAAGGCCGGAGCCGCCGATGGCAAACATCCCCCAGAAGACCGCCCAGAAGTCGAACTTTTCCCAGTAGGTCCAGCGGTCGAAGCGGGGCTTCGGCCCTCTATTGAAGAACCACAGGAACATCCCTTTCATGTCTTCCCAGTCCTTCTTCCGAGGAAACAGGGAATCAGGGCCGAAAAGACGTTCTTTCCATCCCCCCTTGCCCTCTCCCCCGGAGAAGAGGAAGCGGCAGGACAGAATGAAGATATAGGCCACGATCAGCATCAGGACCCCCGCGGCGATGCGGTGCCAGAGCCCAGCCGATTCAGCGCCTCCCCACAGGCGGATAAAGGCCCTGGCCCAGTCGGTGGAATGATATTTCAAGGGGAAACCCGTCGTTACAAGGGTGAAAAAGGACAGAATCAGAAAGAAATGCAGAAACCTTTCCTGGAAAGAGAACCGTTGGATGTGCTGATAGCCTTCCGGAGCTATTTCGCATACCTCCGAAAGGAGGCCGCTCTTTTCCCGGGCATGCTTTTCCCAATAACTTTTTCGCCACCAGAGAGCTGTGTGGATCCAGAAAAAGGAGAACGTGAAGATCAGGAGGCCGGACATGAAGACAAAGGCCCAGTAGAGGGCGGGATATCGTTCCTTGTCCCGATAGTCCGGATGGGCCTTGTATTCCACGAATCGTGGATGAAATCCCTGATGGCAGCGCCCGCAGTTCTCGACGAGATGGCTGGGATGGATGCTGGAACGGGGGTCTGTTTTCGGCAGGATGTTGTGGGTCCGGTGGCAGTCGGCGCACCCGGCGACCAGTGTGGCCTGGCCGACACCGCGGACCTTGCCGTGGTAAGTCTCTTCGTACAGCCTGACCATGTCCGGAGATAGGTTGTTGCGCTTCATCATGGCCCTGTCTGCGTGGCAGCGGTTGCACTTCTGGGTATAGAAATTTCTGGCTTCAGCGGGGTACTTCTCCAGGGACGTGTGGTAAACCCGTGTGTCGTGGAGACCGTGACAATCGCCGCAATCCGCCGCATCCATATTTCCCTTGAGAACGGCTTCCGCATGGCCCGAAGCCACGTATTCCTCGTTGGAATGACAGGCCGTGCATTGCTCGATGGTCCGACGCTTGATATCCCTGCCTGCCCGCTGCCGGCTATGAATGTCCCGATGGCAGTCGACACAGCGGAAATCCTCCTGAAGGTAATGGAAATTGGCGCGGTATTCCCCGGCGATCTGCTGGTGACAGGACGCACAGGAAACGGGCGCGGGCTTGTCCTGCCCCGTCATGTGGCGGTCCAGGTTCCGGATGTCGGCGTGACAGCTCCGGCAGCCATTGCTGCCGTGGACCGAAGAGTTAAAGGCCGCCTGGAATTTCGGGTCATCATGGCAGCCCTGGCAGGTCCGCGAAACGGCTGCATCGGCAGTATGATAGAGAAGGCTCAAGAAGAGCGTCAACGCCGGAACCAGAATTTTTCCACATAACCGCGAATTTTTCATTGGCCTGTTTTCCCTGCTGTTTTCCCTGCTGTTTTCCCTTGGATGGCATTTACCGCCTTCATGCCGCCAAAGAGTCGGTTTATGTCGTGAAACCCTTTATGGAAGAGATAACTTCCTGCGATAAAGGACCGAAATCCCTGATCATCCACAATCAGGATGGGACGACGCTCCGGAAGTTCCCTGTATCTTTTGTGAAGCTGATACAGGGGTATGTTCACTGCTCCCGGCAAAAAGCTCTCGCTGTAGGCCGCCTCGGAACGGATGTCCAGGATCAGTGCGTCCTGATGGATACCCCGCCAGTTTTCAAGTTCCTGAGCCTTCACGGACCGGATGGGTACGCGGGCGATCCGGTCACGGGATTCAAGGGCATATCCCGCCTGTTTCCAGGCGGGCATTCCCCCTTTCAGCACATAGATGTTGGTGAACCCTTTGCGCACGGCCAAATCACCGGCTTGACAGCTTCGGATGCACGCGTCACTTTCGCAGTAAAGGATGACTTTCCCCTCCCGAGGAACTTCGGACAGACGTTTGTCGAATTCCTCACAGGCAATGCATAAAGATCCGGGAATCCGATGATCCAGGCATTCGATGCGGCTCATGACATTGATGAGGGTGACCTTTTCCGCTTCAGTCTGCATCCAGCTGTAAAGGGTCGCGGCATCTACAATCTTCCAGCCCGCGGCATACGCTGTGTTCCCCTGAAGGCACAGTCCTGCAGCAAGGAGTAGGGGTATCAGCCACCTTACCTGCAAAGCATTGATCAGCACATCCTCGTGAATTCGATTATTCATAGGCCGGAACCTCCTCCATGCCCCATTCCTCCATCTGAGGCGAAGCATTCGGCGCCTTCGGTTTCGGATAATCTTCTTTCAGGAAGCGGCCCACACTCCGGACTTTCAATTTCCCGAAGAACAGCGCCTTCTCGTCGTGGCAGTCCCTGCAGTCTTTAGCCCCGAGGGTCTGCTTCCTGCCGATGGGAACCACATTGTGCCAGATGGGAACAGACAGGGTATTGGCAAAGGGAAGCTCGGAGGAAACAATTTTCCCGCCCTTCCATTCATAGACCTTGTCCGCCATAAAGACGGCCTTTCGGTAGCCGAGGCGGTGGAGAGCCTTCAGCATCTTTTCCATGTCCCCTTCCGTGGCCACAGTAACCCGGCGGATCTTCCTGCCGGATGAATCCCTGACCTCGACGGAGGTGATCCCTCTGCTGGCTTGATATGCTCGGGAAACTGCATTTGGGGGTAAGGCGCGAAAGGTATTCCGTCCGGTTCTTTCGGCAAACCACTGGCCCGTGTGCGGGACAGCGGCGGTGTAGCGTTCACCGGAACCGTCCTTCATGCCCTGGATGGCAATCCAGGGCGGCCAGGGCTTTTCCGCCGCCTTCCGAAAAGCGCCCCGGTCTGCGGCTGACATGTTGTCAGCGGTGTACCAGGAGACCGTACCGGTGGATGCATCCATAAGATACGCGCCTTTGGCCGGCTGCCCCGTGCTGTGGCAGGCGGTACAGGAAAGGAGTCGGAAATGGAAGGAGGCCTTCGGAAATTTCGCTGCATGAACAACCAGAGGATTCGGCGCCGACTCCGGAAGTCCGGGACGATACCGGTAAAGGCCGTCCAGATGACAGCTCGTGCAGGTCTTCATGCCCGTCTTCTCGACACTTTGCCCGGAACTTCCCCGCCCGATCCGGTGAGCAAGGCGGCCTCCCGGCACATTTACAGCCAGGCCATGGCAGTCCGTGCAGCGCAGGCCCACCCTTACGTGAACGTCGTATTCCGCCCTGTGCAGGGTTGCCGTATGAAACGCCTGGTCATCACCGTGGCACTGCAGGCAACTGGCCGAACTGACGGAAGGACGGATGATGGTTCCGGACAATTTGCCATCCCGGGTAAACACAGGACTTCCCCAGCGGTAGATAACTGCGGGTCGCCGGGACAGATTTCCAGGATCGCCCTTCTGTGATGACTTGAGATCCGGTTGAATTTCGCCGAGATTCGCTCCAGTCGTTGGCGCCGTAAGCTCCCGCCCCGCCCGGATGCTCCTGTTGCGCTGATCGAGGCGATAGCCCGTCATATGGCAGACAAGGCAGTCCGCCTCCCCGGCGCTGCCTTTCTGAAAACGGCTTCTGTTATCCGGATACAGAGCGGCCGGCAGCGCCGACGAATCCGCTTTTCTGCGCTCTGAAGATTTTCCCTGAAAGTGGTTCCCTTTGCTGATCGTTGCATAGCTGTGGCAGGCCCCGCATGTTTTTCGCGGGCTGTAAGGATCGGTTTCGTTATCCGAGGGGGTGATCTTCGCGCCGTTTTCATTGCGCAACCAGACATCCACGTGACTGCCTGCTCCCAGGACGCGACTCTCCCAGGTAATCTGAACAGCGATTGCCAGCACGGCAATCAGGATCGCATATGCCATTCCTCGAACTGCATCCATGACCGCCTCTTTCCTTCAGACTTTTGTATTTAACAGGAGTGGGAATTTGCCGGGATACCTTACCCCGTTTGATCATTGTAATACCGTTTATCGGGTTATGGGTTTTGGAGTGTGGATCAGCCGTTCATTCGCCTTGGCTCCTCCTTTCAGGAGGGTTTCCCACGTCAGGAACCCGGTGCGATCCGTATGACATGAATCGCAGGAGCGAGTCCGGTCCGTACGCTTCCGGATATTGTGGACCGGCGAATTCCAGTAATTGGGGAGGGCATCGAATTTCTCCATGCGGATTCCCACCTTCTCAAAGGAATTCCGGACAGTCGGGATAACACGCAGTGTAGTGACCTCCTTCGTGTTCCGGGGATTTTTCCCCAGGATGAAACCTGGCTCCGCCTTAGCACCCGTCCCTTCATGGCAATCATAGCAGTTCCGATACTGGCCGCCCGAGTGGCAGCCGTAGCAGCTCACCTTGCCCCGGTGAACGCTGTGGGCCTTCTTTGTCAGCAGTGTCTTCGAGTTGATCGTCTTGTGGCAGTTCGTGCAGGCGGGACGGTCTTTCACCGCCTGCTTGGTGAGATATTTCTTTCCGTCGCCGTGGAATTCCCGTTTCTTGTGGCAGTCAAGGCACATCATTCCTTTCTGGTAGTGGACATCCGTTGCCCCGCCGTATTCGCCCACATATTCCGGATAGACACGTCCGCCATGGCAGAAGGCGCAGGTCTTGCCTTCATCCTTCCTGACAAATTTATGCCCCTGGATCAGGCCGAGGCTGATCCCGGATACCGGTGGTGATTTCACATGACATCCACCGCAGGAGGCGTGGCAGCTCCGGCAGGATTGTTCGAAGACGCGCTTGTCGAAGATCTTGAGTTCCGCCTTGGAAAACCTTGCCATGACCCCCTGCCGCTGGCCGATCGTTGTGTAATGAAGAGATTTCCCATAGGCGGCGGCGATCTTTCCGTGGCATTGGCCGCAGGTCTTGAGATTGTCCGATGGCCGCTTCACCATGCCCTCGTGGGCCTGCTCTTTCGTTTCACCGCTTTTGTCGCCCTTGTGGCAGGTTTCGCATCCCTTGGAAAGATGCGGGTCTTTGGCTAACAGTTCAGGGTTGACAAGGTATCCCTTATAATACTCTTCCGCCTTCACGGGCGGAGGCGCCCCCGCTCACCCCTCGCCTTCGCCGCCGATAGCCGGTGGTTTGACCAGGGATTTCATCTTTTGATCATCTGTATGGCAGGAAATGCACTGATTGACTGCAGCCGCCCAAGCCCATGCGGGCAGAAGGAAAAGGACGAGAAAAAAAGAGACAAGCCGGTTCGTCTTCATGCTTTTTAATACTCCTGCCTTTTCGACAGAGGAATCAAAGGAGCTGTCAATGAAAACGTTTTCAGACCGAGGGTGATGGCCCCTTTCCGCTACGAAACCTGGTACGTTTCAGGAGCCATGTTGTATTTATGCTATAACGGATTTTGTCTGAAATCAATAGAATAACCCCGGCAAACGAAAAAATGAACGATTGCGGAAAATTTTTAGAACTCAGTCAGAATCACGGTTCTATCTAACCCTTGCGGTAAGAGTCGTTTGATGTTAATTTTCAATCGTTAGGGCGCCAACGGAACCGAAACCGCCTTTTATTTTCAAAACCATCCATCGGGAGTGCGGTTTGTGCCAAAAAAAACAAATCCTGTCCGGGCATTCTTTTCCTCCGTCAAACTGACGATTGTCCTGATGATCCTTATCGCTCTTCTTGCTGTTGGGGGAACGTTTCTCCCCCAGCAGCAAGAAGCGGGGGATTTTCTCCATCGCCTGCCGCCTGCCGCAGCGGAATGGCTGCTGCGGCTCCAGTTGCTCGACATCTACCATTCCACAGTCTTTTACCTTCTCATGAGCTTGTTGTCCCTGAATCTCATCGTATGCTCCCTGAATCGTTTCCCCTCAGCATGGAAAAAGATCCGGGCTCCCGGTTTTCCCGTTCCTGAAGGCCTGTTTCCCTCCGCAGGCGTAGAACAGACCTTCAACGTGAAGGAAGGCAAGGATACCGTCGTTTCCAGACTTGAATCTCTTGCCAGGAAGAGATGGGGGAGTGTCGACAGGCAGGAAACGGAAAGAGGCGTCTTCCTTTTCGCTCAGAAAGGGCGCTTCGCTCATCTGGGTGTTTACGTGGTCCATGTGAGCATCCTGATCATTATTCTGGGAGCGGTGGTCGGTTCGCTCTTTGGGTTCGAGGCTTATGTCACCATCGATGAAGGGCAGGCCGTACAGGAAGTCGAATTGAAAGGCGGCAGGGGAATCAGGCAACTCGACTTTGCCGTTCGCTGCGATAAATTCACGTTGGAATTTCATGAAAACGGCGCCCCGAAGACTTACCGCTCAGATCTTTCCTTTCTCAAGGACGGAAAGGTGATCAGGCAAGGCGCTCTGCTGGTCAACCATCCTCTTTCTTTCGAGACGATCCGTTTCTATCAGTCCAGCTACGGGATGTCAGAGGATAACAAAGCCCATCTCTCCTTTTCCAGAAACGGTGTACGGCAGCAGCCGGAACTGGTATTGACGGAGGGAGACGTCTTTGAACTGCCCGGCAGCCAGGCAAAGGGAACGGTTTTACGCGTGGAAGAAAATATCATGGAAATGGGGCCGGCCGTCAAATTACTCATCTCATCGCCCCGGGGGGATGTTCAGTTCTGGGTGTTCAGGCATATCGAAGAAATCAAACAGATGAATCCCGGCCTGCTGAACGAAATGCCCCTTTTCAATCCCGCCCTTTTCAAACCTTATGAATTTTCTCTCACCCGGGTGGAACAGAAATACAGCACGGGGCTGCAGGTTGTCCGGGATCCCGGCGTGCCTCTGGTGGCGGGGGGCGGCATCCTGCTGATCGCCGGCCTGATGATGACCTTCTGGATGTCCCATCGCCGGTTCTGGATCTGGATTTTTTCGGACGGAGAAGGAGCTTCGATCCACATCATCGGGATGAGCAACCGAAATCCGGCGGCTTTTGAAAAGGAGATCCGCAACCTTCACGCCGCGGTCAGGAAGGCGATGACTATATGACGCATACGACGATCCTGAGTTGGGTAACTTTCATCTATTTTGCCGCTTTTGTTTTTTATCTGTTTCGCACTGTTTTCGGCAAGACCTTCTGGGGTCGGCTGGCGACCATGACCGCCTGGGTGGGACTTGCCGTGCAGTCCTGCGCTCTTGTCTGGCGGTGGAAGTTGTCCTACGACCTGGGGATCGGCCATATCCCCTTGTCCAATCTCTACGAATCCATGGTCTTCTTTGCCTGGAGCATTGTCTTTCTCTATCTCATTCTGGAATGGAAAGCGGCCAACAGGGTTCCGGGCGCCTTTGTCATCCCCGTCGCCTTTCTGGCCATGGCCTATGCCTCCATCGCTCCCGGCGTCGACAACAATATCCAGCCTCTGATTCCTGCCCTGCAGAGCAACTGGCTGACCAGCCATGTTGTAACCTGCTTTCTGGGCTATGCAAGCTTTACCCTGGCTTTTGGCTCAGGTCTGATTTATTTCATCCACCCCCTGGTTCCTGCCGACAAAGACAGCCCGGACAACAGGAGTGCCTGTCTGCCCTCACCGGATACTCTGGATACTCTGATCTATCAGGGCGTCGTCCTGGGGTTTGTTTTTTTGTCCATGGGCATCCTGACAGGATCCGTCTGGGCCCATTTCGCCTGGGGCTCCTACTGGAGCTGGGATCCAAAGGAAACGTGGTCCCTGATTACCTGGATCATTTACGCCATCATGCTTCATGCCCGCCTCGTCCGGGGCTGGCGGGGAAAGCGCATGGCGGTCATGGCGGTCATCGGCTTCGCTTCCGTCCTGTTCACCTATCTCGGCGTCAATTATCTGCCCGGACTGCACAGCTACCTCAACGCATAAGACCGGCCTCTTTCGCCTGAAAATCGGAGCCGATCATTCGGATTGAGCCGAAAGGCGACGGAATCAAGATCATCAAAGAAAAAGTGCACCTGAAAGGCTGTTATGCTGCCTGAACAGGTGCACTTAGGATAAGCCCGGAAGACGGCTCCCTTCCGGGAGCATTCAGTTCCGTTATTTATTGGCTCGCCCGAAAAGAGGAAAATGGGCAATGGAAAGAATCTATATTATTAACCTAAGTTAAAAGGGGGAATTTTTCTCTTAACTTTATCTACGAGTCTTCAAAAACATGGATAAACTAAA
>Ga0209510_1001917_pt1 | contig 22291 bp, 20 predicted proteins | sample BiotimSIPDNA_FD_185749 | JGI IMG/M metagenome (GOLD analysis project Ga0209510, IMG submission 185749) | Anaerobic biogas reactor microbial communites from Washington, USA - Biogas_R1 time_0 SIP DNA (SPAdes) (version 2) | ecosystem: Engineered > Bioreactor > Anaerobic > Unclassified | place...
AGGCAGGCTCCCCTGTTTTTCAGGACAACAGAGGAGATGTTGGCGGAGTTTGCATATCTTGGGTATAAAAAGGCCTATGAGGTCGTGGTAGAGAATACCAACCTGATTGCCGATATGGTTGAACAGGTTATACCCATACCTCTTGGCACCTATCCACCCAGTATTGAAGGTGCGGAGCAGGAGATTGAGCAGATGGCATACAGGAATGCCCATAAGATGTATGGCGATCCGCTGCCTGAAATTGTTTCAAAAAGGCTGAAAAAAGAGCTGACCTCGATTATTAAGAACGGATTTGCTGTAATGTATGTTGTAGCGGAGAAGCTGGTGACAAAGTCCAACGAGGACGGCTATGTTGTAGGTTCAAGAGGCTCTGTGGGCTCTTCCTTTGCGGCAACCATGACGGGGATAACGGAGGTAAATCCTCTGCCTCCACATTACATCTGCAAGAGCTGCAAGTATTCTGAGTTTATTACAGACGGCTCTGTTGGGTCCGGCTTTGATTTACCAAAGAAGGACTGTCCTGTTTGTGGTACACTCCTAAAGGGTGATGGGCACGACATTCCCTTTGAGACCTTCCTGGGCTTCGATGGCGACAAGGCTCCTGATATAGACTTGAATTTTTCGGGAGAGTACCAGGCTCAAGCCCACAAGTATACAGAGGTACTGTTCGGGACGGGGAATGTGTTTAGAGCAGGAACTATTGCCTCTGTGGCAGACAAGACCGCCTATGGCTTCGTAAAAAAATACCTGGATGAAAAGGAAATGGTTGTGTCGAATGCCGAGGTCAACAGGCTGGTGCGAGGCTGTACGGGTATAAAACGAACAACAGGGCAACACCCGGGCGGCATTATTGTTATACCGGGTGAATATGATGTCTATGATTTCACGCCGATTCAGAGACCGGCAGATGATGTAAACTCAGATATCATCACTACTCATTTTGACTTCCACTCATTGCATGATACCATTTTGAAGCTTGATATACTTGGGCATGACGACCCGACTATGATTAAAATGCTTGGTGATCTGACCGGCATCGATATAAACGATGTTCCGGTGAACGATGAGGAGGTCATGGGACTGTTTTTGTCAACAGAGCCCCTTGGAATAAAGCCTGAAGATATAAATAGTGAGGTTGGAACCTTTGCGCTGCCGGAGTTTGGGACAAAGTTTGTCAGGCAGATGCTTCTTGATACCAAGCCAAAGACCTTTTCGGATCTGCTGCAAATAAGCGGATTGTCCCATGGGACCAATGTTTGGCTCAATAATGCACAGGAACTGGTCAGGGATGAGGTTTGTACCATATCTGAGGTTATCGGAACAAGAGACGGCATCATGGTTTATCTTATGTATAGGGGGCTCCCGCCCAAGAGTGCCTTCAAGATTATGGAGGATGTCAGAAAGGGAAGAGGGCTTAAGCCCGAATACGAAGAGGAAATGAAGGCCCATTCCGTGCCGGACTGGTATATCGAGTCCTGCAAAAGGATAAAGTACATGTTCCCCAAGGCTCATGCGGCGGCCTATGTGCTGATGGCCATGAGGATTGGGTGGTTCAAGGTCTATCAACCCTTAGCGTTTTATGTGGCCTATTTTACAGTCAGGGCTGATGAGTTCGATGCCGAGCTGATGACCCATGGCAAAGAGAAGGTGAGCCAGAAGATTAAAGAGCTGGAGACAATGGGTAATTCTATTTCGGCTAAGGATAGAAATGTTTTAACCATTCTTGAGGTTGCCAACGAGATGTACGCCCGCGGGATTAATTTCATGCCTGTTGATTTATATAAATCAGCTGCCACCAAATTTGAGATTGAGGGTGATGGAATTCGACCGCCTTTGAACTCTTTGCCCGGATTGGGCACAACAGCGGCCAATTCTATTGTTGAGGCGCGTGAGCAGGGAGAGTTCATCTCTATTGAGGATCTGAGAATTAGGTCGAAGATTAGCAAGACGGTTATTGAGATACTGACACAGAATGGGTGTCTGAATGATATGCCCGAAAGCAGTCAGATGAGCCTTTTCACTTTTATGAGCTAATTGAGGGGTATCATGCTTTTAGTTGTGCCGCTCAATATATTGCGGGCATGTATGAAAGCACGCCACTATTGCGCAGCTAATTCATATACACAGCAAACATGGTACCCCTCTTGTCTTTAGGTCACCTGGATACCCTTATTCATTCCGCTGACTTTATGTAATCCACAAGAGGCAGAATAAAGCCTTTATCTGATAATAATACATCTTTGCCGAAATTTTCAATAAACATCCGATCATCCTCTGTACGCTGCTCCGGCGGTTTCTTTTCTGCCATGGACTTAGGTACTCTCATCATTAATTTATGCATAGTTGACATTCGACTAAACCGCTGGTCGCCACGAAAAGCAAAAACCTTAAACCGGTTTTTCCACTCCGGTGGGATATTTTTGTCGGCGATTTCGGTATAAGCATCTTGCTTCTGTGGATCTGTTAGTCCAACAATGTACAGAGCAAGCGTTTTATTGTCATTGCTTCCAAGCTTTGAAAGAAATTTCTTAAAGCCGGCAATAGCGCCGGCATATATGCCGCCGCCGTAAATAATAGTGTCAAATGCTGATAGACTCTTTGAGGATAATTCAGAGAGCTTTTTTGCCTTACATCCTAATGCCTCGGCAATCCATTGAGCATATTTTTCGGTGCTGCCATATTTTGATGTGTAAACAACAACTGTATTCATTAATTTTCCTTCCTTTCTGATAAAGCGTTTTCAATCGCTTTTAGTATTGTTTTTGAACTCATGGTTGCGCCCGCTATTGCATCAATTTCGACGCTTTGGTGCTCAACCACAGTATCAACAATTGCTTCAGCGCTGGAGCCAAGCCCATTTTGATGCTTGACAAGCCGCACATCGGTAATCGTATGATTTTCTACACTAACTTCTGCTTCAACCTTAACAAGCCCATTGTCGCAATAGCCGGAATATGTGCCATCTGCGATTTGTGATAAATCAAAAGATGTATCAAATGTTTCCAGTGGTTTTGGTAAGTTTATCCCCAAGGCTATTGCAATTGCTAAGACTAATATGGCAATAACAGCGATGGTTATTTTACTCTTCTTTCTGGTTTTTTGTTTCACTCAAGATCCTCCTGCATGTTTTTTAGATTGGTAATCAGCTTTATAACGACTTTAGCAGCCAACTCTGTTTCTTCTGAACTAATATCGCCAAATAGCTCATCAAAAAAAGAAGTTGACTTGAATGCCATTTGATTTAATACTCCATGTCCTTCCATGGTCATTTCAACCGTTTGACTACGGCGGTCTAACTCATTGTCCCGCAAAATCACATAGCCTTGCTTCTGTAAAGCTAAAAGCATTTTACTTACATTTTGCCGAGAAGTGTCCGTTTCCTTTGCCAACATGGTTATCGTAGGTAGCGATTCCATGGATAAATCTTTTAGATTCCGCAGTAAAAACCACTGTTTTGTAGATAGCCCACGTACTTTTTTGTCAGCAACCAGCTGCAATTTATTTGCCAGTATAAACGCACCCCCAAATAAAACGTATTGATTATTCTCTGGTATTTTCATGACTCACCTTCCTATATTTACGCAACCTATTACGCATATTGTACGCAATGGGTTGCGTAAAGTCAATAGCTGAGTATATAAACCAAAGTTGCAAAGAGCATTTTTCAAATTTTGATTGATAATTACACAAGACCGTGATATAATAATCTGCGAGTACGTTGGAACGCAGATTATTATATGCCTCTGGCGGAATTTATGGCCGTGCGGGAATTGGCTTATGCCAAACGCACATGGCCAATTATATCATGCTAAACATGATATAATGCCCTGCGAGTACGTTGGAACGCAGATTATTATATGCCTCTGGCGGAATTTATGGCCGTGCGGGAATTGGCTTATGCCAAACGCACATGGCCAATTATATCATGCTAAACATGATATAATGCCCTGCGGGTGCGCTGGAACGTAGATTATTGTGATACAATATATCTGTAGGCGGTTTGGATTTAGGCATATTGTTTATTTGGTAAAGAGTGGGCTGAACCCACTCTTTGTCTTTAACATAAGTAGTTTAGCATTGAGGATCAACACTTGAGATTGAAAGGATTGGTTTTTTGTATGGCAAAGAAGCGGGTGGCAGATATCGTTTCGGAAATGGCGCAGCCTATAGTGGATGCGCTGTCTTTTGAGTTGGTGGATGTGGAGTTCATGAAGGAAGGCGCCAATTGGTATCTGAGGATTTATATAGATAAAAGCAGGGGAGTCGGCATTGATGACTGTCAAAGGGTCAGTCAGGAGTTAAGTGATAAGCTGGATGAAAATGACCCAATTAAGCAAAGTTATATACTTGAGGTGTCTTCACCAGGTGAAAGACCACTTAAGAAGGATCGGGATTTTGAACGCTTCAGGGGCGAGGCAGTTGAAGTGAAGCTTTTCCAGCCGCTCAACGGAAAGAAGATTTTCGAAGGCGAACTGTTGGGGTTAACCGGAGACATTTTTGATATTAAGACTGATGAGGGCATTACGATGAGCTTTGATAGAAAAGATACTGCTTTGGTAAGACGTATAATAAGGTTTTAGGGATAATAATATTAATGATAATTAGGAGATTTCGAACTTTTCGGGATATGACAGGAGGTAAAGTATGAGTGCAGAGTTGATTCTTGCATTAGAGCAATTGGAAAAAGATAAGGGGATAGAGATGGAAGTGCTGATTGAGGCAATAGAAGCCGCTCTTATTTCAGCCTACAAGAAGAATTTCGGTTCCACACAAAACGTAAGGGTTAGTATTGATCGTGAATCAGGTGATATAAGGGTATTTGCACTCAAGACAGTCAAATCCGGCCCCGATATTGAAGAAGGCGAGATTTCACTGGAAGAAGCAAGGGCTCTGAACAATGCATATGAGGAAGATGACATTGCCGAGATAGAGGTTACTCCCAGGAAGTTCGGAAGGATAGCTGCTCAGACCGCTAAGCAGGTAGTTATGCAGCGAATAAGGGAAGCTGAACGCGAAATTATATTCGATGAGTTTTCCAATAAGGAAGGTGACATTGTTACCGGGATTATTCAAAGGGCTGAAAGAAAAAATGTTATTATTGACCTTGGCAAAACTGAGGCTGTTATGACTGCGAGCGAGCAGACTGTTGGTGAGGATTATCGTTTCAATAACAGAATCAAGACCTATATAGTTGAAGTAAAAATGACAAACAAGGGCCCCCAAATCATGGTTTCCAGAACGCATCCAGGGCTTGTTAAAAGGCTTTTTGAGCTGGAGGTTCCGGAAATACACGATGGTACCGTTGAAATAAAGAGTATATCGAGAGAGGCCGGATCCAGAACAAAAATAGCGGTCTTCTCAAGGGATCCTAATGTGGATCCTGTTGGTGCATGTGTAGGGCAGAAGGGCACCAGAGTCCAGGCTATTGTTGATGAGCTCAGAGGTGAAAAAATTGATATTATCAAGTGGAGTAGCGCCCCTGAGGAATATATTGCCAGCAGTTTAAGCCCGGCGAAGGTTGTTAGAGTCGATGTAAACGAGGATGAGAGAGCAGCCAGGGTTATTGTACCCGATTTTCAGCTTTCTCTTGCCATTGGCAAGGAGGGGCAGAATGCAAGGCTGGCGGCTAAGCTTACCGGCTGGAAGATTGATATAAAGAGTGAATCCCAGCTCAGAGCGGCTATTGAACAGCAAATGTTCAACATGGATAGCATATATGATCCGGACGAAGAAGATAATGAGGACGGATATGAGTATGAGGATGAATATGATGATGAATATGACAATGAGGGCGAAGAAATAGAGAATGCCGAAGAAGCATGGGATCAAGGTCAAATGGAAGATATGGATGAAGCAGAAGATATAGCAGAGGCAGAAGTGGTCATTGAAGAGTATTCAGCGGAGGATGCTGAGGACGAGGTTGCCTCACTAGAGGATGTTGAGGCTGAAACAGTTGAGGATCCGGAATAGAGGTGATTCGCTTGAAGCAGAGAAGAATACCTTTGCGTATGTGCTTAGGATGTCAGGAGATGAAGCCTAAGAAGGAATTAGTCCGAATTGTCAGAGACAAGGAGGGGAACACAAGCGTAGACTTCACCGGTAAAATGGCCGGCAGGGGCGCATATGTGTGTCATAGTGCCGAGTGCTTTGAAAAGGTGATGAAGTTCAGGAGGCTTGATAAGGCCTATAGTGCCAAAATTGATAACGATGTTTATGATATGTTGAAACGGCAATTGGAGGGAAATGATGGTTGAAAGGATATATTCCTTTCTCGGACTTGCAACAAAGGCAGGGAAACTACTTTCGGGAGAAGAGACCTGCGAAAGGAAGCTCAAAGCCGGAAAGGTATACTTGGTTATTGTAGCTGAAGATGCTTCAGAAAATACCAAGAAAAAATTTAAGAATATGTGCGATTACAGAAAGGTAGACATCAGATACTTTGGAACCAAGGAAATGCTTGGCAGGTTTACCGGTAAAGGGATCAGGTCTGTAATTGCAATAGCCGATAGGGGGTTTGCTGGACGTCTTAAGGAAATGATTGTTACTGTGGTATAGAACTTGGGGGTGTAAAGATTTGGAAAAGGTTAGAGTTTATGAACTGGCAAAAGAATTAAATACAACGAGCAAGAGGCTAATGGAGAAGCTTGGGGAGATTGATATTCAGGTAAAAAACCATATGAGTCTATTAGAGGAAGATGAACTGAATGCGTTGTACAAGCATATTGGTATAATAAAGCGTGAAGAAAAGGCGGAGGATGCCGAAGAAAAGAAGGCTGAAGCTCCAGCTCCGGTAACGCCGCCTGTTCAGCGGAAACAAGGTGTGAAGCGTGACGCAAAGAGTGCACCCCGTATTATAAGGACTACTGAAATAATTATTAATACTCAAGACGGCCAGGATTCAAGGTATGACAGGCAAAGGGCAGATGTGCGGGGCGGTAAGAATAGGCAAAGAAATGATTATGTCACATCTACCGATGCGAATTCAGGCTTGCTATCGGGATTTGTCAGGAAAAGCAGGTCCGATTACGCTACAGTGAATAATGCTGCAAAAAAGGCTTCAGCTGCAAATAGTGAGAAGCCTGCAGCAAACAAAAAAGAAACTGCTGGTATGAGTGCAGATAAAAAGGCAGATAGTAAGGTTGAGGCCGTTAAGCCCGATATAAATGAAGCAGTTTTGGATAAAGCAGCAATGGTGAAGGAAGATAAACCAGTAATTACGGAAACAGTAGTATCCAAAAAGGATGATAAGCCTATAATGCATGATGATAAAGCAAAGAAAAAAGATACCGATAAAGCAGAAAAAGAGAAGAAGCAAGAGACTATCGCCGATAAAAGCCCGCAGGTAGCTTCACAGAAGGTTGACACTAAGCTGGATAAGAAAGCTAAAGACGCCGATGCGGCAGAAGATAAAGCTACAGGGAAGCAGGATGAGAAAGCACAGCAGGCTAGACAGCCCCAAGCTGGGGAAAGCGAGCAGGATCCTAAGCCGCAGGAGGTTAGGGCTTCTGAATCAAAGGAACTGGCTGACAAAGCTCAGGATAGTAAAACTCAGGATAGCAAAGCTCAGGGCGGTAGACCTCAGGGCGACAGGGCCTACAGTAAGGACAATGGGCAGCAGGCTGGTAGATCTGCCTATCAGGGAAGCAGACCTCAGGGTGATAGGCCCCAAGGCGATAGGTCATCTTATCAGGGCGGCAGACAGCAGGGCGGAAGACCCTCCTATCAGGGTAGCAGGCCTCAGGGCGACAGGTCCCAAGGTGATCGATCTTCTTATCAGGGCAGCAGACAGCAGGGCGGAAGGCCCTCCTATCAGGGCAGCAGGCCTCAGGGCGACAGACCTCCATATCAGGGCAACAGGCCTCAGGGCGGAGCAGGCTACCGCAAGCCGCTTGATATTCCCAAGCCTGATTTGACGGATGTACAGAAGGAGGAGCTGGGCTCTCAGAGAAGTGAAAACAGGAGAGAATTTATCAGCAAGGATATTGATAAAGGCGCTAAGAGAGAGCAGAGGAAAGAAACTCCAAGGATTCAGACCGGCAAGGCGAGCAGAAGGAGTAAGACACCGGCCATAGACTTTTCTGGGAAGAAGGGTGTTTCGGAAGTGCTCTCCGAGGACTTTATACTAAATGAATTTTACACTGATTCCGGCGCGAAGAGAAAGAGACCGAACAGGCAAAGGAAGGGCAAGGAAATACCGACCAAGCATATTCCGCCAAGGGCTGTGCTTACGTCCATAACGGTACCTGAAATCCTTACAGTAAAGGAATTGGCGGAGTCATTGAAGAAGACCTCAGCAGAAATCATCAAGAAGCTGATGGCATATGGTATGATGGCAACACTCAATCAGGAGGTTGACTTTGAGACTGCTACAATAATTGCAGAGGAATATGGGGTCAAGGTTGAAAAAGCGATTATCATTAATGATGAGGACATTCTATTTGATGATGCTGAAGAGACTGATCCAGACAAGCTTGTTACCAGACCGCCTGTGGTCGTTGTCATGGGACACGTTGACCATGGTAAGACTTCATTGCTGGATGCGATAAGGTCGGCAAATGTAATTGAAAGTGAAGCAGGTGGGATTACACAGCACATAGGCGCTTACACGGTCAAAATCAATGACAGGAACATTACCTTCCTTGATACTCCCGGTCATGAAGCCTTTACATCAATGAGAGCAAGGGGGGCGCAGGTAACTGACATAGCCATATTGGTTGTAGCGGCAGATGATGGTGTAATGCCGCAGACTGTTGAGGCAATAAACCATGCAAAGGCAGCAAATGTATCAATCATCGTGGCTATCAATAAAATTGACAAGCCTGGTGCAAATCCGGATAGGGTTAAGCAGGAGCTTACTCAGCACGGCCTTGTTCCAGAGGAATGGGGCGGCGATGTTATCTGTGTGAACGTATCGGCTAAGAATCGTGAAAACATTGACCAGCTTCTTGAAATGGTCTTGCTCACAGCCGATTTGCTGGAACTGAAGTCTGATCCTAACAGACAGGCTAAGGGTACGGTTATTGAAGCCAAGCTCGATAAAAACAGAGGTTCACTGGCAACTGTCCTTGTGCAAAGAGGTACATTGAAGGTCGGCGATTCTATTGTCACAGGCGCTACAGTCGGCAGAATCAGAGCTATGGTGGACGACAAGGGCAATCCTGTTAAGAGTGCAGGCCCATCTGAGCCGGTAGAGATACTCGGTCTGTCGGATGTACCCGAAGCAGGCGAATTGTTCTATGCCATAGAGGACGAAAGGGTTGCAAGGCACCTTGCTGAAACCAGAAAGTTCAAGAAGAAGGAAGAAAGCATGAACATTACTCCTAAAGTGAGCCTTGATGACTTGTTTAAGCAGATTCAGGAGGGCAATGTTAAGGACTTGAACCTAATCATTAAGGCAGATGTTCAAGGTTCCGTAGAAGCAGTGAAGCAGTCGCTGGAAAAGCTGACAAATGAAGAGGTCAGGGTTAATGTTATACACGGCGGCGTTGGCGCCATTACGGAATCCGACGTAGTTTTTGCAGATGTTTCGAATGCAATTATCATCGGATTTAACGTAAGGCCAGGTGCAAATGTTACAGATGCCGCTGAAAGTGCCGGAGTTGACATCAGGCTATATAGCGTCATCTACAATGCGATTGAAGATATAGAGGCTGCAATGAAGGGTATGCTTGATCCGACGTTTAAAGAGGTTGTGACGGGGCATACTGAAGTCAGGCAGATTTTCAAGGTATCCGGAGTCGGAACTATTGCAGGCTGTTATGTTCTGGATGGCAAAATCGCCAGGAACAGCGACGTGAGAATTGTCAGAGACGGAATAGTTGTCCATGAAGGAAAGCTTGCTTCCTTGAAGCGCTTTAAGGACGATGCTAAGGAAGTGTTGTCAGGGTTTGAATGCGGCTTATCCATTGAAAGATTTAACGATATTAAGGAAAAGGATATTGTTGAATCCTATGTTATGGAAGAGGTTAAGAGATAAGGGAAACAAATATGTGGGTGATGAGGCTGGATGGGCGGGAATACTGTCTGCCCGGCCTTTTTCTCTGGAGGAGTGATTTGTATGGACAGAACGGACAGAATAGCAGAAGAGATGAAGAGGGAAATAAGCTCCATTATTCGCAATGAGCTAAAGGATCCACGGCTGCCAGAAATGATAAGCATTACAGGCGTTAATGTTACAAGAGATCTGAGAATTGCAAAGATATTTGCCAGCGTATTGGGAACGGATGAGGAGAAGAAGAATGCAATCGCCGGATTGAAGAGTGCTGCGGGCTTTATAAGGCGCGAGATTGGACAAAGGCTCAAGCTGCGTTATACACCGGAGCTACTGTTTGAACTGGACGATTCAATAGAACGCGGAGTGTACATTACAAAGCTGATAGATGATACTGTTCAGGATAAATAGGGGGTTTTCGACGTGTTGGATGTGATAGTGGACCTAATAAACAAATCAGAGACCATAGCGATATTACCCCATGTGTCAGCGGATGGAGACGCACTAGGTTCTTCACTGGCGCTGGCGATAGTCCTGTCCGGCTCCGGGAAAAAGGTGAAGGTGCTGCTTGAGGAGGAAATTCCCCAAGTGTATTCAGATTTACCCGGCAGGGAGTTTTCCTGCCTTTATCGAAAGAATGATGAGCAGTATAACAAGAAGTATGACTTGGCCCTTGCTTTAGATTGCGGAGATGCCGCGAGGCTGGCATCCAGGATAGAGCTATTTAACACAGCAACGAGGAATGCCAACCTTGACCATCATACAACGAACACCGAATTTGCGGTAAACAATTATGTTGATACAAGCTCAGCGGCAACAGGTGAAATTATATATGATCTTATAGTGAGAATGGGAGCAAAACCGGATAAGGATGTAGCCCTTTGTCTCTATGTGGCTATAACTACTGATACCGGTGGATTTCGATATAGCAATACCACTGCTGATACCCACAGGATTGCTGCTGAGCTGGTCAGCGAGGGAATTGATGTAGCAAAAGTGTCCCGGAGAGTCTTTGACAGAGTATCTTACGGGAAGGTTAAGCTAATTGGAGCTGCTATCAATTCTCTCGAGCTATTTGAAGAGGGGAAAATAGCACTTATGTCCCTTAGCAGTGAATTGATGAAGAAGCTGGAGACCAAAGATGAGGACAGCGATGGTATCATAAATATCGCCAGAAACATTAGCGGTGTTGAGGTAGCCGCATTGCTTAAACAGCTTGATAGTGGAGAAGTAAAAGTGAATCTTAGGTCCAACAGCTATGTTGATGTCTCGGCTATAGCAGCAAGTTATTCGGGGGGTGGGCACGAGAGGGCAGCCGGTTTTACAACAACTGCAACTCTGGAGCAGACAAAGAATGAGCTGCTGGCGGATTTAGTGGGTGAAGTGTGATATGGACGGGATACTAAATATTCTTAAGCCTGCCGGAATGACTTCCTTTGATGTGGTGGCATGCCTTCGTGGCTTGCTCGGAATTAAAAAGATAGGACATGCGGGTACTTTAGACCCCATGGCTGTTGGCGTCCTGCCGGTCTGCACCGGGAGAGCTACAAAGGCTATCGAGTTCATGATGGATAAGGATAAGCTTTACAGAGCAGAGCTGAGGCTGGGTGTTACAACTGATACCCAGGATTCTACGGGCAATGTGCTAAGCACCTGCGATGTTGTGTGCAGCGATGAGGAGATAGAGAAGGCGGTTGCCTCATTTGAGGGCAAATACATGCAGCTTCCACCCATGTACTCGGCTTTGAGGGTTGAGGGTAAAAGACTATATGAGCTTGCCAGAGAAGGCACGAGGGTGGAACGAAAGCCCAGGGAGGTCGAGATATATTCATCTCGAATGCTTTATATCAACAGGAGCGATGGAGTCCGGGTGCTGCTGGATGTACATTGCTCCAAGGGTACATATATAAGGACTTTATGTGCAGATATCGGACAAAGGCTTGGCTGTGGCGGGCATATGTCTTTTCTATTAAGACAAAGAGCAGGAGCCTTTGACATAGATTCCGCATATACACTGGAGCAGCTGTCTGATATGAAGGAGAAGGGACAGGTGGCAAATGCCTTCTCGAAGGTTGATTACATATTTATGGAGCTTGACAGTATTACATTGGATGAGACACAGGAAAAAAGGTTTAGAAATGCAGTTGCTATAGATGTTTCGGCCAATATAGACTCAGGTGAGATCCCCGGCTATAAAGGCAGGCATGATAAGAAATATCAGGTTAGAGTCTACAGTTTGGAGGGTAATTTTATAGCATTGGGCTTTCTACAACCAATAGAAGATAAAACCTACCTAAAGGTTAGAAAATTTTTCTAGCTGCCTTGTTGCAGCCTGATTGGGGACCTAAAAGTGAAGACTATTTATGGAAACGAAAGCTTTACATTTGTTAAACGTAGCACAGCGGTTGGTCTTGGTAATTTTGACGGGCTCCATGTGGGTCATATGGCGCTTGTTAATACACTGGTAAGTGAGGCCAGGATTCACAACCTTAAATCTGTCATCTACACATTTACAAAACATCCGGAGAACATACTCAGGAAGAATTTGTTTACCCTTCTGCTGACAACCGTTGGTAAGAGGATACAGTTATTGAGTGAAACAGCTCTGGACAGCTTGTATTTCGATGAGTTCGATGAAGAGTACTCCAGAATTGAGCCCGAAGACTTTGTTAAGCAGATTCTTGTGGACAGGCTTGGAGCCCGGCTCATCGTTACCGGATTCAATTACCGCTTTGGCTATATGGGTAAGGGTGATGTAGACCTACTCAAAGCCCTGGGTAGAAAGTATAATTTTAACCTAATAGTTATTCCTCCCGTGAAGGTTGATAATGAACTGGTAAGCAGTAGCGCAATACGCGAATATGTTGCCAAGGGCGATATGGAAAAGGTATTTAAGCTATTGGGCAGGCACTATTCAATTACCGGAGAGGTAATGGACGGAAAGCGGCTTGGCAGGAGGATCGGCTTCCCGACAGCCAACCTGCACCCGGAGGACTACCTGATAATGCCTCGCGATGGCGTTTATCTTACGAAAACCTTGTATAAGGGGGAATTCTACAGCAGCTTAACGAATATTGGAATGAACCCTACCTTCGCAGATTTATCAAAAATCAAGGCCGAGACGCATATACTTAATTTTAGCAAGGATATATATAGGAGTAGCATAGAGGTGTTTTTCCTTGTAAAGCTGCGAGATGAAATAAAATGTAAAGACGCGCAGGACTTGTCTGCTCAAATACAAAGGGATGTTCAGGTCGCGAAGGAATACTTTGGAATAAATGGATTTTAATATTTGTGATTAATTTGTCAATTCACAAGACAAATATGTATATTTAACGTAAACTATCTTAGTGGATGCAGTGTTCCTTAAATCGCATCTCGCTATGAACTAAAGGGTGGTAAGATAATGATCATAAAAATGGAAGACCTAGGCAAGATTTACGATACCGGAAAGATTCAAGTTGAGGCATTAAAGAATGTCAGCCTCAGTATAGAGGAGGGTGAGTTTGTTTCAATAATGGGGCCCTCCGGCTCGGGTAAATCCACACTGATGAACATTATTGGCTGTCTTGATAAGTCTACGTCCGGTTACTATGAGCTAGACGGTGTAAACATATCCAGCCTTGAGGATACTGAGCTGGCTAGGATTAGAAACAAGAAGATTGGCTTTGTATTTCAGTCCTTCAACCTGCTTCCGAGGCTTACAGCATTGCAAAATGTTGAGCTGCCGATGGTTTATGCGGGAGCGCGTAAAAACGAGCGCCGGGAGAAGGCAATTGAGGCCTTGGATAGGGTAAGCCTTGTAGAAAGGATGGACCACAAGCCCAATGAGCTGTCGGGTGGACAAAAGCAAAGAGTTGCTATAGCGCGGGCCCTTGTGAATGATCCTTCCATTATCCTGGCAGACGAGCCCACTGGAAATCTTGATACTGCTTCAGGCGAGGACATCATGGCTATATTTCAAGCATTGAACAGAGAAGGTGCTACAATAGTACTTGTCACACACGAACCTGATATCGCCGAGCATACTAAGAGAATCGTCAGGTTCCGAGATGGATTCCTTACCGAAGACGAACTGGTTGAGAATCCTGTGGACGCGAGAGATTTGATAAAGAAGCTCAAATCATATGCTGTTGTTTGAAATAATTATTGAGAAAGAGGATGGTTGCATGTCAGAATATCAGGAAAACAACTTAGAAGTAAAGGTAAATAACACAGAAGCTAGTGTATACAGCTCAGATGTCACGGTAAGCAATTTGTATGAGGAGGCTACTGTAGAACAACCGGGCTTCTTCAAACGATTGCTTTGGGTATTTACATCTCCGGGAAAGCTCATGGCAAGCCTGGCTGAGAAGCCGAGAGTTCTCTTTTGGTTGATATTTGGCTCCTTACCGGTATTATTACTTTATATTATCAGGATGCCATTACTAACCGATATGCTTCGTCAAGCTGCTTCAGCCCAGTCAGACATTTATGAGGCCTATGGACTTGAGATGACTCCGGAGATGATAGAGGCTTCGCTGCCAACCACCATAGCAACTAGCCTAATTGCCGCACCGCTCACGACCTTTGCTGGCTTTTTTCTAACGGCACTCATTTTCTTCGCAATCTTTAAGCTGATGAGCGGACAGGGCAAGTACAAGGCTTATTTGTCTGTAGTAGTACATGCGAGCATTATTTCTGCACTCTATATCCTCTTACTTATTCCTATTTCACATTTTACCGGGAAGCTGCATATGGATGTGCCTCTGACAAGTCTTGCATCACTTGCACCTCTTGATATGGCTGGAACTCCTTTTTATACTTTTCTGGCCAACATAGACATATTTAAAATATGGTATTACATTGTTTTAGCCATCGGCTTCTGTGCCGTTAGCAAGTTGAAGAAAAAGCATGTTTACATAGTTACGGGCATAATATTCCTGGTCGGAGTTATTATTAGTGTGCTCAGTGTCACTGCGGCAAGTGCTCTTGTTTAATGTGTAGCAATTAAGACATTACATCAGGCAGGGCAGCTTGCAGGGAAAAGGTCATAATAGAGACGAAATTTTGGAGGTTATAAATGAAAAAGAAGTTACTAATAGCAGGTATAGCCATATTAGCTGTTGTACTAGCCGGAGTAGGGATTTATAGAGCTATGGATTCTTCAGGCGGCAGCGCTGTTAAGGTACAAACTGTAAGGATAGAAAGGGGCGAGCTGTCCTCATATATTTCAGCAGATGGTGTCATTGAGGAGGTTAACAAGACGGAAGGCTTTTTTGACACACCCTTGAAGGTGAACAGGGTTCTGGTGAAGGAAGGGGATGGGGTAAAGAAGGGACAGCCCTTGCTTGAGCTTGATATGGACGCATTGAGTTCGCAGCTCGACACTTTGAAGATCAACAGAAACAGTCAGATGATTTCATTGGAATCAAAGACCATGGATGCTGAGGTCGAAAGAGCCCTGATAAGTCTGAAGGCAGCAGAGCGCAATTATAATGACTCCAAGAAGGCCTATGAGGACAACAAGGCATTGTATGAAGCAAATGCTATCTCAAAGGCCGAGCTTGATATGTCAGAGAATGCATTTATTGAAGCGCAGTCAGGTGTGGGTGGACTGAATAATGCCAGGCTTGCCTACAATACAGCAGTTGAAAACAGGGACAATTCAAAGAAATCCTACGAGGATAATTTGAAGGTGACTGATATCCAAATTAGCGATCTGGAGAAGAAGATTAGCGTAATCAGCGAACAGTGCCTAAGTCCGGTTAACGGAATTGTTGCCGAGATCAATGTACAGGAAGGCGGCTTTACCAGTAGTATGCAGGCAGCTTATAAGATCATTGACCCAAATGATTTGCAGGTTAGGGCAAAGATTAACGAGTATGACATTAAGGAAGTGGAGCCCGGTCAAAAGGTCAGGATTACCGGAGATGCAATTGATAAGGATGAGGAGGTAACAGGAAGCGTAAGCACCATATCTCCTATTGCAGTGACTAATATGATGTCAGGCGGAAGCGAGACCTTTATCGAGGTGCTGATTAAGGTTGATGGAGCCGGGGATGTTTTGAAGCCCGGTCTCAACGTGACCTGCGATATTGCTACAGTGGACAAAAAGGATATCCTCCTGGCGCCCATGGAAGCCATTACACCTGATAAGGATGATAATATAATGATTTTTGTTGTGGATGAGGACACAAAGATCATGGAGCAAAGGAAGGTTACTGTAGGAATTAATTCTGATATGCAAATAGAGATACTCGAAGGACTTGAAGAGGGAGCTCTTGTGGTGATTGACCCACAGCCCAGCTATGCGGATGGAATGCGCGTGAGTCCGACTGAGAATCAGTAATATATAAATATGGCTTTAATGAAGTGAGGTTAGTATATGAACTTTTCCGAAAGCTTTAAACAGGCTTTGGACAGTCTAAAATCCAATAAACTGCGCTCTTTTCTTACTATGCTCGGAATAGTAATGGGTGTGTTCTCCATTATTACAATAATGGCGCTCAGCTCTGCCACAGAAAGCTATATGAATGCCCAGTTCGAGAAAATTGGCGCAAACACTGTCAGCATAGGCTATAAGAACATGATGGTTGAGAAAAAGCATTGGCTTACATTGGAGGATATGGACTATGTCAAGAAAGTCGCACCAGAAATAAAAAATATTGCTACATATATTCAGAGATCGGGATCACTGAGAGTCGGTCCTGAGACAAAGGATGCTGTTATTCTGGGGGTTTCATCTCAATATAAGAATTTTGACCTGATAGAGATGACATATGGGCGTTTCATCAATGACTTTGACGTTTCGAAAAGGATGAAATCCGTTATAGTGGATGAATCCTTTGTGAGGAAGTTTTATAAGGATGGCCAGAACATTGTCGGAGAGACAATCACTCTGAAGACCAGCTCAGGAAGCTCGGTTAATCTTAAGGTCATCGGTGTGAAATCAAGTGGAGAAAATATGTTTGAGGGCATAATGGAAAGCGATATGATACCGGCTATTATCTACATGCCGATCACGACGGTTCAATCGCTCTACAACAGCGAAAGACTCGATTCAATCAGTGTTTCCGTGGTTGATAAGGATCAATTGCGTGATATAGGCAAAAAGATTGTCAATAGCCTGGAGTTAAAACATGGTGGTGAGGATTTGTATTTAGCCCAGAACTCAGCCGACATTCAAAAGGCAATAGGCGATATTTTAGACGTTGTATCCTCCATTTTGCTGGTTATTGCAATCATTACACTGATTGTAGGCGGGATAGGTATTGTGAATATTCTTCTGGTTTCCGTTACAGAGAGAATAAGGGAGATTGGTATCAGAAAAGCTCTTGGGGCGCAAAAGAGAGACATTGTCATGCAGTTTATTACTGAATCAATTATCATGACCGGCATCAGCGGACTAATGGGCATTTTGCTGGGGGTCCTTTCAGGAAACATTATATCATACCTGATTAGTATTCCACCTGTTGTTGATTTTAAAGTTATTACGCTGGCTTTCCTGGGCTCTGTCGCTTTAGGCCTCATTTTTGGAGTTTACCCGGCAAAACGCGCGGCAGACCTTGATCCTATAGAGTCATTGCGATACGAGTAGGCTTAGCATTATTATCTATACGATTAGAATGATTCCTGCGATAACAAGCCCGGCGCCAATCAGCCGGGCAAGTGTTATTTGCTCGCCAAGGAAAATCACTGAGAACATGATGGTGATTAAAGGTGAGCTTGACATAATTAATGTCACTAATGAGACGTCACCCCTTTTTATGGCGGCGTAATATGCCAGGTCTCCAACCAGGGTTGCCAGCAGTGCTTCTATGCCTAGCAGCCACCAGATACCGACGGGGATTTTACTGATGGCAGGGAAGTTTCCACTGATGATTACCCAACCTGAGACAACACTGGCTGCAAATATAGTCCTCAGTACAAGTCCCGCCACGGGATCAATGTTTTTTAGCGCAGCTTTAGCAAAGACTGGTGCGATACCCCAGCAAACCATGCCAAAGAGTGACAGCAAGACCACCATGTTTTTTTGACCTCCGGCATCTTTTGCCATAAACGTTTATTTCCTTTCACAAATGACAATATGAAAATGAAATGCACAATATTACTGGAATTTATTTTGCAGAGTATTTTTTAAGTCCGTAGACAAGAATATTCACATGAAAAATTGTGAATGTAATAAAAAAATTAAGATTGGAAGCCTCCTTGCGGCTGTAGCCCTTAGCCTGGCTACATGCCTGCCCTCGGAAGCTGTAACATGCGAAGCCGAAACATCTGAGGCTGTAAATACAACCAGTGCATCTTTGCCGACAGCCGTATCAAAGCTGTTGTACAGAGGGTTTTTTACAGAGGGGATTATAGAGAAGGGCCTTAGCATTGACATGGTTTCGGGTCCTACCAGGGGCATGCCCTGGGAAAATGACGAGGACTTCATCGAGGCTAGATCAAGGAATGACACAAATGTGATTTTAGGCGGATATAGGACGGTTTTGCGCGATCCGCTTCCGGGAGAGGAGTACAATGTTCATCTGGCGGCTAGCTTACTGGCGGGAATTGTAGTTAAATCCGGAGAGGATTTCTCACAAAACACTGCTATTGGCCCTTACACTGAGGATAAGGGCTTCGAGAAGGGACCTACCTACTTAGGTACCACCCTAACGCAGACTGTAGGGGGCGGTGTTTGCAAAATTGCTTCTACGCTATATAATGTTGCTGTGTTATCTAATTTGGAAATATTGGAAAGACACAATCATACCATGCCGGTGCCATACGTTCCTTACGGACAGGATGCTACTGTTGCCTATGGTATAAAGGATTTAAGGTTTAGAAACAGCACGGATTCAGATATAATGATCTGGGCTAAAGGTATAGATAACACATTGTATATAGCCTTTTACGGCAGCAGACCGGGCCCTGCTGTCGAATGGAGCCATCAGGTGCGTGAAATAAGTAAGGCTCCGGTTTTGTATAAAATCAATCCTACATGCGAGCCGGGTGAGGAAAGACTGCTTGTAGAGGGAATGGATGGTGCAGTGGTCAAATCCTGGGTCAAGATATGCAACGGTAGTGACACTGAAACAAGGTATATGGGTATTAGTAATTACAAACCTATGCCGCATATAGTAGAGAAGGGGAGAGAATAATAGCCTCAGTCATGGGGTTATCATACATATAATAATGTAATTGCCGGTGGAGCAAGTTAGTAAATGCAAAGTGTGATTTGAGAGAATATTGGTGTGGAAGGAAGGGAAGGCGGATGGCTAGTGAGATTGGTAGTGAACAGGCAACAAGGGTATCGTCCTTTAATGGGATAGACGTATATAGGATAGACACACAGAAGTTTAAGACAAGCGGCATTCATTTCTTTTTTCAGGACAATCTATCCAGACAAAGCGTTACAAAAAATGCGCTGCTCCCTGCTGTAATGAGAAGAGGCAGTGTCTCGTACCCAACATTGCGGGATATTTCCATGCGGCTTGAAAGGCTATATGGAGCCAGCTTCGACTGCGGAGTAGTGAAAAAGGGTGAAAGGCATGTCGTTCATTTTTATACGGAGTTTTTATCCCAGCGTTATATCCCTGATGGAACAGACTCTTTTGCATCGGCTTTTGAGCTGCTCTTCGATATTATAACAAGGCCTGCTTTTGAAAACAGCAGATTTGTGGAGAGCTCTCTTGCACAGGAAAAGGATAATTTGAGGATGCTTATTGAAAGCAGGGTTAACGACAAAATGCAGTATAGCGTGGACAGATGCCTGGAGGAAACCTGCAGTAATGAGCCATTTGCTCTTTTTGAATATGGAGTTGCGGAGGATATCGACTCAATCAGCTCACAAGAGTTGACAAATCATTACAGGAATATGATTGAAACCTACCCATTGCAGGTCTACCTAATTGGAAGCATTACCGATGAACAGGTTAACATGGTGACACAAGCCCTATCCACAATCGCCAGAGGGAATATGAAAAAGATGGGGAACGGCTACTTGGAAAAACACAATTATGAGCCAAAAAACGTGACGGAGACAATGGATATTACTCAAGGAAAGCTGTGTCTTGGCTTCAGAACAAATACTGCGCCTGACGAACAGACTTTTCCGGCCTTGATGATGTACAATAGTATACTGGGTGGAGGCGTTCATTCCAAACTATTCCAGAACGTCAGAGAGAAGGCCAGCCTGGCCTATTACTCCTACTCCCGGCTTGAGAAATTCAAGGGACTGATGGTAATCAGCAGTGGTATAGAGATGGGAAATAAAGACAAAACGCTGGAAATAATTATGAAGCAGATGGATGAGATGAAAAAGGGTAACATATCAGATTATGAGATGGAAACTGCGGCTAAGAGCATGGAGACAGGGCTTAAGTCGCTGACAGACAGCCAGATCAGTATTGTAGATTTTCACCTAAGCCAGTCTATTAGCGGTACTCAGGATAGTTTTAGTGATATTATCGAGAAGATCAAAAGGGTTAAAAGAAATGAAATTATTGAGGTGGCAGATAAAATTTTGCATGATACCGTATATTTCCTGACTGCACCTGCAGCCAGCAGGAAGGAGAACGCTCAATGAATATAGATAGAATTCAATACGATAAAATGGGGGAGCTGCTGTACCGTTATGAACACAGCAGTGGTTTAAAGGCCTTTGTCATACCACGAAAGGGTTATTCAAAGAAGTATGCGACCTTCGCAACCCATTATGGTTCTATAGATAACCGCTTTGTAATTCCCGGAGAGGATGCTCCAACAGATGTTCCGGACGGGATAGCACATTTCCTTGAGCATAAGCTTTTTGAACAGAAGGATGGGAGCGTGATGGATAAATTCGCAAGTCTTGGATCGAATCCAAATGCTTATACCAGCTTCAATCAGACAGTTTATCTGTTCTCCTGCACGGACAGGTTCGATGAAAACTTTGAGCTCTTGCTCAATTATGTGCAGAACCCCTATATCACAGAAGAAAGTGTTGATAAGGAGAAGGGAATCATCGGGCAGGAGATAATGATGTATCAGGACAATCCCGGCTGGCGTGTGTTTTTTAATCTCTTGGGCGCATACTACAGCCGGTTCCCGGTCAGGATTGATATAGCAGGAACATTGGAAAGTATTGCAAGGATTGACTCAGCTACTCTGATGAAGTGCTACAATACCTTTTATCATCCGTCCAACATGATTGTACTGGTGGTCGGTGATGTAGACCCAAACAGCGTGTTCGGCATGGTGGAGTCCCTGATTGAAAAAAATGAACCAAGGTCTGCGATAAAAAGGATTTATCCTGATGAGCCTGATCGCATAAGCAAATCCTATGTCGAACAATCTTTGGCAGTATCCAGTCCAATATTTCAGATGGGCTATAGAGACAACGAGGTTGATAGTGACGGGATTGAAAGACTAATGCATGAGGTGGCCGTGAAGGTATTGCTTGAGATGCTGGCGGGGAAAAGCTCACCATTTTATGAGCAGCTTTACTCCGAGGGCTTGCTGAACCCATCCTTTGGAACTGACTTCTCTATTGAGACGAATTATGCATTCTCAGCCCTTGGCGGCGAATCAAAGGATCCTGAGAGGGTAATGGACAAATTTTGCCAGATGGTGGATAATGAGAGGAAGCATGGCCTTGACAGGGAAGCTTACGAAAGGCTTATAAGATCAATGCTTGGAAAATACATGAGGAAATTTAATTCTGTGGAAAGCATATCTCATTCCTTTATTTCTGTTTATTTTAAAGAAGCCAATATGTTTGACTATTTGAAGGTTTATGATAAAATATCTTTTGAATATATAAAAGAGATTTTCGACAAGCATTTTAGGCGTGACAACCTGGCTATGTCAATAATAAAGCCTATTTAGAGGGGGTTACATATGGACTTAAGTTTTCCGGGGCTTGGTCTCGAGTTTGAGATTAGCAGCACGGCTTTTGAAATTGCCGGGCTTCCTATTTACTGGTATGGAATTATCATTGCATTCGCATTTCTGACGGCGGTAGTACTTGGCATTCAGAGCTGTAAGAAGTTCAACCTGGAGCCGGATAACATTTTAGATCTTGTGCTTTTTGCCGCACCTGCTGCAATAATAGGTGCTCGACTATATTTTGTCATTTTCAGTTGGGATCAATATAAGGATGACCTTGTTAGAATACTCAGGATCAGAGACGGAGGCCTGGCTATTTATGGCGGAATAATCGCCGCGATTTTAGTAGCCTGGATTTATTCAAAGAAGAAAAAGATCCCGCCATTACATCTTATTGATTTTGGTGTACCCTATTTAGCATTGGGACAAGCTATCGGCCGCTGGGGCAATTTTGTGAACCAGGAG
>Ga0209510_1001937_pt1 | contig 22189 bp, 20 predicted proteins | sample BiotimSIPDNA_FD_185749 | JGI IMG/M metagenome (GOLD analysis project Ga0209510, IMG submission 185749) | Anaerobic biogas reactor microbial communites from Washington, USA - Biogas_R1 time_0 SIP DNA (SPAdes) (version 2) | ecosystem: Engineered > Bioreactor > Anaerobic > Unclassified | place...
TAAGCAACCACAATGTACCAAGGAATCATTCCCTTTTCATGTCTTTTTTCACCCGCCCCCGCGGGGGCGGGTGAACCTGCCCGGGAACCGGGCTGTGCCACCCTGTATGGGGGGGGCCGCCTACAACAACTTTACACTAACAAACTGCTTTTGCAGCCAGCGTATCAGGCCCTGTCTGCTGCCCCTCAGCCCCCTGGCTGCCGGGTACAATGAGACGGATAACGGACAAGGAGAACCATGTGACCACCAATCGGAAAAAGCGCAGCCGCCGCCTGAACCCCTTCATCATCCTGGAAATCGCCCTGGGCGCCACCATCAGCATCCTGCTGGCGGAGCTGCTGGGGCTGCAGTTTGCTTCCAGCGCAGGGATCACCACCCTGCTCACCATCCAGAACAGCCGGGATTTGACCCTCAAAACCACCCTGCAGCGCTACGGCGCTTTCGTGCTGATGCTGGCGTTGAGCTTTGCCCTCATGCAGCCCCTTCGGTTTACGGTGATCAGCTTTGGCCTGTTCCTGCTGTTCTTTGTGGGCCTGTGCCTGCTGTTTGAGTGGCAGGCGGTGATTGCCAGCAACGCGGTGCTGGCCACCCATTTCCTGGCGGTGGGCCACATGCAGCCGGCCATCATCATAAATGCCCTCTTCATCCTCACCATCGGCGCCGGGGTGGGGGTGGTGTTAAACCTGGTGATTCCCCACCAGCGCCGGCCCCTGGCCCACTACCGGGACCGGGTGGAGGAGGCCCTGCGGGACATCCTGCGGGTGATGGCGGACCGCATCCAGTCCCCGGCAGCAGATGCCGAGAAAGACCGGGAGAACGCCAGGATGCGGGAGGCCTTCCAGCAGCTGGAGGATCGGCTGGACCGCTACCAGGACGCGGCGGCGGAGGAAGGGGGCAACCGCTTTGAGGGCAGGGCTGCCTACCCGGTGCGCTATTTTCAGATGCGCACCCAGCAGCTGGTGCTGTTGCAGCGCATCTGGGACAACCTGGAGCGCATCAAGGAGGGCTACGACATGCACCAGCGCCTGGCCCAGTTCTTCCTGGCCACCTCGGAAACCTTCTCCGAGCGCAACAACGCAGTGGGCCTCATCAGCCTGCACCAGGGGCTGGAAACCCTGTACCGGGAGGCGCCGCTGCCTGCCACCCGGCCGGAGTTTGAGGACCGGGCCCTGATGTATGCGGTGCTCATGGACATCAAAAGCTTCCTGTTAATCAAACGGGATTTCATCGCCGGGGTGGCCCCGGGGGACCTGACCCGCTACTGGTAGGGGTTCCGCAAGATTCCGGCAAGATTTCTCCAAAATCCATTTGCAGTCCCGCCCGCCCTGTGCTATAATGCTCGGGCATTACACACGCGGTGTGACTGCATGCTTGTGCCCTTTAGGGTGGCAATGCAGGTTGAAACCCGCGGAGGCAACAACAAGGAGGAAACCCATGGCCATCATTTCTATGAAGAGCCTGCTGGAAGCAGGCGTCCACTTCGGACACCAGACCCGTCGCTGGAACCCCAAAATGGCGCCCTACATCTTCACCGAGCGCAACGGCATCTACATCATCGACCTGCAGAAGACCGTGCGCAAAATCGAGGAAGCCTATATGTTCGTGCGCAACCTGTCTATGGAGGGCAAGTCCCTGCTGTTCGTGGGCACCAAGAAGCAGGCCCAGGAATCCATCGAGCAGGAGGCCAAGCGCTGCAACATGTTCTATGTGAACCGGCGCTGGCTGGGCGGCATGCTCACCAACTACCGCACCATCAAATCCCGGGTGAACCGCCTGGACGAAATCGACAAGATGGAAGCCACCGGCCAGTTCGACCTGCTGCCCAAGAAGGAAGTGGTGGGCCTGATGCGGGAGCGCGACAAACTGAACAACAACCTGGGCGGCATCCGCACCATGAAGGGCCTGCCCGGCGCGCTGTTTGTGGTGGACCCCCAGATGGAAGCCATCGCCATTGCCGAAGCCCGCGCCCTGGGCATCCCGATTGTGGCCATTGTGGACACCAACTGCGACCCGGACCTGGTGGACTATGTCATCCCCGGCAATGATGACGCCATCCGCGCTGTCAAGCTGATTTCCGGCAAGATGGCCGACGCCGTCCTGGAAGGCAAGCAGGGCAGCCAGGCCGAGAGCGATGTTGAAGACGAAGAGATGACTGAGGAGGCAGGCGCTTAATCGCCGCCCCTGACGGAATAAGGAGAAAACAATGGAAATTACTGCTGCAATGGTCAAAGAGCTCAGGGAGCGCACCCAGGCTGGCATGATGGACTGCAAGAACGCCCTGATTGAGACCAAGGGCGACATGGAAAAGGCTATCGAATACCTGCGGGAAAAAGGCCTGGCTGCCAACGCCAAAAAGGCCGGCCGCATCGCCTCTGAGGGCATGGTGGACAGCTATATCCACATGGGCGGCAAGATTGGCGTGCTGCTGGAGGTCAACTGCGAGACCGACTTCGTGGCCAACACCGACGCCTTCAAGAACCTCTGCCACGACCTGGCCCTGCAGATTGCGGCCAGTAAGCCCCTGTACATCTCCAAGGAAGAGGTGCCCCAGGCCGAGCTGGACAAGGAGCGCGAGATCCTCCGCGCCCAGGCCCTCAACGAAGGCAAGCCCGAGAAGATCGTGGAGCGCATGGTGGACGGCCGCATCGAGAAGTACTATAAGGATGTGTGCCTGCTGGAGCAGCCTTTTGTCAAGAACCCCGACATCACCGTCCAGGCCCTGGTGAACGAAACCGCCCTGGCCAGCGGGGAAAAAATTTCCGTACGCCGCTTCACCCGCTATGAGCGGGGCGAAGGCATCGAGAAGCGCAGCTCTGACCTGGCCAGCGAAATCCAGGAAATGACCGGCCAGGCGTAATGGCGCCGCATCGATCAATTGTCCATTAGGCGGCGCTTTGCGCCGCCTTTTTGCTTCAAAACAGGGAGGGGAACATGAAGTACAAACGGATCATGCTCAAGCTGTCCGGCGAGGCCCTGGGGGAAAACGGCGCGCTGTTTGACCACAGCCAGATCCTGGCGGTGGCCCGGGTCATCAAAGAGGTGGTGGACGCCGGGGTCCAGGTGGGCATTGTAATTGGCGCCGGCAACCTGTGGCGGGGCCGCCACGGCGCTGGCAGCGGCATGGATGCCGTGAAGGCGGACCAGATGGGCATGCTGGGCACCCTGATGAACTGTCTGGTGATGCAGGACGCCCTGCGCCAGGCGGGGCTGAATGCCCCCATGTTCTCCGCCCTCCACGTGCCCAATGTGTGCGACAGCTACCGGGCAGATGCGGCAGATGCCGCTCTTTCTGCCCACGGCGCAGCCCTCTTTGGCGGCGGCCTGGGCAACCCCTTCTTCACCACGGACACGGCGGTGTCCCTCCGGGCCATCGAGCTCAAGGCGGACGCGCTGCTTTTGGCCAAAAACATCGACGGCGTGTACACGGCCGACCCCCGGCAGGACAAGGAAGCGGTGCTGCTGCGGGATCTCACCTACCAGGAGGCCATCGCCAGGCAATTGAAGGTGATGGACCTGTCCGCCCTCCTGCTGTGTGCGGAGCAGGGCCTGCCCCAGATGCGGGTCTTTGCCCTGTCCACCCCGGAGAACATCAAGAAGGTGCTGGCGGGGGACGACATGGGCACCGTGCTGCACCCCTAAAAGGACAAGCGTATGAAAAAACTGCGGCGCCTGGTCTGGTTCATCGCAAAACGCCTGATCATCATCACCGCCATCCTGGGGCTGATGACCATTGCCTTTTATTTTTCCATGAACGCGGCCAACATCTACGTCATCATCAAGGATGGCATGGCCCAGCGGGCGCTGACGGTGATGATGAACGGCGAGGGGGAGGAGCTGCACAAGTATTTTTCTGCCGCCTACCTGCCCCTGGACAAGCGCCTGGCCACCATCCGGGACGGCAGCAACCCCTATGAGCCCTACCAGATCACCGGCATTGACCACAGGCTCCGGATGGAGTGGATGTGGACCTGGCCGTGGGAGGACACCGCCCGGGCCACCATCACCGAGCAGGTGCCCGGTATCGATGGCCGGGTGAAAGCCAGCTACCGGGAGCAGCTGCCCCAGGAACAGCATGCGCCGCCCCGCTGGCCCGCCGCCCGCTATGATGTGATTTTGATCCGGGAAAACGGCCAGTGGCACATCCGGGAACTGCGCAATGAAAGGGCTTACAACCCATAGTTTCTAATCAGTATGAGCGATAATACAACAAAAACACCCTTGCTGATGCTGGCCCCCCTGGCCGGGATCACCGACTGGCCTTTCCGCCTGCGCTGCCAGGAGCAGGGGGCGGATGTGTGCGTCACGGAGATGATCAGCGCCATGGGGCTGGTGATGGCACCCAAGAAAAGCCGGGCCTACCAGTATCTGCTGGCCCACCATCCCCATGAACACAAGCTGGTGGCCCAAATCTTTGGCAAGGACCCGGACTATATGGCAAAAGCGGCGAAACAGCTGTCCGCCCTGCCCCAGTATGCCGGCATCGACATCAACTTCGGCTGCCCGGCCCCCAAGGTGACGGGTAGCGGCAGCGGCAGCGCCCTGATGAAGGATCTGAAGAAGGCCGAGGCCATCATCCATGCGGTGCGCAAGGCAACCGATAAGCCCCTGTCTGCCAAGATGCGCATCGGCTGGGACGCGGGCAGCATCAATGCGGTGGAATTTGCCCGGATGTGCGAAGCCGCCGGGGTGGACAGCCTGTGCGTCCATGGCCGCACCCGGCAGCAGCAATACAGCGGCCGTGCAGACTGGGAGATGATTGCCCGGGTGAAAGAAGCAGTGCGGATTCCCGTCATCGCCAACGGGGACGTCTTCACCCCGGAGAACGCCAGGGTGCTGCTGAACCAGACGAAAGCCGACGGCATCGCCATCGGCCGCGGCGCCCTGGGCAATCCCTGGCTGTTCGGGCAGATCAAGCAGGCCCTGAAAGGGGAAACGCCAACGCAGCCCAGCCCGAAGGAGGTGCTGCGCACCGCCCTGTCCCACCTTGAGGACATGGTGGCCTTCAAGGGAGAGCGCTGGGCGCTGATTGAGATGCGCAAGCACTTCGCCTGGTACCTGAAGGGCACCAAGGGCGCGGCGGCCACCCGGGCCCAGATCAACACCACAGAAAGCCTGGAGACTCTGAAAGCCATCCTGAACCAGCATTTTGAAACCCTGACATCAGAAAACGAACCATAATTCCAGGTAAAACACCCTTGCAGACCGCAACATGCAAGGGTGTTTTATATTGACAATCATGGGGTCATCATCAATAAGAAGGCCCTATTAAAGTTTTTTGCGCACTTTTTTTCAAAAAAGTGCCGTCCCCCGTTCTCTTTCGCCGTCCCTACAAAATATGCACACAGTTCTCCTCAAAGCCGAGGAAGGCCTGATCGCTCACCTGGAAGGTGTGCTTGTTGACGGGGCAGTCGTCGGTGATTTTGAGGAGCATGTCCCCCAGCATGACGTGGTAGAAGTGGTAGGCGCCCATGAAGCAGGAGAGGGTGACAGTGCAGGGGAGGGGGCCCTGGGTGCCGATGCGGACGGCCTCGGGGCGCACCACCATGCGGCAGACCTGGCCCACGGGGTAACCCTTGGGGTTGGGCAGGGGCAACTCGTGGCCAGCGATGTCCATGACGCAGTCGTCCCCGGACACGCTTTTGATGGTGCCGTCCAGGAAATTGGCCTCGCCGATGAAATCGGCCACAAACTCGCTGTTGGGGTGGTAGTAAATCTCCCGGGGGGAGCCCATCTGGGCGATGAGGCCCTGGTTCATGATGATGATCTGGTCAGACAGGCTCATGGCCTCGGACTGGTCGTGGGTGACGTAGACGGCGGTGATGCCCAGTTCCTGCTGGATGCGGCGGATCTCGGTGCGCATGGTGACCCGCAGCTTGGCGTCCAGGTTGGACAGCGGCTCGTCAAATAGCAGGACGGAGGGCTCCACCACCAGGGCCCGGGCCAGGGCCACCCGCTGCTGCTGGCCGCCGGAGAGTTGGTTGGTCATCCGGGCTTCCAGGCCTTCCATCTCCACCAGGTCCAGGATGTTCATGACCTTCTCCCGGATGGTGTGGCGGTCCAGCTTGCGAATTTTGAGGCCATAGGCCACATTGTCAAAGACGTTGTAGTGGGGGAAGAGGGCATAGCTCTGGAAGACCATGGCGGTGTCCCGTTTGTTGGGGGTGAGGGCCATGACGGGCTCGTCCCCGATGAAGATCTCCCCCTCGTCCGGGCTTTCAAAGCCGGCAATCATGCGCAGGGTGGTGGTTTTCCCGCAGCCGGAAGGCCCCAGCAGGGTGACAAAGGCGCCAGGTTCGATGGTGATGGACACATCCTTCACGGCGTAGAACGGCTTTTTTGTCTTGGGATCCGTATAGATCTTGCTGATGTTTTCAAGCCTGATTCCTTTGTTACTGGACATTTTCTGCCTCCCTGATTTGCTTGCTGGTGCCGAAGTACTTGATGAAGAGGTTCATGAGCAGGATGGATGCGTAGACGATGAGGATGAGGATAGTAGCATAGGCGCAGGCGATGCCGTAGCTGCCCTTCTCCGCAAACTCGTTGATGCGGGTGGTGATCAGGAGGTAGCGGGGGGTCACCAGGAGGATGATGGCGCTGATGGCGGTGATGGAGCGCACAAAGGTGGTGACCAGGCCGGAGAAGAAGCTGTCCTTGATGAGGGGCAGGGTGACGGACATGAAGACCTTGCCGCTGCCGGCCCCCAGATCATAGGCGGATTCCTCGATGCTGGGGTGGATTTGACGAAGGGCGGAAATGCCGCTGCGGGTGCCCACCGGCAGGGAGCGCACAATGAAGACGATTACCAGGATGGCGCCGGTGCCGTAGAGGCCCTGGAGGAAGCCGGAGTGGAAAACGCCGCCGGAGAAGCCCCGGATATAGCCCACGCCCAGGACGGTGCCCGGGACCGCCATGGCCAGGATGGAGACAAACTCGATGAAGCCCTTGCCCCGGAACTTTTTCTTGACCACCAGGTAGGAGATGATCATGGACAGCAGCGCCGTGATGGGCGAGGCGATGAGGGAGAGCACGAAGGAATCCCGGAAGGCCTTGATGCCGTCCTGGCGGAACAGCTGCTCATACCAGCGGGTGGACAGGGAATAGTCCCGGCCCCAGAGCTTGAAGAGTGAGCCAAAAGGGATGGCGATGTACATGAGGATGACAAAGGCGCTCACCAGCATGCACAGGGTGGACAGGGGCACGGTGACGGAGCGGTCGGTGATGGCCATCCGCGCCCGGGAGGCCTTGCCGGTCAAGGTGGCGGCGGTCTTGGCCTCCAGGTAGTATTTCTGCACCAGGAAGAGCCAGACGGTGAGCATCAGCAGGACCACCGCCATGGCGGCCGCCCCCTGGGTGTCGTAGCTGCCCCCGGTGATCCGCAGGTAGATGGTGGTGGCCAGGGTGTCGTAGCTGCCGCCGATGAGCATGGGGTTGGCGAAGTCCGCCACGGACTCGATGAAGGTGACCAGGAAGGCATTGCCGATGCCGGGCAGCAGCAGGGGCAGGGTGACGGTGGTGAACACCTTGAAACGGCTGGCCCCCATGTCCCGGCTGGCCTCCTCCATGGAGGGGTCGATGTTCTTCAGCAGGCCCTTGAGCATCAGGTAGCAGACGGGGAAAAAGGTCATGGTCTGCACGATGGCGATGCCGGAGAGGCCGTAGACATCGCTGTCGTAGATGCCCAGGAGCTGCCGGGTCACCAGGCCGCCCTTGCCAAAGAGCAGGATCATGGACAAGCTTAGCACAAAGGGCGGGGAGACCACCGGCAGCATGCTGACCACGCCAAACATCCGCCGCATCAGGGGGCTGCGCACCCGGACATAGCTGTCCACATAGGCAAACAGCAGCCCCACCAGGGTGGAGCAGACCCCGGTGATGAGGCCCAGTACCAGGGTGTTGGTGAAGGCCCGGCGGAAGGTGTAGTCCCGGAAAATGTGGGGGAAGGCCTGAAGGGTGAGCAGGGGCCGCTGGTCGTCCACCGCCACCAGGGTGCCCTTGTGGACCTCGGGGAGCAGGTCCCCCATGTATGTGGTGCTGGCGGCCCTGCCGTAGGTTTCAAGGGCGGTGAGGCCTTCCAGGCTGGGGATCTGCAGCACGCTGCGCCTGGACACGCTCAGGTCCCTGAGCCCCTGCTCCTGGTAGCGGGCCTTCACCTCCTCGGTGCTTTCCTCCACGCTGTAGAGGGTGTAGGCGTTGCCGGCATAGACGCTGTCCGTCATCAGCATGCTCAGGGGATAGAGGATGAACAGCGCCAGGAACACCAGGAGCAAAATGATGACAGGCAGCAGGACGGGGTCGGACAGAAACTTCTTCTTTTCCAGCCGCCTGTATTGCAAAGTGGTCATATGCTCGCCCTTTCAATTCTTTCGACAAAGTGACTGCGGTCACTTTGTCGGTTGATACTGATTCCAATCTTTCTTGCATCGTCGCGCCGGTCCTTTTTCCACCCTGACTGCGTCAGTCAACCTCAACGTAGCTCCGGCTACGCCTTCGGTTTCCTTCCTTGCAGGCTGAAAAAATCTCTCGCCGCTTTGGATGCAAAAAAGCTTTCCATCAGTATTAGAGAATCAGGCATTTTCCCTTGTTCGTTTCTCTCACGGTCAGGGAAAATGCGAGGAATGCATTGCTTCGCAATGCCCCGCCCGTCGTCAGGCCACATTCCGCTCCTTTTCCGATGGGTAAACCCATCGGAGGCATCCGCTTCATGGGCCTTCCTCTCCATCAAAAGGCAAGGGCCTTTTGATGGGAAGGAACCGTCCTGTAATGTACGCCTCCCATGCCAAAAGGCACGGGGAAGGGTATGGAAGGCACGGTATGCGCCGCGCGATACGATTTCAGTCAGAGGGCTTTGCCCTCTGAAACTCCCGGGATCTGGTGAATCTATAACGCAAGAGGGATGGGGTGACCCATCCCTCTTGAATGTGCTTCGACTTATTCCGTCTTGAAGCGGTCGTCAGCAGCGGCGCCCAGGGCCTCGAAATAGTCCTTGACGTAGTTGCTGGTATTCATCTTGGCGTCTTCAAAGTCGTACTCGATCACGTTGTCAGGATCCAGGCCGAAATCCGTGGCCTCCTTGGGCTGGGTGGCGTTCTTCAGCACCAGGAACTGGTAGGCGTCATGCTCCTTGGCGATGTCCACCGCGGTGGGGGTCAAGCAGTACTCCACCCACAGCCGGGCCGCGTTGGGGTGCTTGGCGCCCTTGAAGATGGCAGTGGCGCCGATTTCGTAGCTGGTGCCCTCCTTGGGGATAATCAGCTTGATGTTGTCATAGCCCATCAGGATCTGGGTGATGCCGTCATGCAGGAAGCCGATGCCCACCACGCACTCGCCGATGCCCACCTTCTTGGAGGGGCCGGAGCCGGACTTGGTGTACTGGGCCACGTTCTTGTCCAGGTCCACGAAGTACTTCATGGCCTCGTCATGGCCCTTCATCTGCACCATGGTGTTGATGACCAGTTTGGCCGTGCCGGCGGTGTTGGGGTTGGACAGCCAGATCAAGCCCTTGTACTCAGGCTTCACCAGGTCGTCCCAGCCCTCGGGGGCGGGCACACCCAGGCGGTCCAGCTCCTCGGTGTTCACCATGAAGCCCAGGATGCCCTTGTACACGCCATACCAGCGGCCCTCAGGATCACGGTACTGGGGGCCCACCAGGTTGTCCGCGTTCTTGGCATCATAGGCCTCCAGCAGGCCGGCCGCCGCCACCTCGTTGTAGGGGTCGGTGGTGCCGCCAAACCACACGTCGGCAGAAGGATTGCCCTTCTCCTCGGTGATCTTGGCCTGGACCTCGCCGGTGGACAGGCGCATGTAGCTGGTCTTGATGTTGTAGATCTCGCCGAACTGCTTCACCACGGCGGCCACATGGGCTTCCTCAGAGGAGCCGTAGACCACCAGCTCCCCCTCCGCCTGGGCGGCCTTGATCAGCTCGTCCAGGTCCGGGGTCTCAGCAGAAACCAGGCTGAGGCCGCTCAGCAGCATCGTCAGTACAAGAAGGAAAGAAAAAAGTTTTTTCATTGGGTTCCCTCGCTTTTCTGTTATTGGTGATTTGATTATAGGCAAAATCGGCTCGGTTTGTCAATGCAGGACGGGGTCGGGCAGGGCGCAGGTCGTAAAGGGGGGGGACATAAGGGGGACGCTACCTTTTTTTGAAAAAAAGGTAGCCAAAAAACGTTGGTTTTGTATGGGATTTCTGCGCAGCGAAAGCTGTTTGACAATGCTGCGGGTGACGGGCTCAGGGCAGCTCCTCCCAGTGCAGGCACTCCCGCCGGACGCTGTACTCATGGGGCAGCAGGGCCCGGTCAGGATAGCAGACCTCTCCGGACTGGTTGTCGTAAGGGTCGTTCCGGTGGAAGGGGAAGGGCGGGTCAAAGGCCTGCTGGAAGGCGCTGTTGGACACCATGCGCCAGGGTTCCAGGTTGCCGAAGTAGAAGTTCCAGCGGTCCAGGTGGCCTTCCCGGAAGGCGCTGCCGCCAAAGGAGGCGTCGGCATACAGCCAGCCATAGGGGGCGATGTAAAACCGCGCCCAGTCGTGGCTGTACACATGGCCGGGCCGGGCGGACCAGCCTGCCTGCCACCGGGCCGGGATGCCGGAGAGCCGGCACAGGGTGATGAACAGCAGGGCGTGCATGCCGCAGTCCCCCCGCTGGCCGGCGGCAAAATACTCCGGGATGTTGGCCACGCTGCGGTAGGGCCGCACATAGCGGTACACTGCCTGGGTGGTGATGTAGTCATAGAAGGCCCGCGCCTTTTTCAGGGGGTTGGTTTCCTCCCCGGTAAGTTCCCGGGCCAGGGCCCGCAGGAAGGGGGTGAACACGATCTGCGGCGCTTCCTCCTGGGTGTCAAAGCTGGGCTGCTCCGGGCTCACCAGGTCCGGCTGGGGCACCAGGTAGGGGGCATCCAGGTCGTAGCCAAACTCCGTTACAAAGGCCAGGTCAGGTGCGCAGACCGCTTCAAAATAAGCCGTGCGCTGGGGATGGCCTTCCGGGGCGATGTGAACGGCCCCGGGGCTGGTGAGGATGTCCGGGTGGGGGCTGCTCTGGGCATCCCGAAGGGGGAGGGGCAGGTGCACCCGCAGGGTTTCCCCCGGCCGCTGGGCCTCGGGCCTGATTTTGAGGGTGGTGCGCATCCGGAAGCGCAGCCGCATCCCGCCCTGCTCCTTCACCCGGCTGATGATTTCGTCCAGGGCGCGCCAGTTGTCGTATTTTGCGGCCAGGGCCTGCTGGTCCAGGAAGCGCGGGTTCCAGTCCGGCCGGGTTTTCAGGAGGCTGGCCACGCAGTCATCCTTGTAGCGCACCTGGCCGTTCACATAGATCCAGTCCAGGGTGCCCTCGTCCCGCAGGGTCTCCATCTCCTCCCGGGTGATGTCCCGCACCTCCTGGCGCAGCTCCGCCAACGCCTCCTCCGGGGTGTAGATATACTCCGATAGCAGGTCCTGCACCATCAGCTGCTCGTACTCCAGGCGCTTTTTCAGCATCTGCGGCACCTTTTTGTCCTTTAGCCTCAGGGCCGCCACCTGGAAGAAGCGGTCAAAATCCCCGGCGTGCTTCAAGCGCTGCAGGTCCTCCGGCAGCGGGCAGACCAGGAAATCCAGGTTCTCTCTCATACGTTGTTCTCCTGTTGCTGTTCGTGGCTTGTCTGCGCCGCCATGCCGGGGTCAAACCGGGCGCAGGGGCCGTGAGTTTCCAGGCGTTCCCGGTATTGTTCCAGCTCCCTTTGGTTGGCCAGGACAAAATGCCCGGGCACAATCTCCACAAAGGAAGGCTTGTCAACCGCATAATCGTGAATCGCAGGGTCGTAGACCAGCACCTTTTTGCTGCGCTCATAGATGGGGTTGGGCATGGGCACGGCGGAGAGCAGCAGCCGGGTGTAGGGGTGCAGGGGGCAGTGGAACAGGGTTTCCGTGGTGGCCATCTCCACCAACACCCCCTTGTTGATCACCGCAATCCGGTCGCAGATGAAGCGCATCACCGACAGGTCGTGGGAGATGAACAGGTAGGTCAGCCCCCGCTGCCGCTGCAGCTGGGACAGCAGGTTGAGCACCTGGGCCCGGATGGACACGTCCAGGGCGGAGATGGGCTCGTCCGCGATGATGAACTCCGGCTGCATAATCAGGGCCCGGGCCACGCCGATGCGCTGCCGCTGGCCGCCGGAAAACTCGTGGGGGAAGCGGCTGGCAAACTCGTCCAGCAGGCCCACGTCCAGAAGGGCCTCCCGCACCCTGCGCTCCCGCTCCTCCTTGCCCAGGCCTTTCTCGGTGGCATAAAGGCCCTCGGCCACGATATAACCCACCTTGGCCCGTTCATTTAAGGAGGCCATGGGGTCCTGGAAGATCATCTGGATCTCCCGGGTCACCTGACGGTCCAGCGCCCGGTCGATCTTGCCGCTGATGCGCTGGCCCTTGTAGCAGATCTCCCCGGAGGTGGTGGGGTAGACCCGGATGATGGCCCGGCCGATGGAGGTTTTGCCGCTGCCGGATTCCCCCACCAGGCCAAAGGTCTCCCCCTTGTAGATATCAAAGCTGACGCCGTTCACGGCGTAGAAGCGCCGGCGGCGCTCGCCGAAGGCCACCTTCAGGTCCCGCACCTGAAGCAGCACCTGCCGTTCATCCCTCATAGAGGCTGCCTCCTTCCCGGCTGATGCGGGACAGCACTGCCGGCGGCTTGACCTCCGGCGCCCGCTGGTCCATCAGCCAGGAGCGCACCTTGTGGGTGGGGCTGACGTCAAAATAAGGGGGGCGCTCCTTAAAATCGATGTTCAGGGCCTGGGGGTTGCGGGGGGCGAAGGCATCCCCGGTGATGGTCTGGAACAGGTTGGGGGGCGTCCCCCTGATGGAGAACAAATCCTCCCCCTTGATGCCCAGCTGGGGCAGGGAGGACAGCAGCGCCCAGGTGTAGGGGTGGCGCGGGGAAAAGAAGATTTCCTCGCTGGTGCCGATCTCCACAATGTCTCCGGCATACATCACCGCGATGCGGTCGGCCACGTTGGCCACCACCCCCAGGTCGTGGGTGATGTAGATGCAGGTCAGCTTGTATTTTCGGATCAGTTCCCTGATCAGGTCCAGGATCTGGGCCTGGATGGTGACGTCCAGGGCGGTGGTGGGCTCGTCGCAGATGAGGATCTCCGGCTGGCAGGCGGCCGCGATGGCGATGACCACCCGCTGGCGCATCCCGCCGGAAAACTGGTGGGGGTACTGCTTCATCCGGCGCTGGGGCTCCTGGATGCCCACGTCCAGGAGGATCTCCTGGGTGCGCTTCTTGGCCGCGTCGCCTTTCATGCCCTGGTGCAGTTCCAGGGCTTCCGCAATCTGCCGCCCGATGGTTTTTAAGGGGTTCAGGCTGGTCATGGGGTCTTGCAGCACCATGGCAATCTTGCGGCCGCGGATCTTCAGCCATTCCTTCTCCGTCTTGAACCGGGCCAGGTCCTGGCCCTCAAACCAGATGCTGCCGGAATCCACCCAGCCGTTCTGGTCCAGAAGGCCGGTAAAGGTCTTGGTCAACACGGTCTTGCCGCTGCCGGATTCCCCCACAATGGCCAGGCTCTCGCCTTTGTAGATGTCCAGGCCCACCCCGCGGATGGCGTGCAGCACCCGGCCCCGCAGGCTGAACTTGACATTCAGGTCCTCCACTTTCAGGATGGTCTCCCGGCTGTGTTCCGTCATTTCGCCACCTCCTTACACATGGTTGCGGGGGTCGGCGGCATCCGCAAAGGCGTTGCCGATGATATAGAAGGAGATGGTCACAATGCTCAGCACCACCGTGGGGAAGATCAGCTGGTAGGCTAAGGAGGTGGTCACCAGCTTGCGGCCCACGTTGATGAGGTTGCCCAGGGAGGGGATGCTCACCGGCAGGCCCAGGCCGATGTAGGTGATGAACACCTCGCTGCCGATGGCGCCGGGGATGGCCAGGGCCATGCGCAGCATGATGACGCTCACCAGGTAGGGCAGCAGGTTGCGGGTGATGATGCGCAGGGTGCCGGTGCCCAGGCAGCGGGAGGCCAGGTTGTAGTCCCGGTCCCGGATGATGACGATCTGGTTGCGCACAAAGCGGGCCATCCCCACCCAGCCGGTGACGGTCATGGAGAAGATCAGGGTCCTGATGCCCGGCCGCAAAATATAGGCAAACATGATGAGCACGATGGTGGTGGGGATGTTGTTGATGACGTTGTACACCTCGGTGAGAATCCGGTCCAGCCGCCTGATATAGCCCCACATCACGCCGATGGTGATGCCGATCAAGGCCTCCAGCACCGCCACCATGAAGCCGATGTACAGGCTGGTGCGGGTGCCGGACCAGACCATGCTCCACATGTCCTGGCCGGCGTTGTTGGTGCCAAAGAGGAAGGGGGCCTCCCCGGGCAGCAGGCGCAGCTGGGCCTCCTCCCGGGTGGCGGCGGACAGGCCGTCTTCGGCAAACACCAGCTGGCTGCGGCGCACAAACAGCTCCGTGCCCTGGTTGGTGTAGTCCTCGGGGCTGGAATACACCTTGATGGGGAAGTTGGACCGGCTCTCATAGGGGGTGGCCTCCCGGTCCTCCGGCAGGCGCAGTTTGGTGGTGAAGTCGTTGCGCACCCAGCCGGCCTGGCCCTCCACCTCCACCTGGCACCAGTCCTCAGAATAGGCGGTGAGGAGGAAGGGGCTGCGGGCCTTGAGGCTCAGCAGCACGTTGCTCACTGCCGCCCACTCCGGGTCCTCATAGGGGGTCACCACCAGCTGGGTGCCCGCGGGCGCCGTGTACAGGATGTTTTGCAGCCGGGGGCCCAGGTTGGTCATCTGCATCCGGGTGATGGGGTGGTTGATAACCCGAGTGGCCGGAAACTGGTGGGGCAGGTGGGGCTGCACAAAGGTGAAGGCCACCAGCACCAGCAGCACCATAAGCAGGGCGGCTGCCAGGCGGTTTTTCAGGAAGACCTTCAGGGTGCTGCCCCAGTAGGAATAATTGGAAAAGCCGCTGCGCTCCGCCGCCTGTTCACTGAACTGGGCTAGGGCAAAATCCTCCTGGCGGGCGGCCTCATGCATCCCTTCATAAACCCGGCGTTCCTGTCGTTTCTCTGTCATCAGCGCACCCCTTCCTTCTTGGCGAAGCTGATGCGCGGGTCGATGACCACCATCAACAAATCCCCCAGCAGCATGCCGATGATGCCGATGGAGGCATACATCATCACCAGGGCCTGCACCATGGTGTTGTCCTGCCGGGTGATTACGTCCACCAGCAGCCCCCCCATCCCGGGGATGGAATACAGGGATTCCACATAGATGGAGCCGGAGATGGTGAATAAAAGGGAGCTGGGGATGTACTGAATCATGGGCACAAAGGCGTTGCGGAACACGTGGCCCATGGTGATGTTCCGGCTGGTGACGCCCTTGGCCCGGGCCAGTTTGACATAGTCCTTGTTCATCTCGTCCACCATGTAGCGCCGAAGCCACATGGCGTAATAGGCGATGCTGCCCAGGGACATGGAAAACACCGGCAGCACCCAGCTGAGCACCACCTTGGGGTCAAAGAGCATGCTGATGTTCAGGAGGCTGGAGCCATAGCTTTGCAGGTAGATATAGTACACCGCCGCCGGCACGGCGTTGATGAACACAATAAAGCCCGTCCCCAGTTTGTCCCAGAACCTGGACTTGCTGCGGGCCATCTTGGCCCCCAGGGGAATGCCCAGCAGCAGGGACAGGGCCATGGACATCAGCCCCATCTGGATGGAGATGGGGGCCTTGGCGGCGATGATGTCCACAATGGGCGCCCCGGTGCGGTAGCGGTTGCTGATGCCCAGGTCGCCCTTCAAAAGGTTCACATAAAAATTCTTCAGCTGGATGTGCATAGGGTCCCGCAGGCCCAGCTGCTGCAGCTTGGCGTTGATGACCGCCTGGTCCACTTTATCGAAATTGTCAAAATACCCCTCGATGGGCATCTGCCGCATCAGGATGAACACCGTTGTCAGGATGATGAACAGCGTCACCAGGGAGGCAAGCAGGCGCTTGCCCACATATTTGAGCACTGGAGCCACCCTTTCTGCCAGGAAGGACGTTCAGATCGGCCAGATTGCGTCAGCCTTCACGCAGGCCTGGCTGCTGTGATATGAGCGAGGCTGCGCCGCCTGTGCGCGACACAGCCTCGCTGTTAAAGCAATGGATACCTCAGGATTACTTGCCCAGCTCGGCCCGCTCGGCCTCCCATTTGTCCTGGGCGTCGAAGAACTCGTCGGTGTTCATGGGCTTGTCCAGCAACTTCTGGCCCTTGTAGCGGTCAATGGAGATGCCGAAGGGGGCGTACTGGCCCTCGAAGGGGTTCATCCGGCTGGCGGTGTAGCCGCCCGCCGCATAGGAGTAGCCCAGGGGCATTACAAAGGCCTGCTCAATCAGGTAGGACTCGGCCTTGGCAAAGGCCAGGTAGCGGGCTTCCAGGTCGTCGGTGATGGCCTTGGCCTCCTCCACCATCTTCCAGTAGACCTGGTATTTGTTGTTGCCTTCCTCATCCACATCGGTGGTGTACTCGGGGAAGTTGTAGTTGAAGTCCGGCTTGAAGGGGTCGGTGAAGGTTTCCGGGTCGGCGTAGTCCGGGCCCCAGTTGCAGTCCAGCAGGGCGTATTTGCCGCTGCGGCGCACGGCGCTTAAGAAGCTCTGGGAGGGGCCGGCTTCCACGATGATGTCGATGAAGTCCTCGCCCAGCAGCTCTTCCATCTGCTGCTCCAGCACCTGCACCTGGTCCGCCCAGGTGGTGATGTTGGGGTGGTAGACCGTCAGGATCTTGACGGGGAAGGTGGCGCCGGCTGCTTCCAGTTCCTCCCGGGCCAGGGCAGCATATTCCTTGGCCTTCTCTTCATTGAAGGCGGCCTTGCCCAATTCCGTCCAGGCGGCCATGTCGCCCATCTTCACATAGTCCAGGCCGTTGTAGTCCACGAAGTTGGGCGGGGTGACGCCATAGTGCATGATGGACTCGGGATTCTCCGGGTCCGACACCAGGGTCACCTTCAGCCGGTCAAAGCCGTGGAACAGCGCCTTGCGGAAGTTGAAGTTGTTGACGGCCAGCGTCCAGTTCTCCGGCTCATAGATCTCGTCAAATTCGGGCTTGAAGTTGTAGGCATAGAAATGGGTGTAGAAGCCGGTCTGCCGCACCGGGCGGATTAAATCGGCGGTCTCCGGGTTTTGCAGCCATTCCTGGGCCAGCTGGTTGTCGATGTCGGCGGCGTCAATCTCCCCCTTGCGGTACAGGTCGGCGGAGATGGAGGCGGCCTCCTTGTTGTATTTCAGGTCGATCCGCTCGATGAAGACCTGGCCGATGTCCCAGTAGGTGGGGTTCTTGCTGTACACGCGGCTCTCCTGGGGCTTGAACTCGCTGATGTAGTAGGCGCCGTTGTACAGCAGGGTGTCGTTGCCTGTGGCCAGGCCGAAGTTCTCGCCCTGTTCCGCCAGGAAGGGGCCGTACACCGGCATGAAGCACACATAGGTGGTCATGGACAGGAAGTAGGGCACCGGATGGGTCAGGGTGTATTCCAGGGTGTAGTCATCCAGGGCCTTGATGCCCACGGTGTCCCATGCCATCACCGGGGCGGGGTCCTGGCCCTCCTCCGGGGTGGAAGTGCCCAGGAAATAGTCCTCAGCGCCTGCCACCACAGAATAGAGGATGTTGGCGGTGGCGGAGGCGTTCTGGGCATCCAGCACGTATTTGGCGGCGTCCACAAAGTCCTGGGCGGTGACAGGGGCTACCACCTCAGCCTGGCCGTTGATCCACTGGGCGTCCTTGCGCAGGGTGAAGGTCCACACCAGGCCGTCGTCGCTCACCGCCCAGCTCTCTGCCAGGGAGGGCTGCACCTGGCCCAGGTAGTCGTACTCCACCAGGGTGTCAATGACGTTGGCCGCCACTGCAAACTCGGCGGTGGTGGTGGTGGTCAGGTAGTTGAGGGAAGATACCTCCCCGGAGTAGAGGCCCCGGTAGGTGACTTCCTCGGCCAGGGCGGGGGTCAGTCCCAGCATCATGGCCAGCACCAGCAGCAGAACAAGGGTGCGTTTCATCCTTTCTCCTCCTTCGATACATGTTTCTTTCAGGTCTATTCGGTCTGCAGTTAATAATGTGTGTATGATTATACCATACGCGCCCTTTGATTGCAATTTTTCGTTGCCGGGGTGAGGGTAGGCCTAGGGCGCAGGGCGGCTGCGGGCACAGAGGGCTTCCAGCCAGGCAGCAAGGTAGTTTTCAGGCTGATGCAGGCTTTTTCGCGCCTGCGCTATGAAACATTTGGCTGCAAACCCGCAGCAGGTGGTTACAGCGGGCCCAGGCCCCGAAGGTTTTTCTGGTGTTTATTTGCCCTGGGCCTTGCCCCCGGCATCAGGGACAGCAGGGGCCAACTTGCAAGCTGTCCCCAGGCGTGTGAAAATCTGATATGATAGGAGCAACACAACGGGGAAAGGAAGCCCGCACATGGAAAAGAAGCCCGAGCCCAGCCTGCTGGACGCCCTGTTTAATATTGACCCGGAGGAAGAATCCCTGGCAGACCTCCTGCTGTCCCCGGCTTCGTCCCAAAAGCCCCGCAAAAGGAAGCGGCCCTGGTCTTCCGACAGGGAGGAATGCCCCAACTGCGGCAGCATGTTCCCGGCAGGGGGCGTCTGTCCCGGCTGCGGCCTGCAGGACAGCGAGATGCCCTGGGGCAGCAACTGGTAAAAACCGGGGAAACAGGCCGTCCGGTTACTGCCTTTCATTGACAATCCGCCCCGCTCCTTTTACAATCATCAAGTAAAAAGCAAAGGCATTCCTTGCACTTTTTACAAGGCTGATTCAATTTGGAGGAAACATGGAATACACCATTCAAGTCGCCGGCCTCACCCGGCACCTGCCCCTGTGCCCGGTGCATGAGAAGCTGTCCATCGCCGCCTTTGTGATCTTTGGCGACGTGGAGCTCACCATCGCCTGCGCCCGGGATTTGCTCAAGATTGCCCCGGACCACGACGTGCTGATCACCGCCGAATCCAAGGGCATCCCCCTGGTTTATGAGATGGCCCGGCAAAACCGTGAAAACCGCTACCTGATCGCCCGGAAGGCCCACAAGCTGTACATGAAAAACGCCTTCTCCACCGAGGTCACCTCCATCACCACCGCCAACCGCCAGATGCTCTTCATCGACCAGGACGATGCAGACTTCATGAAGGGCAAGCGGGTGCTGATTGTGGACGACGTGATCTCCACCGGCGAGTCCCTAAAGGCTGTGGAGAAGCTGGTCACCGAGGCCGGCGGCCAGGTGGTGGGCAAGATGGCCATCCTGGCGGAAGGCCCCGCCAAGGACCGGGACGATATCCTGTACCTGGAGTATCTGCCCCTCTTCAACCCCGACGGCAGCATGCAGGACTAAATGGCACACCAGCAACACGGCAGCCACCTGTTGATTGTGGTGGACATGCAAAACGATTTCATCACCGGCGCCCTGGGCACCCCGGAAGCCCGGGCCGTCCTGCCCCATGTGATTCAGCGTGTTCAGGATTTCAAGGGCCCCGTCCTTTTCACCCGGGACAGCCACGGCGCGGACTATCCCGCCACCCAGGAGGGCAGGCTGCTGCCGGTCACCCACTGCCAGGAAGGCACAGAGGGCTGGCAGATCCAGGAGGACCTGGAGGCCCTGCGCCGCCTGCCCGCCCTGGACAAGCCGGCTTTCGGCTCCCTGGAGCTGGCGGAACGGGTGCGCGCAATGCATGAGGAGACGCCTCTTGCCAGCATCACCCTGATCGGCCTGTGCACGGACATCTGCGTCATTTCCAATGCCCTGATTTTAAAGGCCGCCCTGCCGGAGGTGAAGGTGGTGGTGGACGCAGCCTGCTGCGCCGGCGTCACGCCGCAAAGCCACAAAACTGCCCTGGCGGCCATGAAGGCCTGCCAGGTTTTCATCGAAAACGAAGCATAGTTTCCATACGCACCCACGACAGGAGGCAACATGCAAAGGCCCATCCTAATCCTGAATTTCGGCAGCCAGTTCACCCAGCTCATCGCACGGCGAGTGCGCCAGGCCCAGGTGTTTTCCCAGGTGCTGTCCTGCGAGGCCAGCCTGGCGGAGATACAGGCGGTGAACCCCGTCGGCATCATCCTCTCCGGCGGCCCGGCCGACGTGGAGGGGGCCGATGCCCCCCAGGCCGACCCGGGCATTTTCAGCCTGGGGGTGCCGGTACTGGGCATTTGCTACGGCATGCAGCTGATGGCCGCCACCCTGGGGGGCCGGGTGGAAAAGGCCCAAAAGGGGGAGTATGGCCTGGCACAGGTTACCCTTGATACCGAAAGCCATCTGTTTGCCGGCCTGAAACAGGACAGCAACAGCTGGATGAGCCACCGCAACCAGGTGACCATGCTGCCCGCCGGCTTCACCGCCACGGCTTCCACCGCCACCTGCCCCGTCGCCGGCATGGAGGACAGGGAGCGCCGCCTCTTTGGCGTCCAGTTCCACCCCGAGGTCACCCACAGCGACCAGGGGGAACAGATCATCCGCCGCTTCGTGCTGGACATCTGCGGCTGTGAACAGACCTGGCGGATGGACAGCTTTGCCGAAACCGCCATTGCAGACATCAAACAGGCGGTGGGGGAGGGCACGGTGCTGCTGGGCCTCTCCGGCGGCGTGGACAGCGCCGTGGTGGCCGCCCTCATTCAAAGAGCCATCGGCGACCGCCTCTACTGCGTGCTGGTGGACCACGGCTTCATGCGCAAAAACGAGGTGCGCCTGGCCGCCCAGGTCTTCACCGCCCATTTCCCGGTGCACCTAAGCGCCGTGGACGCCTCGGACCGCTTCTATCAGAAGCTGCAGGGGGTCACCGACCCGGAGCGCAAGCGCAAGATCATCGGGGCCGAGTTTGTGGAGGTCTTCAAGGCGGAGGCCCGCAAGCTGGGCGCTCTGGACCACTTCGCCCAGGGCACCATCTACCCGGACGTCATCGAGTCAGGCGCCGTCCCCGGCTCCGTCACCATCAAAAGCCACCACAACGTGGGTGGCCTGCCGGAGCAGCTGGGCTTTACCAGCCTGATTGAGCCCCTGCGCACCCTGTTCAAGGACGAGGTGCGGGAATTGGGCCGGGTGCTGGGCCTGCCCCCGGAGATGACCGACCGCCAGCCCTTCCCTGGCCCCGGCCTGGCCATCCGCACCCTGGGGGAACTCACCCGGGAAAAGGTGTCCATCACCCGGGAAAGTGACGCCATTCTTCTGGAAGAAATCGAGAAAGCCGGCCACAGCCAGCACCTCAGCCAGTTTTTCGCCGTCAACACAAACCTGCGCTCCGTGGGGGTGATGGGGGACGGCCGCAGCTACGACACCGCCATCGCCATCCGGGCCGTCACCACCGACGACTTCATGACCGCCGACTGGGCCCGCATCCCCTACGAGCTGCTGGCCAAAATCTCCAGAAGAATCACCAACGAAGTCCCCGGCGTCAACCGGGTGCTGCTGGACGTGACCACCAAGCCGCCGGCGAGTATAGAGTGGGAGTAATGGCCGAGTTTCCGAAACCCCTTGCAGATCAAGGGGTTTCGGGTTTAATTGGAGAGTTTTGACCACATATTGACCGCATATAATTAGCAAGGGGCATTAAGGAATATAGGTTGCTGGAGGTATAAGAAATGAGCGATTATATAAAATTCAACCAAAATAGATGGAATCATGTTTCAAGAAAAAGGGGAAACCCATATACAGTACCCTTGACACCTGAGGAATACAAAGAAGCAATCGAAAAACCGCTAAACGTTGGTTTAACGGTAGGAAAATCTGTTCCGATTGAATGGTTTGAAAGAGCCAAAGGTAATAAGTTGTTAGGTTTAGCGTGTGGTGGTGGACAGCAAGGGCCAATATTTGCAGGTAAAGGCTACGACACCACCATCATGGATTTTTCTGAGGAACAGCTGGAAAAAGATCGCTTGGTCTCGATCAGGGAAAACATTGAAATCAATACTGTACAGGCGGATATGACGAAACCATTTCCTTTTAAAGATGAGAGTTTTGATATTGTTTTTTGCCCTGTGTCAAATGCCTATATTGAGAATTTAGATAACATGTGGCAAGAAACTTACAGGGTTTTAAAGCAAGGTGGATTGCTGATGGTAGGGTATATGAATCCCTGGATTTACATGTATGATGGTGATGATGTATGGGATTCTTCTGACAAGGAACTTTTACTTCAATATTCTTTGCCTTTCAATGCGAGAGAGCTTGAAGAAAAGGGAGAGATCACAATCAATCC
>Ga0209510_1001938_pt1 | contig 22185 bp, 18 predicted proteins | sample BiotimSIPDNA_FD_185749 | JGI IMG/M metagenome (GOLD analysis project Ga0209510, IMG submission 185749) | Anaerobic biogas reactor microbial communites from Washington, USA - Biogas_R1 time_0 SIP DNA (SPAdes) (version 2) | ecosystem: Engineered > Bioreactor > Anaerobic > Unclassified | place...
ACTTGAGTGGCATGCCATGCGACCTCTTTCTGGAGATAAAATAGGGGAAGAATCCTTCTGGGAAGAGGAATATCTTGACATAAGCGAACTTCCATCCACAGCCCAAAGAATGGATAATTTTTTCCAGACAGCCCTCTTCTTCAATGTGGAAGAAGAGACTCCCGATGCCAAAATTGTCTCAATATGGTTGTCAGACGAACGTTCAGGCACAGTCTCTAAGTTATGTGTGACCAATCCATCGGCTAAACCCAGATGGGAAGAGTTGGCAACAAAGAAGGAAGGAGTGGAAGTTGGTGTTAATGAAATTGCTGTTGCAGAGCAGGGATGGCTTTTCCCTGGCGACTGCAGCAAGATTATTGTGCAAGGATGTCCTGATGCGCGCAACATCTGGACTTACCTCATAGATACAGAAGCCCAAACGGTCATGCAACTCCCAGGTTCGGAAGGTGTTCAGGGATTTGATTCCCAAAAGGAAGAAATCCATATCGCAGACTATGGATACTATCCGAAGGGAGGTCGCTACAGTGTTGTGAAAGCCTATTCTTTAGAAGGGAAATATCTTCGTGATCTGACAGAACCTATATCAAATTAGCCATTAATACGTTTATACGAAACATTCACATATATAAAATAAATCGAAAAAGATACACCTTTCTGCGCTTACGCACATTACAATTATTACGGTGATAAAATGTGCATGATGCGTGGGAAGAAAGAGGTGGTTGTTCTTACATGCCTTGCCGTTGGGTAACTCTTCCAAGAAAAGAAGGATGTTCTCCTGATTCCTTTTATCCGTTGTATCTTATTCATATACAAATATTTAAATAACTTTAGAGGGTTCCATGCTTGTCTGGGAAAAAGACATGTATGGTTCATGGCTCATCGCACCATTGTTCGTTGGCACTTGAAGCATTCTTCATTGGCCATTGAACAATGGTGCGTTGCAACATGAAGCATTGTTCGTTGGAGCATGCAGTAGGTTTCAATCCTTTGATGTGTCAAATGAAAGGTGTTTTCTGACATGTCACCCTCACTTATGTTTGTTTATATTTACACTCTTGACAGACAAAAGGGGTAGGGATGGATGATTTCATCCGACTCTCTTTATTGTAGTGCGTGACAATCATGTGCCAGTCTTTTCCTTCATTTTAGAAAAAAGAAAACCACTCCACATCAATAATGTCTGATGTGGAGTGGTTGATATGTGTGAGGAAACAAAGAAGGTGGAAGTTAGTAGTATTCTATCTCTCGAGTTTCGGTGAAGTAGGATACTGTGACCTCAAAGTCTTCTGTCTTCTCGTTGTATGCAGGTCCTCGTCTGATGCCTTTTCGCTCAATCCAGTTGCCATGAGCATCCTTCTTGGTGTCTGAATACTCAATCCAGTAGGATGCCTCTTCTGCTGAGTCATTGTCGTAGGTGCGGAAAATCTCATCACCATTCTCGTTGTAGGATATGCCTATCTTGCCGCCAGTGTCAAAAGAGTCCCATGAGATATGCACCAATCGTCCCAGTTCGTCATAGGCGAAGTATTCGTCGCTTTGCACTTCCCACTCGTTGTAGTTTGTACCCTGCAGCGACTCATAGTCAGACTTGTAGTGCACCATCTGCCCGAGAGCATTTCTTCTGGCAAAATGCTTCACCTTGGGGTCATCCAGTCTCACCTTGTATTTCAGGAGTTTCCCGTCTGCAGAGTAGTCCAGTGTGTCCTCTTTCATCCCATATCCTGCATCTTTCAAGGGATTTCCCTCCTTGTCTGTCCACATTTTGCTGGTTGTCAGATGCTTCACTTGTCCCTTTAGATTATACATGGCAAGTTCCAATGATAGAAAAGCCTTTCCGTCATTGCTGGTCATGGCACTTGCTTCCATGTCTTGCTCATGGTCAGTTTTTGGGGCATCATTTCCCATACAACTGATGGCTGTTGTGGTAATCACTGCAAAGGCAGTCAGTCCAAGAAGATGATTCCAATTCATGATAGTTCGTTTAGATAGTTGTGTGAATAGAGATTATTTGCGCCACTAAGTTACGGGTTTTCTCTTTTCCCTCAAAATTTTAGGGAGGAAATATACTTTTCTCTTCCTCTTTTTAGGGTGAGAGGAATAAATATGGAAAAAAGATTGATGGCTCAATTAATCTTTTTGGGGTGATGGATTATCTAATGAAATGTATCAATTAAAAGAAAAGAAATGAAATACAGGTTATTGTTAGCATGGGTGTCTATGCTATGTTTTGGAGTTGCTCATGCACAGGATATTACTATTCGTTTTGATGGAAACAAGGTGAAAGTTCTGCAGGATGCAAAGGATAGTGTGAAGGTGGAGGTGGATGGTGCTCATGTGTATGTGGTCAGCACTTTCGAGTCTCATACGCTGGAGGTGCTTCTCACGGGCAAGAGCGAGGATGGTCAGCTCGTGTTGAAATCGGAGGGAAGGGCAAAGATCCGGATGAAAGGACTGAATCTGACAAGCCAGGAGGGTGCTCCTCTGTGGTTGAAGAACAGAAAGAGAGTGGAGATTACTGCCGAGAAGGGAACGGAGAATACGCTCAAGGTCGCTGCCTGCAATGACACAGCCAATCATAAGGCGGCTGTGATTTGGGCTAAGGACAAGATTAGGCTTTCTGGCAAAGGGGTGCTGAATGTGATGGCTACAGGCGATGGCTGTAAGGGTATCAACTGCAAGGATAATATCACCATAGAGGATCTCACTCTGAATGTGGAGACAAGGGGAAACAATCTGGGCGTGAAGGAGAATGCTTTCGGAGGTTTTGGCGGTCTGTTCGGAAGAGGTTTCCCCGAGATGAACGACAGCACAATGCAGGGTGGCTTTGGTGGTCTGTTTGGTGGTGATTTTGGCAGATTTGGTGAGAGAAACGATAGTACCAGGCAGGGAAGAGGTTTTGGTGGTCCGTTTGGTGGACCAAGAGGAGACTTTGCTGGTCCTCCACAGATGGGTGGCTTTGGCGGTCCGTTCGGAGGATATTTCCCCGAGATGAACGACAGCACAATGCAGGGTGGCTTTGGTGGAGGTCCTTTTGCAGGCTTTGGTGGCTTTGGCGAGAGAAGTGACACAACGGACTTGGGCTATACCATTCCTGCAGGAAAAAACAAATATGTAGGTTCTACAAAGGGCATCAAGGCTCAAGGCAAGGTGATGATCAACAGTGGGCGTGTGACAGTGGTGACGCATGCGGCTGGAGCAGAAGGCATAGAGGGAAAGTTGGGAATAGAACTGAATGGTGGTGAGGTAAATGTGAGGGCAGTGGATGATGCCATCAATTCGGGAGGACGCATCTATTTCAATGGTGCTAACGTGGTGGCTCGAAGTACCAACAATGATGCCGTGGATTCTAACTATGGCGGTGGCTTTGGCATGTTCTTCGGAGGTGGAGGCTTTGGTCAGCAGAACCAACAGGACGGAGCAGCCATCATCATCACTGGTGGCACGGTATATGCGTGGAGTGAGGTAGGTATGCCAGAGGAAGGATTGGACTGTGATTTTGCCCCTATAGAGATTACAGGTGGAAAGGTCTTCACCGTAGGTGCTGGTATGGGAGATATGCCATCTGTGCCCACCAACGAGACAGCCAAACAGCCAACGGCTTTGATCATCGGCATCAATATCCAGAAGGATGAGCCTGTCTATATCTTCGATGCTCAGGGCAAGCAGATTGATGCTGTCACTGTGCCTTTCTCTTTAGGAAGAAGTTCCAGTTTGATCACAACTCCTGCCTTTAAGGTGGGTGAGACCTATACTGTCAAGACCAAGAACAATGAGAAGGCTTTCAGCCTGAAGGAAAACTTCACGGTGGTTCGTTAAGCAAAGAGAATTGGTGCAGAGGAGTAGGGTGGACAGACACGATTGAAGATGCTTTCTGAGCATCTTCAATACTGATGTGGGTTCATTTGAGAAAGAGGGGATGCAAGCCTGCAAGGTCATTGTATAGCACTTCAATACAACTCTTTCCCTTTCCAAGATGTTTTTAATCTACGAACAAATGTACGTATAAATAATTAAAGATGTGTAAGGAATACATGAAAAGCCTTCTATTTTCTTATCATACATCGGAAAATACTTCTTTTTGCTTCATAACACATTGCTTAACACAGGCTTTAGTCCAGATCAAGGGAAAGAATATGTAATACTGTGAGTTATTGGCAGTCAGAATCATCTGAAGAAAATCAAATGTCAATGGATGGCAGATGAAGAAAAAAGCGGACAACCTTTTTAAGTAGGTTGTTCGCTTTTGCTTTCCCATAAAGATTCTTGTTACTCAGTCATTAGTCCATTTGTGCTGTTGAACTGATTGAGAAATGAATAAGGCAGGGTTGCTGGTGACAGTTTTACAGTGATGTCTTGATTTCCTCTACCCATTTGCTGATGCGCTCATTCGTTTGACTGTCGCTTTCTGCAACATCGATTGCCAACCCTACAAACTTTCCATCCACTACGGCTTCTGAATCATCATAACTGTAGGAACTTGCATCTACTGAACCTATCAGAATTACTCCACAATCCTTGATTGCATTGTAGATTTCTGCCATAGCACCACAGAAGGTGTCAGAATATCCCTCTGCATCACCACATCCGAAAAGTGCTATGGTTTTGCCACTCAGGTTGGCAGACTTCAGTGTCTCTAAACCATCATACCAGTCATCTTGCAACTCGCCTGCGCCCCATGTGGAAGTGCCAAGAATGAGATTGTCATATTCGCTGAACTTGTCTGCATCAACATCGCTTATGTTCATCACTTCTGCATGGAGTCTTTCTGCTATCCTCTTTGCATAGTCCTCACAACTACCTGTTGTTGAACCATATACTACCAGTGTCTTGTTCATATCTTGTTTCCTTTCTTTCTTTCATTTTATTGTTATCCACGAACCATTGTTATGATCATTTTAAACTGCTGTTCGGCCTTTACGGAGTGGCGAGCTCCACTGGGTATCACAAAACCTTCTCCCGCCTTGATGTGGTTGTCTGTTCCTTCCACATTGAGCAACATCTCGCCATCCACTACTTGGATGAATGCGTCAAATGGTGCAGTATGCTCTGAGAGTCCCTGACCAGCATCAAAGCTGAACAATGTCACGCTTCCAGCATTGCTGTGAATGAGTTCCTTACTTATTACACCACCTTCGGCGTAATCTACCATCTCGCTTACCACAAATGTCTTTCCTTTTTCAAACTTCATCTTCTTATATTAGTTAATGATCCTCAGCGTTTTTCCAACATATGTGAGGACTCTACGATATAGATATAATATAAAATCTCTATTTATAATCCTGACTACAGGTATAAATTTTTAATTTATCGTGGTTGTTTCATTTATCCCACAATCTCGTTCTCTATGGTTTGGCATCGTGGGAAAATGATGTCGTTTTCTATATGAATGTGTTCATGGAGGTTAGCAGAAAACTCCTTCAGCCCTTCCACAACCTGGCGATAGGTGTCGCTGGCACCTTCAGGAGCAGTATAGCCATTGGTGAGTTTGCTGATGCGCTGATGTCGTTCCACCTCGCCATCATGTTCTGTCATCATTACTCCAATAGGGAAGGAGATAGAGCCACAGTGCATAGGACCTATTTGACCTCCTTGTCTCTGGGCTTCAAGCATGTCGTAAAGGTAAGGGAAGAGCACCTGTTCCTCTTTGAGCAAGTGATTTTCCAAATCATTGAGCGACTCACCAAAGAGTTCTGATATTTCTTCCATCACAGGATCTCCCTCTTTGATGCTGTGAATGAGTCTGTGTAGGGCTGGTCCAGCCTCACGAATGCCACGGTGATGTACTTTGAGGGCATAGTCGATGAGCAAATCTGTTGGCCACTCTGTAAATTGATGTCTTGATGTATTCATAATTAACTCGTTTAATTGTTTTCGGTGCAAAGTTATAGAGAATACAAGGCACGAATGGTAACAAATGTGTCCATGCTGTGTTAAAATTCAGTAAAAACGTGAGTTCGAATAATTATTCAAGACTCCTCTCGAAGCCTTCTCGAAGGCATATCGAAGGCTCGCAGAGGTGTGGGGAGGGTGTATTGACAGTAATTATCTCAATTGTCTCAATCACAAATACCCCAGATGCGCACTGTGGCACAAGAGGCAAAAAGGTTAAAATCAGAATCCGGCATTTTAGGAACATGTCGGATGGGGCGAGATTGAGACAATCGAGACAAGTCGCCCGACAGAAAAAGTGACCGCCAGTTGTCCTTCTTTTGATGATGATAGCAGAAGTGCTCCTTTCCTTTGCCATGTCAATAGGAAAGAGTCTTCACTGATTCTCTTTGCCGATCTTTACAGATGATTCTTGTCAGTATTCATTGATGATGAAAAAAGGTCGGAAAAGAGTTGCTCCGAGAGACACTAATCTAAATCATCTGTTCATTTTCTGAATTCTATGAACTCACGTTAAAAGAGGAGGAAGAAGCCTTTTGGAATCAAAAAGAGATGAAGCTGCAGATGAGGGCAAGAAGTGCTGGACCGCCCTGCTTGAGGATGATGTAAGGATTGCTGGTCAGACTGCCATAAGCGGCTACAAGCACTACATAGCCAAGAAGAAGACGCACCCAGAGCAGGTCTTGTTGCCAGATGGCAATGATGAGCAGAATAGCCAAGAGTCCGTTATATACTCCTTGATTCTTGAAGAGGGTGGAGATGTTCTTGTCGCGCAAGGTCTCTTGACTCATGCCAAATGTTCTTGATGTGGTTTTACTGGTTGTGGCGAAGGTTTCCATCCACATGATATAGAGGTGCTCAAGAGCCACAAGGGCGGTGAGGATAATGGTCTATCTGCACCTGTTTCCCAGATTCTCCCTCCATTCTGGCTATAATCTCTCCATCAATAATGATGTCGGCGTACTTGCAGGGTTCACCAGCCACCACATATATCTCATTGGCAGGGAAGTGAACCATCTTGTATGATATATTAGAGAGTGAAGCCTCCACTTCATCCGCTTGCATATTGCTGAAAAGCGGACATTGCATAAGCACCTCTGTTATCTTATTGTTCATGAACCTCTATGATCTTGATTGATGCACAAAGTTACCTTTTTTCTTTTATCTGTCCCACATATTTCACTCTTTTAACAATTATTATCTTCTCAGGGTCACATTTGTTACCATTTGCCCATTGCTTTCTCTCTAACTTTGCACTCGCTTTCTTGCAGATGCGCACCGCTCCTGTATTGTGGCAAAATCATCATGCAGGATAGCGTTGCTAAGACATCAACACTAAAAATATATGAATATGTTAGAGAATCAAATGTTTTGTTTCCAATGTCAGGAAACAGCAAAGGGAACAGGATGCACCATCAAAGGTGTGTGTGGCAAGCAACCAGAAACTTCCAGATGGCAGGATCTCCTGCTGAGTGTGGTGCGTGGTGTAGGTACGATTCAGCATGCACTGAACAAAGTGGGTGTGAGAACCGAGGTTGCTACGGCAGATTATCTCACAGATGCCTTGTTTGTCACCATCACAAATGCAGATTTCGACGACCAGTCAATCCTCATCAGAGTGGATAAAGGTATTGCTATCAAGAAGCAACTCGCTCTTCAGGCAGGGGAACTTCATGTGTCGTTGCCTGACTATCAGGAAGTGAAGTGGGGTGGAGAGAAGGCAGACTATGTTGCAGAAGGAGACCGTGAGGGCATCTTGAGAAATCAGGATGCAGACCTTCGTTCTTTGAAGGAACTGACCATTTTGGGCTTGAAAGGTATGGCTGCTTATTATGATCATGCCGCACGCCTGAATGAGAGAAACGAGGAAATCATTGATTTCATGTGCAAGGCTTTGTCTGTCATCACCAATCCTAATGCAGACATGCAGGAACTTCTTGCCATTGTACTTGAGACTGGCAAGTATGGTGTGGATGTGATGGCGTTGCTCGACAAGGCGAACACTCAGGCTTATGGCAACCCTGAAATCACCAGAGTGAATATTGGCACGGGCAAGAATCCTGGCATTCTCATCTCTGGTCATGACCTGAAGGACATAGAGGATCTTCTCAAACAGACTGAGGGTACGGGAGTGGATGTATATACTCACGGAGAGATGCTTCCTGCTCACTATTATCCTGCATTGAAGAAATACGCTCATCTTGTGGGAAACTACGGCAATGCCTGGTGGAAGCAGAAGGAAGAGTTTGCCAAGTTTAATGGCCCTATCATCTTCACCACCAACTGTATCGTGCCTCCTGCAAAGGATGCCAACTACAATGACCGTGTGTTCACAACCAACTCTACTGGTTTCCCAGGTTGGAAGCATATTGAGCAGGGTGCGGACGGTCACAAGGATTTCTCTGAGGTGATAGCATTGGCGAAGCAGTGTCAGGCTCCTGAAGAGATAGAGACGGGAGAGATTGTGGGTGGTTTTGCTCACGCACAGGTCTTTGCCCTTGCCGATCAGGTGGTAGAGGCTGTGAAGAGTGGTGCTATCCGCAAGTTTGTGGTGATGAGCGGTTGTGATGGTCGCATGAAGAGCCGTAACTACTATGAAGATTTTGCCAAAGCATTGCCTCAGGATGTGGTGATTCTCACCAGCGGTTGTGCCAAATATAAGTACAACAAGTTGGGTCTTGGTGACATCAATGGCATTCCTCGTGTGTTGGACGCAGGTCAATGCAATGATTCATACTCATGGGCTGTGGTTGCTCTCAAACTCAAGGAGATTTTTGGTGCTAATGATATTAACGACCTGCCCATCTTCTTCAATATCGCCTGGTATGAGCAGAAGGCTGTGATTGTGTTGCTGGCTCTCTTGCACTTAGGAGTGAAGAATATCCACATTGGTCCTACGCTTCCTGGTTTTGTGTCAGAAGGTGTGCTGAAGGTGCTTATTGACAATTTTGGTCTTGGCACTATCACTACAGCGGATGAGGACATCAAGACATACATTGGATGAACTGCCCATAGCATTTAATCCCAACCCTTACTTCATATAATATACGAGAGGAAAACCGAGTTGCCATTCATCTGGCAATTCGGTTTTTCTGTTTCTTTTTACAGCAGGTGAGGGTAGTGCCAACACTGCTTTCTTAGAGAGAAGGCAGGCTGTTCTCTTCTTCCAAAAATGTAGAGAACAGGCAGAAAACCAAACAGATAAGGAAGGTCGTTCGGTCAATGTCATCATTTCGTAACAGGCAGAGGAACAGATGTAACCATTCTGTAACAGTGGCATGCAGAGTGTGATGAACACGCATGCTGTGCCTCATGGGTTGTCATGAGATTGTAACAGGTGGATTGTGGGATGTCATGAAATTGTAACAGATTTTCTCATCAGATTATTAAAATCATTGATTATCTTTGTACCCAGTTTATGAAACCAATATTTCTGTTATGGAAAGTGTATATTTGATCGTGGTAGGCTTTCTGCTGTGTTTGGCAGTGTTTAGCCTTTTTGTGGGGGTCAGCAATGATGCTGTCAATTTTCTGCAATCAGCAGTAGGTGCTCGTGCGGCAAAGTATCGCACGGTTCTTATATTCGCATCGGTAGGAGTTGTTTTGGGTGCTGTCATGTCCACAGGAATGATGGATGTGGCACGAAATGGTGTCATGATGCCTGCACATTATTCATTTATGGAGGTGCTCACCATCTTCTTGGCGGTAATGGTCACGAATGTGATGATTCTTGACATCTTCAATTCACTGGGCATGCCAACCTCCTCAACCATCTCTTTGGTGTTTGGGCTTCTTGGTGCCACCTTTGCTGTTGCCACACTTAAGACCCTTACTGACGACTCTTTGGAATACAGCGTGTTGCTCAATTCTGGTCAGGCTCTCAACATGATTGTAGCCATCTTTGTGAGTGTGGCATTTGCCTTCATCTTTGGTTGGATTATCATGTGGTTGAGCCGTTTCGTGTTCACCTTCAACTATAAGAAATATGCCAGATATTCCATTGCTGTCTTTGGAGGTGTCTCCTTCACTGCACTGGCATACTTTATCTTTCTGAAAGGGCTTGGAGATAGTCCCTACATTCCAGAGGACACGAGAATTTGGATTCGTCAAAACACTGGCATGCTCCTTCTTGCCACCTTCTTGGCCACTACTCTCATCACAGAGGTGCTCCACCTCTGCAAGGTGAATATATTCCGACTGATAGTGCTTGTCGGCACTTTTGCCCTTGCCATGGCTTTTGCGGGCAATGATCTTGTCAATTTCATAGGTGTGCCCCTTTCAGGTCTTGACAGTTATCAGGATTTCATCCAACACGGTCATGGCAGTCAGGCTTCCGACTTCATGATGACATCACTCAATGAGAGCGCAAAGACTCCACCTCTATACCTTCTTTTGGCAGGTGTTATCATGGTGATAGCCATGACGACATCCAAGAAAGCCCAGAATGTGCTCAAGACCTCGGTGGACTTGAGCAGACAGGACGAGGGAGATGAAATGTTTGGTTCTTCCCACGCTGCCAGATCCATTGTGAGGTTCTTCCAGACCATCTATAAGTCGGTGGTCAGTGCTTTGCCCCTAAGTGTGAGAAACTGGATTAACAACAGGTTTGACAAGGAAAATGTGATCTTGGAAGATGAAACAGCCGCATTTGACTTGGTGCGTGCTGCTGTCACACTCGTCATCTCATCCATGCTCATCACAATAGGCACCAACTTCAAGTTGCCTCTCTCCACCACCTATGTCACCTTTATGGTGGCTATGGGTTCAAGTTTGGCAGACAGAGCCTGGAGCAGAGAAAGTGCTGTGTTTAGAGTGACAGGTGTCATCTCTGTGATAGGAGGATGGTTTATCACCGCAGGAGCATCCTTTCTCATTGCGGCAATCGTGTGTCTCATCATGTATTATGGAGGTATGATTGCCAACATCGTCTTTATTGTTCTTGTGCTCGTTTCGCTCATCCGCAGCAATATCACCTACAAGAATAAAGAGGCTGCAGAGAAAAAAGACAAGGATGTGTTCCGTACGATGATGCGAACTCGTGAGCCAGAACTTGTGTGGGTGATGCTTCGCAAACAAGTGAGCCGTACTCAGGCAGGCATGTGTCGGTTTGCGCTCATTCAGTTCAATCAAATTATGGATGGATTGGAAAACGAAAAGACAGGCATATTACGTCGTTCGCAGAAAGACCTCAAGGATACTAAAGAGTCACTGAAGAAGGTTAGGCGACAGGAGTTGCTCGTCATGCAGAGGATTCCTCGTATGATAGCCATTGAGCGCAACACATGGTTTCATCTGGGCATGAACAGCAATCAGCAGTTTGTGTATTGTCTCCGTCGTATGCTTGAACCTATCAAGGAGCATGTGGATAATAGTTTCAATCCTCTTTCCCCAGAACTGATTACTGACTTCTTGCCTATCAAGCGTCACATCAACGAACTGATGAAAGCCTCTTGCGAGCAAATGGAGACAGGCCGTTATGACAGTTACCGTGAGATTTTGGCAGAGGCAGATAGGGTGAAAGACGAACTGTCTGTGTTGCGCAAGAAGCAGATAGACCGCATGCAGAATAGCGGTGAAATTTCTCAGATGCAGATTAATCTCCTATACCTCAATGTGTTGCAGGAGAGCCAGCAGTTCCTCAGCAACATGCGCCATCAGCTTAGAGCCGCCAAGAAGTTTATGGAGGCATAGGCAGGAGAAGAGGGTGAGGACGGATTTAGCATTTAGGCATCCTTTTTTGGGGAAAATGCTGAGTCTATAGATTCCTGCAGATTCGTTGAAATCACCTTCATGTTAAGTGAAAAAACGCATTTAAGGATGAAATAGCAGGATTTTCCCAGCCATTTCATCCTTAAACGTATTTGTTTTTTGCTCTACTGATAATTGCGTATTCTCACATCAATTCCGCTTCCTTGTAGCAGGCTGACGGCATCCTCAATCTTGGTCTGTCCGTAGTGATATGGGAAGAGCACCTTGGGTTTGAACATCTTGGCAGCCTTGGCCAGTTGCTCGGGAGTCATGGTGTAGGGCAGGTTGCATGGGAGAAAGGCGACATCAATATTTTTGATGCTGGTCATCTCGGGTATGTCTTCAGTATCTCCTGCTATATAGATGCGTAACCCATCCATTGTGAGGATATAGCCGTTGTCACGCCCTTTAGGATGGAAGTTCTGCTTTTCAGCCGAGTTGTTGTAGGCAGGAACAGCCTCTATTTTTATGTTTTTTAATGTCTTCTTTGTGTCTCCATTTTTCATCACCTCGCCTTGACCTAAAATCTTGGCAGAATTGGGGTTGGCTACAATGATGGTTGTTTCTTTCTGTAGATCTCTCACTGCTTGACGGTCGCAATGATCTCCATGTTCGTGAGTCACAAGGATGAGGTCGGCTTTTGGAAATAGTGTGTAGTCTGTCTTGGGATTGTAATTGCTCACTGGGTCAATTTGAATTTCCAGTCCATCATAAGCAATTCTCATGCTTCCATGCTTAATGGTGGTGATGGCTACTTCCTTTCCACTTTTTGTGAGAAATGTGTCAATTTCTGGCGACTGCGCACAGGCTGTGTTCACCATACCCATCATGGCGAGCATCGTGCAGATAAAAATAGACTTCTTCATAGGCAGTTCATATACGGTTAATGTAAATTCAACTGCAAAGATAAGAAAAGATTGTGAAGAAAGAAGGGTTTTGGTGAAAAAATGATGGTCTGTTTATTCAAACCAGGCGGTATCCACATCTATATATGAATCTCTATCTGTGTCATCGTCATGCTCACTCTTGTATTCATCCGTATAGTCGTAGTCATCCATCACTAAGGTATCTACAATATAGGCATCTTCTGGCTCTTCGCTCATTCTATAGTCATAATAGACAGGGACTTTCTTGGAACTTGGCACGTGGGGTGCAGAGATGTCAGCATCGTTTTCGTTGCCATTGTTTGCAAACACAAGGTAGCTGATCACAGAGAAGGTGATTGCTACAGAGAAAAGCAACAGGATGATGACTGCTATGACACATCCGTTGTTGTTCTTTTTTACAGGTGTTTTCGTAGGTGGAGTGACTTGAGAAGAGAGGGATGAATCTGCATGTGTGGGGTATGAGGTGTTGCCTCGCTGTTGCTGTGAGACAGGAGGTGGTGGAGGTGTGCTGTTGGGCGAGCATGTGTTGGAACTGGTGCTGGCGGAAGTGGAAGTTGGAGGATTTGCAGGAGCAGTAGGGAAAGGGGGATTGGACACTTCTGGTGTAGTATCCATGAGTGACTTCCTCTTCAGAAGAGTCATCATCTTCTCCAGTACAAAAGAATTGTATCCCGAGTCCTTCCTGATATAGGTGTAGGCATACTGGACAGATGCTGTCACCAATATTTCCTCGGAATCTGTGTAATTGTAAGCTCTGCTGGAGTCATTTGCTTTGCTGTAGCAGAGAGGTGGAAGCATGGCGGATGAACTGTCCAACTGGTTCATCTCCTGGCGTATGAAAGCAATGATGTTTTCGGTCTGTGCTTGTCGGTCGCTTAGTTGATGGGCTGTGGTCGTCAGTTTGCCTGCTTGGTTGAGGGATATAATGTCACCTTCGGCAATCAGTTCGGAAAAAGCCTTTTCAAACACAGAGAACACTTCTCCGATTTTGGTTAGCATCATGCCATTGATCAAGATGCAGAAACCTACAAAGGCGTCTTCCTCCACTTGATTCTTCTCACCTATCAGCACTTTCTCATCCAACTTGCGCACATAGCCATAGTACATGAGGCTCTTGTCACGATGAATGATGACTTGAGTCTTTGTGTCGCTGGATTGTTGAATGAAGTTCTTGAAAATCGTTTGGGTATAGTTTTCAGGATATTGCGTATATCCGCCCAAAAGATTGCCAAAAACATATATGCTACAGTTCATGGCTATTTCATGTTGAAGGTGAGTGTCTCGTTGGTGTTGTTGATGGTGATAGTGGCTATACGATCCAATACCTCATTGCCAAGCAGGAGAGGGGCTTCCACATTTTCAGACACGACGGCTTGCACATCATGGCAGCGGATTTTGCCACCAATGACAACCTCACGCAGATTCACAACCATGTCTTCCACAATGCTTCCGTCGGCAATCTGTGACTTGGCAGTACCGATGAAGTCATCATCGCTCAGCAAATCATTTTCGTACAGGTAACTGGCTTCAGCCATAGAGATGAGGGTGGTGGAGCACCCTGTGTCGAAAATCATTTCAAACTCCACACCGTTCACGTTTACCTTCACATATTTCACTCCTGACTCACTGCGATAGGGTACTACCACTTCATCTCCACTTTGGAAGTGGAAGTCTGCGATAGTGTCTATCACATGTTCCATCTCATCCGGCTCGTCGTAGGCGTCGTAGTAGATGGGCTTTGGCTTGTCCTTTGTGCAAGCGCACAGGAGGAGGAGAAGGAATGATATGGTGGAAAAAAGTTTCATCATTGATTTTCTTTCTCTGCTTTCTTCGTGCTCACGTTCTCTTTTTGGTCTGATGTCTTAAAGGGTGAAACGCTTGCATCATCTTTGGACTTCCTGTTTGTTGGGGTTTGTTCTCCTTCCTGAAGAGGGGTTGAAGAGAACAGACTGTCGTCTGCTTGAGAGGAGTTTCCCACTGCTGGAGCAACTATCTGATGGGCTGTTGCCGCTTCCAGTTTCTCACTGCTTTCTATTAGTTTGTAAATACCTAAAATGCCACAAACCAGCAGGATGAAGTTCACTGCTGGTACTGCTAAGGCGGCTATCTTGAAAGCGGAGAGTTTGGACGAAGGACTGTTGGCATTGGTGTCTGAACTTGGAGCAATGGCATGCAGTGCTTTGGTCAGTTCTGCCAGAGGGGCCTTTAGGGTGGATACGAGCCTTGCCACTTGGTTGTGTGATCTGGCACTCTCCAATTCAGCCTGCAGATCCATCATCTTTGTGTCTCGACTGGAAATCTCCTGCTTCAGTTCTGCCATCTGGTTTTTGAGGGAAGGGATAGTCGCTTCTATGTTTGACTTCTCTGTCTCAAATTGTTGCTTGAGCGATGCTATTTTGCTGTTGTATTGCTGTTGCATCTTTTTCTCTCTCATTGTGGGGTAGAAAGGTGAAAGTGCCACCTTGCCATACTGCTTCATGTATTGCAGGACATCATCTGCTGTGACCTCATACAGATTGCCCGTCACGCTCTTGCTTCCTGTAGTGGAGAATCCGTCGAGCGAGGCAAAACTTTCTGACACAAAGCCATTCTGAATCAGTTTGATGGCTTCTGCTTCAATGGCTTTGAGTTTAGCATCCACCTTGGAGAAATCAGAGCAGGTGTATTTCAACTTCGACTTGTCCATCTTCAAGATGTCTCCATATACATATATATGATAGAGCGTGTCGAGAATGCGGAAGATGTTCATGAAATCCTTGCAGTAGGCGTTCAGTCGCAGGGAGATTCCGAAGTATGAGCCATCTCTGCCATCTTGTGCCACCACATTAGGTGCGGCAGCCCCAGCGGTCTTATACACCAGATAGTTGTAGTAGCAATAGGGCTTGCTTTTCGACATGCGACTCTGAATGAGGAATTTCACCTCATCTGCGCTATGGTCATAGAAAGTGCCGAAATAGTTTCGGTCTTCTTCCTTTCCCCAAAAGCCTTCACCATTGGGCACACCATGTATGAATAGTTCGACTTCCATACCATCAACCTCTTAAGCGTTTTGAAATCACTTCCCAGAGTTTGCGAGGATAAACCTCATGTCCATCCTCGAAGGTGAGAGTGCCATCTGTGGCTTCTGAGAAATCTCCTGTCTGGAAAGCCACAAAGTCAAAGTTGTAAGGGGCAAAGAACTTGGTGATAGGGTTCTCATTTGCAAATGGAACAAAGATATTGGGATACAGGTACTTTGTGCGTTCAAATGTCTGCTTATAGTTGATGCGACCTGGTCCTAACACAAAGTTTGTCTCATCTATCTTGTTGAAGACGAAGATAATCTTGTCTTGAGGACTGATCTTGGTCTTCAGTCTATGAATCTTGTCCACATAGTTCTTTCTTGCTTCAGAGTCCATGCGACGGTTGGTGCTGTCAGGTTCTATCATGATAGCCCAGATCTTGCGGTTACTGCTATTGATGATGGCATTCACATATTTTGGGAAAGCTGCCTTAGGGTCGCCAGGGTTGAAATAATACTCGCCTGGCCCCTCAAGAATCTGGCAGAGAGGTTTGCCCTTGTGCATCACCTGCACCAACATGAAGTTGATTTTGTTGGTGGATTGTGCGGCATCCTCGCTGTTGATCATCTGGTCAAAATTGTCGCACATCTCTTTATACTGCTGGTCGTATGCAGGACGGAAAGATGTTTCGGGCTGCACCGTATAGCCTTTGCCTCGCAAGTATCTCGTCAGTCTCACCAGTGTCATGGTCTTGCCACAGGCTGGTGCGCCAAACAAGATGATGAGAGGAGTGTTGTAGTCTGCAACAGTCACCTTAATCTTGTTTGCGTCGTTCAGTTCTTCCGAACTCAATCCATTCTCATTCACCTCAAGATCTGAAGGTGAAGGAGTCTTTTCCGCCAGAGAAGCCTCCTCTGGATTAGGAGTTGTAATGGTTGCCTTGTTTTCTTCAGGAGAGCCAAAATGAATGTCTGCCATATTGAGTATAAATCTTTTGCGTTAATAATCTTCTTTCTTGAAAGCCAAATCAAAGAACATGAATGCGGCCACATCCACCAAGATGGAGATGATAATCCAAAAGGCAAACCCATGACCGGCATATTCACCCTTGATGAAGTCTTCCCAAACCTTAAACACGTCAATCATTCTCTTTACCTTGGTCACAGGGTTGTCGGCTGTATAGGTCGCCTCGTCTGTTTTTGAAGAGAAATTCACAAAATCCTTGTTCTTCTTGATAGTATTGTAGCCAGTGTTGAGTTTGTCGCACACACCCTGAATGTCTTCTGCATCATTCAGGTCAATCCTTCCTTCTTCAATGTATTTCTTCATCAAAACAAGATTGTCATCATCACGCTTTGCCTCCTTCAGATTGTCTGGGTTGGGAGAGAGCACATTCTTCATGATGTTCTGAGCTTTAGAGTCTGCAAGAATATAAATCTTTGTGCGGTAAGCGTCACAAAGTTTATCTCTATCCTGCTTGGAAGTTCCCTTGAAGGTGAGAGGTTCTATTTTGTCCACTCCTAAGATAGTGGCCATTCTTCTCAAAATATCCTTCGACTTGGGACCAAAGCCAGGGTTGGCCTCGTTCTTGATTTCTGCTTCCAGTTCGCCCAGCAATACATCCACGCTGTTCTTCAGTTCGTTCACCTTCACAGAGGCTTGGTTCTTATTGTTGGTGTTGTTCTTGATCTGCCCGAGATAGCCACGAGTGGTGGAAATGTCGGTGGTCACCTTGTCGCTGATGAGCGTTCGGTAGAAGAAGGTATGTGTGTTGGTTGGCATACTGCACACCAGCCAGAAGATCAGCAAAATCACAATGCCACCTATCAGATGCAGACCTCTCTTTTCCATATAGATGTTTTGGTTCAGGCTGTCCACAATCATCTTAGTGCCCAGCGAGGCAATGATGAAAAAGCCTACAGTCACAATCCAGCACATGGCCACAGGCCATGTTGGCAGGAGCAGGTGTAGTGACTCGGCAGTGGCCCAGCAACTTACTGCGGCAAAAGCAATAAATGCCACGACCCACAAAATTTTCAGATAGTTCTTTTGTTCCATTAGAATAGGTTTGTATTACTTGATTCCTTTCGATTTTCCTTGAGCATGGAGTTTACACACATTTATGGCAATCCATGCGCATAGGCATTGCAAATCTACATCTTTTATCTTATTCGACCAAGATTTTCACGATATTTTTCACTCAATCCAGTCTTTTTCGGAGACTTGAAAAGCCAATTAGGTATTAGAGAGAGCCTGATACCTCCCGTCACATGTCATATTCCCCGCTCATGGGTGTGGTGATAAATTCCACTTTTTCTCTTTTCTTGAAAAAAAAATAGACATGGCTGATATTCTGTGCCAGCATCAGTTGAAGTGTTCATCTCACATTCCTTCATGCCAACAGAGAAAAAAGTGATGGAATTATCCCGAAGGCGTCTCGAAGGCATATCGAAGGCTTGCGGAAGCATGGGGAGGGAAGGTTAGCTCGTGAAAGGAATCTTCCCTTTTTCTCCCAAACCACACCTTTTTTCTCTCAGACTATATGGTGCGTGAGCAAATTCTGTATGGTTGTTGCTCTTCTACCCTATGGTTGATGCACAAGAGATATACCTTTTTTTGATGTAAAGACGGTAAAATATATAACAAAATGATAAAAGTGTAGGAAAAAATGATGATTTCTTTTGTTTTTTATTATTTTTGTGAAAGAAAACCTTACCTTTGTACATTATTTACATGCCCCCTTTATATATATAATATGTATAGGAGTTACTTTTACATTCAAAAAGAGGGTTGCTTTTTGGCAATGCCATCTGATTGGGAAAATATCCATTAATAAGAAAAACGATGAAGATTAAGAGTATTCTTTCATTCTGTGTGCCAGCTGCGATGATGTCGTTAGCTTTGGCAGGATGTAGCGACTACGACAATGGTTACACCGAAGGTACTATCAAATTCAATCATAATTTCCGTGCCGCTTTTGGTGACATAGATCCTGAGCAGGATTGGAACCTTGCTGAGCGTGGGAACGTGACGGTAAGTACCAGCCGTGAGTCGGAAGTGAAAATTTATGTCCTCAAGGGCAATGAATATTGCCTTGTGGGTGACTACGAAGGAGTTAGAGGCACTCAAACCCTTGGTTTTGACATGCTTGAAGGCACAAATAGCATTGTGGTCAGCGATGGTGTGACAGCAGTGACCACTGTGCCTGGAGGAAGCGCCAACTTTAGTGAAAGTAGAACCACGTTTGTTGGCCAGTCTGGCAAGGTCACTGTGTCTAAATTGACAGCCACTGTCACAATTGATGGAAAGGAATACCCTCAGTATCATAACTGGACTTCTGCTGATTATGAAGAGTTGAAAAGCATTGTTCCAGAAGGCAGCGCAAACCTGAACAAGGTGACACATGACTTCACCTATGTGTCAAATGGCTCATTCATCATCTATCCTTTGTATTGGAACTCAAGCTCTATCAACACGATAGGTGTATATTACTATGATGAGAACGGGCAGATGCAAACCTATGATGTGTATAGAATCAAGGAGAGCAATGCAGGCGCAGACAGCGAGCTGATGATAGCAAACAATTATGTGGTTGATGGCAATCCTCGTGTTTTCAGCCAAGATGGAGGCGGCTCTATCGCTTATGGCAATCCAAGAAAATGGCCACAGAGTTGGACCTTTAATGGGCGAGAAGAGAATGATGCAGATAAGAAACAATTCCATTATAATGGATGGTCCACCGAGCAAAGTTTCTCCACTCCGTTTATAGAATATTGGTATCAAAGCACAAATTTGCCTGATGCTGATTTGAACAGAACAATAACAGATTTAGAGCCTAACACTCGTTATCGAGTGGAGACAAAGGTTCGTTTGATGAATGAGAATGTGTCAGCAACAGACTATCCTTCAGGTGCTTCTTTCTATGTGGGAGACAATGTTGTAGGAATCAATAGGGCTACTTTGAATACTGGTCTTGATAATAACAAGAAGTATGTATCAGGCGATTTGGTATTGGAAGGAACAACCGATGTTAACGGTCATCTTTCTGTAGGCTTTAATGTGCAGAACTGCAATGCCAACTGGCTTGCATTCAAGAATATCACTGTCACAAAGTTAAAGCCACAGTGGAGCACCACTGATGGAAGCACGTTGGTAGAGGGAACTACCAGAGCTCAGGGCATCAGAGTGGATATTCCTAAGGGAACAAAGTTCGGCATGTATCTGAAGAAGTCTGATTCAAGTGGCTCTTATACTTTATATTCAGAGAGCGACAAGAATGATATTAGCAAGGTGGGCAATGGTGTGACTGTTGATGCAAATGGAAACAAGGTTCAGGTTAGTGACATGAACCCATGCTATGCTTCCACCTTCTACAACGAGGCAGGACAGATGTTCCTTGGCTTTGAGGATTGGCCAAATAAAGCTCAAATGAGCGACTTTGACCTGAACGACGTGGTGATTGCATTTAATGGTCTCAAACCTACCATCATCAATGAAGACCCAGAACCTGCTGGCACATGGATGCTAGTTTGCGAGGACCTTGGTGGATCGTTTGATATTGACTACAATGATGTCGTGTTCAAGGTGGAGCATACCAGTGGACGTGAGTTTGCCACGGTCACTCCTCTTGCCGCAGGTGGTACGCTTGCATCCTACATCTTCTTCACAGATCCTACCAACATCAATGCTCAGGAGCAGTGTCTGGGTGAGATTCACCAGATGTTTGGTGAAACACCTGCTGCCAGTGGCGAATATTCTCCTATCAATGTGTATAACAATCGTGAGGACAAGATAGGCCGTCAGCGAACCATCACTGTTGGCAAGAACTGGACAATGGCTTATTTCAGCTTTGAGACAATGGGACAGGGCGTCAGCTACAACACCAACATGGGAGGCTTTGAAATTCGTGTGCTGAATCCAGGCACTCCTGCTCCTACAGGAGAAGTGAATAGTGCTAACAGTGCCTTCGGTGGTGCTTCCCGCATTCCTGCTCCAGACAAGGGCGAAGCACCATTCATCATGTGTCTGCCCTATAGTTACAAAGTGGTGAACAAGCCATATCAGGGAGTGACAGGTGAATACGTGTGGGCATGGCCTGTGGAACTTCAGCCTATTTGTGAGATAGGAGATCATCGAGCAGGCCCTTATCCAAGATTCACACAGTGGGTGCTCAATCATGAGGTGAACCGTGATTGGTACATGTATAGAGAGACCAATTCTACAGTAAACGAATTGCTTCTCAAGACAGAGCCTAACGGTAGTGCTCCTGTTGTTGTTAAGCAACCATCAAATCTCGCTGTGGCAAGTTCTGCAAATATGAGTCCAACAGTGGAAGAAACCATCAACCTGAGAAATTACTTCACCACATCCAGCACAGGTGGCATCACTTATGACGTGATAGATGTGACAAGCAATGAAGGCTTGTATGGATTGACAGATCCTAACTTCAAACTTCTCAGAACAGGCAACACAAAAGTTGTTGTTCATCAGGCGGCTGATGATAATTATGAGGCAGGAGAACTGACATTCAATCTGAATGTAAAGGCTAAGAATGCTTCAACGACTATTCCTTATTCAAGACCAACATCTTCTTCTGTTAATACCTCAAACTATTGGTATTATGCTTATACATATAAGATTGAAAAAGAGGCTTTTGAACCATATGGGAATAAAAGTATAACACTGAAAGTAACTGGTGGTGTGAATGGTTTCAACTACACATATAAAATTGGAAGTGTAGAATTAGAGGGCGTATGGTCAACAGGTTCTTTTAATATAGAGCTAAGTTCAAGTCAGGTTAATTCTGCTGCAGTTAATGGAATGTATATAAATTCGAGTGACAATTGTAATTTTGTAATAACAGTTCAGTAACGAATTTATTCTTCTTATAGAGGCGGTCTCATGACCGCCTCTATTCTCTTTATATACCCATCCCATGAGAGCAGAAAAGCATTCGTCATTGCTATATTTTCCTATATCAGCGATATAGAAACCCTCTCGTGCTCTTAAACCATTTGGTGCTTTGTTCGTCTAAGTTTTTGTGATGAGCGGAGTGGGGGGCAGAAAAAGAAAATATAGAAAATCATTAAATATAAAAAGAACGAGATGAAAGGAATTTTGAAGAATGTGAGGAGAATAGCCTTGATGGCTTGTGTCATGACAACTGCCACAACTGCCTTGGCGCAACAGGCGCAGGCACAGGAGCCAGTGATGACAAAGGCAAAGGGCACTTATGTGATCAACACCACCACTCTTTGCAACACAAGAGGTTTTAAGGGTGAAACCCCTCTCAAGGTGACAATCAAGAAGAACAAGGTCGTGAGTGTAGAGGCACTCAGCAATCAGGAGACCCCAAGGTTCTTTGACCGTTTGCTGAAGGAGATGTTCCCTAAATATGAAAACGTTTCTTTTGCTGATGCTGACAAGGTGGATGTTGTGACTGGCGCAACTCGTAGCAGCAAGGCAGTGAAGGACAACGTGAAGGCAGCAGTGGAATACTATCAGAAGAACAAGTAAGAGTTTCCTTGAATATAATTTGAACATAAGATGAGTGAAGAGGGTGTGTCAAAATAGGCACATCCTCTTATTTGTTTTTTTACAGGCACGGCATGGAAAGATTCTTTCTATGCCGCTTTTTTGATGTAAAATCTGTCACA